>Ga0209673_1000194_pt1 | contig 122640 bp, 101 predicted proteins | sample AraplaCol_mMS_r2_2_FD_184274 | JGI IMG/M metagenome (GOLD analysis project Ga0209673, IMG submission 184274) | Arabidopsis root microbial communities from North Carolina, USA - plate scrape MF_Col_mMS_r2 (SPAdes) (version 3) | ecosystem: Host-associated > Plants > Roots > Endosphere | place...
AACAGCGGCGTATAAGACGGGAATGAAAGCGACTTTTGATGAGGCAACGCAGAATGTGATGGTAGGGGGAAAAGTGTTTACGCTGTAGAAAGTCCTCTCCCGTCATTGCGAGGAGCCGCAGAGAAAAAGTGCGTGGGGCGACGAAGCAATCTCCCAACATAATCTTCGCGAAGATCGTGTTGGGAGATTGTGTTAAAAGATTGCTTCGCCGCGCCTCACTCACAAAAGGCTTTGCCGCTTCTCGCAATGACGGGAAGGGAGACCCTTATACTGGAAAATTATTTTCTTCTCTTCTCCATTTCCTCCGCTATCTTCACTGAGCCCTCATCTCCCCGCTCCTTCAAATGCGTGATCACGCTTTCGTAATCATGCGCATTCCTGTTCTGGCTCAGTTTGAAACGGGCCTGTATATCAGAAATGTTCATCTCAAAGCCGACGATGGCTTTCAGGTTATTATGCAGTTCTTTTTCCGGGATATCATTGATGCTGACGGGCTTTGCCGATGCGGCCTCATAGCGGTGCATCAGCTTTGACAGCGAGTCCAGCAGCTCTTCTTCGGAGAGCAGGCGTAGCTGTCCGTATACATGTACGGCGATATAGTTCCAGGTGGGTATCTTTTCCTTTTCATACCAGGAAGAAGAGATATAGGCGTGCGGATCAGTAAAGATCGCCAGTGCAGTGCCGCTGGTAAAGGCCTCCCACTGCGGGTTCTGTTTGGCTACGTGGCCGCGCAGCACCGCAGTGCCGTCCGGCTTTTCATCCAGCTCTATGGGGATGTGCGTGGCTAAAGGAACGCCGGAAGATACATTCACCAGTATACCGAAACTGTTTTGTTGTATGAATGCGGAGATCTGCTGCCAGTCTTTTTCCTGGTTGTACTTAGGGATATGCATAACTACAGCGCTATTTCCACGATCTTGGTAGGAGCGATATTCGCATTCCGCATGGCGATGCTGCGGGCGGCGTTACCGGCAAACTCGATGAAAGCGTTCTTTGTCACATCATCACCGCTGACCATTACGGGTACGCCTTCATCGCCGCCTTCGCGGATGCTCTGTACCAGGGGAATCTGGCCCAGGAAAGGTATTTCCATATCCTCTGCGAGGCGTTTACCGCCGTCTTTACCGAAGATGTAATACTTGTTATCGGGCAGCTCTGCGGGCGTGAAATAAGACATGTTTTCTACCAGGCCGATAATGGGCACATTCACCTGCTGACCGGCAAACATCATGATACCTTTCTTCGCGTCGGCCAGGGCCACATCCTGCGGAGTGGTCACGATCACGGCGCCGGTAACGGGCACTGTCTGCACGAGGGTGAGGTGAATATCTCCTGTGCCGGGCGGCATGTCTATTACCAGGTAGTCCAGCTCGTCCCAGTACACGTCGGTAATGAACTGGCGCAGCGCGCTGCTGGCCATGGGACCGCGCCATACTACAGCTTGTTTCTCATCTATCAGCAGGCCGATAGACATGAGCTTGATACCGTATTTTGTCATCGGTTCTATCATGCCTTTGCCGTCTACATTCACCATCATAGGCCTTTCTCCCCTTACACCGAACATGATAGGCACAGAGGGACCATAAATATCCGCATCCATGAGACCTACGCTGGCTCCGCCCTCAGCAAGGGCCAGGGCCAGGTTGGCGGCTACGGTTGACTTTCCTACCCCACCTTTGCCAGACGCTACGACGATGATATTCTTCACTTTCGGCAGGGTGGATTTGCCGTCTTTGCGGTTGGAATTTACGTTAGCGGTCATGTTCACTGTCACTTCCGCTTCCTTGCTTACCATCAGCTGGATGGCATTTACGCAGGCGTTGCGGATCATATCTTTCAGCGGACAAGCGGGTGTGGTCAGCACCACGGTAAATTTAACTTTATTGCCGTCTATCTCTATGTCTTTCACCATGTTCAGCGTTACCAGGTCCTTTCCCAGATCCGGTTCTTCAACGTGGCTTAAGGCCTGTAAAACCTGCTCTTTTGTGATCATAAAATGTTGTTAAATTTGATTCCAGAAAGCAAAGTTAACCTAATCGGTGGTTAATTTGGGCGTTTAAATATAGAATTTTGTCAATCTGTCAATGTCCTTGATCGTTCTGACAATTTCGTTTATCTTAGGACCGCATGCGAAAGATTCGTCCCTACATACTGTTGGCAACATTGCTGGTATTGTCACCCGTCCTGCTGAAAGCTCAGTTCACGCAGTTTAAGGACAGCCTTATACAGATTTCCGGTATTACCATGACCGCAGACAGCCTGCGCGCCATACCGGCGGTGAGCATTGTGATCAAAGGCCAGGGAAGAGGTACTATCTCCAACAGCCAGGGCGTATTCTCCATCGTAGCCTTTAAAGGCGATACCCTTACTTTTACCGCAGTAGGTTTCAAAAGGAAAGTGTACCGCATCCCACAGGAGCTCAAGGGAAATAACTTCTCGATGATCCAGCTGATGGTGGAAGATACCACCTACCTGCCGGTGACCATCATCAAACCCTATCCTTCCAAGGAGGAATTTGACAAAGCCTTCATCAGCGACGATATACCCGACGACGCCTACGAGATTGCCCGCAAGAACACCGACGCCGCCAAGATGCGCGCACTGGCCCGCTATACGCCTATCGACGGACGCGAAGGCACGAATATGTACATGAAGCGGCAGGCGCAATCCCTCTACTATGCAGGTCAGCAGGCTCCGCAGAACATCTTCAATCCCCTGGCCTGGGCGAATTTCATACAAGCCTGGAAACGGGGCGATTTTAAGAATAAGGATTAAGCGTTTGACCGCTTCAGGTTATTTGGTATAATTCCCGTTTATTTGAGGAATTTTTACACCAATTCAATCAATTTCCAAGTCGTAAACTCATTTGCATTATGCAACAAATTGCAGTTATTGGCGCCGGCACCATGGGTAACGGCATTGCCCACGTATTTGCACAGCATCAGCACCAGGTGAACCTGATAGATGTTTCAGGCCCGGCCCTGGAAAAAGCCCTGGCCACTATCGGGCAAAACCTCGACAGGCAGCTGGCAAAAGGAACTATCACCGAAGAGATCAAGACACAAACGCTGCAGAACATCCGCACTTTTACTGTCCTGTCAGAAGGCGTAAAAGATGCCTCCCTCGTGGTAGAAGCAGCGACTGAGAATGTTACATTGAAGCTGAAAATATTCGCAGAGCTGGATCAATATGCTCCTGCAGATGCCATCTTAGCGACCAATACTTCTTCCATCTCCATTACGCGCATTGCGGCGGCTACCAAAAGGCCGGAGAAAGTGATCGGTATGCATTTCATGAACCCGGTACCGGTGATGAAGCTGGTGGAGATCATCAATGGTTATGCTACTGCAAAAGAAGTGACCAGCACTATAGTGGCGCTGAGCCAAAAGCTGGAGAAAGTGCCTTGTGTGGTAAATGATTATCCCGGCTTTATTGCCAACCGCATCCTGATGCCGATGATCAATGAGGCGATCTACTCTTTGTTTGAAGGAGTGGCTGGTGTGAATGAAATAGATACCGTGATGAAACTGGGTATGGCGCATCCTATGGGACCGCTGCAGCTGGCGGATTTTATTGGCCTGGATGTATGTTTGTCTATTCTGCAGGTATTGCATGATGGTTTTGGTAACCCGAAATATGCGCCTTGTCCCCTGCTGGTGAATATGGTGACGGCGGGTTACCTGGGAGCGAAGAGTGGAGAAGGGTTTTATAAGTATACGAAGGGAAGTAAGGATATCGTGGTGAGTGAAAGGTTTAAGCAATAAGATTGACGAAGGTTGACTAAGCTTACAGGAAGCTTCCAGGAAGGTGTTACTAAGGTTTCACTAAGATTACATGAGGAGTCAACGAGGAGTGGACGAGGAGCTGACGAGGAAAACATGAGGATAACATGAGCGTGAACGCTGACTCATTCGCGTCATTGCGAGGAGCAGCGCGGGGTTTGTGGGGAGAGCGACGAAGCAATCTCTTAACACAATCTCCGCGGAGATTAATTAGAAGATTGTGTTAAGAGATTGCTTCGTCGCGCCCACGCACATTTCTCAACTGCTCCTCGCAATGACGGGGATGAAGACCCAGGGATGCAAGGCCTCGCAATGACCGGGATGAATTACTCTCCTGCGCTGAAATTATACTCACCCGAGCCTACTTCATACACGGCATACTTTCCATCCATCTTTACAAATTTCACGCCCTTATCCCCGGAAATTGCTGCATTACTTTCCTTCACCTGTTGTTCAGAGGCAGCTGGCACGTATACTGAGGCATGGGTATTGGCCGGTACCGTGATCTTCCAGTTAAAAGTATTACCCTGCTTTTCCCAGGCGCTGCGGATCCAGCCGTGTACGGAATGATAGCTGGCAGTGACCTTATTCAGGTCTTTCACCGGCAGCGGTTTCATGATGATCTTTTTGTAGCCCGGCGCTGAAGGATCAGGTTTGATGCCCGCCAGGTTCTCGTAATACCATACTACAAGATCACCCAATAACATCACGTGGTTGCCTGAGTTCATGGCAGGATCGGCGGTATTGCCATTCCAGAGTTCCCAGATGGTGGTGGCCCCATGTTCCGCCATATATCCCCAGCTGGGATAAGTGGTGTTGGTGGCCAGCTGGTAAGCCAGATCGCCACGGCCGTAGTTGGTCAGCACACGCATCAGCCATTCTGCTCCTACCAGGCCGGTGCTGATATGTCCGTTGAAATCCTGCAGCGTTTTATCTACTACATGACGGAACACAGTATCCTGGCGGTCAGGCGGCGTAAGGCCGTAAGCCAGTGAGAAGATGTTAGCAGTGGGTGTGTTGTTGGCGTAATAACCATCCTGTTTGTTCAGGAACTTGTCATTGAAAGCAGTCTTCACTTTTTCTCCCAGCTCTTTATAAGCTGCAACATCAGTTGTGTTGCCGGTGATGGCGGCAAAGCGTTCCATTACAGTGAGCAAATGATAATAGAAAGCGGTACCCAGGTAATCGCCCGCTGTTTTACGCGCGGGATCTTTGGAGTGAATGAGCTCCGGTGATTCAGGCGGCATGCACCAATCGCCATAGGTATCTTTGGTGAGGATGTAGTCCTTCATGTATTTATCCTTCATGTAGGTCATCCATTTTTTCATGGAAGGATAATGTTTACGCAGCGGCTGATCGTCTCCATACTGCTCGTACAGCAGGTTGGCGATGATCAAATAAGCCGCGGGCCAGGTCATGTTATCGGAATATATTTTCCAGTAGGTAGGCGCTACATCGGGCACGCTGCCTTCTGGAGATTGTGCATCCTCAATATCCTGCAGCCATTTGGCGTAGAGTTGATGGTTATCGAAGATGAAGCTCTCTCCTCTCGCGCCTACTGCACGATCGCCTAACCAGCCCATACGCTCATCGCGCTGCGGACAATCAGTAGGCATGCCGCGATAGTTGCCACGGATGCCCCAATAGGCGTTTTTATAGATCTTATTGATCACATCGTTGGAGGTTTCAAACTGTCCGGTGGTTTCCATCTCGTCATACACTACCCTGCCTTCAATGGCAGACAGCTCTGGCTTGCCGGGGTAGCCGGTCACTTCTACATAACGGAATCCGTGATAAGTGAAACGGGGTTCCCATTCTTCTGCGCCTTCGCCTTTCAGTGTATAGATGTCCGTTACCTTGGCGGAGCGCAGGTTATCCATGTACAGGGTACTGTCATCTTTCAGGCGCTCGGCAAAACGCATTTTTACTTTGGCGCCTTTATCGCCTTTTACTTTGAGGTGCACCCAGCCTACAAAGTTCTGTCCCATATCGTAGATGAACATACCGGGTTTGATCTCTTTCACGCTGATCGCTTTCACGGTGTCCATCACTTTGATGTTGTTGTTGGGTTGTGCTACCAGCAATTCACCTGGTTTTTCTACCAGCTGCACCGGCAGCCAGTTAGCGGCGTTGTAGCCGGTTTGGGCCCAGCCTGTCAGCTCTTTGGTGGCGTCATACTCTTCACCGTCGTATTCATTGTTGGCAACGATGGGGCCCGCTGCGGTTACTTTCCAGCTATCATCGCTGATCACGCTGGCAGTGCTGCCGTCATCATATACGATGTTGAGCTGCAGCAGCATTTTAGGATAGCCGTAGTGTGTGATGCCGGGCAAGCCCTTTGGGGAATAGCGCATCTGGAAAAAGCGGCCGTTGCCGAGAATTGTGCCAATTACATTAGCGCCTTCTTTCAGCTCATTGCTTACATCAAAGGTGTTGTAGAATACACGTTTGTTATATTCTGTTGGACCGGGAGCCAGCACCTGGTCGCCTATCTTTTTACCGTTGATGTACAGCTCATAAAGCCCGAGGCCGCTGATGTATGCAGTAGCGCGTTTCACTTTCTTCTCCACTTTGAACTCTTTGCGGAGATAACGTGCAGATACGCGGGTGAAAGTATCTTTAGGTTTTTCCCAGGCAAAGGCAGAATCCAGTCCTATCCATTTTGCCTGCCAGTCGGCCGGCTGCAAGAGGCCCATGCTCCAGCTGGCGGGCTGGCTCCAGGCAGATTCTTTGCCGTCGTTTGTCCACACTTTCACTTTCCAGTAACAGGGCGTGCCGCTGGCCAGGGGCTTGCCTGCATAGGCTACGTTAATAGACTCACCGGCGCTTACTTTACCGGAGTTCCAGAGGTCAGCTTCGTCGTTGTTCAACGCTGCTTCCGAAGAAGCTACCATCACCTGGTAGGCAGCCTGTTCGATGCCTCTGGCGCTGCTTTCGATCTCCCAGCTTAGCCTGGGCGTAGTAACATCAATTCCTAAAGGGTTTTCGCGGAATTCGCAACGCAGATGCGCCAGTGTAAGGTCGGCGCCTGCTTGTTTACAGGACCAGACCAGTACTACCGGCAGGAGAAAAAGAAGGATCCGTTTTATCATGCTGTTGTATTTAGATTAAATGATTAATAGTTAAACTCCTTCGCGTCATTGCGAGGAGCAGTAAAGCATATTGTGCGTGGGGCGACGAAGCAATGACGGGAATTGGAGACCCGTTTGTTCCTCTCATCCGCTTCTCGCAATGACGGGACGGGAGACCCTTTTACTGCGGGTTCTGTTCCAGGCCGTCAAGATTCACATCTGTTTGCGGGATGGGCAGCAATAAGCGGTTCTGTGTTAGCTGATAAGCATTAGCCGGGATGTAAGTATGCTGTTGTTTTTCTTTCACACCGTGGGCATTCATCAATGTAATGATATTACTTGTACGCAGCAAGTCGTACCAGCGGTGGTTCTCAAATGCCAGCTCCACCTGTCTTTCGTGGAATATCGCGTCTCTGAAAGCCGCCTGGCTGCCGACAGTGGCCGCTGTTTTATCGGGCAGACCGGCGCGTGTTCTTACCTGGTTCAGCAGATCAAACGCTTCGCCGTTGGCCGCATAGCCCTGCTCATTCAGGCATTCGGCTATCATCAGCAGCACATCTGCGTAACGCAGCACCGGGAAATTATCGTTGGTACGGCCCACTTCCGTAAAGCCGTGGTTATACTTCTTCACCCAGGGGATGTTCACAAACACACCGTTGCTGGTATAGCCGTCTGCCATGGAAACGGCTTTACGCTTGTCTCCTGCTTCATAGGCAGCGATCATGTCCTGGGTGGGGATGTTCCAACCGGAGCCGCTGCCATTGATACCGGTCTTGGAATCGCCGGTCACCGCGCTGCCCGATGTATAGGGCGCAAAGGTATACATGAAGGTACTGAACAATCCTGTTTGTGAACCGAGGTACTGGATCTCGAAAATAGATTCAGAGCCATTCTTTTTCACTGGATCAAATATGTCTGCATAATTGGGCAGCAATTGATAGCCCATGGTGGTTACCTTACGTAGTTCGGTGAGCGCTTCCGCATATTTCTTTTGTGTCAGGTATACTTTACCTAAGAGGGTGCTGGCGGTACCTTTGGTGGCGCGGCCTACATCCGCGCCGGTATATTGGGCGGGTAGCTTTGCCGCTGCCGCCGTCAGATCGGAAATGATCACGGCATACACCTGCTCTACACTGGCGCGGCCCTTTGAAAGCGAAGAATCCGGCGATTGCACGGAGCTGAGCCTTAAGGGCACCCCACCGAATTGCCGTACCAGGTTGAAATAATGGAAGGCGCGCAGGAACTGCACTTCGCCCGTGTACTGGTTGCGTGCAGCATCAGACATGCTTACCTCACCTATGTGAGACAGCACATCGTTGCAGCGGGAAATGCCGATGTAGCTATTGCGCCAGAAATTACTGATGCATTCTGCAGTAGCGCCTACCAGGAATTCATCTACAAACTCCCATTGTTCTCTTCCCCTGTCGGCATTGTTATACTGGAAAGCCGTGTTGTCTGATCTCATCTCGCCAAAGATCCAGTAGCTTTCGCGGCCCAGATCCTGCAAAACATTGTAGGCGGCATTTACGGCCTGTTTGATCTCGTCTTCACTCTTGTAGAAGACATTCCCGTTGATGGTAGCTTCCGGGTTCAGGTCCAGGAAATCTTTTCCGCAGCTAATGCCCAGCATCGCCGTTGCTACCAGGATCATGATATATTGATGGATGGTGTTTCGTTTCATAACGGAGATTTAGCATTTAAAAAGACAGGTTAAGGCCCAGTGTGAACGTACGCGCAATGGGATAGTTGGTAAAATCTTCCCCGGGTGTAAGGGCCGTGCTGGTAGCATTGCCGGATACCGTTTTGCGGCTCACTTCGGGGTTAGCGCCACTGTATCCTGTAAAGGTGTGCAGGTTCTGCACACCGGCGTAGATCCTGGCGCCGCTGATGAACTTCGTATGCTCCAGCCATCTTCTTTTGAAATTATAGCCGAGCGTAATGTTCTGGATGCGCATAAAGGAAGCGCTTTCTATCCAGGAGGAGTTCACATCCCGATAGATCACCCTTGCGCCGTTGGTGGTAGGCGTAACACCGTCTCCAGGCTGCTGTGGGGAGCGCCAGCGGTTCAGCACTTTGCGGTCTACATTAAAGATGCCGTCTATATTCAGCAAATACTGGTTGCCTGTTTTCATTACCTGTCCGCCCTGTGAGCCTACCAGCACTACGCCCAGGTCAAAATTCTTATAGCTGAAATTGTTGGTGAGGCCCCAGATGAAATCGGGGTTAGGATCACCGATGATGGCGAAGTCGTTCACCGGTTCTATGATGCCGTTGCCATCTACATCTTTATACTTGATGGAACCTACTACAGAAGTGACATTTTTGGGAGATCTGTTCAGATCATCCTGGTCTTTGTAGATGCCTTCTACCACATAGCCATAGAAAAGGCCTACCGGTTTACCTACTTCTGTAATGTGCTGGAAAGAGCCTTCGCCACTGCGGCCGCTGTAGATAGGATCGTTCTTGGCATTCAGGGCCAGCACCTTGTTGCGGTTAAACGCGATGTTGGCATTGGTGGTCCATTTAAAGGCGCCGTCCAGGTTATCGCTGCTGATGCCTATTTCAATGCCCTGGTTCCTGATCTTGCCGGAGTTGATGATCACGTTGGTGTAACCGGAAGACAAGGGGATCTCTGAATTATACAGCATGCCTTTGGTGATGCGCCGGTAATAATCTACGGTCAGGTTAATACGGTTGTTGAACAATCCCATGTCCATGCCCAGATCCAGCTGAGACGATTCTTCCCAGGTAAGATCGTAATTGCTCAGGGAAGAAGCGCTTCTGCCGTTGGCAATCTGTCCGCCAAAGGCATAATTATAAGCCGCGATGTTGGACATGTAGGTGTAGTTGCCGATATTATAATTCCCGGAAAGGCCATAGCTGGCACGCAGCTTCAGGTCGCTGAGCCAGGTGATGCCCTGCAGGAACTGTTCCTGGGAAGCGCGCCAGGCAATGGCGCCGGAAGGGAAGGTACCATAACGGTTGTTATAGCCGAAACGCGAAGATCCATCTGAACGCACGGTTACCGTGAACAGGTATTTATCTTTCAATGCGTAATTGATCCTGCCCAGGTAAGACAATACGGCCCATTTCTGTACATCCTGCGAATAGGAAGGAATGGTAGCGGCTGCGCCGATGGGCTGGATCTTATCATCCGGATAATTGGACGCATTGATCTGGAGGTAGTCGTACCTTTCTTTTTGCGCCGTATAACCCAATACCACATTCAGTGCATGATCTCTGCCGAATGTTTTATCATAAGACAGCAACACTTCAGACAGCCAGTTCATCGCGCTGGACTTGGACTGCGAAGAGTTGGGAATGCCGGGCGGCGGGTTGTTCACACCTCCCAGGAAGGAAGGATTAAATACAAAAGTAGAGCCGTTACCGTAGTTGACATTAAAGCTTGCTTTTGCTTTGAGGCCGTTGATGATCTCATATTCTCCATAAAGACCACCCAGGCCGCTAAAGCTCTTTACATTGGTAACGCCGAACTCCAGTGAATTTAATGGATTGGCGGCACTGAACATGCCCGGAGAGCTGATATAAGGTGTGCGCTGACCCTTGTTATCATACACCGGAATCAGCGGACTAAGCCAGAGGCTGCGCGTGAGCACATCTGTAAAACTGTTCTCAAAATCGTTCACCTGCTGCGTGCTATAAGTAGGCGCGAGAATGAGACCGATCTTCACTTTTCGGCCGATACGGCTTTCAACGTTTGCACGTACACTGTAGCGGTCGTATCCGGTGTAACGTAGTACGCCATCTTGTGTATAGTAACCGGCGGAGAAATTGTATTTCGTGTTTTCAGAGCCGCCGCTCACGCTGAGGGTGGTATTGTGCTGCAGTGCTTTTCTCAATACGGTGTTGTACCAGTTGGTGCCTTCGCCGTATTGTTCCGGATGGCGGTACTCTTCGGGGATGTCGGCATCAGTAGGTGTTTGTCCGCGTGATGCAAAATCGTCTATGATAATATCTTTCCTGAACTGCGCAAACTCACGTGCATTCAGCATTTGCGGGCGGCCTTTCTGCGGCACTTCCTGGAAGCCGGTGTTGGTGTTGAGATTTACTTTTGGTGTACCACTTTTACCATGTTTGGTGGTCACCACTACTACGCCGTTAGAACCGCGGGAACCGTAGATGGCGGTAGAAGAAGCGTCTTTCAATACGGTGATGGATTCGATATCATCGGGATTGATGATGTTCAGCGGACTAGCCTGTTGTCCGAAACCGGATGACAGCGGGAAACCATCTACCACATACAGCGGATCGCTGCCTGCGCCGATAGAGCCGGATCCCCTGATCCTTACGGCAGCGCCGCCACCGGGTGTGCCCGTTACACTGGCTACCTGTACGCCGGGCACCTGTCCGCTGAGCTTCTGATCCATACCTGCTACGGGCAGGTCCTGCAGCTGCTTGCCGCTTACATTGGCCACTGCGCCGGTAAGGTCTTTTTTCTGTTGGGTGCCGTAACCGATCACGACCACTTCATTGAGCCCTGCAGTAGCAGATGTCAGCTGTACATTGATGACTGGCTGGCTGCCTACTGTTACGCGCTTTTCATCAAAGCCTATATAATGAAAAGAAAGTACATCGCCCTGGCTGGCGGCGATGCTGAACTGTCCGCCGGCATTGGTTTGTGTGCCTTGTGATTTACCAGCTATCTGCACGGTAACACCGGGCAGCGGGTTGCCGGTGGAATCAGTGACCTGGCCGTTCACTGTGCTCTTTTGCTGTGCCGTAGCGGAGAAGCAGCAAAATAATAACAGCAGTTGACATAAAATGGGCGGCCAGCGCCAAGTTTGTTTTTTGGTAGAACCTGAGTACATAACGGGTGTGGATTTAGCTATGAGTAATGGATAAATGCAAAGCATTATCCGTGCCTTCCGGGAAAAACGGAGGCAGAACGCAGACATTCAATAACGTAATATCAGCTATGCGCGGATACTAGTGGTATGCATAATGATTATAATAGTGGTGATACCTTTTTAGCATAACGAGGAATAAGTTTTAGTTTAAATATAATAGCAGGAGGTGGCGCTCCTTCTGAGTACGTCCTATCAATCGAAGATGGAGTTAAATTAAAATAAAATTTCAGGGCAACTATCCTATACTATCTTAATCCGTGTATAAGCATGTAAAGCCCTATCCATCCCAAGCGGAACGGATAGGGCTTTTCTCCGTACTATTTCAGCGTTAAGGGCTGTTATCAGTTATAGGAAACAGCGTAGCTGTTGCAGATAAAATCCATTCCTCCGGAAGAAGAAGTGATCTCAAAACCAAACTGCACTTTACCTACGGTGATGTTGCCCATCCAGCCCTGGTTCCTGGCCCAGTTCAGCAGGGCCCTGATATCTACATTACCTGAGTTGGTATTGCTGGTGCGTACAAAAGAGAATACATCGTTAGCGGTATTATTGCCCCTGAAGATATTCCAGGTATGACCGCCCAGTGATACGTTACTGAAAACTGGGATGGCGTTGCCATTTCCATCATAATTATAAGAGATGGGTTTTGCGCCGCCGGTTTTATTCATCCAGATCATGATCTCATAATCGAAATTGGTATCCCACACATCGTAGGCGCTGATATAGGTGCCGCTGCCCGGACGAGTAACATTGAAACTGCTGGTCAGGCTGTTCAGGGAACTCAGTTGGCGGTTCACCACCCTTTCACTGTTGGGGTATGATTTGATCCCTCCTGTGTTGGGATGGTTGGCCCATACGCCCCAGTTGCTGAAGGTATTGGCCCAGATGGTTTGGGGACCGGCTCCGGCGCCCCAGATATTATTATACAATGTGTAACCTCCATTCTGCCAGCTGGCATATTGTGCGCTGGACGACCAGTTGGCTTTTACGGATGCATCATTTTTGGAAGGAGTAGCTACCTCTTTTTTGCAGGCAGCAAAACATAATAGGGTCATTAATAATAGATTCGCTCTTTTCATAACGGAATTGGTTTAAAGGATAAAGAATGGGTAGTGGATGGCCATTATCTGAAATAGTAACAATGCACCGAAATTATTACTTCGTGTGCTAAAACAGGGTAGTGGATTGTTTATAATAAGGTATGAAAATGTTAATTTCAGCCAATAAATGTCGGAAAGACAAATGTCCGCTAAGACCCTTGTATTCATATTGGCCGCATGCCTCTTATACGGATGTAAAAAGGAGCCCGCCGCTGAAACGCCCTGGCAGCAGCAGATGCTGGAGCAGGTGAACCAGCTGCGTCAAAGCGGTTGCCGTTGCGGTGCAGATGCTATGCCGCCGGTGCTGCCGCTGAGATGGAATGATACCCTGGCTGCGGCGGCGGATATGCATGTAAAGGATATGTACGAACGCCAGTACTTTGATCATATTTCCCCTGATGGTGTTTCTCCCATTCAGCGGGCTATACAGGCAGGGTATAGCGGAGAATATATTGGTGAGAATATAGCGAAGGGCTATACGAATGTTAGCGAGGTGGTGCAGGCCTGGAAGAACAGCGAGAGTCATTGCAGGGCCATGATGGACAGCTTTTACCAGGAAATGGGCGCCGCTACCACGCATCAGTACTGGGCGCAGGAGTTCGGAAAACCACGCTGACATGGCAGGCTTAGCTGTGCAGGGGAAGCAGGATGCGAATTTTGGTGCCTTGCATAGGGACGCTGTCAATAAAGAAATCTGCATGAATCAATGTTGATCTGCTGCGCATATTGTGAAGGCCGGAGCCATTCATATTATTCAGATCTGCAGCCAGGCCTTTTCCGTCATCGGAGATCTGCACGCTGAGCTGTCCGGGGGTGTATGTTAGTTCCACTTTCAGCTCTTTTGCTGCTGAATGTTTAATGGCGTTGTTCAGCGCTTCCTGTATAATGCGGTGTATCACCATCTCCTGTGAGGGATCGGCGCGTTTTTCCTGGCCGCTTAATATAAAGGAGGTTTTGAATACACCTGTTTTCTCGATCAGCTCCAGCTCGCGCCGTACACAGGCCGCCAATCCGTTCCTGGCAATATATTGGGGGTCCAGTGTTTTGGAAAGGTCCCGCAGATCGGTGATCACTTTAGCCAGCAGCGCTGACATATGCTTTACCTGGCCAGCGGTTTCTTCTTCATTTTTGAGATCGAGCCAGCTAAGCTGGATATTGATCAGCGAAAGTACCTGTCCGATATTGTCATGGATCTCATCCGCAATGGTCTTCAATGTTTGTTCCTTTATTTCCAGCTGGGTTTTCAGGATCTCCTGCTGATAAGCTTCCTTTACCTGGGTCATCTCCATCTGATGCCGCAGCCGGCGATGACGCTGTGTCATCATCATCAGCACAAAGCCCGTCAGCAATAACACCAGCACCAGGGTAGCAAGGATGACGGTGATGTATATTTCCTGGTTATCATTCATAGGTCCGGAGTAGTTGCCTGCAATAGCAGCCTGCTATCAGCAAGAGCAGAAAGACATATTTAAAGATAATGGACACGTAGTACAGGCGCTTTGCGAGGTCCATAGAACGATGCATGGTATAGTTGAGCATTCCTTCTATGATCATGTTGCCTGTAAAACTATAGAGGATAGCGATGATGATCCAGAACACATGGTCTCTCCATGGGGAGGCGATGCCCGGATCTGAGAGCAGCTGCCGCAAGGCCAGTAATGACCAGCAGATCATGGCAAGGGACTCCACTCCTACTGCATATGAATTGTTCTCATCCAGCTTTTGCACATAGGTGGAAAGCATTGCAGACAGGATCAGAAAAACGGGAATGGAGACCAGGATGATGCGTTTTAAGATCCTGCCTTGCAGATACCTGTGAAAGATCAGGCTTAATATCACATATTCCAGCGGTATTGAAAAATGGAACAGGAAAAGGTTATTCCCTTTTACCAGGTAGATGGCTGCCAGGCTGGTCACCATGATCAGCAACAGGTATAAAAACATCAACCTGATATATATATTCCGGCTTCTGGACGACCAACCATAAGAGATGACGGCTATCCCCAGGATCAACAGATAAATGATAATAAGCAGATACATATTTATTTTCCTGCGGTTACTTTCATACGCTCTATCACCCCACTTTTCACGGCTGTAAATGCGCAGAGCGGCGGACATTTGCAACAAGCGCCAGAGGAGTCATTTTGAGAAACGCCGGTACGAAGGGCCAGATCGGAGGCGATATTAATATACACCGGGTTGGTGCCCAGCTTCTCAGCCTGTTCTTTTTTGAACATCATCTGGTATGCTGCAGGCATATTGGCCAGCGGCTGCTGCCGGGCTTTCAGGAAGCTGATATAATTGGCGGTTTCCTTTTCAAAGGCGGTGTTGCTCATTTTATGGCTTTCGTATATGACGGTGCCTTTAGCGCTATCCCTGAATAATATCAACATGTCAAAGTCTTTCTTGGCGGCGTCACTGCTGAGCTTCAGCGGATAGATTTCCAGCATTAAGGTATTGGACTTTGTTTTCTGCCATGCCTCCCGCACCATTTTCTCCTGCAGCTCACATGCAATAATATTCGTGTTGGGCTTAGCTACGGCAGTTGGTTCCGGCTGCTGAGCGGCAGTATCCGTAACAGCTGAACTATCGGTACTACCTGCGGTACCGGTACTGCCGGGCTGACACTGAAAGTGCATAGAGGCCAGCAGGCAAACCAACATTACAACACTGGTGGAACGTGTTTTCATAGAATTTTTTTTAATGGAGTTTTTTTGGGATCCGGGATTCATATTTACGGGGAATTCCAACAGAAATATAGTCATTTTCTTCCTTTTGGGGCTTTTCCGGGGAAGAAATTTGCAGGCGGCGGCTATCTTATACTTATAAGGCCGGGGTGTTCCCGGCCTTACTGTTTTTACTATAAAATCTTGTGTAACGTTTATTTAGCCAATTGCAAGTCCCTGATCTCCAGTCCGTAGATATCTTTCAGGCGCAGCAGGCAAAGCTCACTGCCGGCTTTGGGGATGCCTATCTGCATATTGCAGAACAGCTGCAGCTCCTGTGAAAGTACGGTACAGTTGTGCTGTTTCACCACCATCATCACTTCATTGAGAATGGTATAATCAAAAGAGAGGGTATATTTTACTTCCACATTCTTTTGTACGGCGGGTATCAGCTGCAGCACCAGGGCGGTAGCTGTTTTATAGGCGTTGATAAGGCCGGGCGCGCCCAGCAGGGTGCCGCCAAAATAGCGGACCACGATCACCAGCACATCGGTAAGCTGCTTGCTGTCTATTTGTCCGAGTATAGGTTTACCTGCAGTACCCGATGGCTCTCCGTCGTCGCTGGCGCGAAATTGCAGGCCGTCTGTGCCCAGGCGGTATGCCAGGCAGTGGTGAGTGGCTTTGGGGTGCTCTTTCTTCACTTCCTGCAGGCGTTCTTTTACTTCGTCTGTAGTTTTAACAGGAAAGGCATATGCCAGGAATTTACTTCCTCTGTCCTTGTATTCTGCGTTAGCTGTTTTCTCAATAGTAAAGTAGACTTCCATTATATTATGTTCCTGTAATATGATATTCTGTCCCCTTCGAGGGTTGTTTCGTCCATTAATAATGCGCGGGGCAGTACCGGTGCTTTTTGTCCTTCGGGCAGGATGGCGGTAGTGCCGTTAATGACCCGGGCCTCGTCCCACAGGCCGGCTTCTATAAAACGCTGCAGTACATATGCGCCGCCTTCTACCAATACGCTGGTGATATTCCTTTCGTATAAGCGTTCCATTAACTGCGGCAGCAGGGGTTGTCTGAAATCCAGCTGCAGGGTCTCCGTCTGTCCGTTTACAGCAGCCTCTTTTTCTGTAAAGAACCAGGTGGGCACGCTGTTATCCCAGAGGCGATAATGCCGGGGCGTTTTCAGCTCACGGTCTATTACCAGCCGCAGGGGGCTTTTGCCGGGCCAGAGGCGGGTGGTCAGCTGCGGATCGTCTGTCAGGGCGGTATTAGTACCTACCAGTATCGCCATTTCCTCACTGCGCCAGCGATGCACCAGGCGGTCGCTGTATTGATTAGACAGGCGTACCGGCTCTCCGTTCAGGGTAGCCATAAAGCCTGCAGGGCACTGCGCCCATTTGAGCACAATATAAGGCCGTTTCTTTTCATGGAAGGTAAAGAAACGCCTGTTGAGCTCACGGGAGGCCCTTTCCAGCATACCTACCGTTACCTCCACACCAGCCTTCTGCAGTTTTTCGATGCCTTTGCCGCTTACTTCTGAGAAACTGTCGGTACAGCCGATCACCACCTTGGGGATCTGCTGCTGCACGATCAGATCTGCGCAGGGAGGCGTTTTGCCGTAGTGCGCACAGGGTTCCAGGCTCACGTACATGGTAGCCCTGGGGATCAGCGGACGATCTACCTCCGCTACCCGCTGCACACAATCCACTTCCGCATGCGCATGGCCGTAAAGGCGGTGATAGCCCTCTCCTATGATGCGGCCCTGGTGCACCAGCACAGCACCTACCATCGGGTTGGGCGCTACGTGCCCGGCGCCCAGCTGCGCCAGCTGCAAACAGCGTTGCATAAAAAGTTCATCCTGGATACTGTTCATGCGAGGAACGTTATATAGTTTTGCAAAAATATCATTTTCAGATCATTGCATGAACATACAATCCGCATTTACCTATATTACCCAGGCCATAGCCCCTTTGTATGAGGCCAGGGAAGCTGCTAACATCGCTCATTTGGTGCTGGAACACATTACCGGGCTCAGTAAGCTGGACCGCATTGTTTACAAGGACAGAACGCTGGACCCAATGCAACAGGCAGGGCTGAAAAAGGCCGTGGAAGCCTTACTGGAACAGCAACCCGTGCAGTATGTAACAGGCACTGCCTGGTTCTACGGCATGGAGCTGATGGTGAACCCGCAGGTATTGATACCCCGCCCGGAAACGGAGGAATTGGTAGAATGGATCGTGAATGATGTGCGGACGGTCCGCCAGCTGGCGGATGCAGATATGCGGATGCTGGATATTGGAACAGGCAGCGGATGTATTCCGCTGGCGTTGAAGAAAGAATTGCCTGCGGCGAATGTTTGGGGCATTGATGTGAGTCTGGGCGCGCTCGAAACTGCCAAAGCTAATGCTACACAGCAGCAGCTGGATGTACGCTTTGAGCAGGTAAATGTGCTGGATGAGCAGGCGACAGCGGTTCTGCCTTTTTTTGATGTTATCGTTAGCAATCCGCCTTATATTAAACAAAGCGAGCAATCGGTGATGCAGCAGCAGGTATTGGCGTATGAGCCGTCTCTGGCTTTGTTTGTGCCGGATGAAGATGCTTTGTTGTTTTACAGGGTGATATCGGTGTTGGCTAAACGTAAATTGGCGCGGGGCGGTAGCTTGTATTTTGAGATCAATGAGGCGCTAGGTAGTGAAGTAGTAGCATTGCTGGAGGCATCAGGATTTAAAAATGTGATGCTGAAGCAGGATATATTTGGGAAGGATAGGATGGTGAGGGCAGTGTTATAATGGAAAAAATTCCCAAAGAAACTTACCTATATTGGAAAATATTCCATTATAATGGAAAAAATTCCCAAAAAGTGGCATTATAATGGAAAAAATCCTCCAATTTTGTCCTGATTAATCAAATTATAATGGAAAGAGGGTTTCCAATTGAATTGCAGGAAGTTATATTTTCTTCTGCGGATAAAACCTTATCCCGGCACATCAAAGAATTGGAGAAGGCTGGTAAAATTAAAAAGATCGCTCCCAGAATTTATACTGGTAAGATCAACGAAGATCCCACGACTATCATTCGGCGTAATATATTTACCATTCTTGGAAATCAATATAAGAATGCTGTCCTCAGTCATCGTTCTGCGCTCGAATTTAAACCTACTGAAAACGGTACTCTTTTCCTGACTTACACTTATACAAAAAAAATAGAACTGCCAGGAATTACGCTTAGAATTGTGGAAGGACCAGGGCCGATAGAGGGAGACAATAAATTCTTTGGAGAGTTGTATGTATCACAGCAGGCCAGGGCTTTTCTGGAAAACTTACAAATATCCAAAAAATCAGGACCTGATTCTAAAACACTACCGGTAGAAAAATTAGAGGAACGGCTCGAAAAAATGTTGCGCGTGAACGGTGAAGACGCTATTAATGAACTTAGAGATAAAGCAAGGAGTATATCCCGGGAGTTGTCGATGGAAAAAGAGTTTGAGAAATTAAATACGATAATCAGCTCCTTACTTTCGACGAGCACTTCTAAAACATTGGTGTCTGCTGCCGCTCAGGCGCGTGCATACGGGATACCATATGATTCTGACAGGTTACAGCTATTTGAAAAGCTATTCATTGAATTACAGCAGCGCATATTTAAACATAGGCCAGACAAGAACAAAAGCGCTCAGTCCTTTGCCAATTTTGCTTTTTTTGAAAGTTATTTTTCCAATTATATAGAGGGGACGAAATTTGAACTAGATGAAGCAAAAGAGATCATTGAATATCAGCAACCACTTCCAACCCGTGATGAGGACTCGCATGACATACTAGGCACCTATCAACTTGTATCGAACCGGAATGAAATGCAGATAATTCCAACTTCGGGGGAACATCTATTGGAAATCTTACAATACAGGCATAAAGTACTTTTATCTGCCCGGCCAGCTAAAAAACCGGGCACGTTTAAGGATAAAAATAATTTTGCAGGTCAAACCTCTTTTGTCGATCATGCTTTGGTCAGGGGAACATTGATAAAAGCATTCGAGTACTATACGGTGCTGCAAGCTCCTTTTGCCAAAGCTATATACATGATGTTCATCATCAGTGAAACACATCCGTTCCTGGATGGTAATGGCCGTATTGCAAGGGTAATGATGAATGCAACCTTAGTGAACGCAGGAGAATCGAAAATCATTATTCCAACGGTATACAGGGAAGATTACCTGGTAGCATTAAGAAAACTAACAAGGCAATCCGAACCAGATACGTACATCAGAATGATGGATAGGGCTCATGAGTTCAGTGCCAACGTATATGGTGATAACCGGGAAGAAATGCAAGCTTATCTGACCGCCTGCAATGCATTTTTTGAGGACGACGAAGGAAGAGTGCTGAAAATTGTTCCAAAGGAGTAGATAAATAGAACAGTTGGCGCTTTTATCCCTTCCGCTGTGGATTAGCCGTTGCCAATACCACTTTGGCACCTATCTCCCTCGCTACTTCCATGACCCGTACAATGTCTTCTACAGGCACTGATTTCTCTGCGTTGATCACGATGGTAGGATCTACATTTTCGCGGGCGATGGATGGCGCAAGCTTCTCTTTCAGGCTTTCAAAGGGCACTTTGTTGGTACCGATGAAGAATTCCCGTTTATCATTGATGCTTACTACTACTGTTTGTTTAGCCTTGGTATTGCTCTTGGCTTTGGGCAGGGTAAGCTTTATTACATTAGGATTGGCCAGGGTGGATACGATAAGGAAGAACAGCAGCAGAATGAACAGGATGTCATTCAATGCTGAGTTATGCAGCTCTACCTGGCGTTTGCCTCTTCTGTTGCGCAAATTCATGAGATGCTCTATTTAGTAGGCTCCTGTAAAATATCAATAAATTCTGCGGAGGATCCTTCCATTTTATTGATCACTTTATCTATCTGCGCATTCAGGAAGCTGTAGCCGATATAAGCCACGATACCGATAATAAGGCCGCTGGCAGAAGTGATCATCTTTACATAGATACCGCCGGCAATGGTGCCCAGGGTGATATCGGAAGTAATGGAGATGTTAAAGAAGGTCTGGATCATACCCGCGATAGTACCCAGGAAGCCGAACATCGGCGCGATACCGGAGATAATGGAAAGGATGGTGAGGTTCTTCTCCATCTTGTATATTTCCAGCTTGCCTACGTTCTCCATGGACTTTTCTATATTCTCAATCGGCTTGCCGATGCGTTGAATGCCCTTATCGATCATGCGGGCAGCAGGATTGTTGGTATTCTTGGCGATAGAGCGGGCAGCGGCCACATTACCGATGGTGATGTAGTCACGGATCATCGGCATGAAGTTGTCCGGCAGGTTACCTGCTTTGGCTATGGTAATATATCTTTCTACAAACACAAATACCGCTATCACGGAAAGAATACCCAGGGGAATCATTAGCACACCGCCTTTCATCAACAGGTCCAGCAGGTTAATGTGCTGATCAGCGGCAGCAGCAGCACTTACACCGGCAGTCACTGTATCCGCCTTTGGTAACAACAAGGAATCCTGCAGTAATGTAACAAGTCCGAATAGCATGTCTAAAATTTTAAACCTTGCAAAAGTATTAAATTAAGGTACAATAAGTTAATGTAAAAACGGATGAACGGGCAAAATATTATAACTGGCTTTTTTCCTCCCATACCTGCACCAGGTGTACAATCGTTTGTACCGCCTTTTGCATGTCCTGGATACTCACGTATTCGTGTTTGCTGTGCAGGGCCATTTCGCCGGTAAATACATTCGGACAGGGCAGGCCCATAAAGGACAGGCGTGATCCGTCTGTACCGCCGCGGATGATCATTTTCAGCGGTTCCACGCCAGCGCGGCGGATAGCTTCTTCTGCATAAGCGCACACCTGGGGGTGTTGATCCAGGATCTCTTTCATGTTCCGGTACTGCGGCGTTACCTTCAAGGTGGCACTGGCCTGCGGATGGCGTTGCAGCACTGTTTCCGTGATGCCGCGCAGTAGCTGCTCATGCGCTTCCAGTTGAGCGGTAACAAAATCACGCACGATAAAATCGATCTCCGCGCTTTCCACGGTTCCCTGCATGCGTACCGGGTGAACAAAGCCTTCACGTCCTTCGGTAGTTTCGGGCGACAGGCTACCGGCAGGCAAAGCGGCCACTATCTCCGCAGCTATCTTGATGGCGCTCACCAGTTTACCTTTGGCAGTGCCGGGGTGTATGCCTACTCCCTGGATGGTGATCCTTGCAGCATCTGCGGAGAAGGTCTCATCTTCCAGCGAGCCCAGTTCTCCCCCATCGAGTGTGTAACCATATTGCGCCCCCAGTTTTTGCATATCCAGCTTTTCTACGCCGCGGCCTACTTCCTCATCGGGCGTGAACAGGATGCGGATGGTCCCATGCCTGATACCGGGATGTTTTAGCAGGAAATGAACAGCATCCATAATGGCTGCCACACCGGCCTTGTTATCGGCGCCCAGCAGGGTGGTCCCGCTGGCGGTAATAATATCGTCCCCTATCTTTCCCTGCAGGTACGGATGTTCTGCAGCACGTATCACCTGTGAGGGATCATCCGGCAGCACGATATCGCTTCCGTCATATTTATGGTGAATGATGGGCTTCACATTGGCGCCGCTGCAATCACTGGAAGTATCCATGTGCGAACAAAGGCAGATCAACGGTACCGGCTTGTCTGTATTGGCCGGAATGGTGGCATATACATATCCATGCTCATCCAGCTCCGCATCTGCGATGCCTATGGCCTGCAATTCCTGTACCAATAAGCGGCCCAGGTCTTTCTGTCTGGCGGTGGATGGGAAGCTGTCGCTCAGCGGATCAGATTGTGTATCGATCTGAGCGTAACGCAGAAAGCGTTCAGTGACAGTATATTGATAATTTGAAAACATCTGCAAACGTAAGATTTTCTTTTTTGCCGTCCCTATGGTAGTAAAAATAGAATATGATTCCCTTTTTTAAAGCATTTCTGATATAAAAATCCAAATTATTTCAATTTCACTATTTATTCTTTCTATCATTCTAGGTTTGCATAGGAAAAATACACCTGTTCGGGCGTGCAACAGTCAAAACTTGCTTATCTTTGCCACGGTTCTTAAACAAATCAAGACTGTTTGCGGTTTCCTTGCCTCCACCAGCTGGCGGACGGCAAGGGATTAAAAAGGAACCGTGTGCAAATCACGGGCTGACGCGCAACTGTAAGTAACCTTCGCAAAGGTTACGGCCAACAGATGTCCATTGCTCCGGTAATACGGAATGAGAAGGACGGCCGTAGCTGTTACAAGCCAGGAGACTTGCCGTGAACAAATTGATGTATGCCTTCGCGGAAAAAGGGAATACAATATAAGTTGGCAATTGGCAATTGGCAGTGTGCAATACTTAATGCGACTGCAAATTGCCAACTGCAGACTGCCAACTACTACTGTTCCCTTCTCCGCGCTACATTTTTCACTTCTAAAACATTGCAAGTATGCAAACCAATGTTCTTGGTTACCCGCGTATTGGTAGCCAGCGTGAACTCAAGAAAGCCTGCGAAGCCTATTGGGCAGGCAAAATGTCGCTGGAGAAATTACAGCTCACCGCCAGGCAGCTGCGCCGGCAGCACTGGGAAACCCTTCAGCAGGCGGGTATTGACCTGATCCCTTCCAATGATTTCTCCCTGTACGACCAGGTGCTGGATATGTGCCTGATGACCGGCGTTATTCCTGCACGTTTTCAGGTATTGAAAGAAAAGCTGGCCAGTGTTGCCAGCCCGGAGCTGTACTTCGCCATGGCCCGCGGTTACCAGAAGAACGGGCTGGATATTACCGCGATGGAAATGACCAAATGGTTCGATACCAATTATCATTACCTGGTGCCTGAGTTTGACGGCAGCCAGCAATTCAGCGTATTGCATGATAAATGCACGGAGGAGTTCAAAGAGGCCCTTTCACTGGGAATCCATACCAAACCGGTGCTGTTAGGCCCTATGAGCTTCCTGCTGCTGGGCAAGATCAAGGATGAGAGCCTGCATATGGGCGAACTGGTTAACCAGCTGCTGCCTGTATACATACAACTGCTGAAAAACCTGCAGCAGGCCGGCGCCACCTGGGTACAGCTGGATGAGCCCTGCCTGGTACTGGACCTTACACCTGAACAACTGCGGCTGTACCAATATGCCTATACGAAGATCCATGCTGCCGTACCCGGCCTGCAGATACTGCTGGCCACCTATTTTGGCAGCCTGCAGGAAAATACCACACTGACGCTGGAACTGCCTGTACAGGCCCTGCATATAGACCTGGTAAGGGCGCCCGAACAGCTGGATACCGTGCTGGCGGCCCTGCCCAAACACATGCAGCTATCGCTCGGCGTGATCAACGGCCGCAACATCTGGAAGAATAATTATGAGCACTCACTGCAGCTGGTGCAAAAAGCCGTAGACGCCATCGGAGCAGAGCGGGTATTGCTCGCTACTTCCTGTTCCCTGCTGCACTCGCCCTATGATCTTGCCCTGGAAACGGACGAAGCGATACTGACGCCACAGATCAAAAACTGGATGGCCTTTGCCCGGCAGAAAGTAGAGGAACTGATCGAACTGAAAGAGATCCTGGCTGGTAATAAAGCCTTACTGGAAGCCAACCGTGCAAGCCTGCGCGAAAAAAGTACTGCCTCCATCGTGCATAAACCTGCTGTAAAGGCCAGGGTAAAAGCACTGACCGAAGCCGATGCCAGCCGCCTTCATCCATTCCCCATCCGGCAACAGGCGCAGGAAGCCTTGTTGCAGTTACCACTGTTCCCCACCACTACGATCGGCTCCTTCCCGCAAACAGAAGAGATCAGGAAGCTGCGTGCCGACCTGAAGAAAGGTATCATTAACAACGTACAGTATGACACCGCCATCGGCAAAGCCATTGAAGCAGCCGTGAAATGGCAGGAAGGCCTGGGCCTGGATGTGCTGGTACACGGCGAGTTTGAGCGCAATGATATGGTGGAATATTTTGGGGAACAGCTGGAAGGATTTGTGTTCACACAGAATGGCTGGGTACAGAGCTATGGCTCCCGCTGTGTAAAACCACCTGTTATTTATGGTGATGTACAGCGTAGCCAGCCTATGACGGTAGACTGGAGCAGCTATGCCCAATCGCTTACCCGCAAACCCATGAAAGGCATGCTTACCGGTCCGGTAACTATCCTGCAATGGTCTTTCGTACGGGATGACCAGCCCCGTTCTGCTACTACCCTGCAGATAGCGCTCGCTATCAGGGATGAGGTACAGGATCTCGAAAACGCCGGTATCAAAGTGATCCAGGTAGATGAGCCTGCGGTACGCGAAGGGCTGCCGCTGCGCAAAGCGCAATGGCAGGAGTACCTTGACTGGGCTGTGCGGGCCTTCCGTGTAGCAGTGTGCTGCGTAAAAGATGAGACGCAGATCCATACACACATGTGCTATGCAGAGTTCAACGATATCATTGACAGTATTGCCGCGATGGACGCAGATGTGATCACCATTGAAACCTCCCGCTCGCAGATGGAGCTGCTGGAAGCGTTTGCCGATTTCCGTTATCCCAATGAGACGGGCCCGGGTGTGTATGATATTCACTCGCCAAGGGTGCCTGGTATTGATGAGATGACAGCCCTGCTGGAAAAAGCGGTGCAACTGCTACCGGCGCGTAATATCTGGGTAAACCCTGATTGCGGACTGAAGACCCGCAAATGGCCCGAAACAGAGCAAGCCTTGCGTAACATGGTGGCCGCCGCCCAACAGCTCCGCGCCACGGTGAAGACTACCGTATCCTGACCATACAGACAACCACAGGGGGAGATCATCTGATCATCCCCCTTTTTCTTAACTTCGTGAATCCGTCAATGCTAAAAGCCCATTGCTGACAGCTAAAAGCTATTAACATGCCTTCTCACGAAACAGTACACTGCCCCCGTTGCAAAACCATATTTGAATGCCGTGTGGGCAATGTGCTGCAATGCCAGTGCCAGGCAGTAACGCTCTCGGAGGACGAACGCCAATACATAAACGAACACTACAGCGGCTGCCTTTGTGCAGATTGCCTGCAGCATATGAAATCAATTTACAAGCAGGATAAATTCAAGCAGCGCCTGCAACAGATATTCTCTTTATTTGGAAAGCGATAAGTGTTATGAGCTACGAAAAACAGATTGCGAGGTCCGTTACCCGCATTTATAAAGCCGTATTTCCCAATACCGTTAATCATTACGATACCATGTTCGGCGGCACAGCCATGCAGCTGATGGATGAGGTGGCCTTTATTACTGCCACCCGTTTCAGCCGTATGCGTGTGGTGACGGTATCCAGCGACCGTATAGATTTTAAGAAGCCTATTCCTCACGGTACTATCATAGAGCTGATAGGCGAAGTGACACAGGTAGGAACAACCAGCTTAAAAGTGAGGGTAACTGTATATGTGGAGCAGATGTATTCCAATCACCGCGAGAAAGCCATTGAGGGAACTTTTGCCTTTGTAGCCATTGATGATCAGAAGCGGCCTACGACGATTGTATTGCCACCGGAGGAATGAGATGCCTATAAAAGTAATATGCTGATATGCCAATTTTAATCAGCACATCAGCACATCAGCATATTAGATAATTATTTAATTTCCACCAGCTCGATATCGAATACCAGCTCTTCGCCCGCCAGGGGATGGTTAGCGTCCAGCGTGATAAATTCAGTGCCAACAGCTGCCACCTTTACGGGGAATACCTGGCCCTGAGGATTGCTCATCTGCAGGTCCATACCCACTTCAGGGTTCAGATCAGCAGGGATATTAGCTTTCGGAAAGTCCATGATCAGCTCTTCGTTTTTGGGGCCATATGCCTGATCCACAGGGATCTGCACCGTCTTTTTATCACCCACCTTCATTTCCAGCACGCCATTATCGAAACCCTTGATCACCATACCGGCGCCCACCTGGAATTCCAGCGGCTCTCTTCCTTCAGAGGAGTCGAAAGTATTCCCGTTGGTCAAACGGCCGTGATAATGCACACGTACTGTATCCCCGTTTTTAACTGTTTGCATAAGAAAAATTGTTAATTGTTAACATTAGATGTCTACTGCAAAGTAAGGAAAAAAGATCAAGGCGCACAAACTCAGCAATCCGTATTTTTACAGCCATGTACCGGTTTATTCGATTACTGAGCGTGTTTTTGCTCTCATTACAACTTGCTTATGCACAAGCTCCTGTGATCACGGGAGCGGCCAGAACTGAAGCATACCTGCCTTTGCTGAAAAATAAAAGAGTGGCCCTGCTGGTGAATCAAACTGCTACCATCGGGGAAACACACCTGGTAGATTCCTTGCTGAAACTGCAGATCAGGATCCAGAAGATATTCAGTCCGGAACATGGTTTTCGTGGTAATGCCGATGCCGGTGAAAAAGTAGGCAACAGTGTGGATCAGCGCACAGGCCTGCCTATCGTTTCCCTTTATGGCAAACACCGTAAAGCAGATGCTGCCGATCTCCGCGATGTAGATATCCTGATCTATGATATACAGGATGTGGGCACGCGTTTCTATACTTACATCTCTTCCCTGCAGGAGCTGATGGAATCTGCCGCAGAGAACAATAAGCCGCTGATCGTGCTGGATCGTCCTAATCCCAATGGGCACTATGTGGACGGGCCTGTGCTGGACACTGCATTCCGTTCCTTTGTAGGCATGCAGCCTGTTCCGCTGGTGCATGGCATGACCGTAGGCGAATATGCCCGTATGCTGAACGGGGAGAAATGGCTGAGCCATGGCTTGTCCTGTAAATTAACTGTGATCCCTTGCTTACAGTACACCCATCATACTTTTTATGAGCTGCCGGTAAGGCCTTCGCCGAACCTGCCCAATATGGCTTCCATTTATCTGTACCCTTCCATCTGCCTGTTTGAAGGCACCCCGCTGAGCCTGGGCCGTGGTACAGATAAACCTTTCCAGGTGTTTGGCAGTCCGCTTTTCCCAAAGGACCTTTATACGTTCACGCCCCGCAGCATGCCCGGCGCCAAAGAGCCGCCTTTGAAAGATCAGCTGTGTTATGGTTATGATCTTTCCGGCGACACCAAAAACGTATTGCAACAAACAGGGAATCAGCTGCAGCTGAAATGGGTGATACAGGCTTATCAGCTGTATCCTCAGAAAGACAAATTCTTCACGCCTTTCTTTAATAAACTGGCAGGCAACAGCACACTGATGCAACAGATAAAGGATGGTAAAAGCGAGCAGGAAATAAGACAAAGCTGGGAACCTGCATTGAGCCACTTTAAAACGCTCAGGAAAAAATATTTACTTTACAAAGACTAATTCTTAATCCTTAATTACTACCGATGCGTATTGTGTTCATGGGAACGCCCGATTTTGCAGTTGCTTCACTGGATATACTTGTACAGAATGGCTATGATGTTGTTGGCGTAATTACAGCTCCGGATAAACCTGCGGGCCGGGGATTACAGCTGCAGGAAAGTGCGGTAAAGAAATATGCCGTGTCTAAAGGCCTGAAAGTATTGCAGCCGGAGAAACTGAAAAATCCTGAATTCCTGGAAGAACTGCGAGCGTTAAAAGCAGATTTGCAAGTAGTGGTAGCCTTCCGTATGCTGCCTGAAGCAGTGTGGGATATGCCGCCATTAGGCACCATCAATGTACATGCATCGCTGCTGCCTGACTATCGCGGTGCAGCTCCTATTAACTGGGCGATCATCAACGGCGAAAAAGTAAGCGGGGTTACTACCTTCAAGCTGCAGCACGCCATCGATACCGGTAACATTCTTTACAATGCGCAGGTGAACATACGTGAAGACGAAACTGCCGGCGAGCTGCATGACGACCTGATGCAAACAGGTGCACAAGTGTTGCTTAAAACAGTGAACGCGCTGGCTGCCGGTACTGCCGAAGAAAAACCGCAACCAGAGCTGGACCCGGCACTGATCAAACATGCACCCAAGATATTTAAAGAGGATTGCCGCATTAACTGGGAGCAACCACTTGACAAGATCTATAACCTGGTACGAGGGCTCAGCCCCTATCCTACTGCATGGACCACCTTGCAGGATAAACAGCTGAAGATCTTCAAAGCTGATAAAGAACGTACCAAACCTGCTGTAGCACCCGGCCAGCCGGTGACCGATCAAAAGACCTACCTGAAGATAGCAGCGCCGGATGGTTACCTGGTATTGCAGGAAATACAGCTGGAAGGCAAAAAGAAAATGGATGTGGAAGCGTTCCTGAGAGGATACAGGTTTGAATAATGCGCTTTATTTAAAAGCGCATTATCAAAGCCTTTTCCAGGATACCATAGCCGTATCCCAGTTTTATAGTATCTCCCTTTTTAAGCGGTACGGAGCGGTTGTTGATGCGCAAAGCATCGCCCTCTACGGTTATACTGGCAGCAAAAACAAGACTGTTATTTCCTTCTTCCGTTAATACCACTGTACCTACCGCTTTGTCATTTACATATACTGTAAGCGGCAGACTATCTTTTGCTGCAGCATTGTAGTTAACGGGGGCCTGCCAGCGTATCAGCAGGGAACGCTTTTGCCGCTCTGCCTGCAGCGGCTGGTTATCAAACCAGTTCAGCATGGCGAGGCTTACGTTCCAGGCAGCATTGTGGTTTACCCATCCTTCCAGGTGGCGGTAGCTGCCTGAAGGGTTGAAAGGATACATTTCCGTTCCGGGCACACAATTCAGGGTACCTCTTACCAATTCCAGCCTGGCGCATATATCATCCGGGAAGCCTTTAGGGAAAGCCTGTTCCACTTCAGGGAAGCCTTTCTCGGGATGATGGGCCGCATGTGCACTCAGCGGGTTACGGCCGTAAAGATTATCGAAATGCGCGAAGGCTATCTGTAAGAGCCGCTGCTTCACAGCAGTATCTGTTACTACGGCAGCGGCCTGGAAAGCAGATGCCGGGAAGCCGGCTACATTACCTACTTCATTATAACCGGGCACTGTCCAGTTGCTGTCAAGATCGTAGCGCCGGAAATCCCACATGTTATCAGAACGTTTGATCACTACATCGGCCCATTCATTGATCTTCTGCTGCAGACCAGCTGGTGCATTGTCGCGATAATGCAGCCAGTAGAATGCGAGGCCGGTCATCAAAACGTGCTCGCTCATGCGCTGGCCTTTTGTAGTGAGCGGGTCCTGCAGGTTCAGGGAATCAATGATCCAGCCTGCCTGTTGCTTAGCCGCCTGCATATATGCATCGGGATGGGCGATCCCTTCCCGTTTGCATACTTCATAGAGCAGCAGGTTAGGTAATACAGAAAAGCCGGGTGCATAACGTCCTTTGGAGTTGCCTATCTCGCGGCGAACATCCAGCAGGCCTGCCTCTTTCCAGTGTGCTAAGGTAAACTCCAGGGCCTGCTTGTACAGGCTTTGAGGGAACCATTTCTGCAGGTAAGGATAAGCATACAGAAAGTACGCGAACTGCGATAGGGTTTGCGGATGCAGTTCCGGAGGCAGCTTCACATCACTGGGGTCAGCTGTTTTCGGGTTCAGTAAATAGTATCCCAGGCCCCAGTGGATATCCCACATGAGGTCCGGTATGTTCGTTCCCGTTAGGGGTGGTATTTCATTGAAGTAGCGGCGGGCGGTTGCCAGGGCTGTCTGATCATTGGGCGCTTTTACCAAATGGAAAGCCGTATCCAGCACCATGCGTTTCATGGCGGCATAATCAATGGTGGATGGCATCTCTTCGTACTTCAGCGGATTGGAGAGATACATGAGCACAAGGGAAGGTATCTCATAAGAGTAGTAGGTACCATCACGCCAGGGCGATCCTCCATAGGCAGAATGGTGCGTGCCTACAATACTGCGTGCATCGTTCATGAATTCAACAGAAGGTTGCAAAGCCGCTTTCTCAATAACGAAGGGCCCTATTTCAAAGGGATAGGATGTAGCGCCAGGCAGTTTACTGTCGGCCACATGTACCTCATAAGTGCCGCCCTTAGCTGGACGAAACGCAGTGAAATCGCCCATGCCATGATTAGCTACCCCTTCAAATAATTTCTTTGTGCCCTCTTTCTCCGTGATCCAGAAGCGAAGCTGCTCACTGGCGGCAGTGGGTACAGTGAAACGTTTTGGCGCATTGATATTGTAGCCGGACTGGTTTACACATACCCAATGCTGGTGGGCGACGTATTGTGTATCTATCCGTGCATAGTCGATCGCCAACACTCTCAGTCCGTATGCAGGTATTGTTACGGATTGTGTATTACCGGAGGGCAGGTCGTATCCTTCCTGCTTTCCGGATTCATCTTTTATTACGCTTTTGGTAACGCGTACCTGTTCTCCCGGCATCACTTTATGCGTATTCAGGCGCACTACTGCCTGACGGGATTCGTCATCATCATTCAGCAATACCACATATAGTTGTTTCGTAAAATCATCAGCAATACTGATATAATCTACCTGCGGGTCGCTTACCTGCAGCATGCTATCGGGCATGTACAGTTTTGCCATACGACCAAAGATTTTTCCGGATGCAAAGCCATAACATTGGTGCGGGCCTACTTTAGGTGTAATAAAACCACGGGGAAAGCTGATATTACCCTTGCTGCGCAGGTCTGCTTCTGAGAGCAGGTAATCGGTGATCCAGCCTATCTGCCACCAGGCATGATGCGGATAAGGACCTGCGCCTGCATTCATGGTGTTCCAGTAGTAAGAGGCTACGCCGGTGGGCTGATGCACAAAGGCATCGCGGCCTAGCGCAGCGGCCCTGGCCATATCCAGGAACAGCGAATCCTGTGTGAGCTTAAAAAGACGTACAAACATACCTGCATGACTGGCCAGTAAGATAGGTCCCTGCGCGGTGGCGGAGCCAAGACTGCCGCCATGCTCAAAGCTTAGCCCTACCTGGCTGATCTCCCAGTCCTGCCTGGCTTCGCCCTTCACCGTTTTTTGTCTGCGTGAAGGAACAGGATGTGTATAAACAGATGCGGTATAAATACGGGCGGTGGTAATGGCTGCCTGGCGGTATTTTTCTTCTCCTGTCATATCATACAAGTCGAGCAAAGCCTGGACGCTTTGGCCGGTAGCGAAATCAGCTACAAACCTTGCATCTCCGCATACACCGAGGAAATAGCCTCTTGCGGTGGCCTCCCGTATGAACCAATCGGCGCCTTTACGTGCTGCCTCCAGGTATTTCTTATCGCCCAATATGCGGTGAGCTACTACCAGTCCATAAAAGGTAGGGCGCAGATCTTCCAGGTCTTCAAACAGGGGTTTTGAACTGTTATGGTCATAGGCCACTTCCCAATGACCGTCTGCATGCTGCCATTCCATCAGCTTATCGGCGCCCATGCGTAAACGTTCACGCAAAGGCTGATTACCCGGCTCAAACAGCAGTACGTTGCCCATATCTATCAGGGCGTAATAAGTAAGCGCGATCGGTTCTACATAAGGGCCCCATTCTTCTGTGAAACGGCGTCCTTTCCAGAGGTAATACTGTCCTGTAACAGCGCCCTGGAAAAAGCCGGGCTCCTCTTGTTGCTGCGCCAGTTTAAAATTAAGCACATAGGGCAGGCGGCGGTGTTCCAGCAGGGTATCACCGGTAATGCTGGCCAGCATCCACATTGCGCCGTAATCGGAATTTTTCATGGCATCTTTATCAGATCCCACTACACCACCCAGGTAATCCTGTCCGCCCATTTCAAGACCTTTATAAGAGAAGGTACGCCAGCGGGAAGTGCTGTCTGCCTTTACATAGTGCAGCATCTCCATCACGCGGTCTGTCAGGGACTGATGCGTTTGTTTCAGTGCCAGGAAATCTTTGAAGCGATAGATATCATAGATCGCATGTTTGTATACGGCGTACCAGTCTGCCGACTGCAATGAATAACGGAAACTGAAAGCGCGTGTTTCTCCTTCCTTCATATAGGAATCCTGTTCGCCCAGTACCGGGTGATAGGCGGTAGGCGTCAATCCTCCTTTTCTGTTCATCAGGGAGAGGCCCAGTTGCCAGTCGGAATGTGTGTTATGATCCTGTTCCCAGGGATCACGGCCGGTTCCGGGGTCAGGTATTACCGCCAGGGTAAGGCCGTTACGGCTGCGCAGCAGGGGACAGAGTGTACTGGCGGTACGCTCTCTGACGATGATGGGCCGGTTGGGAATGCCTTGCCCATAGGCGTAAGAATTTACCAGGTCTGTTGCCAGTTGCTTACCCTGGAAATAGCCGGGGATCATGCCCCAGTCCAGCTCGCGTTCCGGCAGAACGGCCAGTGAAGGAGTGGCAATAGCATAGTAGCCCGCCTTCTTTGCTTTCAGTGTAAGCGTTACGGTGATATCCTGCGGATAGGCAGGATCCAGCTTCCAGTCGGCAGTGAGCTGCAGGGTATCTGATGCATAAGTGAAGGCGATACCGGATGGATTGTGTTGTTTAGCTGCAGCGGGATAAAAATGGATCGCTTTGCCTGCCGTGTTCATGGGGACCGCCGACAGGTTCTCGCTCCATCTTTTGATGAGGTATTTGTAGATAGGTTCCGGAAAGCTGGCGGCACGCTGATCTACCTGTTGCCGTAAGGCAGCAGTATCAGGTTTATTGACGCTGTACAGTACAGTATATTCACCCGAGGGTTGCGGTAATGTTGTTTGCTTAGCACCCGCTTTTACGAGCTGGTAGCCTTTACTGCCTTTCTTCCATTCCAGCTCCAGCTGATCGTTACGCAGGGTCAGCTTTTGCTGTGCATAGCTGCCAGCAGATAACAACAGGCAAACGCAAAGATGTTTATAGTTCATTGTGAGCATGATCTGTTTATTTCCAGTCAGGGTTCTGTTCCAGTTTCTGATTAGCGTTTATTTCACTCAGCGGTATGGGAAAATAGCGATGTTTTGCCTGCGGGCTGCGCGTTGGGAACACATCATTCACGGCTTTCGATATCACCTGCATGAAGGTGTTGGTACGGGTCAGATCATACCAGCGATCTCCTTCTGCAAACAGCTCCCAGCTGCGTTCCTGCAGCACGGCGCTAATGAAAGCATCTTTGCTGAGGCCCGCCAATGCAGGTAAACCCGCCCTTGCACGAATGGCGTTAATATAGCCATATGCCTGCGCATCAGGACCAGTGAGACGGGTGGCAGCTTCTGCCGCTACCAGATACACATCCGCCAGGCGCATCAGTGGAATGTTCACGGCATGCGCACCGACGATGGAATTAGGATCCATATATTTCTTTACCAGCACTCCTTTTTTGGTAACAGGCGTAATACTGGCCTGGGGCACCACTTTTCCCTGGCGGTCTATGTAAGACGTATCCAGGAGCTGACGCCGCTTGTCTGCCGGGTCAAAGGAATCAAAAAATGCCTGGTAAGCGAAGATAGAACCAAATGAAGATTTACCATAGGCAGGACCATTACTGTTAGGCGGGCCGTACAATGCCATGATCTGTGAAGCGCGGGAGGGCAGCGAAGATTCTGCTTCAAAAGCCCACATGTTCTCCTGGCGGGCAACATCTTCTTTAGCCACATTGTATACATCCAGCACATCAGGCATCAGCTGATATTTGCCACTGTTCAGTACTTCATTGGCTTTTTGCAGGGCGGTAGCCCAATCTTCATTATACAGGGCGGCCTTTGCATACAAAGCTTGTGCTACCTGCCTGGAAGGACGGCCTTTAGGCCATGCAGCACTATAGTCTGGCAATCCGAGAATGGCGCTGTCCAGGTCTTTGTAGATCTGCTGATATACACCTTTGCTTTGTGTCTTGGGCTCATAGGCGTCTTCCAGTACCTTGCTGGGATGGGTACGCACTACAATGTCCCTGAAATTCTTTGCCAGCATCCAGTGGAACCAGGCGCGCATGTATTGTGCTTCACCAATGATCTGTTTCTTGCGCTCTGCATCCATCTTGGTGCCTGGTATTTTTTCCAATACCCAGTTGGCCGCTTCAATGCCTTTGTAGCAGTTATTCCAGAGATCAACCGGCGATTCCATGGTGCGGTTGTAGCTCCTGGCAGCGGTATAGTCCTGGTCATAGCTGAACAGCGTATAAGTATCCCTGCCTACCACGGGGCGGGGGTATACCTGGTCTGCACTGAGGTCAGCGATCAACAGCGGAGAAGGGCCGTTGTACATATCTGCAAGCGCTGTATAAACAGCCGCCAGCGCAGCTTCTGCATCCTGCTGTGTTTTATAGAATGTCTCCGTATAAATGTTAGAATAAGGCGTTTCATCCAGTTTGCAGGATAACAGCGAAGTCGCCAGCAGGCAGATGATAGCTGCAAACTTTGTAATGATTTTGACTGGCATGGATCAATATTTTAAGTTAGTTCATATATGCTTAGAACGATACCTGCAGGCCCAGCAAAAAGGACCTTGCAATAGGATACACCAGGTTGTCTACCCCCAGCACCGTATTGGAATTACCGAAGGAATTCACTTCCGGATCAAAGCCACTGTAATTGGAGATAGTGAAAAGATTATTGGCGCTGCCATATACACGGATAGAAGAGATCCATTTCATAGCGGGGAAAGTATAGCCCAGTGTAATGTTCTTACAGCGCAGGTAGGAACCGTCTTCCATGAAACGGTCTGTTAATGGTAAGCGACCGCCCTGGAAACCGCTCACATATTCGTTGGCGGGATTAGTGGGCGACCAGCGGTTTACCAATCCTTTATACACATTGCGCGAACCTAAAGGATTCTCGAAAGTATACCTGATCAGGTTGTACACCTTATTGCCCTGGGAGCCTGAGAAGAACGCGCTGAAATCAAAACGTTTGTAACTCAGGTTGGTGGAAAAGCCGTAGATGAAGGAAGGGTTGGCATTGCCAATGATCTTCTGATCGTCGGCCGTGATGGCGCCGTCTTTATTAAGATCTTTTACCCTGATGCCGCCGGTGCGGCTGCCGCCAGGTTCAATGGCTTCGCCTGTCTGGTAAATGCCATCGAAGATGTAGGTTTTGAAGAGGCCCAGTGGTTGTCCTACTTTCAGCACGCTGAAGTTATTGACCACGTATTCGCTGGTGTTGCTGTTCAGGTGTAACAGCTTGTTCCGGTTAAAGGTGATATTACCTGCCACATTCCATTTCAGCGGGCCATCCAGGATGGCCGCATCTGCTGCTAGTTCCACGCCCTTGTTCTCCAGGTTGGCAAAGTTGCCGGTGATGGAACTATAGCCGGATGAATTGGGGAGGGCCATTACAAACAACAGATCATTGGTCTTCTTGTTATACAGGTCTGCCGTTATATTCAGGCGATCATTCCAGAGGCTGAGATCAATACCGAGATCTGCCTGACGGGAGCGTTCCCATTTAAGATCCGGATTAGGGATGCCTGTTGGACTGATACCGTTCATGGGCGTATGATTGAAGTAATAGTTGTTAGTGCTGCCTACCGTGGCCAGCGACTGATAAGGACCAATGGCGCCTGCATTACCTGTTACACCATAGCTGAAGCGCAGTTTCAGGTTGCTGATGGCGGGGATCCTTTTGATGAAAGGCTCTTCTGATACCCTCCATGCCACCGCTGCAGCGGGGAAGAAGCCATACTTGTTATTGGCGCCGAACTTGCTGGCCCCATCCACACGGGCAATGAGATCCAATAAATACTTATCTCTGAAAGCATAATTGATCCTTCCCATGTAGGAATCCAGGCGGTCTTTATTGCGGGCGCTGGATACTGTTTTATCTACCGCCAGCTGCAGAGCTTCGTTTGCAGTAGCATCGTTGGGAAAGTTGGATGCGTTGATGGTATTGCTGTTACTGCTATTGCTTTGTGTGGCAAACACACCGGTAAATTTCAGGGAGTGCTCATTAAAGCGCGTTTGATAAGTGAGCACGCTTTCATGCAGCAGTACTACGGTGTTGGAGTTCTCCTTCTTAGCAGTGCCACCACCAGATACCAGGTCGCCGGTATTCATGATGGAACGCGGAGAATAATAATCCAGCAGGCCGGAAGAGATCACCGGGTTAAAATTGGCCCGGTAAGTCAGGCCTTTCAGGGGGGTGAACTCTGCATAGATATTAGCCAATGTTCTGCTGGTCTTATCGCGGTTCAGTATCTGCGCCAATCCCAGCGGGTTCACTACTTCGCGGTAGCGCCCGTTGAACTGATCACCGAAGGGCAATATGGTGCCATCCTCCCTGTAAGGCTGCATGGTAGGCGGTGCGCCCAGTGCTGCGCCCAGTATGCTCGCGGTAACTGCGCCTGCATCTATGTTGGTGGAGCCTGTAGGCACTGTTTTATTGATAATATAGCTGGTATACAGGCTGGTGCCTACCTTCAGCAGATTGTTCACACGGTGATCGAAATTCAGGCGGAAAGAATAGCGTTTAAAGCCGGAGCTGATCATCACTCCCTGCTGGTCGAAATAGTTGGCAGACAAAGCAAACTGTGTTTTCTCGCTACCGCCAGATACTGAGAGCTGGTGGCTTTGAATAGGTGCATCGCGGAAGATGAGCTCCTGCCAGTCGACGCCTTCGCCCAGGGAAGCCGGGTTCTCATATACGTTGGTATGATAGACCTCGTTTTCCAGCTGGCCGAATTCGGCAGCATTCATCATCTTCATTTTTTTTGTGACCTGCTGCACGCCGTAGTAAGCGTCATAAGAGACACGTGTCTTACCGGATTTACCGCGGCGGGTGGTGATCAACACTACACCGTTGGCGCCGCGTGCGCCGTAAATAGCCGTGGAAGAAGCATCTTTCAACACTTCTACGGATTCGATATCATTGGGGTTAACAATTGAAAGACTACTGATCTCATTGATGCCTCCGGAGTTAGACAGCTGCACACCATCTACTACATACAAAGGCTCGGAACTGCCATTAATAGAGTTGGTACCGCGGATACGCATACTTACGCTGCCACCTGGAGCGGAAGAGTTCTGCGTAACCTGTACGCCGGCCACACGGCCCTGCAATCCCTGTACAACGTTGGCCACCGGTGTTTGCTTCAACTCTGCTGATTTTACAGAAGCAATAGCGCCGGCTACATTACTTTTCTGTTGTGTACCATAACCCACTACCACCACTTCGCCCAATGCTTTGGGATCGGGCGCCAGTGTAACATTGATCTCGCGCTGGCCGTTCACCGGGATTTCCTGCACCAGGTAACCGGTGAAAGAAAACACCAGTACCGGTGCTGCTTGTTTTAGGCTAAGACTGAATCCACCGTTGGCATCGGTGACTGTACCGGCGTTGGCATTTTTAAGTCTTACGGTAACACCGGCCAGTGGCTCTCCTTTTTCGGAAGATACCACCTTCCCTTTCACGACCGCCTCCTGCGCAGCAAGCGACAGCGGGATAAATAGTATGGCAAACAGTATCCATACTTGCATGAACAGATCTGATAGATGTTTTTTCATAACCGTGGTATTAAATAAAGACAGGACAGCAAGCTGCTCAGGAGCACTGGATCTCAAAAAGCCCCGCCGGTACGTGAGCGGCGGGATGCGTTATTTCGATACGCAGTGCAGATGTTCTGATGGGCTTGTCCCATACAATGTGATTGATCGTTTGATAATTGTCCCTTTGTTCGTGAATTAATGTCCCTCTTTCATCATAAATGCGGTAGTGCCGCACACAAAACGGTATTACATCTTCCGGATGCCCCATCAGAGAGGATTCCAGGGGATGATCAAAATCCGTATCGAAATGGAGCGTGAGTGTATGCAGGTCTTTTGGTGTGTCCCATTGCAGCTGCAGTGAAGGCTGCGCATCTTCGGGATCTGCCACCCATGCATTAGCGCCCAGGTAAGGACGTGTGAAGCCGTTGGTAAGATGGGTGGCATCATAAGGCGCCAATGCCGGTGTAATGCTCATGGCTATATTATGCCCTTCCGGCCTTCTGCGCGGGCACCAGAATTCAAAGCTGTCTACTCCTGAGTTTTCAGGCGCCAGCTGTTTGCCGTCGTTAGACACGGCTTTGTTCTTACCGTTAAAAACAGATACGATACCGCTGTAACGCCATTGGCTGCCTTGCAGGGCCAGTACAGGATTGGCGTCAAAGATCAGGAATCCGTATTGCGTTTCCGGTATGAGCGCTGTAAAGGCAAGGGTGACCCATTGTTCGCCTGCCTGCAATGGTATTTCCAGCGTTTGTAATGTAATCTCAGGCGTGTAGTTGGAGGTCTTCTCTCCTATCTTCAATGCAGCGCGCAACACAGTGGCTGTTGCTGCTTTTACTTTCACTTTAAACTGATAGCGTTCGTTTTTGCTGAAGGGCAGCAATTGTCCGGCGCCTTCTTCCAGGGCCAGCCAGGGGCCATTGAAAGGTATCTCTGATAGTGCAAAAGTGGAAGAGGCGGTGATATCAACACTGTTCATCGGATCGTTATCATCCCTCCTGATGGGAATGCCGGGAATGCTCTGTCCCATGCGGTTCAGCTGTTGCTGCAGGCGGCGGAGGCAGGGCTTTTCCGTAAGCTGCTGCGGCAGCAATCCATGCTGTATACATAGCGCTGCTGCAGCGCCTACTACCTGTGCGCCCAATCCGCAAGTGGCCATTACACGAGATGACCCGAAGGCCACATGGCTAACGCTGATGATACGGCCGGCAAAGAAAAGGTTATCGATATCCTTGCTGATATAAGATCGGTAAGGGATCTGGTAAACACCTTTGGTATGCCACTGGTTACAGCCGGGCAGCTCACTATAGACGCCATCTGCAGGATGCAGATCAAGCGCCCAGCCGCCAAATGCCACTGCGTCGTCAAAGGAGCGTTGCTGGATAACGTCCTGCTGGTTCAGCATGTAGTATCCTTCAAAGCGCCTGCTTTCCCGCTTGCCGGGGATAGCGCCCACCCATTCCAGCGTAAGGTTATCTACATTTTCGAATTTGCCCGAGTTCTTGATATAGTCCCACACCCCGTATACAATGCGCCATAGTTCCCATTTGATCTGTTCCGTATCGTGCACGGTGTCTGCACGTCCACCGTATTCTATCCACCATAAACGGCAACCGTTGAGGCCGGGACTTAATTGTTTGTAGCGCGGTATCTGTTTAATGTCTTTCAGCGCATAATCCGGTGCTACGTATTTAACCGGCTGCGAGGCCTCTTTGCTGTAGAAGTAGAGGGAATGGCCCAACAGTTCACCGTAAGTGCTATCCGGCGCCAGTGATTCACCGAATTCGTCCCTGCTTTCGGCGCCCATTCTGAAGGCAGCGCCAGCCAGGAAGCTGACGATTCCATCTCCGGAGGCATCGCAGAATAATGGCGCTTTCAGCTCGTATTCTGTGGAGTTCTGGCTGCAGAAGGCGCGCAGATGATCTATGCGGCGTTCTGATGATTTATGCACCTCGTATACTACAGTGTTCAGCAGCAAGGTAATGTTCGGTTCCTTTGTTACTTTCTCCAGCAGGATCGTGTCCAGTATCAGCGGGTTGCCTTCTTTGTTGCGATACAGGTTTTCGACCAGGATCTCGTCGATCACGCCGCCTTCTCTTGACCAGCGGTTGTTGTTGCCCAGGTGGGAAGTGGCGCCCAGGATCCAGAGCCTGACTTCGCTGGAAGCATTGCCTCCCAATACGGGCCTGTCCTGTACCAGCACTACGCGGATACCGCTTCTGGCGGCTGTGATAGCGGCACAAACACCGGATATACCACCACCGGTAATGATGAGATCTGCCTGCAGGTTGATCAGGCGGTTACTTCTCGTTTGGGCAGTACGTTCCTCTCTGATTATCATAAATAATCCTCTTTATATTGATAAATAAACTCAGTAAATACAAGCGGGATCAGCCCGCATTGGTGACCACAGGCGGCGATGGAGCTTTACCGGCTGTTTCTATTTGTAATCGTCGCTTCAGACGATTGGCTGCACGCAGCGGGACCAGGGCGGCCAATAATATAGCGGTGGCGATACCAGCTACCAGTGCATTGCCGGTAGCGGCAATAATGCCCAGTACATAGAGCAGTAACGCTGTAAAGCCTAATGCAAAGGCAATCACACGTAAGCCGAAAAGGTTTTGACGATAAATAGCTTCAGTCTCTGCAACATCCTCCGCAGCACGTTGCTGCTGTTGCCTGCGGTAAGCCTGATACTGCAGGTAATCCTGCGATACCGCATTGCGGGATGCAATGATAAATTCATATACGGCCAGCATGATCAACGGCAGCGCTACGCCCAGCACCATTTCCGCTGCGCGGCTTAAGCGGAGGTCCATTAACCAGGGCGTGATGAATTTGAAGCAGAGGTTCACCAGTAAACAGGCAGCAGTGATAATATATGCCGCCTTGCCGCTAAGACGTTTGAAGAACAGGGCCCAGACCGGCGGCAGTAATAAGGGGCCACCGGTAATGGCGGCAATGGTCAGCACTACTTCTATCATTCCTCCTGCGGCAGGCACCAGCAGTGCAATGCCGATCATGCCAGCGCCGAGGATGAAAGAAGAAAGACGGGCCATGCGGATCAGCTGTTGCTGGCTGGCTGCGGGATTGATCCATCCTTTATAAATATCGTTGGTGAATACAGCAGCCGTTACATTCAAGGTAGTATTGGCGGTGGCAGAAGTAGAGAAATACATACCGGTAAGCATCAGTCCCATTAAGCCGGAGGGCAGCACCAGCCTGCATACCTGCAGGTAGGCATTCTCTGTATCCAGTCCCTGCAGGGAAGGATTGATGCTCTTATAGATCATAGGCGGCAGCATCCATATAACGGGGCTGATGACATACAGCGCCGCAAACAGGTAGGCTACTTTCTTTGCAGACTTAGGCGAATCCACACTGGTATAACGCTGTACAAAGGTCCAGTTGCCGCCGATGTAACAGATGTGATACAAGGTGAAAGCAAGTATAAAACCAATGGTGTATTCTCCGTTCAGGGCCTGAAAGAAATCAGGAGGCACTTTTGCGGTGAAGGACTGCCAGCCGCCTGCTGCATTTAAGGAAAGGGGCAGCACGATCAATACTGCTGCTGTCAGGATCACAAATTGCAGGATGTCTGTTACCATCACGGCCCACAATCCTCCTATCGCGGTATAAGCGATCATCATTACGCCCAGCACCAGGGTACAGGCTTCCAGCGGAAAGCCCAGTGAAACACTCACCAGTTTGGCCACCGGGTACAGCACGGCACCTTTATTGACCAGCGACACCAGCATGAAGATGAAGATATAGAACTGCTGCACAGGCACTCCCAAACGCTCCTTGATAAAGGCCGCAGCTGTTAAGGCGCCGGTACGCTTCCACCGCGGCGCCAGGAACAGGGCTGTTACCAGGCCGCCCAGGCACATGGTCCATTGAATGGTAACCGATACCCAGCCGTATTTATAAGCAATAGAGCCCCAGGCCACGAAAGTACCGGCTGAGAAAAAGCTCATGAACAATGACAAGCCGCCGATGAACCAGGGAACTGCTTCTCCTCCTGCAAAAAAGGATTTCATATTTCTGCCGGTGCGGGCGAAAAGGATCCCGATAAAGAGCACAAATAGTGAGAAGATAAAAATAACCCCCGTATCGATGGCAGTAGTCATACGAACAATTGAAACTGATTATGGGAAATTTCCCAATTGATACCCCGTTAAAGAAAACGGCATGCGGGCATACCGTGGAATTTAAAATATTAGATCTGGCTGTTACATGAAAAGCGCTACAGCATTAAATCGAAGCGCTATTGAACTTTCTTCCTGGCATCAAATTTTGTTAAACAAAACCGATTAAACAAATAAGCGGGCATCTTTTTTTCGTGGGAACGTTCCCATTTTATTGGGAATGTTCCCAATTTATTACATTTGCCTGCAAGGGTTAAAATCCCACGTTATGAAATCGAAGTATATCTCCATTATTGACATTGCCAGGCAGTTAAATATCTCCAAGTCAACGGTATCACGTGCACTGACAGGGCATCCGAATGTGAATGCGGAAACCCGTACAGCGGTGCTGGAGCTGGCGCAGAAACTGGATTACCAGCGTAACCCGCTGGCGCTGGGCCTGGCGCAGAACAGCACCAACATTATCGGGATCATGGTGCCTGAGTTTATGTCTACCTATTTCCCCTCCGTGATCATCGGCGCGCAGGAAGTGCTGCATGCTGCCGGGTATAATTCCATCATCTGTCACAATAATGAGTCGTACAATGCGGAGGTGCTTAACACCAAGCTACTGCTGTCTTATCACGTAGACGGCATTATTGTTTCTCATACCAAAGAGACCCGAAACTTTGATCATTTCCAGATGATACAGCGCAGGGGAATTCCGCTGGTGTTCTTTAACCGCACCAGCGACGAGCTGAATGTACCGCATGTGGTGGTAGATGATTATGAAGCAGCATTTCATGCAGTAGAGCACCTGATAAAGATCGGACGCAGAAGGATCGCCCACCTGGCGGGACCGGATTCACTGATCAATACCCGACTGCGGCAGCAGGGCTACCTGGATGCATTGAAGAAGCATAAGATCCCTGTAGATCCGGAGTTGATCATCAGCTATGATCTTACACTGGAGAAAGTAAGGATCTACATCAAACATTTCCTGGACCTTCCGGAACCGCCGGATGCGCTGTTCACCATCAACGATCCCACTGCCATTGCGGCCATGGAAGTGATCAAGCAAAAGGGATTGTCTATCCCGAAAGATATAGCGGTAGTGGGTTTCAGCAACGATCTCTCGGCTCAGCTGGTATCTCCGGGGCTCACTACTGTAGCCCAGCCTACTTTTGATCTGGGCCGGGAGGCGGCCCGGCTGCTGTTGCAGGACATCAATGCTGTAGTGAAGAATGATTATACGGTCAAAAAAGCGCCGGCAGTATTGCTCAAAACAAAACTGATCATCCGGGAATCTACCGTTCCGGCAACCCAACAGACCAAAGGCCGGACGGCCAGTACAAAACGCTGAAAGCAAGAACGCTTAACAAGTAATGCGGTCTGCATTCCCTGTTAAGCGTTCTTTTATGTTAGGTGTTACTTCTTAGTTTTCGTAGCTCAGCTCACAATAGAACTTCGTCTCGTTAGTACCCAGTGCCTCGATGGCAGAATCACTCAGCTTGATAATAAGACCGGCATTCTGCTTCATTTGCGGAATAGCTTCCAGCACTTTGGCATAGATAGATCTGCCGTTCAGCGGATTGGTGACCTTGATGATCGTACCGCGGGAAGCAGTGTTATGCAGGGCATAGTACTTGCCTGCACCGGCATTGCTCTTGAACCAGGAACCGGGGCCTTTCTCGGTAGCTACCTTCTTGCCTGCAGTTTGCTGCTCATAGATTGATTCAAAACTAGCACCGGAAGAAGAAGATGATGATGACGCCGGAGGAGGCGCCTGTTCTTTTTTCGTATTTGTTGTTGCCGGCGGCGGCGCGGGCGTTTCCTTCTTTACGGTTTCCTTTACCGGCTCGGTATTGGTTTGCACAGGCGGAGCCGGTGTGATAACCGGGGGCGCAGGTGTTACCGTTGTGGGAGGTGGTGCAGGCGTTTCTTTTTTCACTACCGTAGTGGTTTCAGCAGCTGGCGGCGTTGTAGCCGGAGCAGGGTGTGAAACCGGTGGCGGTGCAGCTGCGCCGCTGCTTCCGTTTTTCAGGTAGCCTACTATCAGGTAGCCATCTTTCTTTACACCATCGCCGGTGAAATTATTCCAGTGGCGAATGTTATCCAGCGGCACCTTATTGTAGTTCACGCTGATGCGGTACAATGTTTCTTTTTCTGATACCTTGTGATATACCGGGTGTCCTCCGGCGTCGCCGCCCTGGAGGAAGTTACCCTGGGTCAAAGGGATCTTCACACTCTGGCCCAATTGTAATCCGCCTTCAAAAGAAAGATTATTCTGTGCTGCAATTTCTTTGGGGGGAACACTGTAAGCGCGGGACAGGCTGTAAAACGTTTCACCCTTTTTCACTGTGTGTGTTACGTACAGATCAGGCGCTGTACCCTGTACCTCCAGGGTGTCCTGTGCCTGCACGCTCGCCGCACCCAAGATAATTGCCCCTATTATCAAAATTGATCTTACCATACTAACTCATTTTATATGCTAACGCATTTTCAGGCAACGAATATATGCGTTAAAATTGAAAAATTTTGGAATATCCCTTATGTGAAAACCTTAGATCTCTTTCAAAATACGGAGTTCTTTCGGATAGTAATTATTGATGCGGTTCGGCAATATTTTCGCCCATCCGAGCGGCATATTTTCATACTCCATCAGCGCCCAGCCTTTTGCGCTGAGCTGCAGCGCCGGATCTTCCTTGCGGAGGTACTGCAAGGCCTGATCCTTTGTGAGCGTTACTTTCTGCACCTGCGGCGCCAGCAGCCTGCTCATGGCCAGCTGGTGATCCGGCACCAGTTCTCTGGCCGCCAGCTGTCCTGCCTTCACGCCTGCTTTACGCAAATATAGCTGTTGTTGCAATACCGCCACCGAAGGAGTTATTGCTTCCGGCAGCAGGAGCACTTCACCCTGGTGCTCCATGCAGAACAGCTGGTCCACATTGCTGATCCAGGGATGTAATTTTTCACGGTCTTTTTTGGCCAGCGCAGGCAGCGTGTCTTTCTGTTTCCGGGGCTGCCAGGTATCCCCGCTCCTTTTACGGAAGCAGGCAATGAAGAAGCCTTCGCCCTTTACCTTGTCAGGATAGAAGCGGTACCCTTCACAGTTTCGTTTGCCCGATACCGTGGTGATAATATTCCAGGAGGCGGGTACTGCAAGCGGTATGTTATCAGCATCCAGCTCCGCTGAAAGCCAGTCCAGGATGGCTTCATCCTCTTCCCTGGAATAAGAGCAGGTAGAGTAGATCAGAATGCCATTCTCTTTCAGGGCAGGCCAGGCATCTGCCAGAATCCGCTGCTGGCGCTGGCTGCAGAGGGTCACATTCTCAGGCGACCATTCCACCACTGCTTCCGGATCACGACGGAACAGTCCAGAACCAGAGCAGGGCGCATCTACCACCATCACATCAAAAAAACCGGGCAGCCGCGCCATATCCCTGGGATCATTATTGGTAACCACCACATTAGCGGCGCCCCAGCGGCTGATATTATCGGCCAGCAATCCCGCCCTTGCACGGATCACTTCATTGGACACCAGTAAACTATCCGGGCTGATAATGGCCTGCAGCAATGTGCTTTTACCGCCAGGCGCGGCACAGAGATCCAGCACTTTTAAAGGCTGCTCCAGGTTGCAGATCTGGCGCATAGCAAATTCCACGAACATGGAAGAAGCTTCCTGCACGTAGTAAGCGCCACCGTGGAAAAAAGGGTCGAAAGTGAAAGAAGGCCGTTGCGGCAGGTAAAAGCCGTATTGCGACCAGGGCACGGGCGTGGGCCGCGCAGGGCTTAAGGATTGCAGTACTTTTTCCTGCAGGGCTGTATCCTGCAGTTTGGCCGGGTTAATGCGCAGAGAGGTGACCCGTTCTCCGCTGGTATGTACCTGTACAAACGCTTCTTCGTCAAAACCGGGAAGGCCCTGCAAGCTCGATAATAATGCCGATGGTAAGTAAGACAATGAAAAAACTTTGGGGCAAAATTAGGCTAATTGACTCATACCTGCTTGATCTCGGCAATCAGTTGCTGCAATACCTGCTTGGCATCGCCAAAGAGCATGGATGTTTTAGGTTGAAAGAAGAGGTCATTTTCGATGCCTGCGTAGCCGGGCTTCATGCTGCGCTTATTGACGATCACCATTTTGGCTTTTTCCACTTCGAGGATAGGCATGCCATAAATGGGACTATCGGGATCTGTTTTTGCGGCAGGGTTTACCACGTCGTTGGCGCCTAGCACCAGTACGGCGTCGGTGGTGGGAAGTGCTTCGTTGGCCTGGTCCATTTCCAGTAGCTTTTCATAGGGCACGTCTGCCTCTGCCAGCAATACATTCATATGTCCGGGCATGCGGCCGGCTACCGGATGAATAGCATACAGCACGGTCACCCCTTTATCTTCGAGCAGCTTCTCCAATTCATGACAGACATGCTGGGCCTGCGCTACTGCCAGTCCGTACCCCGGCACTATCACTACTTTCTGCGCATAGGCCAGCACCACGGCCGCATCGGCAACCGCAATGGATTTATACTGTCCCTGCTCTTTCACTGCTCCTGCTTTGGCGCCGCCGAAGGAGCCGATCAGCACATTCTTCAGAGAGCGGTTCATGGCCTTGCACATCAGTATGGTCAGAATGGTCCCTGCAGAGCCCACGAGGATACCGCCGGTAAGCATTACCTGGTTGTTGTATAAGAAGCCGCCGCAGGCAGCGGCTACGCCCGTAAAAGAGTTCAGCAGGGAGATCACTACCGGCATATCGGCGCCGCCAATGGGCATTACGAATAAGATGCCGTAGGTGATGGAAAGCAATAAGATGAGATAGAAAAGGAATTTCACGATGCCTGCTACATGTACGGCCAGGCCGCCACCGTTACCGATGGAGAGCTCAACGCCCACATGTTTGTCGATCGTGGCTACCAGGTACAGTGCAGAGAGCAGGGAAAGACCCAGTACCACCAGGTTCACGATGTGTTGTCCTTTAAAGGCATAATCCTTTATGCGCCCGTTCAGTTTTCCCCAGGCGATCATGCTGCCGGCAAATGAAACAGAGCCGATGATCAATCCCAGGAGGATGATGAGCAAACGGCCTCCCAGCGAGGCATTTTCCATACCGGGCAACTCATTCAGCGAGGGAAGAATAGCGGTAGCGATGCCTGCGGAGGGCGTGGAGACCATATGGTTGAACTCCACCACCGATATCAGGGCGGCACAAGCGCCGCCCATACCATTGAACAGGCTTACCATTTCGGGCATAGCGGTCATCTTCACCTTTTTGGCGGCCAGCACGCCTACTACGCCGCCTATCAGCAGGCCGGCGAAGATCCATCCGTGATTGTGCAGGCGTTCACCGTTATTTTCATACAGGAAGATAGTGCCCAGTATAGCCAGCGTCATGCCGCCGGCGGCTATGAGGTTGCCTCTGCGGGCGGTGGCCGGGTGGCTGAGCATCTTCAGGCCGATAATGAATGTAACGGAGCCGATCAGGTAGATGATAGATAACACGCTAAAGGACATATCACAATTTTTAGGGTACTTATCTTGATTTCCTGGATTTGAACATTTCCAGCATCCTGTCTGTCACCACAAAACCGCCTACAACGTTCAGCGTGCCCAGTATCACGGCCAGGAAGCCCAGGATGAGCGCCAGGTAATTCCCTTCATCCGCCTCTCCCATCACAATGATAGCGCCGATGATCACCACGCCGTGAATGGCGTTGGCGCCGCTCATCAGGGGCGTATGCAATACGGAAGGCACACGGGAGATGACTTCAATGCCCAGGAATATGGACAGGATCACGATGTAGATCAGCTCAATATGCTGTTGTACAAAGGAGAGGATCATAGTCTGGTATTAAGAATTAATAATGGTAGAGGATGTACGGAGGGTTTTCACTCTTTCGTTCACGATGGCTCCGTTGTGTGTGATACAGCCGCCCTGCACAATATCGTCCTGAAAGTCCGGCGCCAGTTGTCCGTTACGGATCACCAGCTGCAGAAAGTTATACATATTGCGGGCATACAGCTTGCTGGCATCTGAAGGCATCGTTGCCGCCAGGTTGGAATTACCGATGATAGTAATGCCTTTGTGCTGTACGGTGCTGTTGTCTTTTGTAAGTTCCGTGTTTCCGCCGGTAGCGGCTGCAAGGTCTACTATTACAGCGCCTGTGCGCATACGCTCCAGCATGGCAGCCGTGACCAGCACCGGCGCTTTCTTGCCCGGGATTTGCGCAGTAGTGATCACAATATCTGCTTTAGCGATGCTTTCCGCTATTTTCTCTTCCTGTTTACGTTTATACGCTTCTGTTTGCTCTACCGCATAACCGCCGGCCTTACTGGCGTCTGCGGCGCCATCCACTTCCACAAAACGGCCGCCTAAGCTCATCACTTCTTCCTTAACGGCCGGGCGGGTGTCAAACACTTCCACCACAGCGCCCAAACGCCGGGCAGTAGCAATTGCCTGCAAGCCGGCTACGCCTGCACCCAGCACCAGCACTTTGGCGGGGGCTATGCTGCCTGCTGCGGTCATGAACATGGGAAAATAACGGCTATAGGTGTGCGCTGCCAGCAATACGGCCTTATAACCGGCTATATTGGCCTGTGAGCTGAGCACATCCATACTTTGGGCCCTGGTAGTGCGGGGAATGCTGTCCAGGCTGAAAAGGGTGAGCTTACGAGTGGCTGCTTCCTCCATGAGGGCAGCGTTGTATAAGGGCTGGTAAACGCCTGCCAGTGTTTTACCGTCTGGAATAGCGCTCCAGGTGGTGGTATCGGGTAACTGCATGCTGAGGAGCAGGTCTGCCTGCTGCAGGATCTCTGAAGCCGGCTTTATGAGCGCGCCGGCGGCTACATAGGCTTCATCGGGGTAAAAAGAAGCAGCGCCTGCATTGGGTTCCACCCAAACGGTGACGGATTGCTGGATGAGCTGTTTTACGACTTCCGGTACTAAAGACACCCGCTGTTCGCCTGTTTTTTCTTTAAGAACACCTGCAATCATCTGGTGGAATTTTATAATGGAATTTAAAGAAAAAACGGCAAGAATTGAACAGAAGGGAAGAAAATAATTAGCTGCAAGCTACAAGCCGCAAGCTGCAAGGGGATAACAGGTAAAAAAAGTTATCGGCAAATGAGTAATGTTAGGTGGCTTGAGGCTTGCGGCTTGCAGCCTTTACTGGCTCAGGCGCTCTGCCAGTCCGCCTGCATGCTGCAGAATAGCCGGTACTGCCACACCGCTCATGTAGTTGCCACTGATGAAAATGCCGGGGAAGCGTTCTTCGAAAGCCTGCACGGCTGTACGTACGCGACGATGACCCGTGTTCAGCTGTGGAATGGCTTTCTCCCAGCGGCTGAAGTGTTGCATAACAGGCGGCTGGTTCAATTGCAGTAGTGTTCCCAGTTCATTGAGGATCTTTTGCAGCAGGTGCTCATCGCTCATTTCGTCGAAATAATGTTCCTGCTGCACGCCACCGGTGAAAATGGTGAACAATGCTTTGCCCTGCGGCGCCCTGGAGGGAAAGATCTCAGAATTGCAGATAGCGCCCAGGAAATGTAAGCCTGCCGCCTTTGGCACCAGGAAACCAAAACCTTCGGGCATGTTCTGTACGGCATCCCGTTCAAAGCCCAGGTGCAATACGCCCATACGGGGATAGATGATGCCGTTCAGCAATTGGGCAAGAGCAGGGTCCAGTCCCTGTAAGATCGTAGCCGTAGCGTAAGCAGGCGTAGTTAACACCAAACGGGCTGCCTGGATAGTTTCTGTTTGCCCGTTTGCATTAAACTGCACATTATATCCTTCCGGGCTACGTTCCACAGAGGTGATGCGGCTGTTAAACCGTAGCGATGTTGTTAGCAGCGATTGTAAATGTTTTACCAGCCTGCTGTTGCCGCCTTTAAACGCAACGATCTTACGCCCTCCCATGGCGGCCTTATTCTTGAAAAGACCTTTGGTTACGCTGCCGTATTCCTTTTCCCAGCGGGGAAGAAAAGGTAGTACTTCCTGTATCGACAAACGTGCAGGATCTCCTGCATAAATGCCGGAGAGGATCGGATCAAACAGGTAGTCGCATATTTCGCGGTTAAAGCGGCGCTGTATAAAACTGGCTACCGATTCTTCTTCTGTAGTTGGCTGTGCGGCCCTGAAACGCTCTGTGAACAAACGCCATTTGGCAGCGCCGCTGAGATATGGAGAAGATAATATCTTAACAGGATTGGGAGAGATAGGATGCAGCTGCTGATCCCGCACCAGGAAACGGTTCTTGCTGGCGGCGGATGCTTCCATCATTTCATGCTCCAGTCCTATCTCGCGGATAAATGCGATGGTGGCCGGCGTGGCCCCTATTGAATTAGGGCCTGCATCCAGCTCAAAACCATCTTTCACAAAAGAATGCACTACTCCGCCGGGCTCATTACCGGCTTCCAATATCACATAAGGAATGTTCCGTTTCTGCAGTTCGTAAGCAAGGCTTAAGCCGGCAATACCTCCGCCGGCAATAAGGGTGATATTGTTCATGAGGATATTTTTAGCCTTTAGCAGCCAGTTGGCTACACCATTTCACCACCGCCTGTACCCAAAGCGGGTGCACATTGAGACAGGGTATCATGGTAAAGCTGTCTCCGCCGTTGCTGATAAAGGTATGTTTTCCTTCTACTGCTATTTCTTCCAGTGTTTCCAGGCAGTCTGATACAAAAGCGGGGCATGCCACCAGCAGTTTCTTCTTTCCCTGTTTGGGCAGCTCTTCGAACTGTTCTGCGGTGTAGGGCCTTAACCATTCTTCACGGCCCAGCCTTGACTGGAAGGAAACGCTCCACTTATCGGCCGGCAGGCCCAGTTTAGCGGCCACCAGCTCTGAAGTGATATGTACCTGATGACGGTAGCAAAATTCGTGCGCGGCCGATTTTGCATGACAGCAATCATTGATCTGCAGGCAGTGTTTGCCGGTAACATCACCCTTTCGTATGTGCCTTACCGGTACTCCGTGATAGCTGAACAGTACGTGATCATAGTCCTGCTGCAGGTAGGGCCGCATGCTTTCTGCTACGGCATCAATATAGTCAGGCGTATCATAATACGCCGGTATGATGGTTAACTTAAAAGGGTAGTTCTTTTTCTGATGGACCTGCTTTGCATACTCCGCTGCGGTTTCATAAGAAGACATGGCATAATGCGGATATAAGGGCAGCAAGATCACTTCTTTCAGCTGCGGGTTTTGCTGCAGCAGTTTATCGTATGCTGCTGCCGGAGAAGGGTTGCCATAGCGCATGGCAATCTCTACCGGTAATTGCAGATCATGTTGCACTGCTTTTTGCAGCTGTTTGGTAAGCACGATCAGCGGAGATCCTTCCTCCCACCAGATAGAACGGTATGCTTCAGCGGATTTGGGCGCACGTTTAGGTACGATGATACGGGTTACCAGCAGCCATCGTAATAAATATGGATAATCTATCACCCGTTTGTCCATCAGGAATTCATTCAGATAACGTTGTACGTCTGGAACCGCTGTGGAATCAGGCGATCCCAGGTTCATCAACACTATCCCTACATCAGATCTAGCTTCCATTATTCAGAAATTGTTGCAAAAGTAACGGTTCTAATTTGTCAATCTTTTATAAAATGTCATACAATTGTTAGAATCACAATATAGAGAAACTGATAAAAATCATCTTTTCTGTGGTCATTGTCTTGCCTGTGTCATAAACGTCATAAATGACATACTAATGACAGCCAGCGGCCTATGTTTGGCCGTATGCAAGTATTTTTGCAGCCGGAAGCTTATAGTCTACAATGCAGGTCACCTATTCAAAAGATATTACCAATTTTCACAGTATTGGTATCAACTACAAAAAGACGGATGCTGCTATCAGGGGGTTATTTGCTCTGAATCAGGAGCAATATCAACACCTGCTGGTGCAGGCGAAGGCAACGCAACTGGATGACCTTTTCGTACTTTCTACCTGTAACAGAACAGAGATCTACGGTTTTGCTCCCAGTGCGCAACAGCTCATGGAGCTGATCTGCCATGTAACCAACGGGGATTGCAATCTGTTTGCACAACTGGCTTACATCCGCTCCGGAGAAGATGCCGTGAAACACCTGTACCAGGTGGGCACAGGGCTGGATTCACAGATACTGGGCGACTATGAGATCATAGGCCAGCTGAGAACCGCTTCCCGCTTTGCCAAATCAAACGGCTGCCTGGGCGGCTTCCTGGAAAGGCTGGTGAACAGCGTGCTCCAGGTATCCAAGCTGGTCAAGAATGAAACCGGCTTAAGCGCGGGCACCGTATCTGTAGCCTTTGCAACGGTACGGCTGCTGGAAAAGAGAATACCGGATATTCAACATAAAAAGATCGTACTGCTGGGTGTAGGGAAGATAGGGCGTAACACCTGCAAGAATATGATGGAGTACCTGGGCGTAAAAGACGTTACGCTCATCAACCGTACTGCATCAGTAGCTGAAGAATTTGCGGGCCTGCACGGATTACAATTCGCGCCTTACGAAGCACTGGTGCCTACGCTGCAGGCGGCAGATGTGATACTGGTGGCCTCTAATGCGCCGCAACCTACGGTACTGGCTTCCCATCTGCAAAACACCGGCCCTAAACTGGTCATTGATCTTTCCATACCTTTTAACGTGGATCCGGCTGTATGCGCGCTGCCGCAGATCGAACTGGTGAACGTGGATGAACTCTCCAAAGTACAGGATGAGACTCTGCAAATGCGGCTGAAAGAGGTGCCCAAGGCCCTCTCCCTCATTGAGGAGCACATGGCGGAATTCCTCTACTGGTACAAAATGCGTAAGCATGCCGTAGTATTGAAGGCAGTGAAAGATAAGCTGCAGGAGATACATACCCGCGAGATACAGCAGCAGAAGAATGGCGCTCATTACGACCTGGAGGATATTGAAGAAGTTTCTTCCCGCATTATACAGAAAATGATCAACCTGATGGCGGGTAAAGTACGCAAGGAAACCGATAAAAGCGATCTGTACATAGCCATGATCAATGACATTTTTGAGACCGGCATTAACCAGGATTAATTCATGCAAAAAGAAATCAGGATAGGCACCCGGGAAAGCCAGCTGGCCTTATGGCAGGCTAACCTGGTCAAGGATCTGCTTACCCGGCAAGGCTATGACGCCAGGCTGGTGCTGATAAAAAGCGAAGGCGATATAGACCTGGTGACACCGCTGTACGAAATAGGCGTACAGGGTATTTTCACCAAGACGCTGGATGCTGCCCTGCTGAACGGCCGTATTGATATTGCCGTTCACTCCCTTAAAGACGTTCCTACACAATTACCGAAAAATATTATACAGGCCGCCGTACTGGAAAGAGGGCCCGTAAGAGACCTGCTGGTATATAAGCAGGACACCGCCTTTCTGGAACAGCCGAAAGGCGTGGCCCACATAGCCACCAGCAGCTTGCGGCGCAAAGCCCAATGGCTGCGCAGGTTTCCGCAACACCAGATCCATAACCTGCGGGGTAATGTGAATACCCGCCTGCAGAAGCTGGCGGCCGAACCCTGGGACGCTGCTATTTTTGCAGCGGCCGGACTGGAAAGGATCCACCTGCGCCCGGAAAAATCTGTAGAACTGGATTGGATGCTGCCTGCCCCTGCCCAGGGCGCCGTGGTAGCCGTATGCCGGGAAGATGATGCTTTTTGCCGGGAAGCCTGCGCCCCACTTCACCATGCCGTTACTGCACTCTGCACTCATATAGAGAGAGATTTTCTGCGTACCCTGCTGGGCGGTTGCACCACCCCCATCAGCGCGTATGCATATATCAAGGATAACACCCTGTTCTTCTCAGGAGAGCTCAGCAGCCTGGATGGACAGACCTTCCTGGAAGCAGCCAAACAGGCGCCACCCGATCAGGCGGCAGACCTGGGCAGAAAAGCTGCAGAAGAGGTGTTGTCCAAAGGCGGAGCTAAAATTGTAGCGGAGATCAAAAATGCCAAATGAACGCCCACGCATATTATGTACCAGGCCACTGTCTGAGCAACTCCTGCAGGAGGCGGCAGCACAAGGACTGGACATCAGTGTGCAGGCATTCACAGATATACAGCCCCTGGTAACGAAAGAACTATGGGCCACTATACAGCCACTTATATTCCGGAATATTACGGCGGTGTTCACCAGCGCGCATGCGGTTAATGCTTTAGAACAGCACTACTTTCATCAGCCCGACACTTATTATGTGATAGGAGATAACTGGCAGGTATGCTGTCTGGAAGCAGGGACCTTACAGGCTGTTCAAGCAGAGCTGCCCAATTGCCCGGTGAAAGCTACCGCTGCCAATGCCACGGAACTGGCCAATGCCATATTGAAGCTGGAAGACGTTACAGACGTTTATTTCTTCTGCGGACGGCAACGCCGGGAAGAATTACCTTCCATACTTAGCGCACATGGCGTAAGGGTACATGAGATCGTGCTGTATGAAAATGTGCCTACGCCCACCATTACCGGGGCAGATTATGACGGCATATTCTTTTTCAGTCCCAGTGCCGTAACCAGTTTTTTTTCCGTGAACAGGCTGCCGAAGACCACCGTTTGCTTTGCCATAGGCGCCACCACGGCTGGTACGATAGAAGATTTTACTGACAACAAAGTCATTATCAGCACCGCTCCGCGTGCGGAAAGCATGGTGCAAACAGCTATATTTTACTTTAACAACATTAACTGCTACGAATGAGCGCATTGAAGAACGACCTTTTGCTGAGAGCTTTACGCGGAGAATCAACAGAGCGTACACCTGTATGGATGATGCGCCAGGCCGGGCGTTACCTGCCTGATTATATTAAACTGCGGGAACAATACTCCTTCTTTGAACGCTGCCAGAACCCTGAGCTGGCCACCGAGATCACGGTAATGCCGGTTGACCAGGTAGGCGTGGACGCTGCTATTATATTTTCGGACATCCTGGTAGTACCACAGGCTATGGGACTGGAAGTGCAGCTGATAGAAAAGACGGGGCCATTCTTACCCGCTCCCATTAAAAGCGCTGAAGACCTGAAAAGGGTGCATGTTCCCGATGTAAAGGATACGCTGCATTATGTGTTTGATGCGCTTCGCCTTACCAAACAAACCCTGGCGGGCCGTGTGCCGCTGATCGGTTTTGCAGGTGCGCCCTGGACACTGCTGTGCTACATGGTGCAGGGTAAAGGCTCTAAAACATTTGATGAAGCAAAAGGGTTCTGCTTTCAGCAACCGGCAGTAGCGCACCAGCTGCTGCAGATGCTGACAGATACTACTATCGCTTACCTGAAAGAGCAGGTGGCCGCGGGCGCTGATTGTGTGCAGCTATTCGATTCATGGGGAGGCCTGCTTAGCCCGGAAGATTTTGAAACTTTCTCTTTACAATATATCCGCCAGATAGTGGCAGCGTTGAAAGACGTTTGTCCTGTGATCGTGTTTGCAAAAGGCGCCTGGTTTGCCCTGGAAGAAATGGCTGCTACGGGCGCTCACGGACTGGGTATTGACTGGTGTATACAGGCGCAGCGTGCCCGTGCCTTTGCTGGCAATAATGTGACGCTGCAGGGCAATTTTGATCCTGCGAAGCTGCTGCTGCCTGTTCCTGAAATCGAAAAAGCAGTAAAAGCCATGCTGCAGAGCTTTGGGAAAGGACGCTACATCGCTAACCTGGGTCATGGCATCCTGCCCAATATACCGGTAGACCATGCCAAAGCGTTTGTGGATACCGTAAAAAGCAACTAAGCCCTATGAGCGTAAAGGAATCATTCATATCATTCATACACGGCCTGCAGGATGAGATCTGCGGAGCATTGGAAGCAATAGACGGGAAGGCTGCCTTCAGAGAAGACCGCTGGGAGCGCCCCGGAGGCGGAGGCGGTAAAACCCGGGTGATTGCAGATGGCGCCGTGTTTGAAAAAGGCGGCGTCAATACTTCTGTAGTACATGGCGCACTGCCGGAAGCGATGGCCCAGCAGTTTAAAGTGAGTGACAGCCAGTTTATGGCCTGTGGTATTTCACTGGTGATACATCCGCTAAACCCTTTTGTGCCCACCGTACATGCCAATTTCCGTTATTTTGAGCTGTATGACAAGGATGGCGCTTTAAAGGATAGCTGGTTTGGCGGTGGTGCAGACCTTACCCCCTACTATCTTTTTGAAGAGGATGGCCGGCATTTCCATCAGGTCTTTAAAAATGCCTGTGATCCTTTTGGCAGGGAGCTCTATCCGCTCTATAAAAAACATTGCGATGAATATTTCGTGAATAAACATCGCAATAATGAGGCAAGGGGAATTGGCGGCATCTTCTATGATTACCTGCGGCCCGAAGCTGGCAGGGATGCCAATCAGCTCTTTGAATTCTCCAGGGCAAATGGTCAGGCTTTGCTGGAAGCTTATCTGCCGATTGTAAAGCAGCGGAAAGATTTGCCTTATACTCCCGCCCATAAGGATTGGCAGGAGTACCGCCGGGGGCGTTATGTAGAGTTTAACCTGATCCATGACCGCGGCACCCTGTTTGGCCTGAAAACCAACGGACGGATAGAATCCATTCTCATGAGCCTTCCGCCCCGCGCACGCTGGGAGTATGATTACCATCCTGCGCCGGGAAGCCCGGAAGCGCAGCTGCTGGAGTACCTGAAGCCAAGGGAATGGGCGAAGTGATATAGCGAAGACTATTTAATGAATATAAATTGATTCAAGATGTTAAGACGTAACAGAATATTGAGAACCTCTCCGGCAATACGCACGATGGTAGCGGAAACAATACTAAAGCCCAGCGATTTCATTGCCCCGCTGTTCATTACCGAAGGTGAACAGGTGAAGGAAGAGATCTCCTCAATGCCAGGTTATTTCCGGTATTCACTGGACAATACTGTAAAGGAAGCGAAAGAACTGTGGAGCATGGGCATTAAAAGTGTATTGCTGTTCGTTAAATGTGCGGATGAACTGAAAGATAACAAAGGCACGGAAGCAGTAAATCCCGACGGCTTGATGCAGCGCGCCATTAAAAGCATTAAACAGGCCGTGCCGGAAATGGTAGTGATGACCGATGTGGCGCTGGACCCCTACTCTTCTTACGGCCATGACGGCATTGTAAGCGGACAGGAGATCGTCAATGACACCACAGTGGAAGTACTGGCCCGCATGAGCCTTAGCCATGCGGAAGCCGGGGCCGACTTTGTAGCGCCCAGCGATATGATGGATGGCCGTATACTGGCGATCCGTAACATACTGGAAACAAACAATTTTGATAAAGTAGGCATTATGTCTTACAGCGCCAAGTATGCATCCTGCTTTTACGGTCCTTTCCGTGATGCACTGGATTCTGCCCCTGGCTTTGGAGACAAGAAAACCTACCAGATGGATTACGCCAATTCAAAAGAGGCTATCAAAGAAACACTGATGGATGTGGAAGAAGGTGCAGATATCGTGATGGTGAAACCTGCGCTTGCGTACCTGGATATCATCCGCATCATAAAAGAACGTGTAAGCTTACCTGTTAGTGCCTATCATGTGAGCGGCGAATATGCGATGATAAAAGCAGCTGCCAAAATGGGATGGCTGAATGAAGAAAAGGCTATACTGGAAACGCTTACCAGCATTAAACGTGCAGGCGCAGACCTGATCGCTACTTATTTTGCCAAAGATGCAGTAAAGCTATTAGGATAAAACATAATTTATACGAATTTTGCACCATGTATTCGCAAAGCAAACTATTATTTGAGAAAGCGCAACAGTTAATTCCGGGCGGAGTGAACTCGCCGGTACGCGCTTTCAAAAGCGTAGGCGGTACGCCCATATTCATTCAGCGCGCACGCGGCGCTTACCTCTATGATGTGGATGGGAACCGGTATATAGACTATATCAACTCCTGGGGCCCGATGATCCTGGGGCATGCCTATGAGCCGGTAGTGAAAGCCATACAGGAGTATGCAACTTACTCTACTTCTTTTGGCGCGCCTACAGAGCTGGAAATAAAGGTAGCAGAGCTGATCATAAGCATGGTGCCTAACATAGACCAGGTACGCATGGTAAACTCCGGTACGGAAGCCTGTATGTCTGCCCTGCGGCTGGCACGCGGCTATACCGGGCGCAACAAATTCATCAAATTTGAAGGCAACTACCATGGCCATGCCGACGCTTTCCTGGTAAGCGCGGGCAGCGGAGTGGCTACACTGGAGATACAATCTGTACCTGGTGTTACTGCAACTGTGGCCGGAGATACATTAACAGCGCCTTACAATAACCTGCCTGCTGTAGAGCAGCTGATAGCCGCGCATCCTGAAGAAATAGCAGCCATTATAGTAGAGCCTGTAGCCGGTAATATGGGGTGCATACTGCCACAGCCCGGATTCCTGGAAGGTCTTCGCCAGTTGTGTGATACCAACGGCATACTGCTCATTTTTGATGAGGTGATGACGGGTTTCAGGCTGGCACGCGGCGGCGCGCAGGAGCTGTTCAATATTAAAGCAGACCTGGTAACTTTTGGCAAGATCATTGGAGGAGGTATGCCGGTGGGTGCTTTTGCCGGATCTAAAGAGATCATGCAGTATGTTGCGCCGGCTGGTAAAGTATACCAGGCAGGCACATTGAGCGGAAATCCTATCGCCATGATATCCGGTTATACCATGCTGAAAACACTGCAGGAAAACCCGGTGATCTATAAACAGCTGGAAGAGAAAAAGGATTACCTGGTGAAAGGTTTGAAAGAAGCCTTGGGTGCAGCCGGTGTAGTGCACCAGATCAATCACATCGGCTCTATGGTGAGCGTACACTTTGCAGAGTATCCTATTATCGATTTCAGCGCGGCATCCGGCGCCAATAATGAGCTGTTCAAGCGATTCTTCCATGCGATGCTGGAACGTGGCGTATACCTGCCGCCTTCTGCTTTCGAAAGCTGGTTCCTGAGCAATGCACTGACCACGGAAGATCTTGATCTGACTATACAAGCCACCAAAGCAGCCATGAAGGCTGTTACAAATAGTTAACAATTCAATCCTGTGCTGAGTGGAAAGTCCCGGCCTTAAGTGCCGGGACATTTTTTTTGTAGTTAGTTGCGGGGGGAAGGCGCTTCTTCCGATATCTTTTGCACGGTTGGCTTCCCGGAGCCGGGGTATACCAACATTTCTCCTGCATATAACACTATATCTTTCAGGTCTTTATTTTTAAAATGTATACTGGTCTTTCCGCTGTCCGGTATCACCGTGGTGGCCGGTCCCTGCGTCACTACGCGAAAGCGGCTTCCTTCCACCATTACATCCAGTGATGTAGTATGTACGGTAAAAAGCTCCTGTTTAGGATGATCTGCGTTATTGGGCGGCACCAAAAAATTCCCTCCTCCATTTAGCCAGACTTCCCTTTGGGCAGATCTTGTAAAGTTTTTGTGATACCGGAGGGTGGCGCCAGGGTCTAACACGATATAAGACTGATCGGGCAGGCGTATGCTCGTGGTTTTATCAATACCATTACGTGCGGCGTTTACCTGTATCATATGTCTGCCAAACCATTGCCATAATGCAAATGAGAGGAGGAACAGGATGATGGCGGCCGGCCACATCCATTGTCCGCGCCAGAGCTTGCGGCGCAGGTTACGAAAGAAGGAACCGGAATATGTTTCCAGCGTTTGATGATGATCCATAAAGGCTTCCCTTACCTATTACTAAGGTAAATATACATAAATCAGGAAAAGTGCTCCTTATTTGTGATGGCGGAACAGCCATGGGAGCAGATCAGGTTCCGCAAAAGCGTTATCCCAGCTGTTGTGCCCTACCCCTGGATATTCGCTATATTTTACTTCTGATCCCAGCTTTTGCAGCTCAGCATAGTATGCACGTGAGAAATCGACCGGCACTGCATTGTCGTCAGATCCGTGGAAGATCCACAAGGGAACCTTCTTTGCGAAATTGGCGGCTGTTTTTACATTACCTGCGCCGCAAATGGGAAAAGCCGCTGCAAACAGCTGTGGATAACGGGCCAGTATGTCATATGTGCCTATACCACCTAAGGACAAGCCGCCGATGTATACCCGCTTAGCGTCTACTTTGCCGGAGGCCAGCAAACTATCCAGCAGCGCTTTTACCAGGGCGCCGGGAGCGGTGGGCGGGCCATCTGTCAGGAAGTCGGCGCCGATCACTTTGCCGGAGGTATCGCGCTTCATCCGGAAGGGCGCCCAGGACTGATCAGGCGGACACTGGGGGAACAATACATAGGCCGGGAAATCATGGCGCAGCGTATCATTCAGGAACAGGGCGCCACCATGCAGCAGCTGCGCGGCGTTATCAGTTCCCCGTTCTCCGGAGCCATGCAGAAAAATGATCAGCGGATAAGCTTTATGGATATCGCCATTCACCGGTTTTAACAGCCGGTAACGCAGTGTGTCGCCATCCTTTATAAAGGATTCATGGCTATAGGCGCTCATATCCTGGGCCTGCATAGCGAATATATTCGTTAACGTTATTGCAAGTAACAGCAGGTATCGCATTATGTAAATGTTTGTCTGAATATACAAAATAATGCGCTGACGAAGGAACCGCCGTTAGTATTTCAGCACAAAATGCTGCTTTATCTTGAACTCCGGCTTAAAGAACACCAGCCCGATAAAAAACAGATCAATGGTCATCGTTACTGCGGGGTGCTGCTGTATGGCCTGCCAGGCTTCTTCCATGCCCGGCGTCCAGTGAATGTCGTCAAAGATAAAAATGGAATCGTCGTGAGACCTGGTAAGGCACTGGTGAAAATAAGATAAGGTAGGTTCCCTGCGATGGTTACCGTCTATAAAAACCCAGTCCAGACGGGGTTGTTTCTGCAGCAGGGATGGCAGCACATCATCAAAATTGCCGGTAAGCTGCTTTACATTGTGGATATCCAGCACTTCAAAGTTCCGCTGCGCACGGGCTGCGATATTAGGGCAGCCTTCGATAGTGATCAGCTCTGCATCCGGTTTGGCCAGCGCCATATAGGAGGCAGACAGTCCCAGCGAAGTACCCAGCTCCAGCAGGTATTGTGGCTGGAGATATTGCACCAGGCGATAGAATAGCTGTCCAAACTTAGGCGGCTTGGCGGCATGACGGGCAATATCCCTTACCCTGCGGGAGGTGCCTGCTCCTGTGAGGGAGCCGGCGCCCAGGTCTGTTACCTGGATCGTTTCTTTTGTCTGTAACAATTCCCTGCGCAAGGCCTCTACTTCCTTGAAAACAGAGGGCTGCTGCTTATCCCGCAACACTTCTTCTATCAATGCATATACGAATGGCGAGTGTACGTCGTGCCGGTTGCCTGCGGTAAAATAATAATGCAGGTACTTTTTAGCAAATTGTGTTTGGTGTTGAAAACCCATTTTTTGTTGAAAAGCCCGGGGGCTATTTAATATATTTTCGCTTTGATGACTCCCAGTCTATGGAGGAGGTGCTGACAGGAAACCCGCAGTACTCCCATTCCATAAATGGCGCTTCTTTTAAAATTGATGCTGGAAGCATCGTCAAAATATTTGGTAGGACAGGTTACCTCTCCTATTTCAAATCCTTTCATAAAGATCTGGGACAGCATTTCATTATCGAAAATGAAATCGTCGCTGTTGTCCATATAACGGATGCCCAGCAGCACCTCCTTTGAGAAAGCCCGGTAACCAGTATGGTATTCACTGAGCTTTTCATTGATCAGGAGGTTTTGTGAGAGCGTTAAAAAACGGTTAAATATGTACTTATATACGGGCATTCCCCCTTTCAGGGCGCCTTTGCCCAGGATACGCGATCCCAGCACTACCGGGTATACATCATTTGCAATAATACTGCACATGGCCGGAATAAGCTTTGGAGTGTACTGATAATCAGGGTGTACCATGATCACAATATCGGCTCCGAGTTCCAGGGCTTTGTTGTAACAGCTTTTCTGGTTACCACCATAGCCCTTGTTGCTGTCGTGACGGACGATATGCCGGATCCCCAGCTGTTTACCTACTTCTACCGTATCATCCCGGCTGGCGTCGTCTACCAGCACCACTTCGTCCACTATATCAAAAGGGATTTCACGATAGGTCTTTTCCAGTGTCAGTGCTGCATTGTAGGCCGGCAACACCACTACAATCTTCTTGTTGTTTAACATGAAAAGTGGCGAATTTGGCTGCAAAGATAACAGGAATCACGTCAATCCTATCTATCAAATAAAATCCTACTATCTTTGTACCTTGAAATTTTTTTGGCACTATATTTTCTTAAGGATTTGTTAATAAAACGCAAACACAGCATGAACATACTTTATATGAAAAATTATGTAAGATATGTAACCTTATTTTTCCTAATGCTGAGCTGCTTTTTTTCTTCCAAGGGGCAGGAAAGACCGATTGGCGATACAGTGATACCCGAAAACCGCACCGAGATCCGGCCTACACCGACTATCCGGACTGCTGATACCACTATTAAAAAAATACTGGACGAGCTGCAGAAGATATCCGACAGCGATAAACAGAATTCAAATGCCATACAGGGTCTGTTACAGGGGAAAGAGATCGATAATCTTACAAAATATGAGCTGATCAAGAATAACCTGATCAATGCCAGCGAGACCTATTATCTGCTGAATAAAAAGATCATTGACCTGAAATCACGTACCACCACCAACAACCTGGACGTATTCATTACTGCGCTGAACAACCCGGAAAGTAAAGAGCTGGGCTTCTCATTCAGCGACCGCATTGTTGAACTGGTGGAGAAAATCGTGCTCAAAGGAAAAGTTGATAAAGGCGAACGTAACGGCAAAATAGTGGAGTCTACCAAATCCATCATCAACAGCCCTATTTTCCAGAGCTTTACGTCACTTACTCCGCCGTTGGCCATTGCAAATTCCGTAATGAACTTCCTGCACAGTGTAAGCGTGAACAATAAGCAGATCAGCCAGAAAACACTGCAGGATTTTGAGAAGGAGCTGAACAAATATGTGGTGTATTATACTGCGCTGAATGACGCTAACCAGAAATTTGAGTTTGGCCTGAACTTCAACAAAGATCAGTTGAACCTGCTGCAGGACAACCTGTATGACCACCTGATGTTTACCGCCAGCGCCCTTAAATTCCAGCTGCCGCAACGTGGCAACAAAACCATTGGAGAAACCATGAATGATTTCTTCTTTGATTTCAAGAAAGAAAAAGTGGTGCAGTTCTTTAACGACCTGGAAGTGAAATATTCCAGGGGCAAACGCATTGATTATGAGGTGCTGTTAAGGGAAAATCCTAACCTGAAAGAGGTGAACAACCAGCTGGAAGACCTGATCCTGCAGACCAAACGTTTCGAGAACCTGTACAACGAGTATTTCACCCTGCTGGACTCTTATTACAACAAGGTGAACAACTCCCTGAAAATTGCCCAGGATAATGGTCTTGCGGACCAGAATATGATCACTAACAAGCAGACGGAGTTCAGGAACCTGAAAAACGAAGCAGTGACAGATATACAGGCCTCCATCAATATCAAGGAACTGTATAACAACGCCGACAAGATAAAATACCGCTACAGGATATTCTAAATACGCCGAACGCATTATGCCGAACGCCGAACGCTTCCTTCATTAGCGTTCGGCGTTTTGCGTTATGCTTTTAGCCGATTTAATAGATTTTATCGATAACTTAGCCCTATAAATTTGGGGGCCATGACTACTGTCCAACTGGAATATATTGTAGCGGTAGATACTTACAGGAGCTTTGTAGTAGCCGCAGAAAAGTGCTTTGTGACGCAGCCGACACTGAGCATGCAGATACAGAAACTGGAAGACGAGCTGGGGATCAAAATATTTGACCGGAGCAAATTACCGGTGGTGCCTACAGAAATAGGCATTTCTGTCATAGCGCAATCACGCGTGATCCTGAAAGAAAGTTCCCGTATCAAAGAGATCATTGCAGGCCATAAAAAGGAGATCCAGGGCAACCTGAAAGTAGGTATTATTCCTACGCTGGCGCCTTACCTGCTGCCCCGTATCCTCACGGGGTTTATGAAAAAATATCCCAAAGTAAAGCTGGAGATATGGGAATACCCTACTGAGCAGATCATTCAGCAGCTTAAACAGGAGCTGCTGGATTGTGGCCTGCTGGCCACTCCCCTGCATAATGCCACCCTGGAGGAACATCCGCTTTTCTATGAATCATTTGTAGTATATACTGCCAAGAACAATGAGCTTTTCACTAAAAAGTTCATTAAGCCGGATGACCTGGATGTACGGGAGGTATGGCTGCTGAATGAAGGGCATTGTATGCGCAACCAGGTGCTGAACATCTGTAAGGACAAGTTTACCATGGGTGAATACAAGAACCTGGAGTATAATACCGGCAGCGTGGAAACACTGAAAAGAATGGTAGACCTGAATGACGGTTATACGATCTTACCTGAGCTCTCCCTGCAGGATCTGTCTGCCCGCCAGATGAACATGGTACGGTATTTCAAATCTCCGGAGCCGGTACGGGAAATAAGCCTGGTAACACACCGCTTCTTTATTAAGCAGGCATTGATAGGCGCTTTTAAGAAAGAGATACTGACGCAGGTACCGGATAAAATGAAAGTACAGAAGCAAAAGAGAGTGGTGGATATTGTGCCGGAGAAGTAATAAAAAGCTGCAAGCTACAAGCCGCAAGCAATGTTCGGTAGGAAGGTATTCACCTTTACTGAACAACACTTGCGGCTTGTAGCTTGTAGCTTACAGCTTACGGCTTATTTCACCGGCTGATAGTATTTCATTGCCTCCGGCATCAGCTGTTGCAGCTGTGCTACACGGCGAGCATCACTGGGGTGGGTGCTAAGCAGCTCCGGTGGTTTTTGTCCACCAGTGCTGGCCATCCGTTGCCAGAAAGGAACAGCTTCCTGTGGATTATAACCAGCCATGGCCATAAATATCAGGCCCAGGTGATCTGCCTCCAGCTCATTCTGACGGGAAAAGGCTGACAGCCCGAGGTTGCCGCCTACACCAAACGATTGCAAAAAGACATTCTGTGCCTGAGGATTACGGTTCAGGGCTACCGCACCGGCTACCTGTATACCCTGGGCGATCAGACCCTGGCTCATACGCTCGTTACCATGCCGTGCAATAGCGTGGGCAATCTCGTGGCCCATTACACAGGACAACGCTGTTTCATTCTGCGTTACCGGCAAAAGGCCTGTATACACCACTACTTTACCGCCGGGCATACACCAGGCGTTCACCTCTTTATTATTCACGAGATTGAATTCCCATTGGTAGTTCGCTACTTCATTACCCAGTTTATGCTCTGTCATATAACGGGTTACCGCGTTAGCGATACGAGCCCCTACCCTTTTAACCATTTCAGCATCTTTACTGACGGTAGGAGAAACAGCCTTATTCTCTGATAAAAAGGATTTGTACTCCTGCAGTGCCATGGACTGCATCTGGCTTTCAGGGATCAGGTTCAATTGACTACGGCCGGTAATGGGCACGCGCGTACAGGCCGCTAATAAGCCCAGGCCAGCAGTTACTAATAAAACAGTCTTTTTCATGGGTAAAATAATTTGATTTTTTGTCCAACTGTACCAACATCCACACTTATTCGCATATACACGTTACAACAACTGACGGTTGATATAAGTTGGTTCAGCGACAAAAATACTTAGAGCAAGGGAAATGCCAAATTCGAGTTACCAACAGGTTTTGTACTGTTTAGCATGCAGATGAACCCGATCTAGTCCTTACGGCGGAATCCTCTTTTGTTCCTGAACAGCGGCACTTTGTTCTCATTACCTGTCAGCAGGCGTGCAATGTTCTTCTGGTGGGTGAGGACTACCATTAATGCTACCGCAATAGCAAAGATGCGGTAAAACACTTCCGGTTCATTGAAGATGTATAGGATGAGAATGGGAAATGCAATGCTGGCTATAATAGAGCTGAGTGATACGTACCTCGTAAGAAAAAGGATCATCAGGAACACGCCTACGCAGCAAACGGCCACTATTGGCTGAATAGCGAGCACCAGGCCAAAGAGGGTAGCAATACCCTTACCGCCCTTAAAACCGGCCCAAATGGGGAAGATATGGCCCACTACGGCGGCAAGTCCTAAACCTATCTGGAAGTTCACCAGCTGAGTAAGATGTTCTGAGGATTGATAATACGGTAATAAATAGGAAAGCCTTACTGCGATCACGCCTTTTAGCATGTCGACTACCATCACGAAAGTACCGGCTTTAGGGCCCAGCACGCGGAAAGTATTGGTAGCACCGGCATTACCGCTGCCATATTCCCGGATATCCATGCCGAAAACACCTTTGCTCACCCATACTGCAGTTGGTATCGAACCTATTAAATAGGCACATATAAGAAATAACAATTCTATCATCACAATAAGTTGGAATGCTAAGATAACAAAAATCTACGCCAAAATTAATAAAATATTATATTTTTGTTTAACACGAAAGAGGGAAAATTTATTGGCAATTATACGTATAAATAAATTTAATTTTATTAATTAACTATTAATTTCATAGCCAGCCAGTTATCTTTTTCTTCCTGCTCTAATCTTACCAGGCCCTGCAGGGACGCGGATTCCAGGATAGCAGGTTCATCCTGGGTCATAATGCCGCTCAGCAGTAAATACCCGCCCGGTACCAGCAAGCTGCGCATATCTGCCATGTATTGCAGGAGAATGTTACGGTTAATATTTGCCAGGATAATATCGTAAGGCCCACTGAGATCTTTCAGGCTATCTGCCTGCCATATACGAATATCTGCGGCCTGGTTCTCTGCCGCATTCTCTTTACTGTTCTCTACCGCCCATTCGTCTATATCGATGGCGTCTGTCTGTCCGGCGCCCATTTTCTTAGCCAGTATGGCAAGAATACCGGTACCGGTGCCAAAGTCGAAGACTCTTTTACCTGAAAAGTCCAGCCGCTCCATTAAGCGGATCATGGAAAAAGTAGTGGCGTGGTGACCGGTGCCAAAAGACATTTTAGGCGTGATCACGATCTCATGCTGTACATGCTGTTCAAAGGGAGGATGAAAGCCTGCGCGTATACCGCAGAAGGTACCTACCAGCACCGGTTCAAAATTGCTTTCCCATACTGCATTCCAGTTCTCCTGTTGGATCTCTTCCTGGGTATAGTCAAAACCCTGTGGCTGTAAGATTGCCTCCAGGGCAGCCTGGTCAAAATCTGCAATGGGGATATATGCTATCAGCTGTCCGGCCCTTTCTTCAAATCCTTCATAAGCAGCAGCGCTCAGCTGCGCAATGAGCACATCTGCCTGTTCTGTTGTACAGTGAATGGTAATAGCAATGTGTGACATGGCGCAAAGATATATTACGGGAGATCAATTCCTCCGCAATTAAATATCTGAGTATTCTGCCGGGTGTAAGAAAATGATCTCTGAACGGGAAACATTGTGCTGATATTCCGGCATCGCGAGGAGCTGTTTCCAGCTGGGATCACTGCTGAATGCCTTCCAGTGCTCATCGCGGGAAGCCTTATTATCAAAGGTAGTCATGTACATCAGGTTAGGCATGCGGCTGCCGCTCAGCACTTCTCCGTAGAACACGGCATTAAAGCCCAGACGTTTGAAGAGTCCTACTTCGTCGCCTTTATTGAACATCTGCACTTTATTGCGATAAAGTTTTTCTGTAGGGCCTTCGTAGCTGCGCAGTTCGTATATACGTTCTGCTTTAGGGCCTGTCAGGGCGGGCAGCTGCGATTGCGGCTGACCTGTAAAGGCCTGCAGCAGGATTGTTTCCATTCTCGTATAAGGCGCCGCGTTATAAGCAGCGTCTATATAGGCCGCGCCTGCAGCAGCATGTTGCTTATCTGCTTCCAGCTGGCGGGGCAGCTGTACAAACTGATCCAGCGAACGGTAAGGCACCAGCACATACACACGCCTGTCTGCGGCAGTATCATTTCCCACCGGTTTAAATATACCCACTTTGCTGATACCTGCTTTGTGAAGGGCAGGTATAAAGGCCTGCTGCAGGTATTGATCTACGATACCTTCCTGTGCGGCATCTTTTACATGGTATACCCTGATCTCATAGTATTCCCGTTGCGGCGGTTTGGCTGCCGCGGTTAACGAGAACAACAGTACAACGGCCACGCATAAACATAAGGCCAGGCTTCCGTTCAACGGTTTTTCTTGTATCAGCTTTAACATGAAATTTATAAAATTGGGTGAGAGGCAAACGGATGCTCAATTTAACAGGAAAGATCAACTTTCATAAATAAATATTATGAACGGCAGGAAAAATAGCTACTAGCCGCTGGCTATTAGCTGTTAGCAAAAAAAAGCAGCCACCCGTTTGGGCGGCTGCGAATTATATACAGCACCAGCTAAAAGCTCATCGCTAATAGCTAATTGCTATTTCTTATTGTTCGTCATCTGAAATGAAAGGAACATCTGTTCTGGGAGGTCTTGGTCCTCTGTCGCGGTCACCACGATCGCGATCACGGTCCCTGTCTCCACCGCGGGGCGGACGTCCGCCACCGCCACCTGGCCTGTCGGAACGTTCAGGTCTGTCAGGTCTTTCGGGCCTTTCTACATATCCTTCCGGCTTAGGCATCAGTACCCTGCGGCTCAGTTTGAACTTGCCTGTTTTGGGATCGGTGCCGGTGAGCTTTACTTTCACCTTTTCGCCTTCGGTGAGCACGCCTTCCATTGTTTCGAGACGTTTCCAGGATATTTCGGAGATATGCAGCAGGCCTTGTTTGCCAGGCAGGAACTCTACGAATGCACCGTAAGGCATTACTGATTTTACGGTAGACTCGTATACTTCGCCTACTTCCGGAACGGCTACGATGCCTTTGATCCAGGTAAGCGCTTTTTCCAGGCCTTCTCTCTGAGCAGAGAAGATGCTTACTTCGCCGGTTTCTCCTACTTCTTCGATGTTGATAGTAGTACCGGTTTCGCGCTGGATCTCCTGTATCACTTTACCGCCGGGTCCTATCACAGCACCGATAAATTCACGGTCGATGATCAGTTTCTCCATGCGCGGTGCATGCGGTTTAGGCTCAGAACGGGGAGCAGGCATACAGGCGTACATGGCGTCCAGGATGTGCAAACGTCCGCGGAGCGCTTGTTCCAGGGCCTTGCGCATTACGTCCATGCTCAAACCATCCACTTTGATATCCATCTGGATACCGCAGATACCGTCGCGGGTACCGGTTACTTTAAAGTCCATATCACCCAGGTGATCTTCATCACCCAGAATATCTGTTAACACAGCAAATTTACCATCGGAAGTACGGGAGATCAGACCCATTGCCACACCGGAAACGTGCTTGGGCATGGGCACACCCGCATCATGCAGGGCCAGTGAACCGGCGCACACGGTAGCCATGGAAGAGGAACCGTTAGATTCCAGGATATCAGATACCACCCTTACCGTATAGGCATAATCGCTACCAGGCAGCATCTGTTTCAGCGAACGCATAGCCAGGTTGCCGTGCCCTACCTCTCTACGGCCGGGACCGCGCATTGGCTTTACTTCGCCAGTAGAGAACGGAGGGAAGTTATAGTGCAGTATGAATTTTGAATATTTGGAGGTAGCGGCATTCTCGATCAGCAGCTCGTCATCGGGTGTACCCAGGGTAACGGTTGTGAGCGACTGTGTTTCACCGCGGGTGAACAATGCAGCACCGTGGGGAGAAGGCAGCAGGTCTACTTCCATCGCCAGCGGACGTACCTGGTCAAGGCTGCGGCCATCCAGGCGTACGGACTCGTCCACGATCATGTTACGCACCACTTCTTTTTCGAGGTCGTGGAAGTACTTGCCTACCAGCGGCTGATCTTCTTCAGGCAGCTCGCCAAGGAATTCTACCAGCTCTTCTTCGATCTTGTGGAAAGCATCGCTGCGATCATGCTTGCTTGAAGCAGATTTGGCTACCTGGTATATACGGTCTTTTGCAAATGCGGTTATTTTCTCTTTCAGCTCTTCGTTGGTATGCGGCTTGGCGTATTCACGCTTACCTGCCACACCGGCCAGCTGGCGCAGTTCTTCCTGTGCCTTTACCTGCATTTTGATGGCTTCGTGCGCAACCTCGATCGCTTTGATCAGGTCTTCTTCGCTACATTCCTTGCTCTCGCCTTCCACCATCATGATGTTCTTTTCGGTGGCGCCAATGATGAAGTCCATATCGGCTTTCTCCAGCTCGGTACGGGTTGGGTTCACCACCATAGCACCCTCTACACGGGCCACTCTTACTTCAGAGATGATCTCCTGGATGGGCACATCAGATACAGCCAGGGCAGCAGAAGCGGCCAGGCAGGCCAGGGCATCCGGCATTACTTCCTTATCGGAAGAAATGAGGGTTACCAGTACCTGTACTTCGCAGAAATAATCATCAGGGAACAGGGGGCGCAGGGCGCGGTCTATCAAACGGGAAATGAGTACTTCGTAATCAGATAATTTTCCTTCGCGTTTAAAGAAGGAGCCGGGGATACGGCCAGCAGAAGCAAATTTTTCCTGGTAGTCAACAGTAAGGGGAAAAAAGCTTTGTCCCGGTTTAGGTTCTTTATTTGCTACAACGGTAGCGAGTAAGATACAGTCACCCAAACGTACGGTAACGGCGCCATCGGCCTGCCGGGCCAGTTTGCCGGTCTCGATCGTAACGATACGGCCGTTTCCTATATCGAATTTTACTGAAATAGGCGCTAGATTCATAAAAAAGTGAGGATTAAAAGGTAATACCTAAAAAAAACTATTCCCAACCTTTTGAAGTTGGGAATAGCGCTATAACATGAACATCGTTATTTTCTGATACCTAACTTCTCAATCAGGGCCCTGTAGCCGGAGAGGTTAGTTTTAGACAGGTAAGAAAGCAGACGCTTCCTTTGACCTACCATCTTCATTAAACCACGATTTGTAGAGAAATCTTTTTTGTTTTGCTTCAGGTGATCAGAAATGCTGGTGATCCGCTCTGTAAGCAGAGCTATCTGGGCTTCAACAGAACCTGTATTCTTCTCACTTCCGCCAAATTCCTTGAAAATATTGGCTTTCTTTTCAACAGTTAAGTAAGACATCTTAGATAAAATAATAAAATGATAAAGTTTTTTCGTCGCTATTTTTCCGGTGCAAAGGTAAATTGAAAATTTGGATTTAACAATTTCCCTTTATACAGAGATGAATTAATAATTATTAAGGAGGAACAGGTAATTATATTATCCTGTTTTCCAATCAATTATCAATCTTCGATATTCCTAAAGCGTCTCCGGCTCAGGCAAAATTAATTGCGGCATTGTCTATTACCTGCCCGTTTTCGGTGCGGAGCACCCGGGAAGGGAATTTCTGCAACACAATATAATCATGGGTAGCCATTACGATGGCGGCCCCATCTTCGCGGCAGATACGGAACAGCAGCTGCATAATACCATCGGAGGTCTCGGGGTCGAGGTTACCGGTGGGCTCATCTGCCAGGATCAGCTTCGGCGAATTCAGCAGGGCACGGGCGATATCCACCCTTTGCTGCTCGCCGCCGCTCAGCTCATAAGGCATTTTGAAGCCTTTGGTACCCAGGCCTACCTTATCCAGCACGTCGGAGATCTTGTCTTCCATCAGCTTGTTATCCTGCCAGCCGGTGGCCTTGAGAACAAACTTCAGGTTATTATGCACGTTACGGTCTGTCAGCAGCTGGAAGTCCTGGAACACCACGCCCAGGTTACGGCGCAGGTAAGGCACTTTTTTCCAGTCCATTTTCTTCAGATCAAAGCCTACTACCTGGCCGGCGCCTTCCCGGAGGGGCAGATCGCCATACAGAGTTTTCAACAAGCTGGACTTACCGGTACCGGTTTTACCGATCAGGTAAACAAATTCCCCTTTGTTCACTGTGATATTCACATCCGACAAAATCAAAGAATTTCCCTGGTATATACTAGCATTGGATAGTTGTAAGATGGGTTGTTCCTCCATTGTAAGTCCTACGTTTATAATAATGCCAGCAAAAATAAATGAATATCGGGGTTAAGCCATCTTTTTATGGAAAAACTAAAAAAATAGTTGTTAAACTAAACAACTAGTTATACATTTGAATTGGAAGATCGATCATCCACCTCCCCGGCCGGGGGGAAATTAATTGTAACAACATGTCAACAGCTCCATCAAAAACGCTTACTAAGGCAGAAGAACAGATCATGCAGGTACTATGGCTGAAAGGCCCCTCTTTTGTAAAAGAGGTGATTGACGAGCTGCCGGAGCCCAAGCCGCATTACAATACCATCTCAACGCTGATCAAAATACTGGTGGAAAAAGGCTTTGTAGATTTCAAGGCCTTTGGCAAATCCCATCAGTACTACGCGCTGATCAGCAAGGAAGAATATAGCCGTAAAACGGTAAAGCAATTGGTAAAAGGCTATTTTGAAGGCTCTTACAGCAACCTCATCTCCTTCTTCGTACAGGAAAAGGACCTGAGCGTAAACGATCTGGAAAAACTGCTCAAACAAATCAAGGACGCTCAAAACAAGTAAGCGATGTCACCTGTGATATTTTATCTGCTGAAAATGCTGCTGTGCTCCGGCATCCTGTATGCCTACTATCATGTAGCATTGCGTAATAACCGTTTTCATCAGTGGAACCGTTATTACCTGTTGCTGGCCACACTGCTGTCCCTGGTGCTGCCACTGCTGCAGCTGCCCATGCCTTTCTCAGGCAAAGAAACGCCGGTGATCACGGCCTACACTACACGTATCATTACCCTGCGGGAGTTTATTCTGAAGGCGCCTTCGGCCGCCCCTGCAGTGAATTACCTGGAGCTGATGTGGTACGGCTATGGTGTGGTGGCCCTGCTGCTACTTACGCGGACAGCCTACGGCTGCTGGAAGATCGGGCGGCTGATCAGGAACAATCCTGTACAGCAGCTGCCACCTTACCGCTTTATTCAAAGCGAGCAGGTAAAGGCCCCCTTCTCCTTTTTCAGGTACATATTCTGGACGCGGGATATGAGCCCGGACAGTGCAGACGGACAACAGATACTGCAGCATGAACTGGCGCACGTAAAGGAGCAGCACAGTATTGATAAGCTTTTGATGGAGCTGATCTGCGCCATCTGCTGGATAAACCCCTTTTTCCATCTCTTTAAAAGGGAGCTGGCAGTAGTGCATGAATTCATTGCCGACCGACAAGCGGCAGCCGGAAAGGTGGCTGACTATGCACAGGTGATCCTGCAGGTAAGCCTGCATAGCAGGCAGCTTCCCTTTACCAACAATTTTTTTCATCACCCGATTAAACGAAGGATCAATATGCTGCTCCTTCAAAAATCAAACTTCACTATCATGAAAAAACTCATTGCAATACCTATTATAACGGGCCTGATCATCTTCATCAGCTGTAAACAACAGCAGGATGCCGTGCCGAAATCAGCTATCACTGATATTACCGTTGAGCAACTGGAAGCGATGAACGGGAAGGATATCAAATCCATCAACATGAACGATAACATTGCCATACTGGGAATGGCGAACGGTGAAAAGTACCGGGTCAACCTGGAGGGGAGCAAATTTGATTTTAAAAAGATGCACCAGGAGAAAGTCAGCCACAACGGTGAAGTATTCACTGTTGTAGAAGAGCCACCTACCTTTCCGGGCGGTGAAGAAGCGCTTGCCGTTTATCTCAGTAAGAATATCCGTTATCCAAAAGAGGCCGTCGAAAAGCATATTAAAGGAACTGTTTTTGTGCAGTTTGTAGTGGATGCCGACGGCACAATAAAGGATGCGAAAATAGTGGGCGGGCCTAAAGGCGGTGGTCTTGAAGAAGAATCACTACGGGTAATAAACGCTATGCCCAAGTGGGTGCCTGGTAAGCAGCAAGGCAATAAAGTAGCGGTAATGTTCAACCTGCCGATAAGATATACCCTGGAGGAGGACAGCAAGCTCTCACTGCTGGAACCCTTCCTGCTCTTTAAAAGAGGAAAAGACTGCTAAATAAAAAGCCGGGGCTGGCCAAAAGGGCTGAATGATGATATTATTTTAACAAAAACGTCCGAAGCATACCGAAAGCATAGAGAACACATAGAGAAAGCATATAGAAAGCATAGAGAAGACTGTTAAAATAGTATAATTCCTTCACTTTTGGTCAGCCCTAAGTCTATTCATAAACGAATGTTCCATACTCACTCTTCACCGTTACCTTTTTAGCAGGAGCCTCTTCTACCCTACCTATCACCTGGGCGTCTATATTAAAACCCTTCGAGATCTCAATAATATCCTGCGCAATACTTTCCGGTACGTATAACTCCATGCGGTGCCCCATATTGAACACCTTATACATTTCCTGCCAGCTGGTACCAGATTGCTCCTGGATCAGGCGGAACAAGGGGGGCGCGGGGAACAGGTTGTCCTTGATCACATGCACCTTATCAATAAAATGCAGCACTTTGGTTTGGGCGCCACCGCTGCAATGCACGATCCCATCTATCTGGGAACGGTATTTTGACAAGATCTGCTTTATAACAGGGCCGTATGTACGTGTAGGGGATAATACCAGTTTACCTGCATCTACCTGACCAAAACCGGGGATATCCACCTTATCGGTCAATGCTTTTTTACCGCTGAACACCAGTTCGTAGGGAATACCGGGATCAAAGGTTTCGGGATATGCTTCTGCCACGGATTTATTGAATACATCGTGACGGGCAGAGGTAAGGCCATTGCTGCCCATACCGCCGTTATATTCCTTTTCATAAGTTGCCTGACCAAAAGAGGCGAGCCCTACTACCACATTTCCTGCCCGGATCCTGTGGTTGGAGATCACTTCCGCCCTTTTCATACGGCAGGTAACGGTAGAATCTACGATGATGGTGCGTACCAGGTCGCCCACATCGGCGGTTTCGCCGCCGGTGGAGTAGATACTGATACCGTAGCTGCGAAGCTCTTCCAGGATCTCCTCAGTGCCGTTGATGATGGCGGCGATCACTTCACCGGGAATCAGTTGTTTATTACGTCCAATGGTAGAAGAGAGCAGGATATTTTCTGTAGCGCCTACGCACAGCAGGTCGTCGATGTTCATGATGATAGCATCCTGTGCGATGCCTTTCCAAACGCCCAGGTCGCCGGTCTTTTTCCAATAGGCGTAGGCCAGGGATGATTTGGTGCCCGCGCCGTCGGCATGCATAATGTTGCACCAGGCCTCGTCGCCGCCCAGTATATCAGGTACTATTTTACAGAAAGCTTTGGGAAAAAGGCCTTTGTCAATATGCTTTATGGCGTTGTGCACATCTTCTTTATCTGCAGAAACGCCCCGTTTGGCGTATAGATCCTGATTCATGCCGCAAAAGTAATAGATTCTGCCCAGTTCTCACGGCAATCGTACAAATACAAAAAATCTGGGTTAGATTTGCACGGCATTTTAGACCCGTTATTCAGTTTTATGCAGGTTCACAGGGAACTATCACAATTGCCGGATTTTCGTAATGCAGTTATCACGATTGGTACTTTTGACGGTGTGCATACCGGTCACCGGTATATCCTGCAGCAGCTGCAACAAGCTGCCAGGGCAGTGAACGGAGAAACCGTGATCGTTACTTTTGACCCACACCCACGCGAGGTGCTGGCTCCGGGCGATAAAAAGGTGCGCCTGCTGACCACCCTGGATGAAAAGATCGCACTGCTGACCCGTGAAGGGATCGACCACCTGGTGGTGGTGCCCTTTACCATAGCATTTTCGGAGCTATCAGCCCGGGCCTACCTGGAGGACTTCCTGATAGCCCGTTTCAAACCGCACACTATTATTATCGGATACGATCACCGCTTTGGGCATAACCGTGAAGGCGGACTGGAGCTGCTGGAGGCGGAACAACACCAGTATGGTTTTGAACTGATCGAAATACCTCAGCAAGTGGTGCATGACCTGGCAGTAAGCTCTACGAAGATCAGGAACAGCCTGCTGGAAGGCAATATCACCCTGGCCAACGAGCTGCTGGGCTACCATTACTTCCTGGGAGGCACCGTGGTGCACGGAGATAAAATGGGAAGACAGCTGGGGTACCCCACTGCCAATCTGCAACTGCCCGATGAACGTAAGCTGATACCCTCCGAGGGTATCTATGCGGTAAAAGTAAACACTACGCTACATGCGGTGATGAGTATCGGCACCCGGCCCACCTTTAACGGTACCGACCTCCGGCTGGAGGTACATCTTTTTGATTTTAACAGGGAGATCTATGGCGAACACCTGCAGGTGGAGTTCATTGATTTTATCCGCCACAGCCAGAAGTTTGACAATGTGGAAGCCCTGATAGCCCAGATGAACAACGACAGTGAAAAAGCACGCGCAATACTGTCTGCTTAACTCATCATCTTATACATCAGCTCCTTCATCAGTTCTCCGTCCTCTACGCCGCTGTCGTTTATACCAATGCTTCGCAGGTTATAGTTATGCAGGAGCAGGATGGCCTTTTCGGCGCCTTCTGCCCCATACTGGCGGGCGGCGGCCATATAATCTTTTACGAAAAAGGGGTGTACGCTGAGGGTGGCTGCAATTTCCTTCTCTCCTCCTTTTACACCAAAAACCAGGTTCACCTTACTGAAGAAATTATATAAAGCGGGGATCACCATCTGCACAGGTCCGGCCTTGGGGTTGGCGGCAAAATACTGGACGATGCGCATCACCTTTGTGAAATCTTTCTGGCCAACGGCGTTCTGCAGCTCAAATACATTGTATTCCTTGCTGATGCCCACGTATTTTTCAATATCGCCTTCATCGATCTTCTTATCACCCGGCAGGTTTACCAGCAGTTTGTCTATCTCATTGGCGATACGGGAGAGGTCATTACCGATATGATCTACCAGCAGGATGCCCGCTTTCTGGGAAATAGCCCTGCCCAGTTCTTTTACATACACTTCCACCCAGCCTGGCAGCTGGTTATCATATAATTTTTTGGTGCTGAGCAGCACGCCTTTTTCCTTTATCAGCTTGGCCAGCTTGCTGCGCCCGTCTATTTTTCCCTGTTTATGGGCCACCACAAATACGGTAGATGCCAGCGGGTTATCAATATAGGGCTCCAGCTTCAGCAGGTCTCTCATGGCCTGGGCTTCTTTCAGGATCACGACCTGTCTTTCTGCAAACATGGGGTAGCGGCGGCAGGCATTGATCACGGTGCTCCAGTCGGTATCTTTTCCATACAGGATGGTCAGGTTAAAGCCTCTTTCCGCTTCATCCAGCAAATGACGCTCGGCATAGTTACTTACCTGGTCAATAAAAAAATCTTCTTCTCCTTCCAGCCAGTACAGGGGCCGGAACTTCTTTTGCTTCCAATCTTTTATAATATCCTGATATTCCATAATGACCAATAATGCTATTTAACAATCACCACTTCATCCTCCTTCAGGAGGGGTACGCCTTTAAAGCGCAGCACCAGCTGGGCCACGGCTGCTACATCCTTCTGACAGTAGGTGGCAATACGGGGCAGGTCATGTTCCTGCCAGTACACCTTTCCTACCATGCTGCCGTCTATATCATCTTTGGGTGTAGGGATCCCCAGGATGGCGGTCAGCAGTTTCAGGGAGGTATAGTTCTTGTAGTCTCCAAAACGCCAGAGGTGGAGGGTATCCAGCATGGGCACCTCCCAGGGTTTGAAGCCATGCAGCTGCAAAGGCTGGGGCAAAGATAGCTGATGGATAATAGACCGCCTACAGATATATGGGATATCAAACTCCCGGATATTATGACCGGCAAACTGGAAACGGGGGTACTTGTTATGGAACTTATTTACCAATTCTAAAAAACTGCCTAATACAACCGCTTCATCATCATCATAAAATGATTTGAGCCGGAGCTGGTACCTGTTATTCTCCAGGGTAAAAAAACCAACCGAAATACAGATCACTTTACCAAATTCCGCATATATACCCGCCTTATTGGCATACTCTTCTGCCCCATCAGCTGAATCTGGCAAAGTTTTTGTTATTTTTTCCAGCCAGAGACTTTGGAGCTGCTGGGGTAGATCGTCGAATGCCGCCATACCAGGGGTTGTTTCTATATCCAGCAACAGTAATTGATCTAAAGCAACGTTAGGTAACACTTATAAAATCCTATTTAAAAGTTTGTGAATTACAGAATTAAAAAAGTTATTTTTGTATAACGTTTTTTAACCATATAACAATTAAACATAAAACAAACATTCTATGACTGAGAACACATTCAACACGCCTGCCCCGGGATCTTCCGGTTCTGAAAAACCGCGTAGCCGTAACGGACTTATATACGGTATTCTGATTGCAGCATTAGCAGGTACCTGGATATACATGTTGTACGACAAAAATAAGACTAACGAAACCATCGTACAACAAGGCACTCAGATAGATTCCATTTCATCTTCACGCGATGCTTTGCAACAGGAATATAACGCCGCCAACGCCCGTCTGGATGACCTGATCTCACAGAACAGCCGTATGGACAGCCTGGTAAAGACCAAGGACAAAGAACTGGCTGATGTGAAAGCCCGCATCCAGAGCATCCTGACCAACAAAAATGCTACCCAGGCAGAACTGGCTGAAGCACGCAGGCTGATCGAGCAATTGAAAACAAATATAGCCGGATATCAGGAAACCATCGAACGCCTGGAAGGCGAGAAACTGGTGCTGGCTGGTGAAAGGGACGTAGCCCGCAAAGAAAGGGATTCTGTAGGCGTTGTAAAAGACAGCCTGAATAAAGAGGTAAACCTGGGTTCCGTACTGCACGCCAGCAATATTAAGCTGCAACCTATCCAGGTAAAAAGGAACGGTAAGGAAGTAGAAACGTCCAAGGCTAAACGCGCAGACATGATGCGTGTGATCTTCGACCTGGATGAAAACAGGATCGCTGCTACCGGTGACAAAGAGATCTATGTTGCCATCACTGCTCCCGACGGTTCACCGCTGGCAGTTGAAGCGCTGGGTTCCGGCCGTTTCTCTCTGGAAGACGGTACCGAGAAACTGTACACTGCCAAGAAGACTGTTGCCTATGTAAAAGGCGAAAAACAGACCGTGAGCATGGACTGGAAACAGAACTCTGATTTCAAACCCGGCGATTACAGCGTTGAGATCTATCACAACGGCTTCCGGATCGGTCAGGGTAAAGTAAACCTGAGAAAAGGCGGCTTGTTCTAAAGAGATAAAAGAGAGAATAGTTCTCCGTTTATTCTATGATATTGAAAACGCTCCAAGGACCTGAACCCTTGGAGCGTTATTATTTTTATGGTAAGCCGCCAATTGTTAACGATTGGTTATTGACAAATCCCAATACATGAAAATATATATAATTTAACGTTATTTGCTGCTCAGAAAAACCCTTTCTTACAAAGTGATGTGAATAAAGTAAATCCTATTTACTACACGCTGTTTTACCTACATACTGCGCCGCTGTTCTGCTAATAACGCCCTGAACCGCCATAAAACCTAAAGAATGGGAACGACTAAATTATTGTATGTAGTTGATGATGATGAGATCTTTCACTTCATCATCAAACGGCTGCTAGGACAGCAGGACAAATACCGCCAGGACCTGACCATTGCTTCTTTCCTATCAGCAGAAGACGCCCTGGAACAGCTACACAAGCCCGCGTGCACTTACCCTTCCCTGATAATACTGGATATGAACATGCATAGTATGGATGGCTGGGGCTTTATTGAGGGTTACCGTAGTATGCAGGCCAGTTCAGGCCTTAACATTCCCATTATCATGTGCTCTTCTTCTATGGATGTACGGGATATTCAGAAAGTGGAGGCTACACCGGAGCTGGCGGCCTATATTACAAAACCCCTGGATAACAATAAGCTGAAAATAATAGAAGGATACCTGTAAACAGCTTTTAGCTATTAGCCATTAGCGGGCAGCCAATAACTAATAGCTAAAAGCCGGTAACTAGCGGCTAACTGCCAGTTCTCCATACATTTCCTCACGCAGCGCTTTCACCCTTGCATCTTCCAGGTATTCATCGAAGGTAGTAAGCCTGTCAATAACACCCCTGGGCGTGATCTCAATGATACGGTTAGCCACAGATTGCATGAACGTATGGTCGTGCGTGGTAAAGAGCACAATACCTTTAAAATTGTTCATGCTTTCGTTGAATGACTGTATAGATTCCAGGTCGAGGTGGTTGGTAGGCTCGTCGAGCACTACTACGTTGGGATCCTGCAGCATCATGCGGCTGATCATACAACGTACTTTTTCACCACCGCTCAGTACACTGGTCTTTTTCATAATATCGTCCCCGCTGAACAGCATCTTACCCAGGAAACCACGCAGGAAGGGCTCATCCACATCGGTAACGTGCGGAGGCACAAACTGCCGCAGCCAGTCCATCAGGTTCAGGGAGGGGTCCTGGAAATACTTGGCGTTATCGTTGGGCAGATAAGCTTTGGTAACTGTGGTGCCCCATTCAAATTTACCGCCGTCTGCCGCCTGCTCGCCGTTAATGATCTCAAAGAAAGTGGTTAAGGCCAGGTGGTCTTTAGACAGGAAGGCGATCTTGTCTCCTTTATTTACGGTAAAGCTTACATTGCTGAAGAGGGTACGGCCGTCAACTGCTTTTTCGAGCTTCTCGATGTTCAGTATCTGGTTACCAACTTCGCGCAGCTGTTTGAAGATGATACCGGGATATTTACGGTTGGAAGGCTGGATATCTTCTATCACCAGCTTTTCCAGGGCTTTCTTACGTGAAGTAGCCTGCTTGCTCTTGGAAGCGTTGGCGCTAAAGCGGGCGATAAAGTCCATGAGGTCTTTCCGCTTTTCTTCCATCTTCTTGTTCTTATCAGATATCTGTCTTGCGATCAACTGGGAAGACTCGTACCAGAAAGAGTAGTTACCGGTAAAGATCTGGATCTTGCTGCGGTCTACATCGGCCACGTGGGTACAAACGGCGTCGAGGAAGTGACGGTCGTGGGATACTACGATCACGATGTTCTCATAGTCTGCCAGAAAGTTCTCCAGCCAGCCGATGGTCTCTACGTCCAGGTCGTTGGTGGGCTCATCCAGCAGCAGGATATCAGGGTTGCCAAACAGCGCCTGTGCCAACAGCACACGCACTTTCAGGCTACCTGTGATTTCTTTCATCAGCACATTATGCAGCTCTTCCTTTACGCCCAGGTCGCCCAGCATGGAACCGGCATCACTTTCTGCGGTATAGCCGCCCATTTCGCCATATTCTCCTTCCAGCTCACCCGCCCTGATGCCATCCTCTTCGGTGAAATCAGCTTTGGCGTAAATGGCGTCTCTTTCCTTGGCGATCTCCCACAGGCGTTTATTGCCCATGAGCACCGTATTGAGCACGGTTATCTCATCAAATTCAAAGTGGTTCTGCTTCAGAACGCTCATGCGTTCTCCGGGAGTGATCTCCACGTTACCTTTATTCGGCTCTATTTCGCCGGATAGTATTTTGAGGAAGGTGGATTTACCGGCGCCATTGGCCCCGATCACCCCGTAACAGTTACCTTTGGTGAAATTGAGGTTTACTTCATCAAACAATACCCGTTTGCCGTAGGAAAGCGATATGTTTCTAACACTGATCATGCTGGCTAATGAAATTTAAGGCGCAAAGTTACGAAATAGTTTCAGTTTGAAGATTGTTAAATTGGTACGGGATATGTTAAAAAACCTGATATGGAAACATATGAAAAGCTGATACTTAAGGAAGTGAAGCGCTGGCAACGGGATATGCAGCGCGATCCCTCCCTGCCGGGCCGGCTTGCCAAACGGGTACAGGACCGGATCAACCGCATCATCCCTGAAAAAGTACACCAGGCTTTTACAATAGCCATCAAGCAAATGACCCGGGCGGTGCTTTACGGGGCAGGCTTTACCGTGAAAGACCCGCAGCCCGTAAATGAACTGATATTAACGGAAGAGAAGGTACGGGAACGTATAACGTTCTACAAAACAGCCACCGCCACGGAAGGCGCCATCACCGGAGCCGGGGGTATTTTACTGGGCCTGGCCGATTTCCCCCTCTTCCTGACCCTTAAAATGAAAATGCTTTTTGATATAGCCGCCTTGTACGGTTTTGACGCCAATACTTACAAAGAGCGTGTATACATGCTGTATATCTTCCAGCTCACCTTTTCCAGCCAACATCTGCGCAATAAAACCTACCCGCTGGTGGCCAACTGGGAAACTTACAGCCAGGAGCTTCCCGAGGACATCAATACCTTTGACTGGCGGCGCTTTCAACAGGAATACCGCGACTACATTGATATTGCCAAGATGCTGCAGCTGATGCCCGGTATCGGCGCTGTAGTAGGCGCAGTAGTGAACCACCGCCTTACTGACAAGCTGGGCAGCAGCGCAATGAACGCTTACCGTATGCGCATATTGAAGGTTTAATTATCTTTACCGCTCACTTCCTAATCTGTCATGTTATGACCTCCTACGAGCAGATATTTGAGAACAACAAACAGTGGGTAGCCTCCAAACTGGCTACTGATGAACAATTCTTTGAGCGACTGGCTAAAGAACAGCAACCGGATTACCTGTACATTGGCTGCAGCGACAGCCGTGTACCCGCCAATGAGATCATGGGCCTGGATGCGGGTGAAGTGTTTGTGCACCGCAATATTGCCAACCTGGTGAACAATATTGACCTGAACGTGATGTCAGTGATCAACTATTCGGTGAGGCAGCTGGGGGTAAAACATATCATCGTTTGCGGTCATTACAACTGTGGAGGCGTTAAAGCGGCCATGACGCCACAGGACCTGGGCCTGCTGAATCCCTGGCTGCGTAACATCCGCGATGTATACCGCCTGCATCAGAATGAGCTGGACAGTATCGAAGAAACGACGGAACGCTATCACCGCCTGGTAGAGCTGAACGTACAGGAACAATGCCTGAATGTGATCAAGACCGCCGTGGTACAACAATCCTACCTGGCTAAAGGCTATCCTACCGTACACGGCTGGGTATATGACCTGCACAACGGCCTGCTGGTAGATCTGAAGATCGACTTTGAAGGCCTGCTGCACGAGATCCAGCGGATCTATGACCTCACTGGTAAGGGAATACAGTTTTAATTGTTACGAATGACACAAGGACCCATCGGCGTATTTGATTCCGGCTATGGCGGCTTGACCGTATTGAAAGAGATAATAGCAGAACTACCGGAATACGATTATCTGTACCTGGGAGACAATGCCCGCACGCCCTACGGCAACCGCGGCTTTGACACCATACACGCCTATACGCTGGAATGTGTGCAGCACCTTTTCAGGATGGGCTGCCCGCTGGTGATACTGGCCTGCAACACTGCATCCGCCAAGGCGCTGCGCACCATACAGCAAAAAGATCTGCCCCTGATAGCGCCAGACCGCCGCGTACTGGGCGTTATCAGGCCCACTACAGAACTGGTAGGCACCTTAACGCAAACAGGCGAGGTTGGTATACTGGCCACCAACGGCACCGTGGCCTCAGAGTCTTATCCCATCGAGATCAATAAATTCTTTCCGCATGTGAGGGTATACCAGGAAGCCTGCCCCATGTGGGTGCCACTGGTAGAGAATAACGAGCATGAAGGCCCGGGGGCGGACTACTTTGTGAAGAAGCACCTGGATCATATACTCAGCGAATCGCCGAATATTGATACCCTGGTGCTGGGCTGCACCCATTACCCCTTGCTGATGGGCCGGATCAAAGAATACCTGCCTGGAGGGATTACCGTACTATCCCAGGGCAAGATAGTGGCGCACAGCCTGAAAGACTACCTGCGCCGCCATCCTGAAATGGAAGTACGTTTAAGCAAAAACAGAGGTCATCAGTTCTTTACTACTGATGACGCGCAGATATTTGACAAGATGGCTGCGACCTTCTTCGGGAAAACAGTACAGTCGCAGCACCTGGCTCTATAGTTTCAAATTATTTTCCTTCCAGCTTTAACAGGAACGCATATTCCAAAGCTGTTTTATGCAAGGATTTGAACCGTCCGGAAGCGCCGCCATGGCCGGCTTCCATATCTGTTTGCAGCAACAGCAGGTTATGATCTGTTTTCAGCTCCCGCAGTTTGGCCACCCATTTGGCAGGTTCCCAGTATTGCACCTGTGAATCATGCAGACCTGTAGTGACCAACATATTGGGATAGGCTTTATTGACAACGTTATCGTAGGGAGAATAGCTTTTCATGTACTGATACGAATCCTTGTTCTTGGGATTGCCCCATTCATCAAATTCGCCTGTAGTGAGCGGAATGCTTTCGTCGAGCATGGTGGTGAGCACATCTACAAAGGGCACACCGGCAATTACACCATGCCACAGGTCAGGCCGCAGGTTCACCACAGCGCCCATCAGCAATCCGCCGGCGCTGCCACCCTGGGCGTATAAATGAGCAGGGGATGTATATTGCTGGGCAACCAGGAAGTCGGCACAGGCAATGAAGTCAGTAAAGGTGTTCATCTTCTTGAACATCTTCCCGTCTTCATACCATTGGCGGCCCATCTCCTCTCCTCCCCTGATATGCGCGATAGCATATACGAAACCACGGTCCAGCAAACTTAAACGGCTGCTGCCAAAAGCAGGTTCCATACTGAAGCCGTAAGAGCCATAGCCGTACAACAACAGCGGGCTCTTTCCGTCTTTTTTAAATCCTTTTTTGTATACCAGGGACACAGGCACCTTCACGCCGTCTTTAGCGGTGGCGTATACACGCTCTGTTACATAATTAGCGGGATCATAACCACCCAATACCTCCTGCCTTTTCTTTAGCTCGCTTTTACGCGTTTCCATGTTGTAATCATACACAGAATTCGGCGTGGTCATGGAAGTATAAGTATAGCGTAGCTCTTTGGTGTCCAGCTCAGGATTGATACTGATGCCTGCCACATAGGCCGGTTCGTCGAAGTGCAGGTAATGGTCCTGGTTATTACGCAGGTTCATGATATGCAATTGGGACAGGCCGTTCTTACGTTCGCCCAGCACGAGATAGTCTTTGAATACTTCAAAGTTCTCCAGCAACACATCCGGGCGATGGGGCACTACATCCTTCCAGTGGTCCATCCCGGTTTTATCCAACGGACTTTCCATTAACCTGAAATTGGTGGCCTGCCAGTTGGTGCGGATATAAAAGCGATCGTCAAGATGCTCGATATCATACAGCACCTCTTTCTGCCTTGGCTGGAAAACATGGAAAGCGCCTTCGGGTTTAGCGGCATCCAGTATCCTGTACTCCGAAGAGAGTGTGCTGGAGGAGGCGATCATGATGTACTTACCGGACTTGCTGCGGCTTACATCCACATCAAAGGTTTCGTCATTCTCTACATACACCTGGTGATCTGCACTTGCCTCCGATCCCAGCTTATGACGCAGAATCCGCTCTGCCCGCAGGGTTTCAGGGTGCTTGCGGGTATAGAAGAAGGTCTGGTTATCACTGGCCCAGGCCGCACCACCGGTGGTTTCGGGGATGGCATCGGGCAATATATTACCTGTTGACAGCTCCTTCACGTGAATGGTGTATTTGCGGCGGCTCAGCGTATCTACACCGAAGGCCAGCAGGTTATTATCCGGGCTAACCGTAAGGCCGGTAACCTGGTAATAGGCATGTCCTTTGGCCATCTCGTTCACGTTCAGGATCACTTCTTCCTGGGCTTCGAGGCTACCCTTCTTACGGCAATAAATAGGATATTCTTTACCCGTTTCGTACCGGGTGTAGTAATAGTAGCCGTTTCTAAGATAAGGCGCAGTAGCGTCTGCTTCCATGATGCGGCCACGCATTTCTTCATACAGGCTTTCACGTAGTTTCGCCTCCGGTTTCATGATCGTGTCCAGATAGGCGTTCTCTGCCTGCAGGTATGCGATCACTTTAGGATCCTTCCGGTCGTTCATCCAGAAATAATTATCCGTACGGGTATCTCCGTGGATAGTGAGGGCTTTGGGTATTTTAGGCGCTACCGGTGGCGCAATGCTGATCTGTTCCGACATAGTTTTCTTTTTTTCCTGGCAGCCCAGGAAGCCAAGGCACAAAAAGGCTGTAAGGCCTGGAATATATACCTTCATAGAGGGAATTTGATTAAATGATCTTCATCTTCTCCGCGTCCCAGTTGATCGCCTGTTTTTTAAAGTAGCTCTCATTGGTAAGCAGCGCGGGGCCTGCAGCACGTAGTCCAAAGGTAGCATCTTCCACCACTGTTTTACCGGTGCGCATGGCCTCAAAGAAATTCACGAAGTGGTCGTACCTGTCATCATAACCTGCGGGCGGTGCAAACCTGCTTTCGGAGGTATCTCCCTTGCGGGTGTTGGGAGGGAACTTAGCGTTGTATTGCTTTTCAAATGCAGCCTGCTGTTCCTTTGTAAAGGTATTGTAAGTATCCCATCCTCCATAACCGGGGGCGACAGGCAGTTTATGTTTTTTGATACGGAAATCATTCCAGCCCATATCCAGCACACCTTCTGTACCGATGAAACGCGTTTGTTCACCACCGCCGCTGCCATCTGCAAAGTTCACACGGAGTGTTGCCTGGAAGGCAGGATGCTCTTTGGTTTCAGGATAGTCGAAGATTGCCACTACTACATCGGGCACATCACGGCCGTCTTTCCATTGCACCAGGTTGCCACTGGCAAAAACGCGGCTGGGGCCTAATGCACCGGTGATAAAGTGCAAGCCTGAAATGAGATGCACAAACAGATCTCCGGGTATGCCGGTGCCATAGGCCTGGTAGTTACGCCAGCGGAAAAAGCGCACAGGATCAAAGGGTACTTTGGCGGTATCTTTCAGGAAGGTATCAAAGTCGATATTCTTCGGGCTGGCATCCGGGGGGATGGAGTATTGCCAGGCGCCCAATGCATCATGGCGGTCATAGCGGGCTTCCACTACATTGAGCTGGCCTATTTCTCCGGACAGGTATTTTTTACGCGCCTCCAGGAGGGCTATACTGCTTACCCGCTGGCTGCCCACCTGGAACACGGCCTTTGTTCTTTGTTGTGTAGCTATCACCTGGTGGCCTTCTTCTATCTGCTGCACCATCGGCTTTTCGCAATACACGGCCTTTCCTTTTTCCATCGCTTGTATGGAGATGGTATCGTGCCAGTGATCGGGCGTAGCCACTATAACGGCGTCTATATCTTTCCGTTCCAGCAGCTCGCGGTAATCGCGGGTGGTGAAAACGTTGGAGCCATATACTTCTTTTACTTTCTGCAAATGCCCGTCATACAGATCTGCTGCGGCTACAAACTCTACACCCGGCACTTTCAGTGCGGTATCTACATCGCCAAAGCCCATAATACCCATTCCTACACAGGCGATGCGTATCTTATCGTTAGCAGATATACGGGTTTCCGGTTGTAATATATGTACCTGCTCTTTGCCTAATGCTGCCAGCGGACCAGCCCCCAGTATGGCGGCAGTACTGCCCAGCTGCTTGATGAATTTTCTGCGGGAATTACCTGACATAAGCTACTTTTTACACGTGGATAGATGAATGATAATAATAGCAAGAAATTGGAAGATAGACAATTTGTTGTTGAGAGGCGGTAAAATTGGGATGCTGTAAGACGTAGCATCCGGTAGTTGGGCTAAAAAATCAAAGGGTTTGAGTACTGTGATCCAGTGCTCAAACCCCTCAAACCATCTATTGGAAAATACTTTATTTCTCGTACGTAAAGCCGGACCTGATAAACTCACGGTTCAGGCGGGCAATGTTTGTAAGCGAGATCTCTTTGGGACATTCTGCTTCGCAGGCGCCCGTGTTGGTACAGCTGCCGAAACCTTCCTTATCCATCTGAGCCACCATGTTCAGCGCCCTGGTGCTTCTTTCAGGATCGCCCTGGGGCAGGAGCGCCAGCTGGGATACCTTGGCAGATACAAAGAGCATTGCTGAAGAGTTCTTACAGGCCGCTACGCAGGCGCCGCAACCGATACAGGCTGCAGCAGCGAAAGCAGCATCCGCTTTATCTTTCGGGATGGGTATCGCGTTAGCGTCTACCGCATTACCAGTGTTTACAGAGATGTAACCGCCCGCTTCGATGATACGGTCAAAAGCACCTCTGTCTACCGTCAGGTCTTTCAGCACCGGGAAAGCAGATGCTCTCCAGGGCTCAACGGTAATGGTGTCGCCGTTCCTGAAGGCGCGCATGTGCAGCTGGCAGGTAGTGGTACCGGCCCAGGGACCGTGCGCACGGCCGTTAATATGCATGGAACACATACCGCAAATACCTTCACGGCAGTCATGATCGAATGCTATCGGTTCTTTTCCCTCGTTGATCAGGCGTTCATTCAGCACATCAAACATTTCCAGGAAGGACATTTCAGAAGAAATATCTTGTACCTGGTAAGTCTCAAACCTGCCCTGTTCATTTTTATTTTTTTGCCTCCACACTTTTAATGTGAGGTTCATAGTATAATGTTCCATTGTTATGGCTGTATTATCTTTAACTAATTATTTATAGGAGCGTTGAGTAGGCTTAGCCTCTTCGAATATCAAAGGTTCTTTATGCAGCTCGTAGGAACTATCCCCTTTATATTCCCAGGCAGCTACGTAGGCGAAATTATTATCGTCGCGCAGCGCTTCACCTTCTTCTGTTTGTGATTCTTCGCGGAAGTGACCACCGCAGGATTCACGGCGGTTCAGGGCGTCGAGGCACATCAGCTCACCCAGCTCCAGGAAGTCGGCTACACGGCCAGCTTTTTCCAGTTCAGGATTGAACTCATCAGCGGTACCGGGTATACGCACATCTTTCCAGAATTCGGCGCGGAGCGCTTTGATCTCTTCGATGGCTTCTTTCAGGCCTTGTTCGTTACGGGCCATACCGCACTTATCCCACATGATCTTGCCCAGCCTTTTATGGAAAGAGTCTACTGACTTGGTGCCTTTGATGTTCATCATACGATCGATGCTGGCCTGCACCTGTTGTTCTGCTGCCACAAAAGCCGGATGGTCTGTGGGAATAGCTTTGGTGCGGATCTCGTCTGCGAGATAGTTACCGATGGTATAAGGGATCACGAAGTAGCCGTCTGCCAGGCCCTGCATCAGTGCAGAAGCTCCCAGGCGGTTAGCGCCGTGATCAGAGAAGTTGGCTTCACCCAGTGCGTACAGACCAGGAACGGTGGTCATCAGCTCATAATCCACCCAAAGACCGCCCATGGTATAGTGTACGGCGGGATAGATACGCATCGGTACTACGTATGGATTCTCACCGGTGATCTTTTCATACATTTCGAAGAGGTTACCGTATTTCTCGGCTACCACTTCCACACCCAGCTGTCTTACCTGCTCAGGGGTAGGTGAATGTACGCCGCGCTTACCCGCTTCGATCTTACCGTAACGCTGGATAGCTGCTGCATAGTCCAGGTATACCGCCTGTTTGGAGCTGCCTACACCATAACCGGCGTCGCATCTTTCCTTAGCGGCCCTGGAGGCCACATCGCGCGGTACCAGGTTACCGAATGCAGGATACCTTCTTTCCAGGTAGTAATCCCTTTCTTCTTCGGGTATATCAGCAGGTTTGCGGTTATCGTCCTTTTTCTTGGGCACCCATATACGGCCGTCGTTACGCAGTGATTCAGACATCAGCGTCAGTTTGGACTGATGCTCGCCGGAAACCGGGATACAGGTAGGGTGGATCTGTGTATAACAAGGGTTGCCAAAGTAAGCGCCCTGCCTGGTAGCTTTCCAGGCGGCCGTTACGTTGGAGCCCATCGCGTTGGTAGAAAGGAAGAACACGTTGCCGTAACCACCGCTGGCCAGCAGTACTGCATGACCGAAATGGCGTTCCAGCTTACCGGTGATCAGATCGCGGGCGATGATGCCGCGGGCTTTACCGTCGATCTTTACAATGTCCAGCATTTCGTGGCGGCTGTAGAGGGTAACATTACCCAGGGCCACCTGGCGTTCCAGTGCAGAGTAAGCGCCCAGCAACAGCTGCTGGCCTGTCTGGCCCGCTGCATAGAAAGTACGCTGTACCTGGGTACCGCCGAAAGAACGGTTGCTCAGCAGACCGCCATATTCACGGGCAAAGGGAACACCCTGCGCCACGCACTGGTCAATGATGTTACCGCTCACTTCAGCCAGACGATGTACGTTGGCTTCACGGGCGCGGTAGTCGCCGCCTTTTACGGTATCATAAAACAAACGGTATACAGAGTCGCCATCGTTCTGATAGTTCTTGGCAGCGTTGATACCACCCTGTGCGGCAATACTATGCGCGCGGCGGGGGCTATCCTGAAAGCAGAAAGCTTTAACCTTATAACCCAGTTCACCCAGGGAAGCCGCTGCTGAAGCGCCTGCCAGGCCGGTACCCACTATGATCACTTCCAGTGAACGCTTATTTGCAGGGTTCACCAGCTTACAATGACCTTTATAATTCTCCCATTTCTTATCTAAAGGGCCTGCAGGAATTTTTGCATCCAACATATATATCGTGCTTTACTGAATTAATGATTGAATAATATATACACGGGAATAATGGCAAAACCGATGGGAATCAGTACTCCAAACAGCCATACCCCAACAAAGCTGATCAGACCGTTGTACTTCACGTGGTTCAGGCCAAAGGTCTGGAAAGCGCTTTTGAAGCCATGGATCAGGTGAAAAGACAGCCCGATCATGCCAACTACGTAGATGATCACCCATACCGGGTTCGCAAATACCTGCCACACAATGGCGTACAGATCCTTGATCGGCTCTCCGTTGGCTTCATAATTTACGGTAGGCAGCTCGGCATAGTGAAATTTTGCCCAGAAGTCGGCCAGGTGGATAACGATGAAAATCAGGAGGATACTGCCCATGATGGCCATCTGGCGACTGTACCACGAAGAGGTCTGGTTACCGGCGCTGATGGCATATTTTACCGGGCGCGCTCTGCGGTTACTAAAAGTAAGCTGCAAAGCAATGAACGCGTGCAATGCGATCACTATTTTGAGGCCCCAGGCTATGAACTGGATCAGGCTGTTGTGCCCCATGAATGCGGCATAGGTATTAAAGGCCTTACCGCCGTCCTTATACAGCAGCTGTACGTTACCCGCCAGGTGCACCAGCACAAAGCTGCAAAGGAAAAAACCGGTAGCGCCTACTAATAATTTTTTGCCAATAGAGGTGTTAAAGAATTGTGACCACTTCATATAAAATTCTGAGCTTCCTTATAAGTTATATGATAAAAATGATAATATCTCGAAACTTCGGGCAAATTTAACGCAGGAAAAATTAAATCCAAATGATATTTCTCAGTTTTCAGCCAGCGGCCTACTCGAGGCGCCTCATCATCACATTATCAATCATATTATATAAATGTTGTGGCTGATAGGTCCGCCATTTATCATTTTCCAGCAGGTGAATGTAGTTGTCCAGGCGGGCTTTCATAAATTCCTGGCGGGTCTGTTCAGGCATATTGAGGCTTACGATCCAGCCGCCATCGTCGCGGATATCCTCCCACCATTCTTCATAGTAGCAATCGTCTGAAGAGTGGAAGTTCATGACATTCTCCGTAATGAGGATGAATTTTTTGATACCCTGGGAGATCATGATGTCTATCACTTCCCGTTTAAGGGTCATGATATCATTTTCGATAGCATCATTCCACTCTCCCAGCAGTTCGATGATGGCGAAGTTGAACTGGTAGTCTGCAAAGAGGATCTTCATGTACAGCGTACGTGACCCGAACTCGTCCCATTGGGGGTGCACGTAATAATTGTATACGGTATTGGTGAATTCAAATTCACTGTATTCCCTTCCATAGAACGGCGAGAGCTCGTCATCCTCTGCTGTATACAAATGCCGCCAGTTATAATATGGTTCTATATCGTGCATGGGTTTCCTCGCAAAGTTAAGTCATCTTACCATATTCCTCCACCGCCTTTCTAACGCTGCCTGCTTTGAGCAGCCATTCTTTGGCAGTGTCATAGTCTTTGAGCTGCAGTCTTTCCATCAGCATTTTCACGCCGCGGTCTACCAGCTTATCGTTGCTGAGCTGCATGTTCACCATTTTATTGTCTTCTACTCTGCCCAGCTGGATCATCACAGCGGTGGAGATCATATTCAACACCAGCTTCTGCGCTGTTCCGCTTTTCATGCGTGTGCTGCCGGTGATAAACTCCGGGCCTACCACTACTTCAACGGGATAGTCTGCTGCTGCTGACAAAGGCGCATCCGGGTTACAGCAAATGCTGCCCGTGATCACGCCTTCCTCACGGCATTTCAGCAGCGCGCCTATTACATATGGGGTGGTGCCGCTGGCGGCAATACCCACTACTACATCTTTTTCCGTGATATTAAATTCCAGGAGGTCTTTCCATCCCTGCTCACGATCGTCTTCTGCAAACTCCACTGCTTTACGGATGGCGCCGTCGCCTCCGGCAATGATACCTATTACCAGGCCATGCGGCACGCCAAAAGTAGGCGGGCATTCTGAAGCATCTACAATGCCTAACCTGCCACTGGTGCCTGCACCCAGGTAGAACAAACGCCCACCGGCCAGCATCTTATCTGCTATGGCCGCTACCAGCTTCTCTATCTGCGGGATCACCTTTGCAACCGCCTGGGGTACGGTCTGGTCTTCCCTGTTTATATTGGTCAATAACTCCGTTATGCTCATTTGTTCGAGATGACGGTAGTTGGAGGTTTGTTCAGTTACTTTTACGAAAGACATTATTTCAATTTTACTTAGATCTACTTTATCTCCTCATGAAACTTAATGAGCCCATCCATGGGGTTACGCAGTACGGATCCCAGCTGCAGCTCATATAGTTCGCAGAGGGCCTGCAGCACATCCCTGAAGTGCCAGGCGATGCTGCCGGTGAAATGCAGGGGATGGGTCCAGCTTTCGCGGTACTTATAGATATGATTAAAGAAGAAATCATTCAGGCCATCTTCCAATATGTTCTCCACAATGAAATGCCCGCGGTTCTCACTCAGGAAAACGGTGAAGCCGGCCAGGTAGCGGTTGGCCATGGGCTTACGGTATACATTCTCCAGGATCTCGTCTTTGTTGGTATTGTATTTAGCGTCGAAGCGCGCTCTCAGCTCTTCGTCAAAAGAATTGTAGCAGTAATACTGTAACAGCTTACGGCCCATGTAGGCGCCGCTGCCTTCATCTCCCAGGATAAAACCGAGGCCCGGGTTATTGCTCACTATCGTGGAGCCATCGTAATAACAACTGTTGGAGCCGGTACCCAAAATGCTGGCGATGCCGGGGCTGTGCTGACAAAGTGCGTGCGCGGCCGCCATCAGATCGTGCGATACGACGATCTTTGCAGCGGGAAATACCGCCCGCAGCGCCTCCTCCATGATCTGTATACTCTTGGGCTGCGAACAGCCGGTGCCATAATAATAGATCTCCTCCACCTCAATATCAGGCGGCAGATTAGGACGTAATTCTTTTTCCAGTATTTCGCGTACCTGGGGCGCCGTTAGAAAAAACGGGCTGATACCCTGTGTTTGATAACGGAAATGATCCACAGCTGTTAACAAGCTCCAATCTGCCTTGGTAGAACCACTATCTGCTATCAGCTTAACCTTTACCGGCATGTCCGTTGATTTATGAAATTAATGAAGCGCAATATAAATATGCTATTTTTGTCACAATTTAAACAAATCGGAACTACATATACAAATGCTGAGAAAATTAGCTCCAAGCCGCAAGCTACAAGCTGCAAGTTGTCTACTCCTTGCAGCTTGCCGCTTGTAGCTCACAGCTAGTACAATATAGAAACATATGTCGAAGAACAGAAAGCTGAATGTTTTTTTACCTCTCTTATTTGCGGCTGTACTGGCACTGGGAATGTACCTCGGGCATAAAATGCCCGGAGCGCAGAACAGCGTAGCCACTGTGCTGTTTAACCGCGGCAGCCGCAGCGCCTTGCAGGAAACCATGGACCTTATCAGGGTGAAATATGTGGACACCCTTAAAGTAGGCGACCTGCAGCAGGAGGCCATTGAAGGCCTGTTAAGCCATCTGGACCCGCACTCCATATATATTCCGCCTACCAGCCTTACCGAAGTGAATGAAGACCTGGAAGGGAACTTTGAAGGCATTGGCGTGGAGTTCAATATTATCGCAGACACTGTCAACGTGGTATCCGTACTGGCGGGCGGCCCCTCGGAAGCGGCAGGCGTGCTCACCGGCGACAAGATCATCAAAGTGAACGATAGCCTGGTGGCCGGCGGCGATATTACACCGGATAAGATCCGTAAACTGCTGCGCGGGCCCAAAGATTCGGAAGTAAAAGTGACCATGCTGCGCAAACGGCAGTCGGTAGACATCAAGATCAAGCGCGGTCTTATACCCTTGTACAGCGTTGACGCCAGCTATCTTATTGCGCCCAAAACAGGCTACATTAAGATCAGCAAGTTCTCTGCCACCACTTACCAGGAATTTATGGAATCGCTGCGCAAGCTGCAAAGGCAGGGTATAGAGAAGCTGGTGATAGACCTGCGCCAGAACCCCGGCGGGTTCCTGGATGCCGCTACCCGTATTGCAGATGAGCTGCTGGATGGCAACAAGCTGATCCTGTTTACCAAAGGAAAGAGCTATCCGCGCACGGATTATAAGTGTGAGAAGCCCGGACTGTTTGAACACGGCGAGCTTGCCATATTAACAGATGAAGGCTCTGCCTCTGCCAGTGAAATACTGGCCGGCGCCATACAGGACTGGGACCGCGGCGTGATCATCGGTCGCCGGACCTTTGGCAAAGGCCTGGTACAGGAGCAATTTGACCTGAGCAACGGCGGCGCACTGCGCTTAACGGTAGCCCGCTACTATATTCCCTCTGGCAGAAGCATCCAAAAGGATTACAGCAACGGAAGGGACGCTTATGACGAGGACATTGTGAACCGCTTTAACCATGGCGAATTCCTGAACAGGGATAGTATCAAGCCTACAGACACGGTACCTTACAGAACTGCCAAAGGCAGAATTGTTTATGGCGGCGGCGGCATTACACCCGATATATTCATTCCTTTTGATACTACCCGTTTTTCTCCTGCATTAACGGAGCTGTACACACGCAATACCTTCAGCGATTTTGCCTACAGCTACTATAACGGTCACCAGGAGGAGCTGAAGCGTTATAAAGACGCCAGCGCCTTTAACAAACAGTTCCAGGTGAGCAATGATCTTTACGGTGAGTTCAGGGAATTTGCACGCAAGGACAGTATCTCACATATTGACCGGCTAACTGCTAAAGACGAAGTGGAAGTAAGGAACCGTATTAAAGCGGTGATAGCAAGGCAGTTGTGGCGTACAGAGGGATATTATGAAGTATCCAACTCATTTGATCCGCTGGTAAGAAAGGCGGTGGAAGAGCTGAAATAAACGTAAAAGAGAAGGCCGGTTCAAATGAACCGGCCTTACTAACTTCTTGCAAGAAAGCTATTTAAGGATAACTTATCTTACGATTAGTGGTGCGCAGCGCTATCAGCGGGAGCAGCAGTTGAATCAGTTGCAGTAGAATCAGCTACAGCAGTAGTGTCAACGGTAGGAGCTGCCAGAGTGTCTACAGCAGTAGTAGCAGTAGAATCAGTAGTAGCTTCAGAAGCTCCGCTGTTGCAGGCTACGAAAAACAGACCTGCAGCGATGGCGAACACGAATAATTTTTTCATACTCTAAATAAGTGATTAGTTTTAAAATCGTGCAAATTTATATAAATAAATTTGAATATAAAATATATCTTTTCGTAATACGTTATTTTTTACCCCTTTCTATACCAGGTATTACTTCTTCCTGAAGAATATTTTCAACGGAACTCCCTGAAAATCAAAATTCGCACGCAGCTGATTCTCCAGGTAATTCTTATAAGGCTGTTTCACATCATCCGGCAGATTGCAGAAAAAGGCAAAAGCGGGGGTATAGGTAGGCAGCTGGGTCACGTATTTAATGCGGATGGGAGTACCCCTTACCACCGGGGGATGGAAAGCCTCTATGGCTTTCAGCATTATATCATTGAGCTTTGAGGTAGGGATCTTACGCTGACGGTTCTCATATACCCGCAGGGCCTCCTCAATTGCCTTGAAAATGCGTTGTTTCTCCGGAACGGATGTAAAGATGATGGGCACGTCTGTAAAAGGCGCCAGTCTCTGTTTCAGTTCTTTCTCGTAATCGCGGGCGGTATTGGTTTCCTTTTCGACAAGGTCCCATTTGTTCACCAGGATCACTATTCCTTTTCCTTTGCGCACGGCCAGACTGAAGATACTCAGGTCCTGTGCGGTAATGCCTTTCTCAGCATCCAGCAGCAACAGACAGATATCTGCCTCATCCATCGCCTTAATGGCGCGGATCACGGAGTAGAACTCCAGGTCTTCATGCACCTTGGCTTTACGGCGAATACCAGCCGTATCTATCAGCACAAATTCTTTCTGGAATAATTTGTAGTGGGTATGAATGGTATCGCGGGTAGTGCCTGCGATATCTGATACAATGTTACGCTCCTCTCCTACCAGTGCGTTGAGCAGGGAAGATTTACCTACGTTGGGCTGGCCGATGATAGCTATCTTGGGAAGCTCACCGTCTTTCGGTTCTGCCTGTTCCAGGTCTTCTGTGATCAGGGCGGCTACATCGTCGAGCAGTTCGCCGGTACCGCTGCCGGTGATAGAAGAGAGGAAGAAGATGCGTTCGAAGCCAAGGCTGTAAAACTCTGTGGCTTCCAGCAGGCGTTCACTGTTGTCTACTTTATTGACCACCAGGAACACGGGTTTGGAAGAGCGGCGCAGCAGGTCGGCCACGTCTGCGTCCAGGTCTGTAATGCCGGTGGTAACATCGCACATGAAGAGCAGCACATTCGCTTCTTCCATGGCGATCTTCACCTGTTTACGGATCTCGCGCTCAAACACGTCTTCACTATTGGCTACGAAACCGCCGGTGTCTATCACGTTAAAGGTCTTTCCATTCCATTCTGCAATACCATATTGCCGGTCGCGGGTAACCCCGCTCACATCATCCACGATGGCTTTGCGTTGTTCCAGCAAACGGTTGAACAATGTGGATTTTCCCACATTGGGACGGCCGACGATGGCAACTGTAAATCCTGACATACACTTAAATTATAGAGCTGCAAGCTACCAGCCACAAGCTGCAAGCTGCCTGCATTTTATTATAAAATCTATTTAAGGCCTTTTTCAATGCTACATTGCTTGTGGCTTAAAGCTTGCAGCTTGAGGCTATTTAATACCCGTATTCTTTCAAATACGTATCGTTATCACGCCACTTGTTCCTTACCTTCACAAACAGCTCCAAAAATACTTTTTGCCCAAGGAACTTTTCTATGTCCTGACGGGCCAGCGTACCCAGCTGGCGAATGGATTTCCCTTTCTCTCCCAGGATAATGGCCTTCTGAGTTTCGCGCGTTACAACAATTTCTGCTGAGATCTTCACCAGGGTTTGCTTTTCCTGGAATTGGGAAACTACTACGGTTGTATGGTAAGGAATTTCTTCTTCAAACAGCTGAAAGATCTTTTCACGGATCATCTCAGCCACAAAAAAGCGGGTAGACTTATCCGTTAAGGTATCTTCCGGGTAGAAGGGCTCGCTTTCGGGCAGGAGTGCTACGATACGCTCCAGCAACACTTTTATGTTCACCTTCTGCATGGCAGAAATGGTAACTACGGTTGCTTTACCCCAGGCTTCGCAACGGGCTTTTACCGCTGCCAGCTCTTCTTTTTTGAGGAGATCTGATTTATTCAGCACCAGGATACAGTGCACTTTAAGCTTCAGGGAGTCGAACAACTGGAGATTTTCTTCCACGTTATCTTTTGCATCCATGATGAGCAGCGCTACGTCTGCATCTTCCAGGGCTGACTTTACAGCGCCCATCATCTTTTCGTGCAGGCGGTACTTTGGGTCGATGATACCTGGTGTGTCTGAAAAGACGATCTGGTAGCCGGGATCGGTAACAATACCGGTAATGCGGTGGCGGGTGGTTTGTACCTTCGGGGAGATAATAGCGAGCTTCTCGCCTACCAGGGCGTTCAGCAGGGTGCTTTTACCTGCGTTGGGCTTACCGAAGATGTTTACAAATCCCGCTTTGTGCATAATGATCGCTCAAACTTACGTAAATAAAAAAAGCCGAATTACTTCGGCTCTTTTTTGTTTCCTGTAGCGAGGAGAGGATTCGAACCTCTGACCTTCGGGTTATGAGCCCGACGAGCTACCTCTGCTCTACCTCGCAATGTGGGTGCAAAGGTATGTTGTGGGTTTTACTCTACCAAATATTTTTTGAAATGATTTTCAATTTGTTTTAAACCCTCTGATAATAACCCGCAAAAACAACGCCAGCGTAACCTGCTTCATCAATAAGCAAAAGGCCGCTCGTATTTGATACGAGCGGCCTTTTGCGTTGGAGGTTTAAGCAGCCTTAAAACGGCAATTCATCCGATGGCTGGTCGAGCGCCTCGTCATCGTCGCCTGCTGCGGCAGCCTGCCGCTGACGATCATCGTCGCGGCGGCCCGGGCTCAGCAACTGGATGTTCATTACTTTCAGCTGCAACTGGCCAACAGTCTCGTTCGCCCGGTTAGTAAATACGTCCACAGTGGGAAAGCCTTCTACATACACCTGCGTGCCCTGCAAAAGATAGGGCCCGAGGTTTTCTCTTTCCCACAGCGCACAATCCACCCAGGTGGTCTTTTCCTGTTGGGTGCCTTGCTGGTTCCTGAAACGTTCTGTGTGGGCTACATGGAAGCGGAGCACTGTTTTGTCATTCACTTCCCTTTGGATGGCATCTTTGCCCAAATAGCCGATGAGCTGAAGTTTGATCATCAGGTACAAATTAAACGGTTGGTTAACGAATATATATTCTGAAAATAGAGAGAGAAGTGCGAACGGAAGGTAGGACAAAATTATATTCCCAAAAAATATTTTCTTTTTTTAATCCCCATGGGCCTACCTTTGCTGTATCATTTTATCACCTCGGGGTGCCTTACTGTCAGGCTGAGATCACACCCGTTGAACCTGTGACCAGGTAATGCTGGTTAGGAAAAAACTAAACAGATGAGACATTTAATGCTTTTGTTGCTGCTTTGCTGCGGCAGCGCGCTGTATGCACAGCAATCCATCACCGGCGTGGTGACGGATAAAACCAATGGCCAGCCCCTGGCGGGCGTTTCCGTTGTTATCCAGGGCAATACCACCAACGGAACACAAACAGACGCCAAGGGCCGTTACCAGCTTCCCATACCTTCCAGGGGCAATTACCGCTTACAAGCCAGCTACCTGGGCTTCCGCACCTTTACCACTTCCCTTGCCGCCGGTACCGCTCCGGGAGCGCTCGACATCCAGCTCGAAGAAACCGGGCTGTTCGTACAACCTGTGGAGATCAGCAGCCTCAGGGCCGGTAAGAATGCGCCCTTCACCAGCGCTACGCTGAACGCGGAGGACATCAAAAAACAGAACCTGGGACAAGACCTGCCCATCCTGCTGAACCAGCTGCCGGGCGTAGTGACCAATTCCGACGCAGGTAACGGCATCGGTTATACGGGATTGCGCGTGCGCGGTTCAGATATTACCCGCATCAATGTGACGGTGAATGGTATTCCGATCAACGACGCAGAATCACAGGGCACCTTCTTTGTGAACATGCCAGACTTCGCTTCTTCTGTAAACAGTATTCAGCTGCAACGCGGCGTAGGTACATCCACCAACGGTGCAGGCGCTTTCGGCGCCACGCTGAACCTGAGCACGAATGAATTCCGTGATAAAGCCTATGGTGAGGTCAACAATAGCTATGGCTCTTTCAACAGCTGGAAACATACCGTAAAAGCAGGCACCGGGTTGATCAAGGACCACTTCACGCTGGATGCCCGCCTCTCTAAAATATCATCAGACGGGTATATAGACCGCGCCAGCTCAGATCTGAAATCGTTCTATACCTCTGCTGCCTATATCTCCAAAAAGACCGCTATCCGCCTGAACGTCTTCTCTGGTAAGGAAAAGACTTACCAGGCATGGAACGGCGTACCGGAAGCCCTGCTGAAAACAGACAGGACCTTCAATTCTGCAGGTACAGAGAAGCCTGGGGCTCCCTACGATAATGAGACCGATAACTATCAGCAGGATCATTACCAGCTGTTCCTGAACCAGGAGATCAATTCCGGGCTTAACTTCAACGTTGCCGTGCATTATACCCGCGGACGCGGCTACTATGAGCAATACAAAGCACAGCAGACATTTGCAGCGTACGGCCTTACTTCTCCGGTGATCAACGGCAGACCAGTGGATACCACTGATCTTGTCCGCCAGCTGTGGCTGGATAACTACTTCTACGGTGGCATCTTCTCTGTCAACAGCACCCACAAAAAGCTGAACTGGAGCCTGGGCGGCGGCTGGAACCGTTATGACGGCAACCATTACGGCAAGATCATCTGGGCACAGTATGATATCGAGAAAGACCGTAAATATTATGACCTGGATGCTTTCAAAACGGATCTTAACGTATACTGGAAAGGAGAGCTGACACTGACAACCGCCCTCCACCTGTTTGCGGATCTGCAATACCGCAACGTACGCTACAATATCGACGGCTTCAGGGATAACCCGACACTGTTCCAGCACAATACCTATAATTTCTTTAATCCTAAAGCGGGCATCTACTACTACCTGGATGAACGCAGCCAGGTGTATGCATCCTTCGCTATCGGCAATAAAGAGCCCAACCGTGACGATTTTGAAGCAGGCGCCACCCAGACACCCAAACACGAAACACTGCGGAATATTGAAGCAGGATACGTGCTGCGCAACAACCGTATCAACCTGCAGGCAAACGTGTACTACATGGATTACAAGAACCAGTTAGTACAAACCGGGAAGCTGAATGATGTAGGCGCTTACACCCGCACCAACATTCCGAAAAGTTACCGGGCAGGTATAGAACTGCAGGGCAGCGCACGTTTGAACAACGTATTCTCCCTGGCTGTGAATGCAGCCTTCAGCCAGAACAAAGTGAAAGATTATACCGCCTTTATCGACAACTATGATGCGGGCAAACAGGATACTATTTCCTATGGTAATAAAGACATCGCTTTTTCGCCGAATGTAGTAGCAGGTTATACGCTTACTATACAGCCGGTTAAAAACCTGCAGGTAGACCTGTTGGGTAAATATGTAAGCCGTCAGTACCTGGATAATACAGCCAGCAAGGAACGCAATCTGCGTGCTTATTACACCAGCGATGTACGTCTGTCTTATTCCGTACCACAGAACCTGTTCAGGGAACTGGGATTACAGGTGATGGTGAATAATGTTTTCAACAAGAAATATGAGCCTAACGGCGCTACCTATACGTGGATAGCTGACGGGAAAGTGGTTTCTGATAACTACTATTATCCGATGGCGGGAACTACTTATATGGTAGGGTTAACGGTGGGATTCTAAGAGAGGTCTTCATCGTACGTCATTGCGAGGAGTAGCAAAGACCAGAGCGTGGGACGACGAAGCAATCTTCTAACACAATCTTCCAACTGATCTCCGCGAAGATTATGTTAGGAGATTGCTTCGCCCCTGGCTCCCCGCTAGCCCCATAGGGCCTCGCAATGACGGGGAAGGAGACCCGGATATCCTCTGCGCGGCCTGGAATGACGGAGAGGAAGCCCCGAGGCTTGCCCTTGGCGACTTAAACCTACGCTTTCTCCCACTCACCTTTAAACACTTATTGTAACAAGGCCTGTATCGCCTTCTCTACTTTATCAAAAGAAAATCCTTTTAACACCCCATCCATCAGCTGGTTCACCTGTTCTGTGCACAGGTTGCCGATACTACCAGCGTGCGTATGTTGTACAGTTTTCTCGGGAACAAAAGTACCTTTTTCTATATCCATCCCTACCTGCCTGTAAGCCTCACGGAAAGGCACGCCTTCCAGCACCAGCTTATTCACCACTTCCACGCTGAACAGGTAACGGTACTTCTCATCATCCAGGATGTTCTCTTTCACTTTCATATTCTCCAGCATCAGGCTGCTCATCTGGATACAGTTGCGCAATACCTGGAATGCGGGGAAGAGATTTTCTTTCAACAGCTGCAGATCGCGGTGGTAGCCGGACGGCAGGTTGGTGGTCATCATGGCGATCTCGTTGGGCAGCGCCTGCAGCTTATTGCCATAAGAGCGGATCAGTTCCCATACATCCGGGTTCTTTTTATGCGGCATGATGCTGGAGCCTGTAGTCAGCTCATCAGGGAAGCTGATGAAACCAAAGTTCTGGTTCATGTACAGGGTAGCGTCCATAGCCAGTTTGGCGAGAGTGGCGCCTAATCCGGCCAGCGCAAAGGCTACTATCTTCTCCGTTTTGCCACGGCCCATCTGTGCGTAAACCACGTTATAGTTGAGGGCTTCGAAGCCCAGCAATTTGGTGGTCAGCTCACGATCCAGGGGGAAGGAAGAGCCGTATCCTGCTGCTGAACCCAATGGATTCTTGTTCACCACTGCATATGCTCCATGCAATATGGTAAGATCGTCCACCAGGCTTTCTGCATAAGCGCCCAGCCAGAGCCCGAAAGAGGACGGCATGGCAATCTGAAGGTGTGTGTATCCGGGCAACAGGTGATCCCTGTATTGTACGCTTTTTTGTTGCAGCAGGTCAAACAATCCCTTTACGTCGTTCACCAGTGTTTGCAGCTCATGACGCAGGAACAGCTTGAGATCTACCAGCACCTGGTCGTTACGGGAACGGCCGCTGTGGATCTTCTTCCCTACTTCTCCCAGGCGGCGGGTGAGCAGCAGCTCTACCTGCGAGTGAATGTCCTCCACTCCTTCTTCCAGGGTGAAGTTGCCTGCCTGGATCTCTTTATAGATATTCTTCAGCTCCTGCTGCAATACTGCCAGCTCTTCTGCTGTTAACAGTCCTATTGTCTCCAGCATGGTGATATGCGCAAGAGAGCCCAGCACGTCAAAAGGCGCGAGGTAAGCATCCATTTCACGGTCCCGGCCTACAGTGAATTTCTCTACTGCATCCAGGGCTGATCTATCTTTTTGCCATAGTTTCATATAAGGCGATTTTGACGTATCAAAAGTTATATTTACCAAAGACCCTTTCTTTGATCTCCGGCCATTCTTCTTTCAGTATGCTGAAGTAAACGCTGTTGCGCAGGCGTCCGTTGGTCACGATCATGTGATGACGGAAAATACCTTCCTGTTTGGCGCCAATGCTCAGGATCGCATTTCTTGACTGTGTGTTCAGCTCGTCTGTTTTCAACTCTACCCTGTTGAGGCCTTCTACTTCAAAAACATGCTGCAGCATGGCGTACTTCATGGCTTTATTCAACCCGGTGCCCTGCAGAGCGGTATCTATCCAGGTGTATCCTATTTCAGCACGTTTATGTGCAGGCACTACGGCGGTAAAGCGTGTACTACCGGCTACCCTGTTTTCCTGTTTGTCGATGATCACAAAAGGAATGCCCTCCTTTCGTTCCCTTTCCTGTATGGCCTGGTCAACATATTTTTCCAGTGCGCTACGCTGTGTGAGGTCCACCGTACCTACCGCCCACAATGCAGGCTGCGCGGCTACGGGTTGCAGCACAGCGACATCTTCCGGCTGTAATGGCCGTAAGAGCACGCGCTTATTCTCCAATACCGGGTAGTAATCCATCTTACAAGATTTCGTTCAGTAATTTAATATAGGTGTCAATACCCTGCCTGATCTCATCCAGGTAAATGTATTCATCTGCCGTATGAGAACGCGCGGAATCGCCCGGGCCTATCTTAATAGAAGTAGCGGGGATCAGCGCCTGATCTGATGTGGTGGGCGATCCGTACCAGGTTTTACCCATGCGGATGCCTGCCTGTACGATCGGATGATCCAGCGGGATACCGGAGGGCCGCATCCGCATAGAGCGGGGCTTTACATCACAGCTGACATGCTGTTGAATAGTAGCCAGCACCTCTTCCAGTGTATACTTATCCGTTACCCGCACATCCACTACAAAAGAACAATCTGCAGGCACTACGTTGTGCGCTTTATTGGAAGTGTTGATCACCGTCACGCTCATCTTGATGGGACCCAGTGTTTCGGATACTTCCGGGAACTGGTACTCCCGGAACCAGTTGATGTCCTGCAGCGCTTTGTAGATGGCGTTCTCTCCTTCATTGCGGGCAGCATGACCAGCTTTGCCGTGGCTCACACAATCCAGAACCATCAATCCTTTCTCTGCAATGGCCAGCTGCGTTTGTGTGGGCTCTCCCACAATAGCCAGTTCAATAGCAGGCAGCTGATCCAGGATGCTTTCTATACCATTCACACCACTGATCTCTTCTTCTGCGGTTGCCGCTATCATGAGGTTGCACTTCATATCCGTGCGGTCGTAGAAATGCAGGAAGGCAGCGATCAGGCTTACCAGGCAGCCACCTGCATCGTTGCTGCCAAGGCCGTATAATTTATCATCCACTACATCCGGACTAAAAGGGTCGCGGGTGTATTGCGGATTGGGTTTTACCGTATCGTGATGGGAATTCAGGAGGATAGTGGGTTTGGCAGGATCAAAATGCTTGTTCTGCGCCCAGACGTTATTGAGGTGCTGTTGATAAGACACTCCCTTTTCAGCCAGCAGGCTGCCTATCAGCTGAGCCGTGCCCTGTTCTTCCCTGCTGAGGGAAGGCGTTGCGATCAGCTCTTGTAACAATTTAACGGCATCCTGGTATAACTGTTGGTTCCACATAGTTAGCATATTAGTGTACCGGCTACATTACCGGTAGTATTGCTCGTCACATCTGCCGCATGGCCTATCAGCACTTCTTTCACACCACTTTCAATGGCTGCGAATGCATTCTCGAGCTTGGGCAGGATACCTTCTGTCAGCACTCCCTGTTCCAGCAGCAAAGCATGGGCTTCCCTGTTAATCAGGTGTATTACTGTATTATCATCCTGTGCATCCAGCAAGACACCCTTCTTCTCGAAGCAGTAGATCAGCCTTACGGCATAGTGAGCAGACAGCGCAATTGCCAGCGAAGACGCGATAGTATCTGCATTGGTATTCAGCATGCTGCCCTGCGTATCGTGTGTAAGCGGTGCGAACACCGGTGTAAGACCAGCGTCCAGCATGGCTTTCAGCGGACCTACATGCAGCTTTGCCGTATCTACATCTCCTACAAAACCGTAGTCTATTTCCTTTACCGGGCGTTTAACAGCAGGGATCACATTGGCGTCAGCACCGGTCATACCGATGGCGTTACAGCCCAGGGCCTGCAGTTTGGCTACCAGCTGTTTGTTTACCAGTCCGCCGTATACCATGGTCACTACATCAATCGTAGCAGCGTCGGTAATGCGGCGGCCGTTCACATACTTTGATTCGATGCCCAGCTGGTCTCCTATACGGGTAGCGATCTTACCGCCGCCGTGGATCAGGATCTTCTGGCCGGGGATCTGTGCAAAGTCACTCAGAAAAGATTGCAGCAGCGCAGGATTATCAATCACATTACCGCCTACTTTTATAACGAACACCATATTGATCAGCTATTTTTTAAGATCTCACTCAACACTGCCTGTGCGGCCCATACACGGTTACCGGCCTGCGGTATTACGATAGACTGCGGCCCGTCCAGCACCTCATCTGCTATCACCACATTCCTTCTTACGGGCAGGCAGTGCATTACTTTCGCGTTGGGCGCCTTTGCCAGCTTTTTATTGCTGATCATCCAGTTACTATCTGTACAGGTGATCTTGCCGTAATCGCTGTAAGAAGACCAGTTCTTTACATATACGAAGTCTGCATCCTGCAGGGCTTTGTCCTGGTTGTATTCAATGGGCGCATTGCCGCTGAACTTAGGATCCAACTGGTAGCCTTCCGGATGTGTGATCACAAAGTCTGCTTCACCCCAGGCATTGATCCACTGCGCAAAGGAGTTAGGCACGGCCTGCGGCAGCGCTTTTACGTGCGGCGCCCAGGTCAATACTACCTTCGGCTTGCGTTTCTCCTGCCAGTTCTCGCGGATGGTGATCACATCTGTGAGGCTTTGGAGCGGGTGCAGGGTAGCGCTCTCCAGGCTTACGATGGGAACACCGGCATATTTAATGAACTGGTTGATATATTTCTCCGTATAGTCTTCCTCTTTATTCTTCAATCCGGGGAAGGTGCGTATGGCCATGATGTCGAAATACTGTCCCATCACGGCTGCTGCTTCCTTCACGTGCTCGGTGGTGTTGCCGCTCATGATGGCGCCATCGGTCATTTCCAGCGCCCAACCTTCTTTATCGATGTTAAATACCACTACTTCCATGCCCAGGTTCTTTGCGGCTACCTGTGTACTTAACCGTGTTCGCAGACTAGGGTTCAGGAAGATCATTCCCAATGTTTTATCGGCCCCTAATGTTCTGTCTTTAAACGGGTCTTTCTTGTAGCCCAGAGCGGTCTCCACCAAACGCGGGACACCTGGAACGTCATCTACGGAAATAAACTGCTTCATGCTTGTTAATTGTGATATGTTGCCGTTAACGCTAGTTGAAAAATTATTTTGTAAGCTCTTCCTTAAAAGCGGCCAGGAACTGATCTGCCTGGGCCTGCGTGAGGGCCAGTGAAGGCAGCAAACGGATAACGTTCGGTTTGGCTTCGCCGGTGAAGATCTTATGCCTGAATAACAATTCCTTCCTGATGTGGTTCAGTTCTTCGGGCAGTTCGATGCCGATCATCAAACCACGTCCTCTTACTTCTTTGATGTGGGGCAGCGTGCCCAGTTGCGTCATCAGGTAGTTGCCTATGTTCTGTGCATTCTGGATCAGCTGGTCCTGCTCGATCACTTCCAGTACTGCCAGGGCAGCTGCACAAGCAAGGTGATTACCGCCAAAAGTGGTGCCCAGCAAACCATAAGAAGCCTGTATATGCGGGGCAATGATAATGCCGCCTACCGGGAAACCGTTGCCCATGCCTTTTGCCATGGTGTAGATGTCTGCATTTACACCTGCATAGTCATGGGAATAGAACTTACCGCTCCTTCCGTAGCCGCATTGTACAGCATCGGCGATAAATACAGCGTTATGCGTATCGCAAAGGCTTCTGATCTTGCGGAGGAAAGATTCGCTGGCCACGTTGATACCGCCTACACCCTGGATACCTTCTATGATCACAGAAGAAACAGCGTGTTGCTGGAAAGCTGCTTCCAGCGCCTGTTGATCTTCCCAGGGCAGGAACACCACGTTATCTGTTTCGTTCACGGGTGCTACGATCTTCGGATTGTCTGTAGCAGCCACTGCGAGAGAGGTACGGCCATGGAATGCTTTCTTAAAAGCGATCACTTTCTTTTTACCGTTGTGGAAAGAAGCCAGCTTCAACGCGTTCTCATTGGCTTCTGCGCCGGAGTTGCAGAGGAAGAGCTGATAGTCTTCCTTGCCTGACACTTTCCCCAGCTTTTCCGCCAGCTGCTGCTGTAACGGGATCTTGATAGAATTGGAATAAAAACCGACTTTATGTAGCTGATCTGTTAAACGTTGTACGTAGTGCGGGTGTGTGTGGCCGATGGATATTACGGCGTGTCCGCCGTAGAGGTCCAGGTATTGCGTGCCTTTATCGTCCCAAACATTGGAGCCTGCAGCTTTTTCTATCGTAATATCGTTGATCGGATATACGTCAAATAGTTTCATGATAATGAAAGAGATTTTTAAATACTAAAATACGATGGATTTCAGCTTCAGTCCGGCGGTTTCATCCAGTCCGAACATGATGTTCATATTCTGTACTGCCTGTCCGGATGCGCCTTTCAGCAGGTTATCCTCTATAGAGTGGATCACCAGTTTATTGCCGACCTTTTCCAGCTGAATGAAGCATTTGTTGGTGTTCACCACCTGTTTCAGGTCTATCTGGTCCTGGCTTACCTGCGTAAACGGATGGGCAGCATAGTATGTTTTATACAGCTGTACGGCCTGTTCCAGGCTAAGGTCACTATCCAGGTAGGAAGTCACCCAGATGCCCCTGGGATAATCGCCCCGTACCGGTACGAAGTTCACGTTACCGCTAAAGGAAGGCTGCAACAGCTGTAAGCTTCGTCGTATCTCTTTCAGGTGCTGATGGGTCAGCACTTTATAAGTGGAGACATTGTTAGCACGCCAGGTGAAGTGCGTGGTAGATTGGAGGCTCTGACCAGCTCCGGTAGAACCCGTAATGCCGGTAGTATGTACCTCCTGCAGTAATCCAGCCTGCGCCAGGGGCAACAGGCCCAGTTGGATACCTGTAGCAAAACAGCCGGGGTTGGCGATGTTCTGCGCTGTTTTAATTTTATCCCGCTGCATTTCAGGCAGGCCGTAAACAAATTCACGGCCGGGCAGGCTTTCACCGAGACGGAAATCCTGGCTGAGATCGATGATCTTTACAGCGGGTGCAATGGTATTGGCTTCGAGGAACTTCTTTGCTTCACCATGACCGAGGCAGAGGAACAGCACGTCGATGTTGTTGCTCAGCTCTCCGGTGAAGGTCAGTTCTGTTTCGCCCAAGAGATCGGCATGAACGGCATACAAAGGATTACCGGCATTACTGCGGCTGTGCACGAATGCAATTTCCACGTTGGGGTGATTGAGAAGTACCCTGATCAGCTCTCCACCGGTGTAACCGGCGCCGCCTATAATGCCTGCTTTAATACTTTGTGCCATGAATCCTGTGTTTCTCCCTTTATGAATTAGAATTGTTAACCTGGTGCCAGATCATTGTCTGGTTACCGAATATTTTGCTGAAGCCTCTTACGTCATCACCGCTCCAGCCGCTGTTCATTTCGCCGTATTTGCCAAACTTGCTGCTCATCAGATCGTAGGGCGATTCGATGCCGGTCACCTGGAAACGGTAAGGCATCAGCGTAACAAATACCTGGCCAGTCACGTGCTGCTGTGAGCTTTCAAGGTAAGCCTCGATGTCGCGCATCACAGGGTCGAGGATCTGACCTTCGTGCAGCCAGTTACCATAGAACTGCGCCAGCTGGTCTTTCCAGCTCAGCTGCCATTTAGTGAGCACATGCTTTTCGAGGGCATGGTGCGCTTTGAGGATCACCACCGGGGCGGCAGCTTCAAAGCCTACGCGGCCTTTGATGCCGATGATGGTATCACCCACGTGAATATCGCGGCCAATGGCAAAAGGACCTGCGACAGACTGTAAATATTGAATGGCTTCTGTGGGGTGTGCGAATGTTTTATCATTCACGCCCACCAGCTCTCCTTTTTCGAATTTGAGTGCCACCTGCTCCGGATCATTCTTGCTTAACTGCGTAGGGAAAGCAGATTCAGGCAGCATACCGTTGGAGGTCAGCGTTTCCTTACCGCCTACAGAAGTACCCCAGATACCTTTGTTGATAGAGTACATGGCTTTCTCGAAGTTCACCTGTACTCCTTTTGACTGGAGGTAGGCGATCTCCTCTTCACGGCTCAGCTTCATATCCCGTATAGGCGTGATGATCTCCACACCGGGGATCATGATATGGAAGATCATATCGAAGCGTACCTGGTCGTTACCCGCACCGGTGCTGCCGTGAGCAACAGCGGTAGCGCCTGTTTCCTGTACGTATTCTGCAATGGCCAGCGCCTGGCTCATACGCTCAGCAGACACGCTCAATGGGTAGGTGTTGTTCTTCAGCACGTTGCCGAACACCAGGTATTTTATCACCTTGTCATAATAAGAGCGAATGGCATTTACCGTTTTGTGGCTCTTTACTCCCAGGCTGTAAGCACGTTTTTCTATTTCCTGTAATTCCTCGTCGGTAAAACCGCCGGTGTTTACGATCACAGAATGTACTTCATAGCCTTTCTCTTCGGTAAGGTATTTTACACAGTAGGAAGTATCGAGGCCTCCGCTAAATCCCAGAACTACTTTTTTGCTCATTATGACGGTTTTTGGAACGTTTAAATGTTAGAACAGGTTGAATAAAAAGAATTTCTTGCGATTATTGCCCGCAGCGCCAGCATTGCCACCTTTCAGGAGCACATACCTTTTATACCGCAGCCATCTTTCAAACAGCTTGAAATTGTCTTTAAAAGCTCTTTGCTTTTTCTGCTGCTGAATATCGCCATTGGCGGCCACCATCACCTGGGGCTTCAGGGCTTCTTCGTTTTCTGTCACCGCTTCTGCCGCGGCTTTTTCCCGGGCGATCCGCTCTTCCTCGTCTTTCTGTTTCTGTACGGGATCGTACAGCATAGCAGTACAGAGGCAGTTCTTGCGGTTCTTGGCGGTGAGGATATCGAAGTTCACACAGCTGCGGCATCCTTTCCAGAACTCTTCATCATCGGTGAGCTCTGAATAGGTCACGGGCTCGTAGCCCAGGTCAGAATTGATCTTCATCACAGCCAGACCAGTGGTCAGACCGAAGATCTTGGAATCAGGGTATTTTTCCCTTGACAGTTGAAAGATGCGCTCTTTGATAGATTTGGCTACGCCATGCCCTCTGAAGGCAGGGTTTACGATCAAACCGGAGTTGGCTACGAATTTTCCATGGCCCCATGCCTCAATGTAGCAAAAGCCCACCCAGTCTCCGCTGTCGGTAGTGGCGATCACGGCCTTACCTTCCTCCATTTTCAGCTGCACGTATTCCGGGCTCCGTTTTGCTATACCGGTTCCACGTGCTTTAGCGGAGGACTCCATCTCGTCTGTGATGGTTTTTGCATAATGCGCATCGTCGGGAGTGGCTACCCTGACGATGATATGTTGATTTTCCAACTTACGTAAATTGAAAAAGATGAATCAATAATGTTAAAATGAACTTCCTGTTGCAGGAATAGAATAAATCAATGACGGGGAATCATTGCGATAGCGTGCCTGGATGTAAGACGAACGCTATCAAATACGAGGTCGTCGGGAGAGATATCTAAAGACATTAAACCCAATAGAATACATGCCTTCCATCAGAGAAGGATGATATGCAGAGATGTTGGTATGGGTCGCAAAGTTTTCCAACTTCAGTTCAGCATTAAATTGTTAAAACTGTCTTTATTTAAATTCAAACGCAAAATTATAACTTATTCAATAAAATTCGTCAAATTTTTTTGTGTTATAAATACTTTAACACAAAAATGAAACGGATCACATCAGTTGTTAATAACTAATGTAATCCGTTTGTAATTAATATACTAGACATTCTACTTTGTCAATATTCCTAGTTCAGCCACGGCGGCGCTCCGGTCGGATTCATCGGCTGGTTCCAAGGCTACCAGGCGGATAAAGCGGCCGTTCGCGGGCTGGCTAAAGCGGATGGTCTGCTTCACCGGGTTGTTCTTAATGTTGTCAAAGCTGCCGGAGGAGATGGGCTGGCCCCAATCCTTAGCGTCTGCGCTGACGTAGAAAGCATACTTAGAGACGATCCCGCCGGGGCCGTGATCGCTCAGGCGGGGCGTGTAAGTGAAGCCGTGCAGGTTCAGGCTTTCGCCCAGGTCTATCTGCAGCTCGTGCGGATATTTGCCCTGCTGAGAAGCGCCTGCTACCCAGCCGCTACCCGGGTTCTCATCAATGGCCCGGTCTGCCTGTTCCTGTTTATCATCTGCATAGATCACTTTCCAGTTAGCGGGGGCAATGTCCAGGTCGGATGTTACTACCGGTCCGGCGGTTTTACCCTTGTTAATGAAGGCTTTTACCTTTATTACGCCGTCCCTGGGCAAAGCAAAGGGCGCTGTGTACCTGGGCGAGCTGAAAGCAGGTTCGCTGCCATCCAGTGTGTAATGCAGCTCCGGATCGGGGGATGCGCATTGAATGGTGACCAGGCCTTCCCTGTTGCGGCTGATCTCAGGAGTAGCCAGCAGATCGGGGGCCTTGTACAGCTGTACCTCGCTGATCACGGGACAAGCTTTGGCCTCTTTGACCTGGATACGTACCTGGGTAGTGGTGATATTGGGCAGGCGCAGGATACGTTTGTAGCCAATGGTGGTTTCGTTGGCCACTTCTTTGAAAGCGCCGTTCTCCCACACTTCTACCGTGAAGGCTTTTACGCGCTGGCCCAGCGGGATGAACTCCTGCAGCACCAGGCGGTTGAAAGTAACTGCCTTCGGGAAGCTCAGCGTGATACCTGCCTGCAGCACGTCATCGGGCGTAGCCCAGTAAGTTTTCGCATTACCATCTGCCAGGTGTTTGGCGCTGACAGCCGTATTGTTCTTACGTATATCGGTGACGGTTATCTTGGCCGTACGTGCCAGGTTAGTTTTGAAAGTTTCATTGAGCAGGCGGCGGAACTCCATCAGGCGGGTAGAGTCGTTAGCGTGTATGAGACCGCGGCGGTCTACCGGAACGTTCAGCAGCAGGTTACTGTTACGGCCTACGGAGGCGTAATAGATCTCCAGCAGGTGCGCCAGGCTTTTTACCTTATCGTCTGTTGTTGCGCTGTAAAACCATCCCGGACGGATAGATACATCGCTTTCGGCGGGTACCCATTTCTCTCCATCTTCGTCGCCATGGTTCAATATAGTGGTGGAAGGGGCATTCTTACCGGGCTCAAATCCTTTTACGTTCAGTGTGCTCCAGTTGGTAGGACCTGCAAAACCGTTCTCGTTACCTACCCAGCGGCAACCGGGGCCCACATCACTGAAGATAATTGCATTGGGTTGATTGCGATATACTACGCTATGGAACAGCGGCCAGTCGTACACTTGTTTCTTACCGTTAGGGCCTTCGCCGTTAGCGCCGTCAAACCATTGTTCAAACACGGGACCATAGCTGGATAATACTTCGTTGAGCGTATTCCTGAATACCTGGTTATATTCAGGCGTGCCATAGGCCGGATGGTTACGGTCCCAGGGAGAAAGATATACGCCGAATTTCAGGCCGTACTCCTTACAGGCGGCGGACAGCTCTTTCAGCACATCGCCTTTACCGTTCTTCCATTTGCTTTCGCGTACGGTGTGGGTACTGAATTTACTGGGCCAGAGGCAGAAGCCGTCATGGTGTTTGGCGGTGATGATGATGGCTTTCATACCGGCCAGTTTAGCGGTACGCGCCCATTGGCGGGCATCCAGCTGTGTGGGATTGAATACCTGGGGGTCTTCATCGCCATGTCCCCATTCGCGGTCCGTAAAGGTATTGGGACCAAAGTGGATGAACATGTAATACTCCATATCCTGCCAGTTCTGCTGGGCTTTGGAAGGCAGTGCGCCATAGGGCTTGATGGTGGGCTGTGCCTGGGCGGACAGCAGGCCGGCCATCATACCGGTGATCAGTAATGCTATCTTTCTCATACTGTGCTTAAAAATAAGGTGGTATAAAGGTAATGTAACCTTGCAGGTAAAATCGAATCAACATTTGAGAAGATAATAGTATTGATTAAATTTAGCGTTCTGTTACTTGCAATCTAACGTCATTCCACAAAAAAACGATACAAAATCACTCTCTGTATGAAAACGCATCCACTGCATCGCAGAACATTCATTAAGCACACCGCAGCGGCTGGGATAGGCTTATCACTGCTTGACACTCCAGCCAGGTTATTTGCACAGGCAAAAAAGGAAAAAGTACGGGTAGGCCTGATAGGCGTAGGCGCCCGGGGACAAGGTCACCTGAGCCTTTGCTTACACCGCCAGGATGTGGACGTGATAGCTATCTGTGATCCGGATACCAAATGGGCTGTTCCCAAATCAAGAGAGCTGATCGCCAAGGCCTATGGCGGAAAAAAGAAAGTAGCAGAGTATACCAATGGTGATGAGGATTTCAGGAACATGCTGAAGCGTGATGATATTGATGCCGTGATCATTGCCACTCCCTGGGAATGGCATACCATACAGGCAGTAGCCGCGATGAGAGCAGGTAAAACACCGGCGGTGGAAGTGTGCGGCGCCAGCGATATACAGGAATGCTGGGAACTGGTGAACACCAGCGAGGAAACCGGTATACCAGTATTTGGTATGGAGAATGTATGTTACCGCAGGGATGTAATGGCGGTGCTGAATATGGTACGCCAGGGATTGTTCGGAGAACTGATACACCTGCAGGGCGGTTATCAGCATGACCTGCGCGGGGTGAAGTTCAACGATGGCAAACAGGTGTATGGCGGCGGTGTGGAGTTTGGAGAGAAAGCGATGTCAGAAGCTAAGTGGAGAACCAACCATTCCGTGCATCGTAACGGGGATCTCTATCCTACGCATGGATTAGGACCGGTGGCGAATATGATCAACATTAACAGGGGCAATCGCCTGATATCACTGACTTCTGTGGCCACTAAATCAAGGGGACTGCATAAATACATTGTAGACAAAGGCGGGAACGATCATCCAAATGCGAAAGTGGAATTCAAGCTGGGAGATATTGTGAGCACGCTGATCAAAACAAATAATGGCGAGACGATTATGTTGTCGCATGATACGAACTCTCCCCGCCCCTACTCGCTGAACTTCCGTGTACAGGGCACAAATGGCCTGTGGATGGATGATATGGATTCCATTTATGTTGAAGGCAAAAGTCCGTTTGATCAGTGGGAGAAAGCTGGTCAGCCGGATCAGGCAGAGAGTTATATGAACCGTTATGATCATCCGCTGTGGAAGCGTTATGCCAATGATGCATCAGGTGCTGGGCATGGAGGGATGGATTGGTTTGTGATCAATTCTTTTATTGAAAGTGTTAAGCGCGAAGCGCCGTATGCGCTGGATGTATATGACCTGGCAACGTGGTATGCGATCACGCCGCTGAGCGAACAATCAATTGCGGAAGGTGGGAATGTGCAGTATATACCGGATTTTACGAGGGGGAAGTGGATCAACAGACAGCCGGTGTTTGCGTTGGGTGGGGAGTATTGAGAACAGGCGGGCTTCGTGATAACGCAAATGGGTCTCCCTTCGCGTCATTGCGAGGAGCAGTAGAGAAAAGGAGCGTGGGGCGACGAAGCAATCTCTTAACACAATCTCGTACGTCATTAACTGATTGCGTCAGGAGATTGCTTCGTCGCGGCTTACCCGCCTGGGCCTGCGGCTCCTCGCAATGACGGGGAGGAAGACCATTAGTTCTACTCCCCTACTTCCACTCCATTCTGTATCGTAGTTACATACACCTCCGGCAATTTCCCAAATTGCTGCTGATAACGTTCCTGGATAAACGCAGTGTATTCCTCCACTTTATCTGCTTTTACCAGGTTGATGGTACAGCCACCAAAACCACCGCCCATTACACGGGCGCCTGCTACTTCAGGGCGCTGACGGGCCAGCTCTACGAGGAAATCCAGCTCGGGACAGCTTACTTCATAAAGGCGGCTCAGACCTTCGTGGGTTTCGTACATCAGTTTACCGAATTCAGAAAGTTTGCCTTGCTGGAGATAGATGCAGGCCTGCTGTACGCGGGCAATCTCCGCTATTACATAAGCACAGCGTTTGTATACCAGATCATCCAGGCGGTCTTTAACGGCGTCGAGCATGGGCATGTCGGCATCGCGGAGGGATTGCACCTGGGGATTGGTTTCCTGCAGCACTTTTACGCCGTCTTCACACTGGCTGCGGCGAACGTTGTATTCTGAAGAGGCCAGGGAGTGGTGCACCATGGAGTTGCACAGCACTATTTTCTGGTCGGGGAAGTTGAAAGGATAATAGGTGTAGGAAAGATCGCGGCAGTCCAGCTGCATTACCTGGTCTTTTTTACCGTGGAGGTTCGCGAACTGGTCCATAATGCCGCATTGTACACCGGGGAAGGTATGTTCCGCCTTCTGGCCGATGAGAGCCATGTCCATACGGGAGAGGGAATAACCCATGAGTTGATCGAGGGCTGCCACCAGGCCGCCTTCTACGGCAGCGGAGGAAGAGAGGCCTGCGCCTACAGGTACATCGCCTGCGATGACGCAGTCAAAGCCGGGCACTTCATAGCCGCGTTTCTGCAGCTGGTCTACCACGCCCATGAGGTAGTTGATCCATCCTGGTGTAGGATGTACGGCATCAAGGCTGAAGCCTGTCTTTTCGCCGTTGAAGGCGGCGTAGGCATTACAATACCTGGTGCCGTTCAGGGCGATGGCGTATATGATCTGTTTGTCGATAGCGGCGGGTAATACAAAGCCATTATTGTAATCCGTGTGCTCGCCGATCAGGTTGATCCGGCCGGGGGAGCTGACTATCAGCGGTGTTTTTCCGAACAATTTTACGAACTGCTCCTTTGCTTGTGCTATCATGTAGATGATTTAAAGGGGTTAAAAATAAAGCGTGCAGGTGAAAGATCAAACCCGGGGAGGGAAGGAAGCGATGACTAAGCTCCTACGAAGCACTTACTAAGCTCTCACTAAGCTGGTACTAAATTAACACTAAAGGCATTCGGCGTGTAAAAGGCAAGGAAAAGGCCAGTAGAACTGAAGGTGAGGTGGATGTAAGGTGGACTTGAGGTGGACTTGATGCGGGGTAAAATTGTATTAGTTGCAGGTACCCCCTCCGCGTCATTGCGAGGAGCTGCGGGGGTAGAGTGGGTGGCGCGACGAAGCAATCTTTTATGTGGATCTTCGTGTAGATCAACAAAATTGAAGCCCATAGAAGATTGCTTCGTCGCGCCTGCGCCCTAGTCTCTACTGCTCCTCGCAATGACGGGGGAGGGAAGACCATTTGTCGTTTGTGAGATTGCTTCGTCGCGCCCGCGCGCTAGTCCCTTACTGCTCCTCGCAATGACGGCGCTGAAGACCCGTTTACGCAATGACGGGGCTGAGGACCCGGCTGTTCTCTTCGCGATCACCAGGGTACCCGGGGGTATATGGAGGGTATGTGGAAGGTATGTGGGGGGTATATGGAAGGTATAATTTAAGCAATGCAAAAGGCCGTCCGCCAGCTGGCGGACGGCCTTCGCTATTATTGTTTTCGTGTAATACCTACGCTTTTACTTTGCCTACTTTATGCCCCGCTAAAGCGAAGTAAAGTATATACAGGTAACAAGGCAGCATGCAATACAGGAAAGCTTCCCTGAAATCGATGCTATTTGAATGCAGGAAGCCCAGTAAACCGTCTTTGTTAAAAAGGCCGCTATAGATCTGCGGCACTACGGCGCCACCGGCAATACCCATTACCAGTAAGGCGGAGCCTATCTTGGTGAATTTACCCAGCTTATCGATCGCCAGGGGGAAGATAGCAGGCCACATCAGGGCGTTGGCCAATCCCAGGAGGGCGATGAAGGTAACCGCCAGGTTGCCGTCTGTCAGGAAGGCGCCCAGCGTAAAGATAACACCCAGTATCGCGGAGATACGCAGGGCCTTATCCTGTGACATGATCTTTGGTATAGTCAGGATACCTACCACATAACCAACCAGCATGGCGGCCAAGGTGAAGGAGGTAAAGTATTTGGTCTTGTCAAGGCTCATCCCCAGCTGGCTGCCGTAGGTACCGATCACATCGCCGGCCATTACTTCCACACCTACATAAAGGAAGATACACAGTACGCCCAGCAGGAGGTAAGGATACTGGAATACACTGGTACGGGTAGCGGCGCTGGCTGTTTTCACGTCTCCACCGTCTGTATCAATTTCTGGCAGGGTGGAACGTTTGATCATAAAGGCCAGGAGCACCAGTACAATGGCGATCACGATATAAGGACCTACCACACGGGATGCGAGGCTGTCGAGCAGCAGTGCTTTCTGTGCAGGATCGGTAGCGGTAGCGATCTGTTTCTCCAGCGACTCGGCATTCTTCAGTACGATGGTGCTGAGTACCAGCGGACTGATAGCACCGGCTATCTTATTACAGATCCCCATGATACTGATACGCTTAGCGGCGCTCTCAATGGGGCCAATCACGCTGATGTACGGGTTGGAAGCCGTTTGCAGCAGTGAAAGACCTGCGCCCTGTACAAATAATCCTGTAAGGAACAGGCCAAAGTTGCGGGCGTTGGCTGCGGGTATAAAGATCAGGGACCCTGCCGCCATTACCACTAATCCCAATGCCATCCCGTTCTTGAACCCTGTTTTGGTAAGGATAAAGGAAGAAGGGATAGACAGGAAAAAGTAGGCCATGTAAAAGGCGAAGGTCACCAGCAGGGCCTGGGAAACATTGAGTTCACAGGCAATCCGCAGGAAAGGGATCAGCGTGCCATTTAACCAGGTCACGAAACCGAACACAAAAAACAGAATACCGATGATGGTAATGGACTGCGCATAACTGGCTGCTTTTTTCTCCCCCGTTAGCGCTGCAGCGGTGTTAGATGACATAGCGACTTCTTAAAGATTAAAAAAATTATATATGTAGATCTTGGTTTACCCTAGCACGAACTTAATTAACTATTCTTGTATTTTCTAATCCTGTAAGGCCTATTTCGTGTGATTAAGCAATCACTATCAATTTTAGATAATTTTCTATAATCATCGAGCTAAAACGTTTTTGCATAATATAAAATTGCAACAATTTATTTTTTATTTAGAAAATCTTAAAAAAATATTTATACATTTATCGGGCAAACAACTACAGTAACTAACACGTTTATGGCTGAACAAACTAAGCGCGGCACAAACCCACAGTTCTTTGTGTTAATCACAGTTTTTTTCTTCTGGGGTTTTGTTGCTGCCTCCAATGACATCCTTATCCCTCTCTTTAAGGAAAAATTCCACTTAGAGCAATGGCAATCACAATTAGTGGGCTTTGCATTCTATGTAGCTTATTTCGTCGGGTCCATCATTTACTTCATCGTAGGTAAAGCGCTGAAAACAGATCCGTTGAACAAGATCGGCTATAAGAACGGGATCATTTACGGGCTTATATTCTCAGGTATAGGCACGCTGATATTCTACCCTGCAGCAGAACTGCACTCCTACTTCCTGCTGCTCAGCGGCTTGTTCGTAGTAGGTCTGGGATTTTCTTTACAACAGATTGCCGCCAACCCATTTGCCATCGCACTGGGTGATCCTGCAGACGGCGCCAAGCGCCTTAACCTGGCAGGAGGTATTAACAACTTCGGTACTACCCTGGGACCAGTACTGGTAAGCTTCGCCATCTTCGGCGCTATCAGTCCGGATGCAGCAGCCAACGCCACCATCAACTCTGTAAAATTACCTTACCTGGTAGTAGGCGTGTTGTTCATCCTGGTAGCCATCTTCTTCAAATTTTCCAAGCTGCCTGCCATCACCAATGATGAGAAAGTAGAAGGCGGTTTGGGCGCACTGAAATATCCGCAGGTACAACTGGGTATGCTGGCCATCTTCGTGTATGTAGGCGTGGAAGTGACCATTGCCAGCAACATCGGCGAATATCTCAAAAGAACCGAGAACCTGGACTCTTCCCACATTTCTCACTACGTATCCCTTTTCTGGGCCAGTATGATGATGGGACGCTGGACTGCAGGTACTGCGGCATTGAACCCGAGTAAACAGCTGAAACGCATCCTCACTGTTATTGTGCCTTACCTGGCCTTTGGCGTGTACCTGCTGATCAATTACCTGAGAGGCAGCGATGTGACCGACCTGTATATCTACGGTGTTTGTATTATCGCCCTGATCATTGCGTTCTTCCTGAGTAAAGATCAACCGGCCAGGCAGTTGGGCATCTTCGCGATCTGCGGTATGCTTGCTATGCTGATCGGCTTGTTCACCACCGGTAAAGTAGCGCTGTTCTCCTTTATCAGCGGCGGTTTATTCTGCTCTGTAATGTGGCCTTGTATCTTCACTTTGGCTACTGCAGGTCTTGGAAAATACACCAGCCAGGCTTCTGCCTTCCTGGTAATGATGATCCTGGGCGGCGCGCTGCTCCCTTTATTACAGGGTGTTATCGCCAGTACTTCCGTAGGTATTCATCAGTCTTACTGGTTACCGGTATTCTGTTTCGCCTATCTGGCATTCTTTGCATTTCGAGTTAAAAACATATTAAAATCTCAGGGAATCGATTATGAGTCAGCAATTAGTAGTGGGCATTGATATTGGCGGTACCAATACAAAATTCGGCATCGTAGATCGCAGGGGAAATATATTATGCGATGGACGTATGCTGAGCAATCAACATGCAGAAGTTAAAGACTTCATAGAAGAGCTGCACGGGCATCTCTCCAAACTGATAGAGCAGGCAGGCGGTATAGATAAGATCAAGGGTATCGGCGTAGGCGCTCCCAATGGTAACTTCTATACAGGCAACGTAGAATATGCACCAAACCTTCGCTGGAGAGGGGTTATTCCTTTGGCCAACCTGCTGGGCGAAAGGTTTGGCCTTCCTACTGTGCTAACCAACGACGCCAACGCCGCAGCATTGGGTGAGCTGATCTACGGCGCAGCCAAAGGCATGAAAGACTTTATCGTGATCACCCTGGGAACCGGTGTGGGCAGCGGCATTGTTGCCAACGGTCAGCTAATCTACGGTCACGATGGTTTTGCAGGCGAACTGGGTCACTGTATCGTGATCCCGGGCGGCAGGCTGCATCCGGGTACCGGTGCGCATGGATCACTGGAAGCTTATGCTTCTGCCACCGGCGTTACCAACACTGCACTGGAGTTCCTGGCTAACCGCCCGGATACCAAGAGCACACTGCGTGATCTGCCCAAGGAGGAGATCAATTCCAAAACTGTATTCGAAGCTGCCATGGCTGGCGATCCGCTGGCCAGGGAAGTGTACGAGTTCACCGGTAAGATCCTGGGCGAAGCCCTTGCCAACTTTGTAATGTTCAGCAGCCCTGAGGCGATCATCCTCTTCGGCGGCCTTACCAAGGCAGGCGATCTTATCATGAAACCAGTACGCGAGCATATGGAAATGAACCTTTTACCCATCTTCCAAAACAAAGTGAAGCTGGTATTCTCCGAGCTGAAAGAAAGCGATGCCGCCATCCTGGGCGCCAGCGCACTGGCATGGGAAATGAAAGATTAAACGAAAGTTGAATACGTGGAATGAAAATTCACTGTATTTTCACTCCCGGGCAACAAAATCACTTTCGGTTCATATAACTGCTTATGCAAGATCGTAGACATTTTTTAAAAGCAGCGGCCCTCAGCGCCGCTGCTTTCTCTTTAGATGGCATGAAGCCAACAGCGGCACAAACGGCAGGAAAAGCCGTAAAAGGTAAGCCTATTGTGATCTCTACATGGGACTTTGGTTTACCGGCCAACAAAGCAGCCTGGGAAGTGCTTAAACAGGGCGGACGGGCGCTGGACGCCGTAGAGGCAGGGGTAAAGATCCCCGAAGCGGACCCCAGGATCCAAACAGTAGGCCTGGGCGGTTTCCCCGACCGGGACGGCCACGTTACACTAGACGCCTGCATCATGGATGAAATAGGCAATTGCGGCTCTGTAGCTGCGCTGGAGCATATCGTGCATCCCATTTCCGTAGCGCGCGCGGTGATGGAAAAAACCCCGCACGTCATGCTGGTAGGCGAAGGCGCATTGCAATTTGCACTGGCCAATGGTTTCAAAAAAGAAAACCTGCTGACGCCTGAATCCGAAAAAGCCTGGAAAGAATGGCTGCAGAAATCGGAGTACAAACCGCAGATGAATATCGAGAACAAGACCTATAACAGTAACGATACTACGACAGCATTCAACCCGCTGCGTTTACCCGGTAACGTCTACAACCACGACACCATCGGCATGGTAGCGATGGACGCCCAGGGCAACCTCTCAGGCGCCTGCACTACCAGCGGTATGGCTTTCAAGCTGCGCGGCCGCGTAGGAGATTCTCCTATCATCGGCGCGGGGTTGTATGTGGATAATGAAGTAGGCGCTGCAACATCTACAGGTGTTGGTGAAGAAGTGATCCGCATTGTGGGCAGCCATCTGGTGGTGGAATTGATGCGCCAGGGCTATTCTCCTGAAGCAGCTTGTAAAGAGGCGGTAACAAGGATTGTGAAAAAGAGCCCGCAGAAAGCGAAAGAGATACAAGTGGGATTTCTGGCCCTGAACAAGAAAGGGGAATATGGCGCGTATTGCTTGCAGAAAGGGTTTAGCTATGCGGTGTGTACGAGTGATAGCAGCAATAAGCTGTATGATGGGAAGCATTATTTTTAAGGTTTGAGGTTTGAAGTTTGAGGTTCGTTAGAAGTTAGAGGTTAAAAACAAGTACTTAGACCCGGAGAACTGTCCGGAACTTCCAACATCCAACCAACCTCAAACCTCAAACTTCAAACCTCAAACTTTTAAACCACTAAGTGAAGATGATCACCTTAGAAATATGCGCCGCCTCCGTTGCCTCCTGCCTTGCCGCACAGGAAGGAGGAGCGCAACGGATAGAGCTGTGTGATAACCTGCTGGAAGGCGGCACCACGCCCAGCTACGCCACCATCGCCTTAGCCAGGGAAAAAGTGCAGCTGGACCTCTACCCTATCATACGCCCACGTGGTGGCGATTTTTTATACGACGCGCTGGAGTTTGAAGTAATGAAACGGGATATCGCAATGTGCAAACAACTGGGCTGCGATGGCGTGGTAATAGGTATGCTAACCCCAGACGGCAAAGTGGACAAAGAACGTTGCAAAGCACTGGTAGAACTGGCCTGGCCCATGGGCGTTACCTTTCACCGGGCCTTTGATATGACGGAAGATCCCTTGCAGGCAATGGAAGATATCATTGAAATTGGCTGCGAACGCATATTGACCTCCGGCCAGCGTAACACCGCAGTTGAAGGCATTGCTTTACTGAAAACATTGGTAGCACGTGCAGACGGACGTATCGCTATCATGGTGGGATCAGGCGTAAGATCAAACAATATCGCCACCCTGGTGAAAGAAACAGGAGCAACAGAATATCACACCACCGCCAGAGCTTACATAGAAAGCGGCATGCAGTACCGCAACCCGAATGTAAGTATGGGCGGTATACCGGGCGTACCGGAATATGGCATCTCGGTTTCGCAGGTGAGCGAGGTGAAAAAGATCAGGGAGGAAGCGGAGAAAGTTATTAGTCGTTAGTCATTAGTTTTCAAGGGACAAGAAAGGCTATATTATATCCCCGTTAATTACTAACGACTAATGACTAACAACTAACGACTTTTTTGTATATTAGGATCCCTGCAACTACCATATACTATGAAAAGAGTCCTTATTCTGACAGCCATGCTTTGTAGCGGCGGACCGTTACTACTCTCTGCACAAAGCCTTAAAGTGCTGACCTACAACATTCACCACGGCGAAAATGTGAAAGGAGAAATTGACCTGCAAAGTATCGCCAACGTAATTCTCGCCACCAATCC
>Ga0209673_1000200_pt1 | contig 120135 bp, 131 predicted proteins | sample AraplaCol_mMS_r2_2_FD_184274 | JGI IMG/M metagenome (GOLD analysis project Ga0209673, IMG submission 184274) | Arabidopsis root microbial communities from North Carolina, USA - plate scrape MF_Col_mMS_r2 (SPAdes) (version 3) | ecosystem: Host-associated > Plants > Roots > Endosphere | place...
AAAAAAAAAAAAGAAAAAGGTGGAAAGTGAGAAGAGGAAAAACTAAACTCGAAACAACTCCGAGGATCAGATTTCGACCAAAAAGAAGAAAGAGGGAATAACAATAACCTTCATCCCACGACACGCGGGCAATAAGTCCCTGATCCCATCGTCACAATCATCAGCCATGAAGGTCTGGCATTTGGCTTCAGCATTTGCCTTGTTGGCTGAGCCGTTTGTCGTGGCCGAACTCGCCTACTGTGCTACCGACAACACTGGATCCTCGTATAAGGCCGGTACGTTCAAAGTGATATGAAGAGGGACAAAAGTATCGTGGACTCATGGCTAACTGACTTATAGTGACTGACACTTACCAATCCAACGGCGCTTGTCAGAGTACGTGTGCCAGCTATGCGCTCGGTGTCCTTCAAGGCAAAAAGTGCTGGTGCACCAACGTCGTGCCCTCGGAATCCTCACAAAAAGCAACGAGCAAGTGTGATACCAGCTGTCCTGGTTATCCCGACGATAGTTGTGGCAGTGCCGCCGACGGAGTTTTCGCCTACGTGAGCGTTGGCAGCAAAAAGCCGACCAGCACAGAAGGTGGTAGCAGTTCTGAATCCACCACTTCGGTAAGTTGATTCCTCCTTTCCCGACTGCGTAAAAGAAAGCCCAATCCCTGGCCATCAAGTCGACATTACCCTTCTTGGTTCTCTGTCTGGTTCATATCTTGAGGTTCTGTCCTTATTTTTGGAAACGGTTCTCTTATTCTTTGTTGGGACAGGGAACCACTAGCGGTACATCGACAAGTATATCCACTTCCTCGCATAATACAACCACTGTATTTACCGACTACCTTACGACAAAAACATTCTGATTCTCGGGTTGCTAACCTTGTGATCACAGACTAGCTCATCATCCTCGACTACCACCACATCCGGTAACATCGTCAAGGAGACAACCTCGGGTGGACAAGTCAGGACCATCACAGTTGCTGGATCCAATCCTACCGCCGGTGCAGACACCTCCAAGGCTAAGGCCAGTGATGATTCCGGCCTGAGCGGTGGCTCAATTGCTGGTATCGTCATTGGTGTCCTGGGAGGACTGGCTCTGCTGGGAGGGTTGATCTTCATGGTCTTCTTCTACCGGAAACGTGCTCGTGCGGCCAGCCCCGTTCCAAGCAACCCCGACATGGCAGATAACCGAACTAGCCAAGGCTCCAGCTTCGTCCGAGGTGTCTTCCCTCAGGGAGCTGATGGAAATGGACTCGGTCGTCAAAACACTTATACTGACAACCGCATGAAAAATGTCTATCCTCACGGCTCTCGGGACAGCAGCGTATCACTTCAAGACAACGAGGACTATTCGCGTCCCGTGCTGCGAGTGAGTGACCCTTAATTACATGCCCATCCAAATACTTATTTACTAACCTACTGTTCTCAGGCCACCAATCCCGACTAAATCCGGCTCAATTGAACACCCGGCTTATTTTCTACGCGTTCGCTTTCTCGAGATACTTCTCTCCATTAATTCCTGTGCGAATTCGCCGAAAACAGCTCTGTTATGATACCCAATTGTCACTTTGAACTATTTTCTTCCATTCTATTACGGTGACAGTGGAGAAGGACTGTACCACTTGAGATCGAGACAACAGACCTTCGAAGAACCGGGTCTCGACAACACCATCTCCCTGCACGCACAAACCCCCATGCCTGAGCGAGACGAGCAATATACGAAGGTTCTCGAAAACAAAAAAAAGAAAAATCACCACAAAATATGATAAAAAAAAAGCGGGGGTTCCCAGGAACATCGATGGTCCGCTGTCGAGACGAAATCACGAGTATCATACATTATCCTTTGCATACATACCGGCTGATGGCGCCAGCCCGTGTGACTTTCTTTGCCTCGAGTACATACATATTCCTTTTACTCCTAGTCGCCATCCCCTCTACCATGTCTCAAGCTTCTCGATATCGTTCCTAATTGTGAAGTGTCTCTTAACATTCTGTACTATTCAGCCAGCTTTTGCTTTTATCTTAATTCACATGTCTAAGATTCTAAATTTCTGGTACACATTAAGTATTGTTCTACCATGATCAACATCTTTAATCAACTCATGGGGATATTGGTTTCCACCTTTGATCGCCGCCAGAATATCATTGTAGATCTGTAGATCTGAGATGCTTGGCATTAGATCTAGCCGGGCCAATGATGCGGGTTCACGCGAATCATGTGTAAGTTGGTTTTTGGAGAGACTACGAATGTTCCAGTGAGTTTATGTATCTATCTTGCTGCGCGAAGTTCAATGAGATTTAGGCCGACGCCATTACACCTCGGCCGAGCCAATATCAGCGAACTTTACGGTCCACTTTCGTCAAAATCATCTTGAGCTGCTGGTCTGTATTTCATATCTTCTGATGGAGCTTCTGGCAGCAGTTCCTAATTATGACAGACTCACAAAGGAATTCTTGATGAGACGAAGAGTCGCTGATTGGGTTGAAGGTGTGACCAACATTCCAGCCGTGACCAGGATAGCCAATCTGAGTCTTGAAATGTTACCCTTAGTTGCTGAACAATAGAGCTATAAGGAGAGCTCTAGGCTTGAAGGTCGGAAGCATTTGAATTACCTTACTGTCTCGTCTGTCTTCATGCCTACATCAACAGCCCAATCACCAGATACAAGCAACCAAAACAACCAAATGACGGGGGGAATGAAATCAAATACCTGCAAATATGAAGAGACAACGAGACATACTACAAAGCACGGTACGCGATCCGAAGGAGTTCTCGGCGAGACTGGACAATGGCATGCTACCCTTGAAGATGCCCGCGCAGCGAATACCCATGAACACTCCTTGACAGTCCGATCAGCTCTGAAGGCTTACCCTTGGGCTGTAACCTGGTCACTGCTCATCTCGCTTTCCATAATCATGGAAGGTTATGACACGGCTCTCATCAACTCTCTCTACGCGTACCCAGCCTATGCCCGTCGCTTCGGTACAATTGATTCTACCACCGGTACATACCAGATATCTGCTGGATGGCAAGGTGCCATGAGTAGTGGCTCGCAGGTTGGTGCTATTGTTGGTGCTCTTGTAAATGGCTTTATTATTGGGCACTTTGGTTATAGGACGGCATTTATGCTTGGTATACTACTTATGGCTTTGTTCGTCTTTATATCGTTTTTTGGGATGACCGTTGGACTCCAAACTGCTGGTCAAGTTCTCTGTGGGTAAGTGTAGATTCAGTGTCAGAATCTCGTAACATTTTTGCTGGTAATGAACAAATTTTGTGAAAAAGAGTACTGATGGATATGAAATTATTTAGTGTGCCTTGGGGTATATTTGCAACAATCGGCCCTGCGTATGCCTCCGAACTTTGCCCATTGCCCCTAAGAGCGTACCTCACAGCCTATACCAACCTGTGCTTCGCTAGTGGACAGTTCATAGCTGCCGGCGTTCTTCAGAGCCTCATCAAGCGAGGAGACGACTGGGCGTGGCGTATGACTTTTGGACTCCAATGGGTTTGGATTCCCATTCTCGGCATTGCTGCATTATTTATGCCCGAATCTCCTTGGTATCTCGTTCGTAAGGGACGATATGCCGATGCCGAGAAGAGTGTACTTCGACTTATGACAAGGTCCGAGATATCATATTCTAAGCCTATAATCGCTCTTATGATCTACACAAATAACCTCGAATGCAGTGTCTCACAAGGAACGTCATACTTGAATTGCTTCCAAGGCATTGACCTACGACGCACGGAGATTGCTATCGTCACCTTCTTAGGCCAGATCACTTGCGGAGCGCAATTTGCCTACTCGGCCACTTACTTTTTCCAACAAGCTGGCCTGAGCTCTGAGCAGTCTTACAAGTTAAATCTAGGGGGTACAGCAATTGCATTTATAGGGACACTTATGTCATGGTCTCTTATGCGTCATATTGGGCGCCGTACACTTTACGTTTCTGGTATGTCAGGAATGGCTTTATGGCTGTTCATAATTGGAGTACTCGCAATACCGACCTCCAATTCAAAAGTGAAATGGGTTCAATCAGCGCTGTGTCTAGTCTGGCTTTTTACATTTTCTCTTACTGTTGGACCTGTTGGTTGGACTATACCGGCTGAAGTCTCGTCTACTCGCTTGCGCTCTAAGACTATTGTTCTGGCTCGTAATGGCTACTACGTGGCACAGATCATTGCGAATGTGATTCAGCCTTATATGATGAATCCTTCGGCCTGGAATTGGAAAGGTATATAGACACTTTCGAAAATTAATCATTATTTGTCCTGTTCTTTCAACCATAATATGTCGCTCGGCTAACTCTATGGATAGGAAAGACGGGATTTTTCTGGTTTGTCTTTGCCCTGATGACTGTCATGTGGGCTTTCTTTCGTTTGCCTGAAACGAAGGATCGTTCCTATGAGGAGCTGGATTTGATGTTCATCGCGGATGTTCCGACTAGACACTTCAAGAAGTATCAAGTGGACGCCTTCCAAATGGACAAGAACCATGCTCAGAAGACAAATGGCAGAGAAAATTTGTGATGCAGGCGTGTAGCCTTAATTGTTGAAGGATGGTATGGTCCAGTAACAGGTGCTGGTTTCAACTTAGAGAGCATTAATGGATCTATCTACAGTCCGTGCCGGCCTTACTCAGTGGATACCTACAAAATGCTCCGGGGTGATATGCAATTATTCATCCCACAGTGCTGATATCCATAGATTAAGACTAGTAATGGTAGTTATAGTTGTTCTGTATTTTGCTAGACATAGTTAATTCGTCTCGTCGGTTGCGAAGCATCCCCTAATGTTAGCTTCTGGCTAGGTGAGAATTGCGTGGCTGCATACAATTCCTTCGATTGGCCCAATAAAAGACCGAAGCCCCTCTCGGAACGCATAGTGCTATACCGATGTTTAGTAGCATCTCTGCGATCCGGAAGAGTCGGCATCTATGGGAACTTGATCCGCTTGGAAAAAAATATCACCAAGATCAATTCACTACTAGCCCCTTTCATCCCCGCACTTTAGCCCCAGAAAAAGCCGTGCCCAGTTTCGAATCATCCCCGGATTTGCCTTCGCGAGTCTCACCAGGCCTGGCAAAATACTACTCCATGTTCAGGGAATGGCTGCTAAAGCTTGTTCCGGAGGATAGTGGCTGAAAAGCCATGCATCCTTCTACGTCTCGGGCACCGAATTCTGGCGTATTTGACTGTAGTCATGGTTCTGTATGCCGATAATCATCCGACGTGTCATTCACGAAAGGGTTGTGATTGGAAAGATTGACCCGCAATCTTGATTCTAGCCATATTCGCGGTATCAGACCCTCGACATGAACTAGTAGTGTTCGATGAGATGGACATGTTTCCAGGAATCGTTCTACGTTCCAGTCATACCTGACACCATGCTGTATCTAGCATTAGCTCGGGCATGGCACAGAAAACACCAATGAAAATAGCGCGCCGATGTGACTTCGAATTATGACCCTCCTATACCCTAATACTTCATATCATTCACTCGTTCATTCGAAGTATTGTATTGGAATTTCCGAGTACTATCAGCAAGTACTGTAAACACTGAAAAGGTTGTCAAGATGCCAGACTGTACTTTTCAAGATCTATATCACAATATGTACTCATGTCATGGTGCGAACAAGGGAATGGGTTCTCCAGATTACGAAAAGCTAGTGGAATTCCTTCCCATAAGTCATGTATGATTGACCAAAGTCTTCTAGGGCTTTGGTTCAAATCTCCGCACCATGCTTATCCCCGAGTGCCCCGTAAGCACTAGATACCACCCGGACATAAAGGCTTAAGCGGCCATGAGATGACTTTGATAGCCAATAGGCATGGCAGAATTGGCGCAAGGACAACCCAAGTAACGCCGAGTCTTGGGCCAGAATTGCTTCTACGCGGCCACAAAAGCTTGGTGGCGTTTACTAGCTCCTCAAGTATGCCCCCATGTTTACAACACGGCACATCCAACTTGTATCTTTCTCCGAGTCTAACCCACAGAGTCATTAGTATCTGGTGGCTCAGGATCCTTTTGGCCAATTGATAGCCGTATGACTTGCGCCATGGAATTCGAAGTTTGAAAACGTAGTGCGAATGGTTTCTGGAAAGAGGTTCACAGCATGAAAGATGAAACGTCACATCCATGAAGAAAAGAGTATAAAATTGCAATTTACCCACTCAGGAAGGATCAAATTCTTTTTCTAATAGTATGTGTGAATACTTCTTCACCATACAGATCCGATATAACATTCAATATTAATTCTCGTCCTCGGATTTGACATACAACATGGTGGCCAGTCAATCGGTGGTTGGCCGTAATAATGCGGAGAAGGCCCATGGCATTGTTGGTATGCTAAAGAATCCTTATGTCTTCTCTACCTGTCTTTTCGCCTCGCTAGGATGTATCATGTATGGTTACGATCAAGGTGTGATGGGACCCATCCTTGTGATGGAGAATTTCCAAAATCATTTCCCTCTTTTCATGGGCTCTACTATACAGGGCTGGCTCGTGGCTGCTTTAGAACTCGGTGCTTGGCTCGGTGCCCTAATCAACGGCGTCCTTGCGGATCGAATTTCCCGAAAGTACGCTATGATGGTGGCAGTCGTTGTCTTTACCCTCGGAACTGGCCTGCAGACCGGTGCTCAGAATCCAGCTTACTTCTTTGCTGGTCGTATCATTGGTGGTATTGGCATTGGCATGTTCAGTATGGTTATTCCCCTATACCAAGCCGAGATTGCTCCGCCCGAGTTGCGTGGATCTCTGGTTTCTCTGCAACAACTTTCGATCACTATCGGCACTGCTATTTCTTTTTGGCTTGATTATGGTATGCAGTATGTTGGCGGTACTACATGTAGGCCGGAAGGAATTTCCAACCCCTACCTTCCCGACGGCACATATAATGTAGCCCAGAATCATGGGCACACTTGCCTCGGCCAGAAGACAATCTCCTGGAGACTCCCGCTGGGACTACAGATCATACCTGCCTGGATCCTATTCTTCGGAATGTTTTTTTTCCCATTCTCCCCTCGATGGCTCATGATGAAGCACCGCGAGGAAGAAGCTCTTTCATCACTGTCAAAGCTTCGCCGTCTACCTGCAACTGATCCAGTCGTCAGGGCAGAGTTTCTCGAAATCAAAGCTGCTGTTATGTTTGATGAGGAAACAGAAAGAGAAGCCATTGGTGCTGGCGGGCCTCTCGCTCCTTGGAAGGCCTTGTTCGCGCCTAACATGTTCAAACGCCTAGTGATAGGCTGCTGGACCATGATCTTCCAACAGTTTACGGGTATCAATGCTGTCTTATATTATGCACCGCAGATTTTCAGCAGCTTTGGTTTCTCTTCCACTAAAACAACACTTCTAGCTACTGGGGTCACTGGTATTTTGCAGATTATTTTCACTCTGCCTTCCGTGTTGTTCTTGGATAAATTTGGTCGGAAGACGTTTTTGATTGCTGGCGCCACTGGGATGTTCTTGTGCCATATTGTTGTTGCAATTGTTGAGGGTATATACGAGGATAAATGGAACCTGAACCAGGGTCTTGCAAAGCCACAGGGATGGGTGGCAATTGCGTTTATCTGGCTGTTCGCCATAAACTTCGCTTACTCTTGGGGTACGTTTAACGTTTATTCAAGGCTTTTATTTGGATACTAATGAATATTTGATCGATTATAGGACCCGTGGCCTGGGTTTTGACTCAAGAAATTTTCCCAAATAGCCAGCGTTCTCGTGGTGTATCCATTGTTGCGTCTACAAACTGGATGTTCAACTTCGTGATCGGGTTGACGACCAAAGACATGCTAAAGTCCATGAAGTATGGCACTTACATCTTCTTCGCGATTTTCAGTGGTCTGGGAGGACTGTTTATCTGGAGATTTGCTCCCGAAACTAAGGATAAGACCCTCGAGGAGCTGGATGTCTTTTTCGGTGGTGCTATGGATAGTATCGCCGAGGCGGACCGTATTCGCATGCAGAGGATCAATGAGACACTTGGTTTAGCCGGTGTCGAGAACGTTGAGGACCTCAAGGTGGAGAAGGAAGCCCATTCGGAACAGGTTGAGCTATAAGCTAGTTGAACTTGACTGAGGTTGGAGTATTAGAGGACTTCAAGTTCTCCAATATATTCAATGTTTTGAAATTGAAACTGCCACTATTCCTTTTTACAATAGAGCTAGGTTCGAGAGCCGAAAATGATAGGATGAAAGTACGGTACTTTTATCTTATTGTCAGAACTGTAGTCAGGCCTCCGTAAAGCTTGGAGGAGTTTCTTCATAGAAAGGAGAGAGGATAGCTAGATCTGTCTTTTTTTGGAACTCAAAACGATTTCCCATGCATTCAACAATGAAAGATAGCCCTAGCCTGTGAGTTTGACGGAAATTGAAGGTGTAAATATCGTAAGGCATGTCGTTGGTCCTTAGCCCTAGGCAGTCACTGATATCAAGTCCTGTCTCCTCTGGTAACATCAAATTCAAAGAGTCACTCGTACCAAAATGAACTGTGTTGGTATGTGAAGATGCACGGCGAGGAGTGCGGACAGACGTAATCCTTTCTAAGTGAACACTCAAAAACCGGAGTCGGACTGGTATCTCTCCACTGGCTGGCTTTTGAAAGGGGTATATTACACGAAGCTCCACTGTAGGAACTGTGCCTTGAACGGTTACTGTTCCAATTTTTGTTTGAATTTTGAACTTCGTTTTTGTGTTGATTCCTTCGGAGCCTAGTGCCATGTGAACTCTGTCCGCGAAGGTCCCCGAATAGCGGTGACATTCTTCAAGTTGTTTATCCTTGATAGTAAATTGATCCGTAGCCGCGACTGGTATGCCATGAGGAATAGCCTCGGATCTGTATGTATCAAAAGGTAGTACAACAGACTTTCTTTCTCGACGCGTTTCCGAAACCCACTTGGCATCTAAGCGGTACTCTATTGTGGCAGATAATATAGAACCACCTGCGTAGGAGAGCGATCGTGGTAATAAGTCCAAAGTAGTGTAATTGGACCAGGTTTTTGGATTGCCGTATTTCATCGACTCTGGCCAAATTGACTGGCCAAGTGCACTGTGAGCCCTGGAGGGGAAAGTAAATAGAAATGGATAACCCCCAGCTGGCATGTCTGTGTAACATGAAGAGCCATTGCAAAGTACCGTTTTCGTGTTGACAAGGTATTGTGTGCTTCTTCCATAGTCGCCCGGACCAACACTCCATGCACTCAATTCAATCATCGATCGTCCAGAGAAAACGATACTGAGGGTTCCTTGCTCTGTGTCAGTATCCGGACCCAGCTCGACCTCGCCTCGAACAAGTGCTCCTGGAAGGTAACCCCGATTGGGGCTATCAAGATGGATTTTCATTATCAATGGCAGATTGACCGATCGCTGAAAAGCAGCTCCAAGCATGACTGATGAGCACCCCGCAGTGATGGCAATAACAAAAGGCTGGGCGTAGTCTGGGCAATCTTGGAGAGTTTGCACTTCCAGCATCAGGCTTAGTCAAGCATTTTGGGGCGATGGATGAAATCCTGTTTGGAGAAACCGTAAGTGACTCAAGTGCGATTATAGAAATGGAGTTTCAATCTTGCATTCAAGAGGATCGTTCGGACAACATAAATCTGAATTATGGACGAAACTCTTGCTGCGATTACGCACATGCGCGATTCGTTCTATCAAAACTTCTGCGACGGTCATTTCTAGTAGTGCTGCATCAGGCTGGTAAGGCTCAATATCTTAACCCACAGGATGTATTAAGCATTCAACCCATTATTTAGGCAATAATCTTGGCGTTGAGTGTACTAGAATCGAGAGTTTTTTTGTCAATATGAAGTTGGGCCGTTTCTCTCCTACTCTCTGGTCGATGAGGTATGAGGATCTAACATAATGCATGGAGCTACTGGAGGAAATGAAGCCCACAAAAGAGCTGTGAACAATTGATCAGGTCGAAATAAAGCTTATTCCCTCACTAACCTCCTCAGCATCGAAGGGTCGTCCTGTTAAACTAGACGCTACTTACGCATGCAGAATGTGGATACCTTCAAGGGGATCTCGGCAGCAACCAGGGATTTTTGTTTCTGGCATGTACAATACTTGTCTAGGTATCAGTCAGGACCGAAAACGATAAAGGACTGAGTCATCCTTTTCATTCAAGCCCAGATCATATATTTACTGTCTAAAAAGACCTGCTTACTTTCAGGCATATCTGGCATTCGAAAAGGTATAGGTATACTTTTGAAACCTATCATTGAAAGAGCGCTGTGATTTCGGCAGCCAGCTTCACAAGAATTACCGCTAAAAATGTGTATCTAGATCCTTGAGAGTGGATTTGGGTCATGAGGAGTATAGTTTTTGGAATTCATTAATCATGCCTCTTCTTTTTATACATCGTCCCCGTGGACAGGAACTTTTTACCGCTTCGGGTATGGCGAAGTCAGTCTTCCCTTTCTGTATAAAAAATCCAGCGTCTCTTATCTTTACTGCTAGTGGTAGAGGTTGAATCGCATTGAGAACCTCCTTTGGTTATTTGATAGATTATGGAACAAATTTTACAGTGTATGAAAACTGGAAGTCTTGAGAGGGACTTTGAAACAATGTTAGCCAGCATACTGTTATCATGCCCACAGGAGTACCCGTATGATTTGCGATCCCAAAAGTGCAAGAGATCCCTTGATAAGATGTTGTCTCAATGCAGCTACATATGTGATCTTGTTTAATTCATCATTAATCTGTCCAGGTCAATCAAATATGAACGCTCTCAGGTCGATCTGTAATTTGTACCCAAACATGGAAAAGGTAATCCGGCCATCCCAGTAATGCAGAAAAGATATCCTTTGCGTATACGATGTCATAGTCTTTCAATTAGAGCTTCCCCGCTTCTGGTCTGAGTGTAACACAAAGCTTCATGATCTTCGAAGTCGTTATCTCTACTGAAGTCACAGTATAAGTACTCACCACCGTTACTCCTTACAACGAATGTATTATCCTACCAGGCGCAACCCTTAGCCCGATCATAAACTTCAATATCCTCTGAGATACCTAGATCACATTCCCGACACACAACGGCAGACTATAAAAGTCACGAAACTGAATTAAATCTATACGACCTCCATTTTATGCCCCAAAGCGCAAGAAGTAGATTGTTATGGATTTCCTGAAGCGCCTAGATAGTGCCTCCCATGTCGGGCTTGTCTTTCTCGCTGCCACTGCAGTCTATTTCCTCATCAACTACTCATACAAAAAGGCCTTCCTAAACAGACTATCCCTACGCGGCCGCAAAGACTCTACCGCTAAGACCCCACCACGATCCATATCCCCAGACAAAAAACAAGCCAACAGCACCTCTTCACCACAAAGCTATAATCATGCTCTTCCACCGTCACGTAGAGAGGCTCTCCTCCGACAAAAAGGGGCTGTCATACGCTGGAAAGAAGTCGATGAATCTGAGATAAGCCAGAGCATCTTGCCCATGACAAAAGATTATAGGACCAGCCCGGGTCATCTGTACACCCCAACGGGGTTCTCCGTCGACGATGTGAAAGCCCTGGGGGATTTTCCGGATTATGCAACTTTAAGTGGAGTTCCATTGCCTCAACCCTACCCTGAGCACCAACTTGACAAAGCATTGCCTCGTCCATATCGCCCTTTTCGGTGGTCATACCACCAAACTATGTGTATGTTCCAGTATTAATTCCGATGACAAAAACCCGTCAAAGTTGACAAGATGAATAGCATTGACAAAATTGGAAACTGATTGGTGGATCGAGCTTGAGAGCACGTACAAAAGCCGCATCGCCCAGCGTAAAGATCTCTTCGCGAAAAATGGAGAAGCAGTCCTTGATGCTCTTCCCGGATCTGAATTAGCATGCAAAGAGCTCATGGAGATGGTCTTGCAATACATATGTGCCAGATACCCGCAGTATTTCACATTGATAGACAAGCGGATCCTGAAAAATCGCATCCTCAACACCGAGCAAGATATTCGATCCAAGCCACCGCTGGAAATCCTTCTTGACAATGTGCCCGAAGATTTTGCCCTTATGCTGAGAGATGATGAGACGGGATTTTATTTCCTGCGTGCGGCTGTTATTTGCTCGGCACTTGGTTGGAATGTTGCTTCGAAAATCGGGAAACAGTTGCATCAGATTCATGCACCGATCCCGGATTACAAGGAAAAGATGCAGTTTTCAATGGACCGGTGCGTACCTCCGCAGTCTTAACACTGATATAGAGCTGATCTGGTTGGAATTGTTTTAGCTTCTTCACCAAGATGCCAACAGAAAAGCCGATCCAACGAGGCTCATGGGGTCTTGAAGTAGGAGAGCCACTGTATATGCCCCCAGGAGATCCACACGAGGAACTTCGAAAATACCAAGATCCTGGCCTCAGCATTGAAGACTGTACGTTGCGGGTAGACTGGCAGACTCTTCGACGTCTTCCACTTTCCGCGTCCATTGTGTTCAATTTCAAGGCAGTTTTCAGCCCAATTACAGAGTTCCGCGACGAGCCCGGCATCCCGGCCTTGGTGGCTAAGGTTGTGAAAGAGGGAAAGAAGAACCTCATGGAATACAAAGGTGTATGGCATGTTCAGCATGTTATTCTACCAAAGTTGGAAGAATGGGCAAAAGAACAAGAAGAAAATGGGCTTGTTCCCAAAGATTGGGAGGTAGCCACTTTGGATGATAGCCCGTGGTATGAAGGATGGAAAGAGAAGTGGCATCGAAAGCAAGGATTTTGAAGAGGTGAACTTATGTATATTGTTTCCGTGATTAGTCTAATCGTGATGTATGACAATATTTTCAATGTCTTATAGTACATGTTTGCGACTCTTGAGCCAAAAATCAGGTACTAACAGCACTTCAATCTGATGTCCAGGTGACAGGGCAGCACGACTCAGATGGTGGCCACAAAATTGTCTCACACCCAACGATTGAGATGAAGACTCCTCATCATGCCGTAAGGGAAATGATCGGTTGGATCTTTTGATACATCTCCCATAATACTTCAACAAGAGGCTGGACGGGATTCGCGAGCCGTCTCCAGTTGTACCTGCACTGGAAGAGAGTATCGGGCGCGCGTCCCCTTAAGGCTACTAAATTAGCCATATAGTGAATAGAAAAAGCAAAGACACAAGTCGACAATCAATCGTCTTCTTCATTTCCTTTCCCGGCAGATTCATTGCCACTGTGCTCACGATCGTCATCGCTCTTCCCACCATCGCTATCTCGATCAAGTTCCTCCAATTCTTCTTGGAGGGGACTGATTCGTTCGTCTAACATATCTAGGTCCTCCAGCTGCTGTCGTGGGGGGAGCTTCCACAGACTAGTACCGCAAACACGGTCTTTAGTGAGAAGATCATCGACGAATTGGTCCATATATGTCAAGGCAAATGTATCGCGGATTCTGCGCTTTATCTTCCGGTAATCGAGTAAGAGCGGTTCCAGAGTCTTGTAAACTTCCACCGCATCAAACGTGAGTCGCACATAAAAGGCCGCAAGTGCGCGAAGGTACTTGAAGTCACCACGATCTTTCACCACTCCGTTGTCTTCTTCCTCTTCGCTGCCGGGGTCGGTGAAATTAAGGTACTCCAGAATGACATTGCGATCGGGGTTGAGCTGCAGGAGTTTGAACGCGAGGCAAAGGAAAGGAGTAGGTTTTTCGGAAACACCGTATGTACCACCGATGGAGGATAATTCAACTGCACGATCGCATAGTGTAGCAGCATTCAATCCGAAGCATTGTTCTTTCCAATAGTAGGAATCCGTGATTCGGTCGCGCACTGCTTTCTCAAACAAAGTCACCGGATTGACGCCTCGTACCAACGGACCAGTATATCCGCGATTGTCGAGAAAAGTACTTGCATCAGCGCGATGAGACGCCATGACTGCAATGGCCGGATTATCGAAATGTGGAGGGACGCTTTCGAGTGAAGTTGAAATTCCTTGGGACTGCCAGGCGGACAGTAGCTCACCGCCAAGACCTTCCTTATCGATAGTCGCACAGCCAACCCAAAATGAAAGCCCCGTAAACAATTCCTGATGTCATGCAACTCTAGGGCTGACTCTGAGACAACGGCAAGACGAAGGGGTAAACCGCATGGTTGACATTCCAACCTTGTCAATTCCTTCTTCATCGTCCATGTCGGACCCCTTTGCACCATGGTTCTCCTCACTTCATCCACGGTCTCTACCATCGTGTCGATGGGAGTAGTGGGCATTTTTACACTACTGCTATTTCTATCGGGCTACGTGTTACAGCAACAATCAGTGAAAAACATTCAGCATGCTATTCGGCCTCCGCCTGAACCAGTTTCTGAGTCAAATCACGGCTCCTCGGGATCAGCATTCCGGAGGCGAGATGCATCAGATTCAGATTTAGATTTAGATGTCGATCAAGACATCACTCGAGAGAATCGAGATCGCCGTTCAGGATCACGAGGCAATTTAGGCAATTTCGCTTATCTCCAACTACTCTCTGTACCCGATCCATCAGACATTTGCTCCGCAATCCTATTCTTCAAACAACTTGCAACCAACGGAACCAGCGTACAGGACCGACTATTTATGTATCCGCAGGAATGGGACCGTATGTCCGGAAAGAAATTGGGTCAGTCTGCATCAGCAGCCCTCTCCCTCCTTCGTGCTGCTAGTATCAAGTATGGGATCTGGCTGCTACCTATCGATATGACGGCTGCTACCTCACATGGATATGCGGCAACCAACACCAAGCTCTTGCGTCTCGGACAGATTCAATTTATGCAATATGATAGCGTTCTTTACGTCCAAACACCCGGCATGATCCTCGATACAGAAAGACTGGATGATGTCTTATTATCAAGGCCACTCCCTCTCAGACATGACAAGAATAGGCCGGATTCATTCAACAATGAAGCTTGGATCCCCATGCCTCTCCGTGCAGAACGAGAGGCTGACTTACCGCCTGTATATTTAATCACAGTCAACAATGTTGGTGGTGGGAGTATTGAGACTCGAACTCATATTCCCAACATCCATCTTCCCGGATTCGGCGGACTCGTGGCTGGGCCGTGGGGCGTGAGACCCGAGTCTGCTGATGGCGAGCCGGTTCAACAGCCTGCATATGTGTATTTCCAAAATGACCGAGACGGCCACGTCAAATGGGCCGGCAATCCACTTTTTGGCTCATGGCGATCAAAACAGAGTGAAGTATGTCCTGGTTTGGATCTTGATGACGTATTTTATCACGACGAGATGAAATGAGATTTGGAATTTGGTCTATCTGAGCGATTGTACATTCGGGAGGAATTGGGGCCTGTGGCGTTTTTTCGGTTCGGCATTTGAGATACCATCTACAATAGGTAGGATCATTCGATACATGTTTCAATGGTTTTTTTTTTCTTTCTATTCTATCAGAGCAATAGGGTCTCCTCTTCCATTGAGAAAGTAAGCTAACGATGAAGAAGAAGAGCATGTATCATCATTGCCAGGTCATACAATTCGTAGATAAATAGGGCTTTTGTCCAAATCTTCTATTAAAAGCCTTCGTCTCCGACTATTGTGGTATTCCAATCTCGTAGCCCAAAAGAACTTCTGTGGTGTTGCCCTCCCATCCACGATTGCCACTGGTAGATATCATGAACCGACATGCATTGTCATAGTACAATTGAGATATGGTGCCCGTGCGGTGGCCAGGAATGATGAGGAATGGTACTGTGGAGTGTCGGGCGTTTTGCTCATGCTGCAGATCATATAGGCGAAGGATATCGTGGGAAGCACTATGCAAAGTTAGTGATGTCTCGAGAAGCAAAATTGAGCATAGAACTTACCAGACAAGGTGGCGACCATTTGGCATCGCCTTGAGAGCAGTCACTGGACCACTGCCTTGCGGGAATTTGAATGTGCGCTCAGGTTCCCGAAGACCTTTGTGCAGACTGAACTCCTCAACGGTTCCATTGCGGCGACCGGCGTATACGTAATTTCCATCAGGGGACCAGCATGCATTCATGCACCAAGGGGGAGCATTTTGCGGGGTGATTCGAGCAACTGGATCAGGTTGTCGCCGATCCCATATGCGAATGGTACCATCAATTGAAGCCGCAAGAAATGTTGTGTCCGCTCCTATTGATTGCTCTGTTTCCATAGACTGAGAGAAATTTTGGTCCATAGATATCCCCATATCCTCCGCCTTCGGGAGTCCATTGACAACCGGCTGTGCTGGCTCAGTGGTTACCTCAGTCTTGGGAATCTCCGGCTTGCTTTCAGAATTGTTCTCAATATCGTCAGTCGCATTCGTGGGAGCTGTTTCTGCCGGAGGAGCAGTGTCGGGCTGGGGCATATCCGCGTCAGCTTCACCTGGGGCATCGGCATCTGCGAGAACACCATTGGCCATCGCACGACCGAATTCATCATCCTCGTCCACCCCAAATACACCCCCGGATGGCTCCCCACCATCTGCCGCTCCGCCATCTGCATCTCCAAATAGCGAGTCTGCACCCCCGAACAGCGAGTCAGTTGGTGAACCCGCCTGCAGGTTCTCCTCCCCCTGGTTTCCGGCATCTTGGGCAGTGTCCATCGCATTGAACTTGTCCAAGCCACTAGCTTGGTAATTGGATGTGTATGTACCGTTGGGGAGCGACGAGTCGATAGTATCTTGAGGGACGGGTATGCTGGATTCTGGTCGAATCTGCACCGTACATATTTGCGCTGCACTTCCTCCAAATGCACGTCTAGCCTGACCAGTATTGAGATCCCAGTCGAAGACACGTTTGTCCCAGCTACCAGACAGCAAAGATTGTTCATCAGACGTCAAATTCAATGAAGACACGGCAGATGTATGGTGTCGTAACTGAATGATTTCTTTTCCTTCATCATGTCGCAATGTTTGCAGCCGAATAGCACCCGATTCTAAGCCCGAGAGCAGCCAGAGACCCTCGCTCTGTGCAGCTAGGGAATAGACAGGCGATAAGCTGTTGCCGTCCATGTTCTCCCAGTACGTCATCAAAACGCCTGCCTTAACGACGCTATCAACAAAGGGATGTCTTTGTGCTACAGTCAACATGAGCTTGCTGTTGATTGACTCAGCCCAATTAAACTTGCGAGTGAACCCATCCGAGCCTCCTGTGAACACCCATCGCATATCTGCCGTAGCTGTTACCGCATTTATTGATGTGCTGTGTGGAGCAGCGGTGGTAGGAACGATATCGTAGGTTTTGGCTGTCAAGCATTCAGGGCGGACAGTGGGATGGTAGATTGAAAAGGAATCCAGTGTCGTTGAGGTATCTCCATTCCCTGGCGAAGTCATATTTGTTGTATCGGGGTTCTGCTGTGAAGACAACCCGGCGCCTTCTGAAGTCTGGCTGGCATTTGAAGGGCTGTCTGGGTCTTGATCTTGATCTTGATCGGCGTCGGCGTCGGCATCCTGTTCATTGTCGTTATCGTTATCATTTTCATCATTGTTATCTCCGTCATTTTCGTCAACGTCGCGCATAGGATCGTCGATTTCATTGTCTGAGCTTCCATCTTGAGAACCTTGGGAAGAGTGTCAGTCGCAAAACGAATGTGGGGAGTGAGTGGGAGCAATTTACCCGCAAGGTCGCGGTCCTCGTCTTCCTCAAGAGACGCCATTGAGCCTGAGCACAAGTCGCGATCCCTCAGGTAATGTCAATCTTCAATACACTGCCTTGTCCTTCTCAATTGCAAGTCTCGGTAAGTAGACGGTGTAGCAGCAGTCTGGTGCGGAGAGCTTCGGCGCAAATGGAACTCTGATCCCACCGCGTCGCAGCCGTAAAATGTGCGGGTGGCAAGTCTAAAAAGATCTCACGCGATTGAATCAATGTATTGCATTCAGTTCCAAGCGACAAGCAGCATCAGTCAATCCAGACGATGGCTGTGAGCAGATGAATGTGAATGCGATGCGAGCACGCAGGGCGGTCTCTCCCTCGTTCTCTGCCGGGGGGTCAGCCCCGCTCCAGCCAATCACATGGCTTCGGTGTAGATCTGTGAATCTAAAGGTTCGAACACATTTGTTATTCGTAAAACCAAGATCGAATACATATTTGGTCGTGATGATGTCGAAGAAGAGTCTGTCAACGTCAAATATTCAAGACAAACAGTCCTAAAAGGGCAGTTGCGCCTTCCTTCAGACTTTCTTCAGTTCCTTCCTTGTTTGTTCTTTCTGTTCCCTCTTCAACTTTGCACTTCGCCATCTTTTCTTCTCATTCAACATCTCTTCTCATTTCTACTTCACCTTTTTCTTTTGTTAATATCTTTCTGAACTGCAGAAGTCTACCTTGTCTCTTGATTATCAATTATGGCTCCCTTTAGCTATTACCATGCCCGTAACCAAGAGAATTCTGACCAACCTAAGCCATCTGAGCGGCCAGCAAATTTAGCTATCAGGAAATACTATGAAACAACCACACATTTAGCAGAAGCTCGATTGCCTGTGGACGGGAAAGAAGACTGGAGGACAAAGTCAGAGCTTCCCACTACAGACGAGATTTTTGATCAAGAACATGATACAAGTGATGTTTTGTTGCTACCGAATCGTCCATCTGGTCCCTGGCCTTCGACGGAGCTCTATCTCAACGCTCATTACAATTTGATCCGCGAAGATGCCATCGGAAGCCTTCGTGATGCGGTGCTCTGGGCTCAGACCTATCCAGACATGAGTGATACCAAAAGTATTACAATATATGACAAGGTGATATCGAACGAACAATGAATATTTCATTTTGAAAAGCCTACTAACCATTTCTGAATTCATCAGGTGTTCATGGTTCAAGTGACCCTAGCCAATCAAGGAGTTGCTTTTCGTCTTCAGTTTTCTTCGCATCGCGCTGGGAAAAAGATACACTGGAAATACTCTTCGCGGCTGATCTCAGGTGGGATCGTAGCTTTATCTCCAAGGGCAGACTCTTTCTCATCGAAGTGTATCGTAGGTGTGATTGCGGCAAGGCCATTGGCGAACCTTGCAAAAAATCCACCAGAGGTGGATGTCTTTTTCGCCCATCCAATGGATATCGATTTCGATCCTCAAAAAGAATGGATAATGGTACAGGCAAGATCAGGGTACTACGAGGCTCATCGACACACCATGACAGCGCTGCAAAAGCTGTCTCAGGAAAAGTGAGTCCCCTCCCCATACTCTCATTAAGTGCAATGCAATCTAATGTCCGATAGGTTTCCCTTGAGCCAACATATTTGCAACCTGGACCTCGATGTTGGGGCCGCAGACTATGTCACCAACAAGCCATTGATGGATTTTCAAAGCATATCTCCAACTCTGACCAATAAAGAGTCGACTTTCAACGTACTAGAAGACCTTCCTGCCACACCAATGGCAGGACTCAATACTTGTCAATGGCAAGCTTTGAAGCAGATTCTCACGAAAAAGATTTCCATAATACAAGGTCCTCCGGGGACAGGCAAGACGCATGTGTCGGTTGTTGCCTTAAAGCTCCTGCTGTCGCAGCTAACCACAGACGATCCTCCGATCATTATTGCAACTCACACGAATCATGCTCTGGATCAGCTGCTCAGTCTAATTGCTAGATTTGAGGACAATTATATCCGGCTTGGTGGGAGGAGTGGAGATGCGGATATTCGTAAACGAATGCTCTATGAAATTCGGAAATCTCAGCCTGCGCCTACTATCAGTGGTGGACTTCTCTTGCCGACAAGGAACGATCTTAATGAAATTTCGACGCAGATAGTCGATCTACTGAAGCCTTTCAGTCTGGAGAATTCCGAGGGGCCCATAAAAGCATCCACATTCCGTGAGTATGGTCTATTGACCCAATGTCAGTGTGATTCGATCCAAGGAATGGATCGCTGGAGATCATCTGGGCTTAAGGAGAATAATTCAAATCACATTGCCGCATGGCTTGATGATCAAGTCACAGAAGTGAATCTCAACCACTGGGTAGAGGATATGGAATTTACTGAGGACGATATTGATATTGAATACGAGCAGCTCAAAGAGCTTGAGGCGGAGGCAGCCCCATGGGAAGATGAATGGGAAATCTTGAGGGGGAGATCACTGCAATTCAGAGCCACGTATCGAGGAGTGGAAAATTCCGCTCATTCCAAAGACGATATTCAAAGATATCTCATGATGAGTGATCTGATAAAAATACCTGCCGAAGCACGAGGAGCTATCTATAACTTTCTTCGCGGGGAGGGATTGAAAAGAGTCAATGAAAAGCTGCGCACTGTCACAAAGTCATACATCACCTCCAGCAAAAGATACAAGATTGGTAGATGGGAGCGGGATTTCGAGCTTTTGCGAAACTCAAAGCTCATAGCTATGACAACAACTGGGCTAAGCAAGTATCGTGGGCTCATAGCCAGTTTGAACCCTCGAACTGTACTAATCGAAGAAGCCGCCGAGGTTCTTGAAGCGCCCACTGCCGTTGCATGCTTTGAATCCCTCCAACAGCTGATTCTTGTAGGTGATCACATGCAGTTGAAGGCCAAGTGTACGCTACAGGACCTGGCCGGTGATCCCTTCTTTCTCGAAGTCTCCATGTTTGAACGGCTTGTGCAAAACGATTTATCCTACGTGCAGCTCCGTGAACAGAGGAGAATGGCCCCAGAAATTCGTGAGCTTCTGATGCCTATCTATGGTAGCCTGCACGACCACTCCTCCGTGGCCAGAAGACCTCATATCCCAGGAATGGGCAAATTGAAAACCTTTTTCTTTACACATAATTGGCCAGAAAGCGGCGATAGTCTTTCTTCTAAGCTCAATGAGCTAGAGGCCATCATGATTGTCGAATTCTATGCCTATCTCATGCTGAACGGAATCTCAACATTCGATATGACAGTTTTGACATTTTACAACGGGCAGAAGAAGTTGATACTCAAGCATATGAAGACAAACCAATACATCTCTGGTCACCCACTGAAGGTCGCCACGGTCGACTCTTATCAAGGAGAAGAAAATGAAATTGTTTTGCTGTCGCTCGTTCGCAGCAGCCGAAATAATGGAATTGGGTTCCTCGCAGTTGACAACAGAGTGTGCGTTGCAATGTCTCGAGCAAGGAGAGGATTATTCCTCTTCGGTAACTCCGATACCCTCGAGCAATCCAGCCAACTTTGGAGTGAAATTGTTTCCATTTTAGAAAATTCGGATGGTGACGCCCGGATTGGCAATCAATTACCCTTGACCTGCAACAAGCATAGAAATGAAACGTTGATTCGTGGTCAGTATTGATATTCTTCTACTCTAATTATTCAGAGGTAGCTAAAAAAAATTTGATTACCTAGAGCTCAAAGATTGGGACGCAATAAAAGGCGGTTGCAAGGAAGACTGCGGCGGCAAGCTCGATTGTGGGCACGGATGTCCCTTAAAGTGTCATGGGTAGGTAGACGTTCACGCCAAATTGATATAATCCATGATTGTAAGGCTTTCTGACACTCTGTGCTAGATTTGATCATTCTTGCATTTCTTGCCAAGAGTCTTGCAGCCATGTCCAACGGTGTTGTGGTGCTTCTTGCACAGAAATCTGTGGCAGATCTCATCTCCACCAATGCGATTGCATGGCACAGCAGCTTGGTCAAATGACTCTCATGGGAAGAGAAACTTGTCGTCTCAAAACGTTGATTCCCGGAATCAATGGAGAAACTCGTAGGCAGATCATAGATTCAGAGAAGGGGGTTTCTCGGCATACATTGCCTTCTGACGCTGGGATCAATTTGCTTATTGATCCAGAGATATCAGAAGATCTAGATGATGAGCTGACAAGGGTAAAGGTTGAATTATGGGGAGACTTTGTGAATAACGCCAATGTCGGCACAAAGGATACCGTCGCCAAAGGTTCGCATGAGGTTAGCTCGGAGGATGTGCAGGAAGGGCTCGAGCAAGCTACAGAGACATTCATTCCATTGAATGCAAGAAGAGAGAATCCAAAATATACCTCCGCATCAATCAGTACTGATGTTGCTGGCACACCCTCCATCAAAGAGCCACCGACGCCAGTTCTTGCTGATCTCATCGAGTTTGATTAAAGAGGGTTAGTCTTTTCTTGAGACTTGTGATTTCTGGAAGACCATGCACCACAATACAATTCGCAATAGAAATCGTGTGTTTGAAATTTTCATTTGATAGTTTTTGCTGATGAGAACCTATGGTTGAATATGTTCAAATCATTTACCAAAGGTTATTAAGAGAGATAAAAACTATAAAAAGAGAAGCCCCAACACGTGGAATTTTCCAAGAGCACCACCATTCCCGGGAAGGAGAAATGTCGTAGATTCATGAGTTATATCATGAAGTATATATGCAGGTGTTTTCAAATATTGTTTGAGTATTTTCTCGAATAAAGTGTGGAGGGAATGGAAGGTTAAATCATAATCATGTACTGCTCCAGACTTTGACCAAGGCAGTTAATGAACGGCCATTGAGTATTCCGTTTAAACAGTCTGGACCATAACTTCAGTACAGCTGTGCCCAATGCTGCCGGTTCAAGGTTGATCGGTGCTTCAGACTCATCTTCGAGATCAATGGAAGTATAAGCTTCTTCAACGATACACTGTGTCCAGCGAAGGATTCGGCTTTCGTTGTCTGTTAGATGAGTTAGTAAAGAGTTCCATTTCCGGAATTTCTTTTTCTCTCTATAACTCACCGCTCAATGATTGATCGGGACCAGCCTCGGCGAGAGTGAAAAGCCATTTACTTAGTAATACCGCGCATTCAAAACTTGCTAGAGAATGACGCACGCTCCAGAAGAAAGCCTGACTCCGTGCAATGTGGTCAATACCCAGTCGTACAGGGATACTGAGGGCGTGGGCGGAGTATATAAGAGCTGGAATGAGACGATAGCTTCGTTCCGGTTTTGGAGAGCGATACAGGGCCGAAGCAATGGTATTGGGGTCGCGAGTCTCGAGACGGCGGTACGGTCCAAGATTAAGTGATAATCGAACGTATGCTAGTCCAAGGAGTGAACTTGAGGTGAATGGAATAGGGCCGTTGTCGTTATGTGGATCAAGACTTGATTCGGGAGCTTGCTGCCAAACACTAGTCCAGGAGCGGAGGGCTCGTCTAAGAAAATCAATAAGTTACCGCAAAAGTTTCAATTGAAGACGAAACTTACTCAATCTTGTTCAGTTCCTCAGTCGGTAGGCTAGTCGAGTGAAGTCCATTTGGCAAGGAGAGTTCACTAACAATGTGAATTCGTTGGAGAAGCCCATGAAGCAGCATATAATTACCCAGGGGAGCAGGTATTGGCTCCAGTGGTACTGCTGAACGTGGCTTTTGAAGTAGGAGTGTTAGGGCGTCTTGGAAGAATAGCTGCTGCGGTCCGCGGGCTTGCTGGGCAGCTTCCCATTCGGCGGCGTTGTTCGCTGTCCATTCTTTCGTGGAACAGGGAAGTCGCATATGTATTTCACTGCTGCGCAGTGATGGATATACATTGTAAGCAACACTATGGATATGAATGAAGCAGAACGAGATGAGTTTCGTTCGGCGAATAGACTCCTGGTCCGCCCACTCATACCAGTCCAGCGGTTGACCACGTGCGTCAGAGTACGGTTCAGTCAGACCAGCATCGCGAAGGTGTTGGACCAGTTGGCCTTGGATCTGGAATGCCTCCTGAACGAGTCCTGCTCGCTCCCAGGTGGCGTAGCCCATAAGGACAAGGAGACAGCGGATAACTTCCATCTGCCGTGACGTGGTGGTGGCTGCAGAACCCCCCGATCGATTTTGTTCGGCATAATGGGCAGCCAGTGGGTAGCCTGATCGAGATTCTCTGTTCATGCGTTCGTATAGGACTGCTTTGGAAACATGGAATATTTTCTCGGCGTTGCGATGCTCGAAGCGATACTGGGCTCCGATGGTCATTATTGCGAGGACTAGCTCGGGAGAACACTCGCCAAAGCGGAAAGTTGGAACATGTATAAATGGAATATGAGGATGAAACCCCTCAAAGTAAGAAGTGAGATAGCGAGTCAACGTATGGCGAGAAGGAAGCGTGAAATCCGGGATAACATTCCGGAAATCTTCGAGGGATGCTGCTAGTCGGAAACGTTGATCCTCAGAGATATTAAATCGAGATGCTTTAGTGGATGGCGGTGGTTCTAAAGGTCGGTATGAGTTACAGGTCCTAAAATTATCAGATAGCAAGCCAGTAAGAGTTAAGACTTACCACTATCCGAGAGTGTGCCTAAGCTCTGATCTCCACGAGGTACCGAAGGTAGCCATGATCGGAAGGGGGAATCTCCTCTCGAGCCCTCTCGCACACTCCTTGGGCGTTTTGTTTGCTCCTGGGAGGATATGATTGGCTTTTGGACATCTTCAACCCCAATTTCTTGCATTTGAGATGGATCTGCCTCATAGGGCAGCCATTCAGCGGGGAGGCCAATGGAGTCAAGAAAATGAGTAAATTCTTGAAAATGGTTGAGATCCTCTGGGAGATATGGCAATGCTAGATGTTTGGTCAGCATAAAAAGAATGCCAGCTTCCTGGTTGGAGCCAACTTACAAGGAGCTTGATAGTCGCCAGGCAGTAGCAGCTGAGCGGCCTGCAACATTGCGGGATCATGCATCCCCGGGTGTGCTTCCGAGATCGGATTGGTAGTTGGGCCCGTAGGCATTATGGGAGGCTGCGTCTGGGGTAAGTATTGAGGCTGATGCGGCGATGGACCGGACCATTGAGGCGGCAGGGGCTGTTGTTGTTGTTGTTGCTGCTGCTGCTGCTGCTGCTGCTGGTGGATTGATGCAGATCGGGCCGATGCATCATACTGCGGGTGCGGGATGGCTGCAGGTTCCGGAGGTGGGGGTTGAGCTGATGCTGGAAGACTGGATTGCGAGTCCGGTGAAGTCAATCCATCTTGATGAGAGATTCGATTATGTCTCTTGAGTAGATCGCGCCTAGTGAAAGCTGCCCCACAGAAGCAAATGAACGGTTTCTCCTTGGTGTCTGTGATTATGGTCAGCCACCTCCAAGGCTATTACCCCAAAAACGACTTACGAGTTCGAACATGGCGCTCCAAATGTTCGGTACGACGGAATGCTCGGCCACAATGGACACAAATCCGTGCTTTTGCGCGACCGGGCTGAGATGGGGATGGCATGGCTCGGAGTCACTTGGAGAAGAGGAGAAAGTGGAGGACGCGGTTGAGGAGGCTCCCCCAAGCGGTGACTCCAACGGGTCCACTTCTTATCTAAGGGTTGCTTGCAATTATACGTTTTTATATCAGCAGATACTTTCTGGATCAAAGTGGAGAGCATTCTCTAGCTCTTCTTTGTTGATTTTGTCAGCCTGAAGAAGTGCAGTATGGCCCTCTTCAAGTCTCTATTCCCAGGCGTCGCTGTCGTGACGGGTGCTGGCGGAACTGGTATGAGCTGCTATCCTGAATGCGGAGGCTATCTTGATCCACAGTCCCACTCACTTTCTGCTTCTTGAGTATAGGTATCGGTGCTGCGGTTGCAAGAGCCTTTGCAGCTGCTGGGTGTGAAAAAATTGCCATTACAGATGTAAATCCGTCCACTTTGGAACAAACTCAGCGAGCTGTCGCTTCGAATTATCCCAATGTACAGCTACTCGCCCGCGCCGGCAGTATCGCTGAGGATCACTTTGCACAGTCCTTTATTGATCAAATAGTCCATAAATTTGGACGTGTCGACTATGCGGTCAATTGTGCCGGTGTGTTAGGTCTACCAATGCGATCAGACGAAACTAGCATCGAGGAGTTTGATCGCGTCAACAACATCAATTACCGTGGATGTTGGCTATCTTCGCGTGCCCAACTTAAACAGATGGTCGTACAAAAGGCTCTTCCTAGCCATGATCCCCGTCGTCCTCCTCAAAGGGGAGCTGTGGTAAATATCGCTAGTCAACTAGGTATTGTCAGCCGTCCAAATGCTCGTAGGTTGAAACCTCTTTCCTTGCACCTGGATACTATATAATTCTCATTCTAACTCCATGGTCTCAGCGGCATATTGTGCATCAAAATCAGCTATTATTGGCTTGACGCGTGCAGATGCGATTGACTACTCAAAAGATGGTATCCGAGTGAATTGCGTCTGTCCTGGAGTTATCGCAACCCCCCTCGTGATGGAGAAGAAGGAAGTACGTGATGCCATTACTCCTGCTGTAAATACCGCCCCAATGGAGAGAATGGGGACATCTGAGGAGGTGGCAGATGTAGCGCTATTTCTTTGCTCGACGCAGGCCTCATTTGTACAAGGACATGCGATGGTAGTCGACGGTGGTTACATAACTGTGTAATAAATTGAATAGTTTCTGATAGATACTGATAGCAAGTTGGTTGACATCATTTCACAATACCCCAACTCACCAGTGCGAGTACTATTAGAAGTTCAATCTTCTTCCACGAATGTAGACATGTATTTCTACTATAAATATCAGAGCTTCCCTCTATCCTTTGCAACTTGGATTCCAACTTCGCAAGGGGTTGGAAAGGCTCTCGAGAATTGTCACGTTACTTTTTGGCCCCAGTCAGTTCTAACTCCAAAACCCGCCTCCGTAAAATATATCGGCTTTTCACGTCGCTCTTCAAGGCCTAGCGCATCCAGAGTCAACAACAGCTTGCTAGTCTGGCAACCATATCGGACCCTACTTCTATAACTTCACTTGTCATTGAGGTTGGTAGGATCATTGCCAGCCTGGTGAGGTATTTAAAGGCGGTACGGGACTCGAGACCAGACAGACGATCGAAAACTAAGCGAAGAGCTGTTCGCGCTTAAAGGTATTCTTCAACATATTTCTGCCCAAACTGAATCCTATTCCAAAGTAGAAGAGCTGGCTCTATCTGATCACGAGCTTCTGGCAAAAGCTTTTGCACGGACGGATGAGACTCAGGTATCCTGTTGAAATTGCTGACATTGAAGATGCCATTACCAAATATATGCATGGGGATCAAACAATTGTGCTTCTAATGGACGCACTCAATGAGAACTGACAGTCAGAGGACATCAAGGGATCTTTGACAAGGTTACTGAACAAGTTTTCCAATCTTCGTATTTTCTCACAGGCACGATAGAAATTGTTCTCGTGGAAGGATGCCAAGATAATAAATATAAATGAATCAATATCACCACATGGAAATAGTCCCAGATTGAGTCCACTCAATCTGGGGCTCGAATGTCTCTGTGTTTGGGCAGTTGGAAAAAGTGCAAGTAAATGATAGAACGGGTTCTATACCATTTTCTCCCGGGGTTCCCTTACCACCTGTATCACCTTTGCCAGCTCAATTTGAGTGTCCCATCTGCTTCGAGGTCAAAAAATTTCAGAAGCCACACGAATGTTTAAATGCCCGTGAGGATGTGCAATCATTTATTGCACTTTTTCCAACTGCCCAAACACAGAGACATTCGAGCGCAAAGCAAATTATGTGCGCCACGAAATGGAGGTGCACAGGCGACCAGAATATTATGCTTGTTCTTTTCCAGAATGTGGAGTCACTTTCCCACGCAAAATTGCTTTTATTCGACACTTGATACAAGAGCATAAGTTGTCCGCTCCTATGAAGAAGAGAAAGACTTTATCTAAAGAGCAGTTGGTTCCACCAGATGACAAGGAAGAGACTTTGCGGGAAATTGTCGAGCAGTGTCACCGAGAGGATCCCTCAGCTGAGAAACTGTGTCGATTTTATGGAGCTAATTTGAGTAGCTGGGGTAAGCTGAGGATCCATCTGGCAAAGCACATGGAGGAACTGGCAGTGCCTATTCTGGAAATGGTCAATCAAAGCCTTGGATCTGAACACTCTTGGGGACTTCTAGTTTCTTTAGCATGCACCATACAATGAACAACTATTAAATAGAACATACCCGAGGATGTCAAGCAATGCGGCCAAGAATCATTGATACACCTCTAAATGAGGCCAAATGGTACGGTGTCGCATCCATACTGCCATACTGCTGCATGTTTAACAACGTGGGCTAGGCTGTATGATTTGAAGCACAAAAGATTATGCATATGATCAACAATATACTGTTCTCTAGCGCCTCTCCGTGCTATTTTTTCAGACAAGCCTTTACCGTAAGGGCTCCTTGATGCCCGAGAATGTATATGACCCTGGTCTGAAACTCTCCCATAGAAATACTATCATATTAAGGCAGAGACCTGATTTCGAGTTCTCGTCTAGAAGATTCAGAATTTCGACTGGGTCGATTTGCGATTTAGCAAGTAATTGAAACGCTATGTTTATGTACTAATAGGGTGTGCTCGCATTTGCAAAAATCATGATTTGACAGATCGGAAACACGTTCAAGTCCTTTTCCAATCGAAATTACTCTCCCATGCATGCCCGACTTGTAATATTTTCTCTTCTTGCCACAATCCTCCGACAATCTGCATGCCAACTGGCAGCATAACTTTATCATCATCCTTTGCTGGTGCGAAACCAACAGGAATTGACATTGCAGGATGCCCAGTAACGTTGAAGATAGCAGTATTGATAGTCAACCCCATGCTGGGCTTCAGTGACTCCAACGGTGGACCCCATTTCCCATGCTTCGGGGCCACCACGGGAGTTGTGGGCATCACCAAAGCATCATATTTCTCGAAGAGTTTCTGGTACTTATCGCTGACTTGACGCCCAATATTCACTGTCTTTCCATAAATGTTTGGAAAACGTGACATTAGATAGAGCCCATTGATAATGACATTCTTCGTGGACGGGAATGCTCGCTGGAAACCTTCATCGGACCAGGGAAGTCTGTTTATCTCTGCTTCCATCATACAGAGACCTCTTCTTCCGGTGTTTTGGCCCAGAAGGGTCTGCGCCCCAGCAATCCGGGAAAGTATCGTCCAGAGTGCTGGCCCATGTAAGTGGTCTGGAAGCGACACTTCCTCGACGGTGGCACCCAGGCTTTCGAATTTCTTAGCCGCTGTAAAGACAGACTCCCTAACAGTCGGATCCACGGCACTATGCTCGAACCCTTCCCTAACAAGGCCAATTTTCAGACCATCAAGCCTTAGAGGCCCATTTTCAATTGCCGCCGCGAATCTAGTCGAGCCTGGCTTCAAGCTTCCCAGGGAACGATCGTCGATTCCATCGTAACCACTGATCACATCTAAACATGTAGCCACTTCAAGCGTCGTACGAGCGAGTGGACCAGCATGGTCAACCAATGCGTCCCCACTAGATATGCCAGTATAAGGTACTCGGCCATGGGTTGGTTTCAGACCAACACCTAAGACAAGTCAGTTCAGTCCGCCATGAATAGTTATGCAATAGATATGGAGATACTGACATCCACATAAAGCTGCCGGAACTCGAATGCTTCCACCCTGATCACCTCCTATTGTAATATCAACCAAGCCCCCAGAGACTAAGGCTGCGCCACCGGATGTGCTTCCACCGGCCGAGTATCCTGGCGCATGAGGGTTTTCAATAGTACCCTGGGCACTCGTATATGAGGACGTGGAATGACAATAATGCTCGCATGTAGACGTGCCATGGATATTTGCTCCCGCATCAAGCAGGCGCGTTACTACTGTGGCATCGGTTGAGGGTGTCCACGCAGGTGTGACATCGCTTCCAAGAAGTTGTGGCACATCGGCCACTGCCACCACGTCCTTCACACTCACTGACTTTCCCGCCAGGACACCCCCTTCAGGGTTTCCCCGAATGAGAAACTTATGCGACCATGCTTGTCCAAACACTTGTTCTTCAGCTGCACATCGCCGTACATTTTCCCGAGGGTACTTCGTCTTATTTGGCACTGGTTGATAATCGGGTAATGCGTCCACGCCCTCCGCGCAATCGTGAACTGCTGCAAGAAGAGTATGGAAATCACTCGACTCGTTAGGGTCAATGGTCAGGCCCAAAGGCTCGATTAGAGCCTCAGCATCGCCGGGCTTAACGGGGTTATTCCTGAATTCAACCGTTAGTAATCTATCAAGCAGATCGCATTATCGATGCTAGTCTTCCACTCACTCGGAGATATTTGTGAAAAGGACCGACATGCTGGAATGTGGCAAGGGGGTAGGTACAGTTCTACCGCGTTGCTGGGGAGTTGAAGATTTTATGAAATCGCATCATGCAATAATTCTTTCATGGTCCATTCGGATAATCCCCGATTCATGATCCATACATTTGGAGACATCTTTTGCCGACGAGCCCATCAATGTCCAGCAAAGAAAAAAAAGGGCCGTTGATCTTGACTCCAAATTGACTCCAACATGAAGGACCCACCAAATGACTCGGTCTATCTTGGAGCGAGGTTTGATGAAGAGAGAAATTGAATAACCAGGGACTCTGAAGATTGATAACAATTTTGGATTACACATTCTCTCGACCAAAAATTTGGTTCATGTTCCTCTTTGTCGATCGATAATATGCAGACGACTCCGACGACTCCGACGAGAGGGGCTCCCAGCGTCTTCCCCGCATTCAACCCGTTTGCGTGAACTGATACAAAACCCTTCCTCGACACTCCCTTTCACTCTCGAATATCCCATTACCAATTGATTTCACACAATGGGTCCCAAAAGAGTCCTCATCACCTATGGTGTAGACGTTGATGCTGTTGCCGGATGGCTCGGCTCATACGGTGGAGAAGACTCGACAAACGATATTAGCCGCGGTAAGTGATGGCCAGGAGGATTCGCGCTTCCTTTCTCTAACATTGCAAATCGGCAGGTGTCTGGGCAGGAACAGTTGGAACTCGACGTCTCTTGAAGCTCTTCAACAAGTATGACATCAAGACAACATGGTTCATTCCAGGTCACTCGTTGGAAACTTTCCCGGAGGAGATGGCCGCAGTCCGCGATGCTGGTCACGAAATTGGACTCCATGGCTACTCTCACGAGAATCCGACCGATATGAGCATTGAGCAACAACGCGACGTACTGGATAAGACCTACCGTATGCTCACCGAGTTTGCTGGTAAACCTCCACGGGGTAGCGTGGCACCTTGGTACGCTAACTTGCTGATTTTGAAGAAATTGCCGAACTGACCGCTAATAAACCTTTCTGTAGGTGGGAAACGAGCCAAGAGGGTGCCCAGTTACTTTTGGATTATGGAATCGAATACGATCACAGCATGAGCCATGAGGATTGCCAAGCATACTACTTGCGTACCGGCGATAGCTGGACTAAAATCGATTATACCAAGAAGGCAGAGGAATGGATGAAGCCGTTGGAGCATGGACCACAAACGGGACTTGTTGAGATTCCATCTAATTGGTACATCGATGATCTACCTCCAATGATGTTCATCAAAAAGGCGCCTAACAGCCACGGATTCGTCAATGCGCGCGATGTAGAAGATATCTGGCGTGACCACTTTGACTACTTCTACCGCGAGTACGATGAGTTTATCTTTCCTATCACCATCCATCCAGATGTTTCCGGTAGACCTCATGTGCTGTTAATGCACGAACGGTATGTTTGCTTTCTTTCACACGGTTTAACTCGAAGCTAATAAAAGACAGCCTTATTGAGCACTTCAAGAAACACGATGGAGTGGAGTTTGTGACTATGGAACAGCTTTGTGATGAGTTCAAGAAGAAAAATCCTGTTCCAGAGGGAGCGTTAATGCCAGCACCGGCTGGAGCTATGTTGAAGAAGTGAAGTAATCAGACTAGGATTTCTGAAATAGAGTCAATCTACAATTACATATTCATCCTTTTGGACATCAAAGGACATCTAGAACAACAAAAATCGTCATAAATCCCGCAGATTTGCGCCAACGATAGTTACACATTATACACCAGCCCTGGGGTGTAAACACTACTTCATAGATTTAGTCCAAGACTACTGGTCTTCGGCTTGTCATTGCTAAATGAAAGTCCAAGAAATATTGCCAGGACGATTTTCTGAAGGTCCACCTAGTCAGGCAACCAGACCACCAGCTTATCTTCTTCCTATACCGAGGTCTTCCAATGATATGCTGTGGTATCTAATGACCTCTATTCAGTTGATAAACCTCCAACCTGGAAGTAGTACCCCAACTCACCGATCTGACCCCAACATACCAGCCCTTCTCCAACTCACGCTGGCCTGCTTGCGCCGTTCTGCTCAGCCACTTCTTGTCGTTATCTTGCCGTGTATATTCTCCGAGATGTTCTTCTTGGCGTCTATTGGGTAAATCTGATCTACTCCAACCATCCGCCTCCATTTGGAGTCTTCAACGAGACTGACCCCAACGCTCCCCGTAGCTGGTCCACACTTCAGACCTCCACTCAACCCATCGCGTCTTCGTCGTTATCATAAAGCTCGAATTCGCGGGGAAGCACATAGTGGATCAGCTGTCCCACTTTCTCCGTTTCCTGCAATCCTTATCGTGCCCTGCAGTTGGATTTCCAGAAACTCTAAGCTCTGTCACCTGTTGAAAGGGGGAAATGACAAGGTCTCGCCGGGAAAATCCCGGGTTGTGAGATAGGTTTTGGTCATTGAGCCGTGTCCTGCTATATATGACCCCTCTCGTCGAGTCTACAGATACTCCTCATTCTTTCATGATAATCTCTCTTCCTTTATCGATTGGGCTTGTCACCATCATCTTTCCCACCATTTACTGCAGTCCCGGTCGGACATAAAGCGCGTTTTCGCCTGCAGAATGTCTTCACAGGACGAGATTAAAGTGGCTCCTCATGACTCTCATATCCCTGATGAACAGACTGCAGAAATTGAAGACCAACATGAAGTCTTCAAAAGAGGTGATGGACAGGTTGATTTCCGTACCGTGAGCTGGATTAGAGCCGGCGTGATATTTCTAAAGAGTAGGCGAGCCCTTGGAATTAGCAACTGACTAGGAAACGTTCAATTCCGCTAACAAAGCCACCTGCGGCCATTTTGATAGTCATTTTCGCAACTGGAGTACTCTCAATTCCATCGTTAATGTATCAACTCGGCGCCTTTCCCGGTGCTGTCAACGTCATTGGATGGACTCTTCTCAACACCTATTGTGCCATTGTTCAAGGCAATTTTCGCAATAGATACCCGGGCTGTCACTCCATCGCCGACATGGCACAGGTTGTCGGTGGCCCCCTCTTGAAAGAAGTGGTTGGGGTTCTTTTTACGATCAGCTATGTGATTGTCGCTGCATCTGGTATTATCGGTGTCTCGACAGCATTCAATGCATTGTCACTTCACTCTCTATGCACTGTGTGGTTCTCATTCATCGCGACAGTGATCATTGCTGGGTGTGCAAGCGTGCGGAAATTCTCCCATATTGGTTGGTTGACCTGGGTTGGATTTGCCAGTGTGTACATCGCTGTCTTTATCATCGTGTATGTTAACGGCCACCCCCCACCCTACGCCCTGCTCCCTGCTCCCTTATCATTTCAGATACTAACTGCAATATTTTAGGATCGGTGTCACCGTGAGAGATAGACCCGCTGCTGCACCACAGACAGGTGATTTTGAACTTGGGTATCGCGTTATTGGCAATCCCGACTTTACTACAGGTATCACGGCGGCAGCAACGATATTTGTATCCAGTGCCGCGACATCAGCCTTTCTCCCGGTGATTTCAGAGATGCGCAAGCCTAAAGACTATCCCAAGGCGGTTTATATGAGCATGAGTCTGGTCACAGCGTCATACCTTACTTTTAGCTTGGTTATCTATGCCTGGTGTGGCAAGTGGATTGCATCCCCTTCGCTTGGGAGTGCAGGAGAAACGGTCAAGCGTGTGGCATATGGAATTGCGCTTCCAGGTCTGATTATCAGCGGTTGTTTATATGTGCATGTTGCGGCAAAGTACCTCTTTGTCCGAATCCTGCGCAATTCTCGACACCTTCAAGCCAATACCATGGTACATTGGGGTACCTGGCTCGGCTGTACCATAGGGATGGCAGCGATTTCATTCATCTTGGCCTGCGCTATTCCCATCTTCAATTATGTCTTGGCGCTAGTGGGTAGTCTTTGCTTTGCACCCCTGGCGATCAGCCTTCCTGGTTGGCTTTGGGTATATAGTCATGGTGAGTATCTGAAGAAGGGAAATCTCTGGCGACAAACCATATATGGGCTCCATATATTGCTGATCTTGCTTGGACTATTTATGACGGTGGGTGGCACCTATGGGGTTATTGTCCAAATCAATAACGCATATGCCGATGGGTCAATTTCATCGGCATTCTCTTGTGCCGATAATAGTGGGTCGGTGGGGACATAAAAAATATCAATTACAGAGTACAGAGTACTATGTATATGTATGTCTTATAAGCATTGTGTTTTAGTTTGATACTTATAATAGTCATTCAAAAAAAAAAAAGACTACTCAATGATATCCAGAAGTGTAGTATCTCGTAGTATAGACTTGATCTGCATTTCTGATATCCCAGGGAAGTCAGATGACTAATCCTTGTATGTACCCAAAATAAATCGAATCTCCGAAAAATGCCAATTTCAAGTGGACCCAAACGACGCACAAAATTGTACTCTGCCCGTATGCACGATGTATATGCGACAGTCTCCACTTGTCAAAGCGAATTTGCATTTATCCAAACGAGATCATGACGAATGATTCGTTCGATTTAAAAAATAAAATAATACTGTACAAAATATACATAGTACAAAGTAACACTAGAATCGCGGTCACCGCCAAGTCCCCGGGACCTCCGGCGTGCCGCCAACTCCGAGACTGGGCTTTTGTCGCTTTCGTCCCAATTCTTCGTTTCTTCTTGATTGCTCCTCCTTTTGTCTTTCTCTTTCTTTTCCTTCTTCCCCTCTTCTCTCTTTCCTCCCCCTCCTCTTTGATATTCTGGATTCCATCGAATCCTTGGATCTCTGCTTCTTACAATTTACTTTCGGTGATGTGACGACTGAATTCATTCAGATCTTATCAGCACTCTCCGTTATCAGTGCAACTACTCCTCTTCGCGGTGTCACAGAAGCTCAACAGTCATGCTTCTCAATCAAATACCCCTCATACTGCTTCTGAGCAGCTTTGTCTCAGCAGCACCGATCCCCTCCTCATCCAACAGTATAATTACATCCAATCTCGACACTGAAACACTACCCTCATCGGAGTCTGCCTCCTCTACTCAATCAAGCCATCTCGTCAAACGAAGACCTTATTATTTTCCCGAAACTGTCCCCGATGAAGACGAAATTGCGGCTCGCCTCGCTTCCCTTCGTGAGGCTGGTGTATCCCCAGATATTCAGACGCAGCAAGGACACGATCAAAAGTCAATCGGAACTCCGGATGCAGCGATCGACATGAACCGGATTAGCGCACAACCACCCCCCATTCAGGAATCTTCATTCATTTTACTAGGAAGAGACACTCCGCATTCTTTCTGGGAAGCTGCCATACCAGCCTTTCTTCCGGCGGCATGGTTTTTCGTCCTTGCGTCCGTTGTTGTCTGCATTGCGACTGTCATCAGGGGACTAAGTGAAAGCGAAAGTGACAATACCAATGACAATGCCAGCGACCAGGGCAAACACTGATTAGAATTTGTGAGACTGAGACTTGCATGCGAGGAGCTGGTGACCTCGACTCTCACCCCCCCTCTCCATTTCTTTTCGACATTCTCTACAAGTCCGGCCTTGCTCCGTCTTCCCGCAAGGTATCAGCGATCGACACCAATCTCTCCCCACGCTCTTAATTTCGAAGCGAAGCATTATCTCTACAGTACGCCGCCCCGCACGACTACCGAAACGCCCGCAGAACGCCACGACGCCCCCTCTTTCACGCGTCCATTGGCCGCACGGTGTTCCCCCGAAGGCACCTGATCTGGAAGAAACTGCGCAGAAGAACGGAACGCAGAAAATTTTTTTAAAAAAAACGCACAATTATCTCACAAGGCCACACTCACTTAACCCGTTCCGCGTCGGAGGGTTTCCTCCGAAACACCGATTCCCTCTTACGGTCTGTCTCTCCGTGTGGGTCCCGCTTCTCCACCGAATAGCTGCAGCGCGTCTGGAGCTCGGAGGCTGGGACTGCCGGGTCTCGGATTATGCTCGTGCTCGTACTCGGGAAGAACCAAATAGGAAACTTTTTCGAGGTTGCCAATGGTCAATTTGGACAGGTTCTTGCCACCGTTCCCGAATTGAAGATATCGCGCTCTTTCTCGTTACATGGTTTTTTTTCCCCCCACATTAGTTGCGCGATGCGGAAAGAGTTTCTCGGCGGATAAGCGCCATGGCTGGTGTTTGGTCGCTCACTTCCTCCTATCGGGCTGACACGCATCCGCATGCCGGTTGGTGGAACAACTCCAATACGACTGCGACCGTGAATCCGATATTCAGGACAAATCTACTCTCTATACGACAAAAAGAGTCTTGGATCACAGGTTCTCGGTGTCTATTGGATAACAAGAGTTCATTCATGGACCCCCATATAGCTAGCTGCCTGGAGTGCTCAGCCTATGCTTACGTGGTATCAGGCTGATGTGAAGGTCCAGAACCCATGACGATCTAGATCAATCCCAGTCCACGATTTCCAATTGGGGGGCTCAGGACTTTTATTTTTAGGAAACGAATTACGTATGATATATATCCTTACTTTTTTTCATTTAAGCACCGAATGAAATGAAATCTTGATCACTTCCCAATATCTATCTCCTCTCTACAAACGCATGTATGGCCGTATTCTTACCCTAGCTGAACTCAGCAGAATCCACCGGAGAAGTCAACGACATGAATGATGATGATAATACGGAAAATGAAAAAACATGAAGAGAAAGGGGAAATAATTTCAGAATACCGGTGACGCCATGAAGATAGTGCAGGGAAATGGCCAAAGATGATAGTGACCACAGAAAAGAAGTACGAAATCCACCCAGTAATGGAGAGGAAGGCAAAAACAAATACAAGGAATCAATCTTTTTTTTTTTTTGGAAAATTACCATTGAACATGGAAAAGAATAAGCGGGAGCGGAAGCGTAAATAATGAACACAAGTCAGGTTCAGAATGACATTTGAAAATGTGAGATAGAATATATACGCGAATTATGAGGGTTTATGCAAATATTCAGGAATCGTCAACAAGACGCTTTTGTGTCCAGGCACGCTTGGCCCCATCTAAAAGGACATCCATATTACCACTGTTCTCGCACATGCTTCGGAACAGTCCACCTTCGCGATTGATTAGGTCCCAGGGGTGCTCGTATTCGATGACGCGCCCGTGGTCGAGGACCAAGACCTTATCGTAATCAATGATAGTCTGCAGTCGGTGAGCGATGGTGATGATAGTACTATCGCGTAGTTCGCGGAGAGTTTCCTGTATCTTGGCATCGGTGGCGTAGTCAATGGAAGCAGTTGCTTCGTCCATCATTAGGACACGGGGTTGTTTAAGGAGGGCGCGGGCTAGACAGAGGAGTTGGCGCTGTCCTTGGGAAAGATTAGAACCAGACTCTGAGACCAGGCTGTCCAAATTGTGGAAGACGTTTTTATTATCGCCAACCGTCATAGTACTGCCGTTCATGCCATTGGCTTCAGTGGCAGTGAATGTACTAGAGGTCATTGGAGTTGCGGCGCCTGAGCCATCAGACCCGATCAGGTGCACGCGACGGATAGCAGTGAAGATCTCCTCATCACTGAAAAGACTGAATGGATCGAGGTTGCTGCGGATGGTCCCGGTGAAGAGGGTTGGGTCCTGCGGCACAATGGTGATTGCTTCACGCAGGTCACGCAGTCCAATGGAACCAATATCGACGCCGTCGATCAAAATCTGGCCCTTTTCTGCTTCCAAGCCACGGAAAAGTGCCAATGCCAAAGAACTCTTGCCTGCGCCTGTACGACCGACGATACCGACCTTCTCGCCTGGCTTCACGGAGAAAGAAACCTCCTTGAGAACGGCGTCGAGGTCAGGACGATAACGAGTGGTATAGCCGTTAAACTCGACAGCGCCCTCAGTGGGCCAACCAGTGGTAGGTCGAGACTCGGGGATAACGGGAGCGGCCTCCTGGTCGACCTCAAGATACTCGCGGACACGCTCGACCGAGTTCATGTTTTGCTGAACCTCAGAGTAGAGACGAACGAGCCACAGTACATTTTCCGTGAATGTCACAGCGTATGTCAGCGACAAACCAGCAGCACCGGCATCAATTTTGCCAACATTGATCAAGACGAATGTCGCAGAGAAGAAGGAAACAAGAGCACCAGTCCAATCCACTCGAAGAGCAAGCCATCGGTTACTAGCCCAGAGGTAAATGTGGGGTCGATTGTAAGCGTTGATGCGACGGTGGTTATCAACAATGAAACGAGGCCCGTCACCGTAGGCACGAATTGTGACAATACCATTGAGTGTCTCGCCAAACTGCTGGTACAGAGGGCTGCGTTGGACTGATTCCAAACGCTTCAGATCCCGAGACGAGTTTAGGTAAATAGCACCCAGAGCAGTGTAGACCAGAGTGATAAAAACACCAGCAATTAAGAATCCAGGGGTGATGGCAGAAATCAAAATCACGATCATGATGACGGAAGCCAGACTGTGGAGCATTCCTATTGCCACAGGTGCGACTTCTTGATCGACTGATTCAACATCCTTGGAGAAACGATTCATGAGTTGACCGAGAGGGGTCGAGTCGAAGAATCGGAACTTAGCGTGCATCACGGTTTTGAGCAGGCGGTCGTGGATCTTCCAAGATGCGTGAAGAGAACCCCAGAATAGAACGGCCTCTCGGCTCAGGGATATCGAAATGTATAGGAAACCAAGCAGAGCATACACACCCAAGTAGTAAGCAACATTGACCTGACCATCGGGAGTAGTTCCTGACGCACGAGTGCTCAGCTGGGGTGGTCCCCAAGTACTCATTTTAGAAACACTTCCGACATTGAAGGTTGGAGGCTTGAGGTGAGCGGCGGCGGCGTAATGGCCAACATCCTGAGAACCGACATCAGCAGTTTGATAGGCATTAGCCCACTGTCGGATCCAAATGTTGGTAGAGACAGACCCCAGCTGCTGTAGACAGAAGACAGCGACGGCTAGAACCCAGTATGGCCACGAGCCCATTGACTTGAGGTACATCGTGACTGTAGACATTTTGATACTTCCAGTAGCTTTGCTCTCTTTCATATGAGATTCGTCTTTCTTGCCCTTATCAGCATTTCCATTGGCGGTCCCGTTGGCACCCGAGTCTGTGGAGTCTTCATGTTCTGATGGAACACGAGAAAGACCACGCGAGCTAGCTCGTGATCCAGGACGAGACTTGAAGAATTCATCGCCCAAAGCACCAGTGGCAGCAACATCATCAGGACGTCCTTGCGAAGAGATCTTTCCGTTCTCCAGAACCACGACGTGATCAGCCTGGGGCACAGTCAAAGCCACATTGTGGGTAACCAGAATGCAGGTACGGTTCAGCATTAACGGGCCAGTCAGAGCCTGACGGAAGATGTGCTTAGCAGTGTGAGAGTCAACGGCGGAGAGACAGTCGTCCAACAACAGATGGCGGGCACTGCTGTAGACAGCTCGAGCCAAGGAGATTCTCTGTTTTTGGCCACCAGAAAGACTGATTCCCTTCTCACCGACCAGAGTCTGGTCGCCGGCGTCCAGAATAGTGATATCACGTTCCAGGGCGCAGGCCTTGAGGACGGCACGGTAACGTTTCTCGTCGTAGGGAGAGGCGAAGATGATGTTTTCTTTGACGGTATCGTTGACCAACCAAGCTTCCTGAGCGCAATAAGCAATGCTATTGATCAAGCCAGTTTCGGGATCCACAGGGAGGTCTGCGCGGCTGGACATGCCACCAGGGAGATGGACACGGCCTTCAATGAGACGCATTTCACCAAGCAAAGCCATGAGAAGAGAGGTTTTTCCGGAACCGGTGGCACCAGCGATGATACTCAGCTTGCCGACGGGGAATTCGACATCAATATTGATGAGTCGGAACGCATCAGCACTATCAGTGTTGGGACTGGTTTGAGTCTTGGGTTTAGTCGTGCCCCAGGTCAAAGTAGCCTTCTCGATTCCAATCTTTGCGGGCCCATCAGACGAGCTGCTTTCCTGCAGCTGGTCGTATTTGCCAGTCTCTTCTTCATTGAGATACTTATCCACACGGTCCAAGGAAACCTTGGATTCCTGAACGTGAGCCACCATATCCGCCAATTGGTCCAAAGGTACGCGAAGCAATGAGAACATCGACAGTGCAGGGAAGGCAATTGATGGCGTCAAGTGCTTTTTCTCGACAACAGTATACAGGAAGAACGAGAGGAAAGTGATCAAAATTGGTGTGCCGTACCAAACAGTAGCCGCGGTGGACCAAAGGATATAGCGTCGACGCAAAGACTTGAGTTCAGCTCTGCGCTTCTCATTGACGATGTCTTGGAATCTTTGCTCCCATGCAAAATACTTGATGATACGAATGTTCTGCAGCACCTCGTTTGTAGCATGGATACGAGCGTCAGTGCCCTTAAGAATCATATTTTGCACCTTGTTAAATTGTCGTGCAATGAAGAGATTAACGGGAAGCATCAAGACCATCAAAACTATGCCGGCAAATGAGCTGAAACCCATAATCTTATAGAGCAATGTAACTGCCATGATGATTTGTACCGGGACACTAGCCCACAAGAAATGCAAGTAGGCACCAACCTCACTGACTTTGAAGGAATCGATGGCCATCAGGTTAATGATTGTACCAACATTGGCCTGCACTGCCGCATCCTCGAGATCGGACTTGGCATTTTCGCCAGACTCAGTGTCATTGCTATCCGCATTCTTCTTCTTACGACCGAAAGAGAACAGGCCCTTTTTCTTCTTCTTAGTCTGGGTGGTATCCTTGCCAGCAGGCTCCTCAACGGCCTTTCGAACAGCATCCATGGAGGCGCCTGCCTTGCGACGCAGGGCCTTGGCGTAAATTTCGCCGATGATAATGGCACGAATCTTGACACCCATCTTGCGGCCAATGTAAAGAGCTTGGCCATCGGCAACACCCTGAACGATTGCGGAACAGAACAGGAGAATCGCGTACAACCAGGCGGCATTGGGCGTGGTTGAACGAGGATTTTCGACATATTCAAGAATAGCTTTCAGAAGAAGACTTGGCACGAAAACAAACAGGTTGGCGAACACGGTCCATGCACCCTGCTTCAAAATTGTGCCAAAGAAGAATCGAAGGAGCTTCCATGCCAGGGAGCCTGTCATTTGTCGTTGCCGGAATTCACTAAGCACCGAAGCGGCTTTTTGAGACGGAGTCAAATTCCAAACATCCTCTAGCTCCAATGGTTGCCGATATCCCTTCAGAACCAATGGGTCCAGCCATGCAAAAGTTGCCAAAGACAACAGACTAGCCATAGGGTGGCGTGGAGGCTCCAGTCCATCCTCACGCTCGACCACAACCGGCTTGTTACCTCGACGAGTCGTGAGAGCAATGATGAAGAGTAAAGTACTGAGAGCGAATTCGACACTGCTGAGAATCAAGGCGTGTCGTGAAATTGGGTGGATGACGGCGGATCGGAAAACCATGATGTTGAAAAGCCACTGGGCGCTGTACAAGAGAGCTGTATGTGTCCACAATCGCGGTGCCGAAAAGAGGTCCATGGTGGACAGAAGCAATCGCACCAAGACCAGAAACAGTATATAACCCCAGGACACGAGACCCGCAATGGCGGGGATAGTGCCATGGCGGCCCCAGCCCTGGGTCGTCAAAGCGACTACATAGAGCGCAACTTGACCGATCAGAGCAGCAACTTCAAGAGAGACGATTGTGACTTCTCCCCTAGGACGGTCGACCTCTACCTTTACATGATCGGACTCAGTCTGGACGGCTTGGTGAAGCATGGGATCTGATTCGCTCGCACGACTATTGGGAATGTCGCCGGCATCATTGGGAAGAACCTTATAGGCGACACCTTTTTGAGAGACGATATAACGATATGCGAGGTGGGAGACGATCAGAAGCAAGGAAAGGCCACATGCCACGAGCGGAAGTAAGACTTGCAGGACACTATCAGATTTTGGGCGATCAGTACTCAAATGTCGTCCAACGGTCGGATGAACCCCCGAAAACCCGGTCGGAAGTAAAAATAATAATAATTGATGGGTACTCACTTGCGTTGGAAGCATCGCGACAAATCATCTATGGCCCAAATGGGGCCTTCGCAATGCGAGAGCATCGTTTGTGGGATGCAATGCCGGCGATAGAGCAATTGAGCTCGAGGGGAAGCTCCCAGCGCAGACGCGGAGAAGCAATAGACTTTTTTTGCCCCCGCTCGTGATATTAAAAATTGAAAACTGATACAGCCAAAATTCTAGAAAGTGAACGAGAGAGGGAGAGAAAAGAAAAAAGAAAAAAGAAAAAAGATCCCCGAGTGGGTTAAAAACAAAATTCAACGGCGCAGAGCAAGGTTGGCATGGCCAAGTTGAACGGAACCGGAAAGTGAAGAAGAATGATCAAGAAACCCCGGGGACAGTTGGAAGGGGAAGAGATATCCGATAGGCGAGATGAAGGCGGGGCAGATTTGCTGCAAGATGAAGAAATTCGAAGAGGAGAAAGAGGGTCTTTAGGGAGAGAATCGGAGGTGGAGTGTGCAGAAAGAAGAGAAAAGAAGATGCGATGGAAAAGAGAGAAGAGTAGGGATTGCGCACGTTCCTAAAGCGGCGGTGGACGGGTTCGCCCGCACGTTTGGGTGACATGCGCCGCCACTCAATTTAGCTGGGAAAGGAAGTACCTTCGAATTCTAGTAGTAGTACTATGGTAGATCTTGTTGTAGATACTAAAGTATCTATAGAACAATCCCTTGTCTGAAACAAAGCATTGTCACACTCACTAGTGACCCCTCGTGAACTAACGGCCATACGAAGCTATAGTAAGCTGCATCTCCTCATGCGCATCGGAGGATGACTCGATGCAGCGATGATCGTTTCTTATCGGGGACAGTTCAGTTCCCCACTGTTGATGTTATCGGGCCAGGCACTGGAGGAGTCGAGATGATCCCATGGCCAGAACAATGCATAGTGCACAGGGGAGTATTATACCTAACCAGTGGTTATGTGACTTTTGCTCATATCATAGACAATCACTTGTTGAATAACCTCATCTCATATATACACAATATAATCTGAAATCTCTTCTACGCCACGTTCTTCCCCTTGCCACCGCCGACTGACTAAACCGTTTTGGTTCCCAATTTTGTGGCCCCCCCGACATCATCGTCGATCCACTTTCCTTCTCCTTTGTCCACTCTCCCAACCTCCCTAACAATCACTCTTTTGATTATAGAGTCATCCACCAGCACTTTGTATCGCCTCGCTAGATACATCATGGCGGAACGAATTCTCATGAATGAACTCCGCACTCTTTCCAAGGAGAAATGGGTCAATATTGAGGTTAGTTTCCATATTCCACTATTACTCATCACCACCACCATCATCCCTCCAGTTTAGTACCGATGAAGCAACCTTTAACTAACGATCTCCCAGCTCCATAATGAAGATATATTCAAATGGGATATCGCCCTTGTCGTGTTGAACCCAGATTCCCTATATAATGGCGGTTACTTGAAAGCATCCATGACCTTTCCCAAGAACTACCCATACTCCCCTCCAGGTACCTCTCACTAAGCTCTTTTTCACTCTGCATCTGGTGTGACCGTGGCGCTAACGTAACCTGCGTGGTTTCTCTTTCCCTGCAGAATTCCGATTCCTGGTACCACTCTATCATCCAAATATTTATCCGGACGGGCGGCTCTGCATCTCCATCCTGCACCCGCCAGGCGAGGACGAAATGTCTGGTGAATTGGCCGCAGAGCGATGGTCACCTGCACAACGAGTTGAATCCGTGCTGATTTCAATTCTCTCCCTCCTGGACGATGCCGAAGTTTCCTCGCCTGCAAACGTGGACGCAGCAATAATGCTGCGCAAGGACCCCGTCAAGTACCATGCGATTGTGAAGACCAATGTAGACGGGTCCCGGAAGCTGGCCCCGTCCGGTTTCACCATGCCTGTGGATTATACCCCCGCGCGCGACTTGGAGAAAGATGACGATGATTTCTGGATGGACAGTGAGGTCGATAGCGACCCCTTTGGTGGTAGCGACTCTGACGAGGATATGGATCAGATCAGCGCGAGTGAAGATGAGGATGATGACGACCAGAATCTAAGTGAAATCACCGAAGAACTCCGGCAGAAAGCGTAGGGCTTCTTCTCGCCTCGTTGGTTTCCAACTTAGCCCTTTTCAACATGCATAGCATCATGGCGTACACATGACGGGAGGTTCGGACTTTCTTTCTGTCTCTTTTATTTCCTTTTTTTTTAGTTGTGCTGCGTTTTATATTTCATGGCAGTTATTTACATTGCATGGGAGATGGGGCGTTTTCAAACTCACTGGTGGAGATCATCTTATGTGTATACAGAATAGCATCGTCATTCAACTTGGTTTGAGCTAGATCAATCAGACTGCAATCATCATTCGAAGGCTTGTTAATGAGAACTTGAACTCAAACTGTAAGACAAAGCATTGGCTATACAAATTACTCCTGTAGGTAGTAATTATCTCCCGGTGGAAACCCCCACAACATAACACTGGAGTGTTGTGAACATTAGTTTGAAACTACCCTTCTTTCTGCCGTCTTTTCTACGCCTCTTTCTACCACTTCTAAGCCTTCGGAATGATAGTAGAAACGAGAGGCGGTAGGTCAAAGCACATCGTTTCAAACTTATGTTGCACCACTGTATCCCCGACGCCCCTCGTTATACCCGATCTCCAATTGATATACCCCATAGCCCCCAAACATCCCCCATTCCATCCACAACCCTCACAAGGTTTTATTAACCCTCACCAGAATTCCCCTGAAAATTAAATACTCGAATTAAGCATGGCCACGCAGAAACTCGCAACCTGGTCCGTGAATCTGGACTACGCCTCTCTCCCAAAAGAAGTCATCGATGCTGCCGTCCGCAGTTTCTACAATTGGGCCGGGTGCACTGTAGGTGGAAGCAATCACCCCGCAACAATGAAAGCACGAACTGCACTGGCACGATTCACGGGAGCTCCTACGTCCAGATTACTCGGTTCGAATGGCGTCGATTTAGATGCAATGCATGCTGCGTTGTTGAATGGGATTGCTTCGCATGTTCATGATTATGACGATACGCATCTGGATACTATCATTCATCCTACTGGTCCAGTGGCCTCTGCTTTATTGGCTTTGGCTGAGTCATTAGATCGGCCTGTTTCAGGGAAGGAGTTTATTCTGGCTCTGGCTGTTGGTATTGAGGCGGAGTGTAGGCTTGGATTGGCTGTTTGGCCTAAACATTATGATATTGGTTGGTATGTTTAAATTTCATATCAGTGCGGACGTACAAATGTGGTTTTTGGTTATGGCCTGTCGTTCACGAGATTGCACTCAGGAATAAATAAGTCAATCATCTCAAAATCTCATATCCCCTGGAAAGTATTTATTCGATGCTAAACTCTAGGCTGACTTGATTCTTTAGGCATATTACAAGTTCAACTGGCTCTATCGGTGCTGCAATCGCTGTATCCAAATTATTAAATCTTTCAATAACACAGACAGCACATGCAATCGGTCTTGCAGCCACACAAGTCACAGGGTTAAGAGAGATGTTTGGCTCAGACACAAAATCATTCCATCCCGGTCGGGCTGCGCAGAACGGACTATTAGCTGCCATTCTTGCTTCAGAAGACTATACCAGTTCTGTCGAGGCCCTCGAGGCTAAACGTGGTTGGGCGAATGTAATTAGCTCCGAACAAGACTTAGATGAGCAGATGGCTACTCTTCCGCCGAGTGGCCGGTGGGAGATTGCGCGGAACTCGTTCAAGCCTTTCCCTTGTGGTATCGTGGTTCATCCTGTTATCGATGGGAGTATATTTCTTCATGGACAGTTGCAGCCGAATGGAATTCGAATTGAAGATATCGGAGAGGTGGAAGTTATTGTTCATCCCCTGGTGCTGGAATTAACTGGGAAGAAAGCACCTAGGAGTGGGCTGGAGGCAAAATTTAGTGTATACCATGGGGCTGCAGTGGGACTTTTATACGGGAAGGCTACACCGGTTCAGTATGAGGATGCGGTTGTTACTGATGAACGTGTTGTATGGCTGAGGAACCGTATAAAGGCGACAGTGGATGAAAAGTTACGTGCAGATGAAGCTGTGGTTTTGATCCGAGTTCCCCTTGGTGGTGAAGGGAATGATGATTCTGTGACTGAGATTCATGTTGATCATGCCGTGGGCAGTCGGGAGAGGCCTATGTCCGAATCCCAGTTGACGGAAAAATTCAAAGGCCAATGTGGCTCAATATTTGACCAGGAACGGACTGATCGTGCGAGTCAGTGGTGCTGGGAGCTGGAAAGTCAAGTCGATGTGCGTCAGATCAAAGCTGTATTCTAGAACTGCCATGAACAGATGATATATTGGTGATACTACCTAGTATTACCAATATATCATCAAAAATGGATGCTTATAGAGTGATCTACACATGTAGAGAAGAGAGTATATCACCACTCATCCAGATACCAGATAGAAAATGATAACCTTACGTTTTGGACACATATTATGACTCACGGGTAGTAAAATTCCACTTTTACTACCTGTGACAACCAAGGTTGGTTGGAGATATATCCATATATCTTTGGATGTATTATCAATTGATCTTATGCTGAAATCGTTTTAGATCCAGCTATCTTGCTGTTGGGCGCTGACGCTGTCTGCGGGTTATACAAAATCAATTGTTATGGAAGGCTACGTTTCTATAGGTACATAGTACGAGTTTCAAACAGATCCAAGGATTCTAGATTGAGTTTAACTGTATGTAGTTGAGGTCGAGTATACTACGGGTAGCGATGGTAAACAATAGCGAAACGACAGTCTGTGTACGAAAGAAGAACCGAAAAAGGAGAAAGCAGATAATAACCAGGTAAAATGTGATCTGCGCCTGTGATAAACCAACCCATCCAAATGCCCATGTAAAGAGCCCGTCGCAGACGGGGTCAAGTCGTCTACTCTAAATGGCAACAGCGTCCTTGATCTCGCTGTAGATAGCGCCAAGCTCCTTGTGCATAACCTCCTCGGCGTGGTTGACGAGCTTATGAATGTGCTCCTCGAAGTCCTCGACGGTAGAACCGGCCTTGTAGCCACCCTGAGCGACGATATCGGTGTAGTTGGAAGAACCACCACCATTCCAGGCGAGAAGCTGTACCGAGTTAGCATTTGGTTCTGCCAGTTTACTTCGGGATCAAAACTTACATTGGGGGTGTCAGAGGGGATATCAGTGAGAGCACCAGAGGTAGCAACAGTGATGAGAGCCTCCTTGAGCTTCTTGGGAGTAATCTTCTCGACCGCAAAGGCAGAGTCATCGGAGGGCTGGAGAGAGACATAGTAGGCCAGCAGACCAGCAATGTGGGGCGAGGCCATGGAGGTACCAGAGATGGTGTTGACAGCGTACTTGCTGCCAATCCAGGTTGACAGAATGTTCAAGCCAGGAGCAAAGATGTCAGTGCACTTTCCGTAGTTGGAGAAGTAAGCACGCTCATCAGCGAGAGTGGAGGCACCGACAGTGACGGCGTTCTCAGCAGCAGCGGGGGAGTAGTTGCAGGCATCAGCGTTGTCATTACCAGCAGCGACGGCGAAGTGAATACCAGCATCAACGGCAGCGTTGACGGCGAGGTCGAGAGTGCGGGAGCTACCGCCACCAAGACTCATGTTGGCAACGCTACCCTTGAAGCCCTTCTTGCCAGCCTTGGCCTTCTTGATGTGAGCCTCGGCCGCCCACTCGACACCCTTGACGACGTCGGACATGGTACCCGAGCCGTTGGAGCGGAGGACCTTGACGGCGTAGACGTTGGCCTTCTTAGCAACGCCGTACTTCTTACCGGCAATAGTACCAGAGCAGTGAGTACCGTGACCATTGCCATCGACGTCTTCATCACCTTCGGGGATGGTCTTGCCCCAGTTGGCACGACCTTCAAAGTCAACATGGTCGGTGTTGGTGCCGGTGTCGATGACGTACGCATCAACACCCTCACCACCATCCTCGGCGTAGAGGTACTTGTTAAAGGTACCGAAGGAGAGGCTATCACGGTGAGAGATACGGGCCAGACCCCAGGGAGCGTTCTTCTCAACGGAGGGGGAATCAAAGTGGTGGACCTCAGAGTCCTTCTCGATGTAGTCGACCTAGATTTGAGGGTTGATGAGTCAGTTTCGGCTCTTGATCGCGCTGAAGGGAAAGCTTGGGGGGACCTAGCTACTCACATCCGGATGCCGGCGGACCTGTTCAATAACATCTTCGTGGAAATGACCAGCATAACCCATCAATGATCCAGCTACGTGGAATGAATGCTTAACACCAAGGAAAGCGTCGGTGTCGAAACCAAAAAGGCCGCGCTTCTTCAGCTCCATACGTCCGTTGACAGCAGAGTGGATGTCCTGCACCCAGCTATGATGAGCGGCAGCAGCGGAAGTGTCAACATGCTTCTTAAACACAACGATATAGGAGTCTGGGATCTCCTGGGAGTTCATGGAAGAGATGATGGGAGCTGCCCCATTGTGGATAGACTCCACATTAACGGGGGAGGCAGCTGTGAGGAGCGGCAGTAATGCCAGACCGAGGAACCCCTTCATGATGGCAGATGGGTTCGACGATGGGAGAGAGAAAAAGAGTGGAAAGAAAAAAAAAATTCAAAGATAAAGAATACAGCGATCGAGGGGATGATGGACAAGTAATATAGGAAGGGGTGGGATGGAAAGGGAAGAAGGTTGGAGGAGAGGAGAAGAGATGAGGAGATGAGGAGGTCAGAGTCACTGGACCTTATCTAGGGGAGGAGGCGGAGAAGGATGATGATGCAAGCGGAGTGGATTACATACGGATACGCCATCGGATGACCATCCATTGGCGCCGATCATTGAGTGGGGAGGGTTGACTGGGGAAAGAGACAGGTATGTTACCAAAATTACAGTACAGCCTAATCGGGTGTAGTGTTCAAGAGGTTTCCAGCTAGTTAACTCCTACAGAGTACAGTGTGTACCTTGAGGAAATGGGTCGCACGTAACGACAGTGCGTCTATTGCGTATCATTACTTTGACATAACCTGGTATATACATACTGTACGGCCATGGGATGCATTCATTCCATCATCTGCAAGTATTGGGGCGAGAACGAGGCTGTGCTTATCGCTGACCCTCCCCCAGACCCTTGACTTACCATATGTACTACTGTTATCTAGTAACTTGGTCAACCCTTGACATACAGGATTTATGAGCTACATATCAAGCTGTACCCTAGCTCAACAGGGTCATTCGCTTACCTTCCGGGTACCTGGCAGACCTGCGCAAGGTCATCACCGCACGGGGAATCTGAATCTCTGCGTGACCGCCCCTCATTCTCCGAAGTCGCGTGCTTGCAACCTGATCAGCGATCATCGGGTACTGTGACCTCCGTGACTCCACTCGAAGCTCTAGCCGCTCGCCCTACCGCCGGTGCTGAGTTGGTTCAAGTGGTGTCAAGCAACGGTATTGTCCACTTATCATCTTATCGTCCGATGAGCGGCGATCATATCTCTCCCCAGGACCATCTGGTAATGCCCGTTACCCCGTACTGAAACAAGTCGTGACACGCCGCTTTTCTGTCAACTGGTCAAGCTCCTCCTTGAGAATGCATAAATTATGCCGAGGACTAAGGAGTACGGTGCAAATGAGATAGTACCTACAGTACAAAGACAAAGGAGACAATTCTAAGAATTGATTCAAATCTTCGTTTAACTTCGTAGACCCTGTATACTATACGATATGCGATGTAAGGAACTCTCACACTGCCCCCTCGTCATCGGGCGAAAATGACTAAGCAAGTCAACACCGCACCCCTCCCTTCCCGCTCTTGTTCGATGACGGCCGATCCGACATCGAAAGAATAGCTCTGTACCGGGACCTAGCCAGGGATCTCTGTGTCCAAGGTATGAGTAGTTTGGACGACGCCGTTGCACTTTACCGGCGTGCACACGACAGTCCTGAAGCCCTTAAATCTCTGCTCTCCACTCTCAAATCCTCCAAAGAGCCTCCATCAATACAGTTTGATCTCTCTCGACATGGGTTCTGCTCGGTGGAATTCGCAACGTTGGGCCGGTCATTCCCACCGACGACCACTGCAGGATACACTTTATCTGCTTGGGTGCGCTTTGACGAATTTGATTTGAACACGCATACCACCATATTCGGGGCATTCGATGCTAGCCAAACTTGTTTCATCCTAGCCTACCTGGAAAAGGATACACGCAACTTCATTCTCCAGACTTCAATTAGGGGCTCTCGACCAAGTGTGCGATTCAAATGTGCCAAATTTGAACCGCACCGTTGGTACCATATCTGCCTGATCCATAAACGACCAAAGCCTACATCATCATCCAAGGCATCGCTCTTCATAGATGGCGAGTTTGCGGAGCAATTGAGGATCGAATATCCCTCGGTCCCTTATAGTCACCATCCCAATCGGCCACCGCGTATTCAGGCTTTCTTTGGGACACCCCAAGATCTTGCAATGCGGCTTGGCAAGGATGTTTCCACCTCTCGCTGGTCACTTGCAAATGGCCTCCTCTTCGATGATACTTTCAGTGATGACATGGTGGCCGTTTTTTACAACCTCGGTCCCCGCTACTACGGTAATTTTCAGGACTGCTTAGGATCATTTCAAACATACAAGGCATCTGCTACCCTTAATCTACGGAATGAACACCTACATCCCGGTAAAGAGGAAAGCTCAGATATTGTCACTGCTATCCGACGGCGAGCAAGCGTACTGGTCCGCGAGAGCTCTATCTTGATTAACGTTTCGCCCGTGGCTGTACTTGATGATGATGACAATAATAATGTCAATGAGTCTCAGCTCATCAAATGCTTGTCCAAGCAAGCAGCCAGGTCTCTTCAGCAAGTAACCAAGGCTGGTGGCAATGCGGTGGCTATCAACGGTGCTACCCCTGCGATAAACGACGGTCTGACCCAGCCTCAGGGAGTTGGAATTTTAACTGGCGATCCAATTGTCGAAGTTCCTCGATCGCTGGATGATGCCAGTTGGTGTTTGGGTGGCTGTGCTCCAGTACATCTAAGCCTCATCCAAGCTGCCGATACTGCTGAAACCTTGAAACTCGCAGTAGAAGCGCTCTACGAGGCGATACGAGACAATTGGCGAAATAGCGAAGCGATGGAGAGGGAGAATGGCTATGGAATTCTCGCCGCGCAATTACGTGAGAAATTGGGGTATCAATTTGGCACTTCGGCTATTCCGACAAAGATTCCTCTTGTTACCTCAAATGCTGAACAATGCTCATTGACGCTTGAACTGCTCAAATTGACATTGTCCTTTGTTGGCTATGATTTCGATCGTCCCAATCATTCAATCATTACCAATCCTCTCGCCTATCGGATTTTGCTTGTTGATATGGATGTCTGGCGTTTCGGTGAAAAGCCGGTGCTCGATCTATACTATTCGCAATTTCGTACATTCGCTACGGAGAGCAACTATCGGCGATTCAATGCCAGGCGGCTAGGTCGCATGCGTAAGCTCCCCCTCAAGTCCATCCGTCATATTTTAAGGATATAGAATTTTGACTGACAAAAGCTTAGGCGTCAGCAAGAAACTTGTCGAGACTCTGAAAGGGGGCGAATTGACCCAGGAAGTACTCGGCCCGTGTTTGTCTGCCTTCCGGTCATTGGTAGAAAGCAGTCCTTCTCCTGAACTTCTACGGTCACTTGCACTATCTATAACTTATGTTCTGCACAAACCGAGTCCGTCTGCGACGCTCAAGAAAAAGAAAAGCTTGCGATTCATTGGATCCTCAACCCGACCAGGCTCATCGAAGTCAGATTCCGAGAAGTATATCGCAAATGTTCCGTTGGGAATTCAGATGCTGCGGTTGTATGCCGATATTCTCTGTAATCCTCATGATCCAACGCCTTTGAAGAAGTTCGCCAAGGCCGTCACAAACAAGGTTCGTCAATGCTTATTGCCTTCATCCTGGTTAGTATCTAACAATAGTAGTGGCTCCTGTATCTCGCGTGCGAAGATGACTCCGAAGTTGTGTCCCTTGCAATCAAAATTCTAGCTAGGTTGCTCATAGTCAATGGGAGCAGCTACAGCAAGAAGTTCGCCGACAAGAATGCTGGATACGCGGTTCTGGAACATCATCTGAGACGATGGTGGAATATCCCTACCATTTGGATCATCTGTCTTTCGATTTTCTTCGGATATGACGTTGCCCGCCTGGATCTTGATAAACCCTTCAATGCACCTGCTCTCCTTAACATGTTCTTAGCAGATGGTGAGCTGCGCATAGCCTTCCCTGAGATGCTACCTGTCATTATGGCGATGCTTAGGGCTGGATCAAAGCAAGTCATTTCCATTGCCGGCACGGATACAGCGGAGATTGCGCAAGATGATTTTGAGGAGGCTGCGATCAGTTCAAAGAACCCAAGTATGGCAACGAGCAAGTTGGCAGATTCGGCCGAGCCAGATCTACCGAAATCTGCTATATCGATCCTTTCCTCCGTCATCAAATTCTTTGCCGAGGCTCGATCAGTCTCTCAAAATTTCCAGGATTTCACTTCGCAGCCAAATTATCTCCAAGAGCTGCTGTCTATTCTTTATCCCACAGTCGTGGGTACAGACCCCATCAGCCCGAACATTGAAATGAGCTCTAGGCACGGTGGAATCAGTTTCGATGACAGCAATCTTGTTCTTCGACCACGCTCAAGTGCTGCAAATACCCCTACCAGTTTCCAGACGGCGACTGTAGATGTGTCAGGGAATCCAGATGATAGTCATGAGTCTCTTCGTCGGGGATCTTCCTTTGTTCTTGTTTCATCAGAGGGGGCAAAACACCAGCCATCTGCCGCTCGGATTCGCCGTATAGTCGATCCTAAATTAACAAGCGACAGACCTGTGATAAACCACCCACTCACAAAGGGTATTTTTGACCTCGTTCTCCCAATATTCCAGGATCAGTTGCTTGAGAAAAAAGATTTTTCGGGATTAGGGCTGTATCAAAAAACGCCACCTGGTTTCCTAGAACACCAAGCGCATTTCAACTCGTGGATTTTCAATGCTCTGCTTGCGAGTCTGAAGAATCTGCCGGCCACCACCCCTCACCTCCTCCAGGAACCTCGTGTTCTGACGAATCTCTCGCGCTTCGCAAATCATCTTGTGGAAGCTGTCTACGAAGGGTGGTATATTAATGGACCTGTATCTAGTCTTGAGTGCTTGGGTGCGATTGTGGAGTATCTTTCACTTCCTGATGTGAAAAGTCTCAAGAGCATTCGCTTGTGCAGCCAAACAATTGCTACGATTCACTCTGCTCTCTACCAGATAATTTTGTTCCAGCTTTCGGAAGCGGATGATAGTGAAGCCTTGTCTTTTCTGAACCGATTGAACTACTGGCAAGTCGTTCTTCTCTCCGCAGCTGACACACAGCCAAAGTATCTCCAATTACTTTTCTACCTGCTGTACACGAAACTAATCAACACTGACGAAAATACTCGCTTGGCTGCTGCAAGCCTTTGGCGAATAATACTTGTCCAGAAGCCTGACGAAGTGACAAGTCTTCTTGGAAATGCTCCCAACTCTCTCCAACGTCGATTGGCCGACGGGTTTGATGCACTTGTCGGCATGGAAGATGAGGCTTTTCTTCCTTGGATCGATGATCAACGAGATGATCTGGATGCTTTGTTTTTTGGTATTTTTTCTCGTACCTGGGATGCTTTCGTTCAAGAGGAAAATATGAGGAGTGAGGATTCCGGAAAGAACCGCATGGCAAAGCGCAAGGAAAAGTTGAAACAGTGGGGACAATTGGAGAAATTCAACGAGGATATCATAAAGAAGCATAACGCTACTTTGCCCCACTGGATTTCGAACATATCCGCGTCGGAGTTCCTTAAGTCCTCAAGGTATCTGCAAGATTTGCAAGATAACTCTGTCTTCATGTGGTCGGCGTTCTCCACTCTTCTGATGGATCTGCGACGGCCTGGCGGTCTTCTGGCCGAAGAGAAAGAGAGAAAGTGGAGGCTTGACCAGACTGAAGGCCGCAGTCGTATGCGAATGCGAGTCGTTCCAGACGAATCAGATGAGCGGCAGGATTACCAGCCTAAGCGAAAGGCTTCTGAGCCACCTATGGTCAGACTTGATACTCGTATGCGTGCACTTTCTGCAGGAGAAGTGGCTGCCACGCCTACCGTCATGACAGCTGAGCCGGAGGGTCTTGACTCAGAGGCCCAGTATGGCGAACCTGATAACGAATCCAACGTAGAGGATCCGAGTATGTTGGAGGAGAACTTCGAGATGATAGATGATCCTAAGAATGACCTCGAGGACTACGATGACAAGAATCGCAAAGTGATGCGTTCTCTACATCGTGGTGACCTAGTTCAGAATGTTTGCAACATGTCACGAATCATAGGTCTTGAGGCAATCGAAGGGCTCCTGATTCTCGGGAAAGATTGCATTTATATTCTTGATAACTTTTTTCAGAGAGCCGACGGAGAGATCGTCAACGTCTGGCAAGCTCCATCAGAGGAACGTGACTCTTATGTGCGAATGATATCGGGACGAGAATCCAATGACCGCCGCTCACAAGATCATGAAACTAGAAGTTGGAAGTGGTCAGACCTGGTCAGCGTGTCTAAGCGGCGATTCCTGTTCCGCGATGTTGCCCTTGAAATATTCTTCACAGATGGCACCAGCTACCTTCTCACGCTATTTTCCTCGCGAGTCAGAGATGAATTGTGCACTCAGCTTGGCTCCAAAGCACCACAGGTCACGGGAAGTGTTGGGCACTCACGGCAGGAAGACGTCTGGAGATTCGAAGCCTTGCGAAGCCAAGAAGATGCTCCACAGTCCATTGGCTCTAAATTTGCCAGTGTCTTTGGCCATCTTCCTTCGAACCCTGCAACACGAAAATGGGTTCGAGGCGAAATATCCAATTTCCATTATCTCATGTTGATCAATACTCTTGCTGGACGTACCTTCAACGACTTGACCCAATATCCAGTTTTCCCGTGGGTCTTAGCCGACTACACCAGCGAGGAGCTCGACCTCACTGATCCCAAAACCTTCCGTGATTTGTCTCGCCCTATGGGCTGTCAGAATCCTGAGCGTGAAGCAGGCTTCCGAGAACGCTACGACGCATTCGCGGAGATGGGTGATGATAACTCCCCGCCTTTCCATTATGGAACCCATTACTCTTCTGCTATGATTGTCAGCTCGTATCTGATTCGCCTTCAGCCATTTGTCAAATCATATCTTCTCCTCCAAGGCGGGACATTCGACCACGCAGATCGACTATTCTACTCAATTCGCAAAGCATGGGAGTCTGCATCACGAGGCAATATGTCTGATGTTCGAGAGTTGATTCCGGAATTCTTCTATTTGCCCGAGTTCCTGGTGAACTCGAATAAGTATGACTTCGGTGTTCTCCAGAATATGACCACTGCCATAGACTCGGTCGAGCTTCCTCCGTGGGCTAAAGGAGATCCAAAGATCTTTATTGAGAAGCACCGTGAAGCACTAGAGAGCCCGTATGTCTCTGCAAACCTCCACCATTGGATTGATCTTGTGTTCGGTAGTAAGCAGAAGGGTGAGGCCGCCGTTGAAGCTGTCAACGTTTTCCATCATCTGTCATACAAGGGTGCAAAGGATCTGGACGCAATTGATGATCCCATGGAACGGCTGGCTACCATCGGAATTATTCATAACTTTGGACAAACTCCTCATCAGATCTTCCAACGGCCGCATTCCGTACGAGAAGACCAGCGACACCGCATTCCGCGGCTGGACACCCTCGCGGAGTCGCTGGCGCAGACACCACTCTCGTTACTTGGTGAGAAAACATTTCCATGTTTCCAAATTCCAGTTACTAATAGTAAATCATCTTTTTAGACACGGGAGAACGCGTGGCGAATCTTTCAATGAAACACGACCGCCTGCTATGTACAGCTTCTTTGCGATTGAATGTCCCACCAAACTACGATCACTACATGGAATGGGGGTTTTTCGACGGCAGTGTTCGCTTCTATTCTGCTGATAGCCGAAAGGTAAGCGTTTATTTTGAAGATATCCACAGACTCCGGTTTGTTAATCTCATACAGCTCCTCGGGAATTTCGAGCATCTACATATTGGACAGCTTTCCCATGCTAGTTTCGCAGACTCAAGAACACTCATCACCTGCGGCACTGACTGCACGGTTTCTCTATGGATGATCACTGCTACGGCTAAATCAGTCGATCTGCAGCCTATCGGATCACTCTTTGGACATCGAAGCCCGGTCACTGTTCTCGCCGTTTCACGCTCTTTCAGCACTTTACTAACCGCGTCTACCGACGGGAACATTATGCTATGGGATCTTAACCGACGAAGTTTTGTACGAAATTTGCCCGTCAATGGAACGGTTGATGTGAGTAGCCTCTGAAGTCCAAAATACGTCCCCTCATTTTCTGACTTCCCGTCCAGTGTGCCCGTATCAATGATGTGACAGGCAATATCATTGTTTGCCGAGGCCACCGAGTCACTCTATACACTCTCAACGGTGACATTCTAGTTGAGCAACCAGTTTGCGATTCCGTCGACGACCGAGTATTATCCTGTGTCTTCTACGAGGGTGTCCAAAACGAATGGCTTGAGCGTGAACTTGTCTTAACCGGTCACAGTCGCGGAGTAGTGAATATCTGGAGCAAGATGATTCGAAACGGACAGTTTGAGCTGGAACTCATTCGTCAGCTTCATCATACAGATAGTAGCCGCGACACCGGGGCCAACATATCTACGGGAATCAGTTGTATTCTTGCTCTTCCCCAGGTGGTCTATACCGGGGATGAAGCGGGCCGAGTAGTGAGTCGTCCTGATTTTCCCTGATTCTCATGAAAGACCCCATACTAACCGGTTTTACTTTTCCGTAGTATGAGTGGAACTGCATAACTAGGCGCTAAGTCTTGCCGGATTTGATCATTTTGTTGCCGTGCGGCTACTGAAGTACACGCTTCCCCACCTTTTGTTTTGTTTGATGCTGTACTATTCACATATGTAGTCGCTATTCTTTCGGCGCGCCAAAAGCAATCGGCTGTTATTATTAGCAGCCTGGTCCTTCTTTCTACTTCTGCCTCTCTCTCTCTCTCTCTCTCTCTCTCTCCTTTCGGTTTTTGTATCACCATTTACTACTACATAGCATACATAACGGAATAGCCACAGCATCATCATCAACACACGGATCCCCCAACCCCGAACGTGCTCAAACGCCATCCGGAGTAGATCGCGATATTTAACCGGGTCTCGGTGAGTAAGATGCAGGACCACTGCAGTAGTGGGCCGTTGGCCGGTCGACCATACTCCGGTTGGGTTCTCGGAGCACACTGGGCCGGATTGGTCAACTTGGGGTGATTTCTCAGATGAATTGAAGTCATATTGAATTGAATAATATGATGGGCTCTGGAGAATCATCAAAACCGGTGAGAAGATAGATGAGGTAAGGAAGTTTGGAAGTTGAACCGGATGTGTAGATATCAGACATTGTAGTTGGGTGACTGCATGGAGGGGTTTGGCGGGAAGTGAAATCATCGCGCAGCGTCATATTTGCCCCACCGCCCAATCCCACCTCAGGATTGGGTCCCGCACGCAATGGGGTACTTCTTTATTGTATGACATTGCCATATTACACCGAAGTACCTCTTAGGTTCCCGGCTGGCTCTGCTCCAGACCTGCCCCTCCCTAAATACCTTCTCATCGCCACATCTCTTCTTCTTTTATTCACTTTCTACAACCTATCTCATAATCCTTCCGTGCAATCCCTTTCTTTGCATAATACTTCCTTGATCAACATGTCTTCTTCTCTCGAGCAGCTCAAGGCCTCCGGCACCGTTGTCGTCTGCGACTCTGGTATGTTATTGTTCCACCGATCATCCATGATGCATGCAGTCGAACACTCTCCACTAACGCGCTTTGCTTTCTAGGTGACTTTGCCAGTATGTGACTCCAGCTCACCGCCAGCTTCCAATCTCATTGGATTGAAATGCTAACGTATCACAGCCATCGGCAAGTACAAGCCCCAGGATGCCACCACCAACCCCTCCCTGATCCTGGCTGCTTCCAAGAAGCCTGAGTACGCCGCTCTGATCGATGCCGCCGTTGCCTACGGTAAGACCAAGGGCAAGACCGTCGATGAGCAGGTTGAGGCCACTCTGGACCGTCTCCTGGTTGAGTTCGGCAAGAAGATCCTGGAGATCATCCCCGGCAAGGTCTCCACTGAGGTCGACGCCAAGCTGTCCTTCGACACCCAGGGCTCCGTCAACAAGGCCCTCGAGATCATCAAGGTAAGAACTGAACAAATGAGCTGAGGGTTGGAGACATTGGGATATAGATACTAACAATTTGGATTATAGCTGTACGAGGAGAACGGTATCTCCAAGGACCGCATCCTGATCAAGATTGCCTCCACCTGGGAGGGTATCAAGGCCGCTCACATTCTGCAGTCCCAGCACGGCATCAACTGCAACCTGACCCTCATGTTCTCTCTGGTCCAGGCTATCGCCGCCGCCGAGGCCGGTGCCTTCCTGATCTCCCCCTTCGTTGGTCGTATCCTCGACTGGTACAAGAACGCTCACAAGCGTGACTACACTGCCCAGGAGGACCCTGGTGTCAAGTCCGTCCAGGACATCTTCAACTACTACAAGAAGCACGGCTACAACACCATCGTCATGGGTGCTTCCTTCCGTAACACCGGTGAGATCACCGAGCTGGCTGGCTGCGACTACCTGACCATCTCCCCCAACCTGCTGGAGGACCTGTTCAACAGCACCGCCGCCGTCCCCAAGAAGCTTGACTCCGCCAACGCCAGCAGCCTGGACATCCCCAAGCGTGCTTACCTGAACGACGAGCCCTCTTTCCGCTTCGACTTCAACGAGGAGACCATGGCTGTTGAGAAGCTCCGTGAGGGTATCTCCAAGTTCGCCGCTGATGCTGTCACCCTCAAGGATCTGCTCAAGGCCAAGATCCAGGCTTAGATGGTTGATGATCCTTTTCTTGTGTGATTTCTTTTCTTACCTTATGTTATTTGTAAATTGGCGATCCCTAAAATGTCGGAATCGGTAGATACGAATTGATGAATCTTTTTATGCTTTCAAACGCGTTTTACAACATTCATGTTGTTGCTCTCATGACTTATTAGTAGATCGCAAGAAAGCTGAGTACAGCTATATACATAGTACATTAACTTGAAGTTAGCCTCAATAGATAAAAAGGATCAACCTTGATGTCGATCTCCGGTGTCGGGCTCTCTCAAGGCCGACGCATCCGAAGCCAAAAGCCGTGTGGAATCTGGGCTGGTCGGCTTATTCATGTTATGAGTGACCCCGCAGAGCTCGGTACGACATTTCTAACACTACCCGAGGTAAATTCAGCTTACAGAGGGATACAGTCGATAATTTATAGAAGAAAAGTGAAGTATAGTAGATAAAATATCAAATTGATATCAATTGTAGCTCATATATGATTAAATTATGATGGATGGCGAAATGCTCTATCGCATTATGTCATTTCCCCTCGTTCCGTTGGCTGCCCGCTTAGGAAGGTGGGGGGGTAAATTGGGTGAGGAGCTGTAAGTACTCGGTACCCAGAGCACCCACACAAAACAGGTGTAAACAAAAAGTACCCAATACAAGAAAGGTTACCGTAGTGTTGCAGTCACGTCAACATTATCCGCTTATTATGTTCGACTCCGCCCACTTCTCTGCTCTCTTTTCCTCTCCTTAAGACTCATACCAAACTTTTTGATATCCATATCTTCCTTCTATAATCTTCAAAATGGTTAAGGCTGGTAAGCTTCATCCTGTCATTATATATTTTCCTATTTCATACTTCCCCCATGGCCAATGAACTTCCCTCAACTGCTTCGCGGCTCCACGTCTCAGGGACCCTTGGGGTGAGCAGATTTGAGCACCTTGGGATCATCCTGTCTTGACCTCAACCTATCGGCTTGCTTCCCCTCTCCACAGCTTGGAATATCAGCTGCGTGAGCTGCTAGGGCTGCTGCCGGGGTTACTAGCGAACTGAGCTTAAGCTTAAATGTCAGAGGCTCAGTGAGCAAGCGGGAGACTTGGGGGATGGCTAACGGGGCGGATGCAAGTATGATTTGCAAAGGAATATCCCCGCTAATCAATTCTCGACCAGTTGCTGTCCTGCGCGGAGACGCAAAGATCTCCGGTACTGTCACCTTCGAGCAGACCGAGGAGAGTGCTCCCACCACCATCTCCTGGAACATCACCGGCCACGACGCCAACGCTGAGCGTGCTTTCCATGTTCACCAGTTCGGTGACAACACCAACGGCTGCACCTCTGCTGGCCCCCACTGTATGTCTTGCAGTTACTCTTGCAGTAATCGTACCCTTGAGTGAATTCATGATTAACCTCTCCTAAACAGTCAACCCCCACGGCAAGCCCCACGGTGCTCCCACTGATGCCGACCGTCACGTTGGTGACCTGGGCAACTTCAAGACCGATGCTGAGGGTAACTCCACCGGCAACATGCAGGACAAGCTTGTCAAGCTGATTGGCGCCGAGAGCGTTCTGGGAGTAAGTCTTACAAAAAAATATCTTGAGCAATCATACTCGAGGGCCCCTCCCCAAATGAGGATGCAGAGCAAAGAGCTAATCACAGAATCAGCGTACCCTTGTCGTCCACGCTGGCACTGATGACCTCGGCCGTGGTGGTAACGAGGAGTCCAAGAAGACTGGTAACGCTGGTCTCCGTCCTGCTTGCGGTAAGTCATTAATCACTACCTGATAGAGTTTTAAGGATCAACATATACTGATGAATCACAGGTGTCATCGGCATTGCTGCTTAAATTTGGAGCAATCTTTGAGATAATCTCATTAGTATTTGGGTTATGATGATATTCCCCATCTATTGAGATGAAAAGTTCAGGATAGTTAGCCTGGCTAGGATGCAATGACAATGAATATGATTTTGGTCAATCAACAGCAAAACCAACAACCAAGAAACTAGATCTTGACCCCCTTATCTTCATATTCTACTCCGAGCTAAAGTAGAAAATGGAGCTAAATGTAGTTGCGTGCTGGCCCGTAGCGCCCAGACCGCTTTCCCCCACAAACACCGTGGCCACGTTTCTCCTCCGAAGCTCTCCCGCAATCATTCCATTCCACTCCTTTCTGTTTCCCCTTTTTCTCTGGTCTCTCCCCTCTGGTTTTCTCTCAATCGGTCTTATCTAAGCTACCTGTGTGTGAGGTAGTGGTGTTTCCCCATCCAGCATGCCTTTCGAAGCCCGTGTCAAGTCCGTCCTGTCCGGCGATACGGTCGTGCTGTCGCATATCTCCAATCCCACACAAGAGCGTATCCTGAGTCTGGCCTATGTCTCTGCACCTCGTCTAAGGAGAGAGGGCGATGAGGTTTGTACCCCCTTATATCAAATACTAGCCCATTGGGACGTTAGAATCTTGGGGTGTTTCCTCTGAACCCTGATGACCAACTTCGAATTATCCGGATGAAATACCAACTTCAATGCAACCGAGCTAATCAATTCTCTTTCTCTATAGCCATTCGGATATCAATCGCGTGATTTCCTTCGTGAAATCCTCGTCGGCAGAGTCGTTCGCTTCGACGTAGTTTATTCCATCCCTACCGGCGCCAAGCGCGAGTACGGTGTCATCACCCTTCCTGGCTCCAACGCCAAGTTGCCCGATATCAGTGTTCAAGAAGGATGGTCCCGTGTCCGTGAGGAGGCTGGCAAGCGTGGTGATGAGTCGGAGGCTACCCAAGGACTTTTGGATCGACTGCGCGCATTGGAGTCCCTTGCTCAAGACGAGAAGAAGGGTCTTTGGTCTGGCTCCGACGAGGGTCTCATCGAGACTAGCTACGAATTGTCCAATGCACAAGACCTCGTGAATGAGCATAAGGGACAAGAGTTGGAGGGTATTGTCGAGAAGGTCCTTAACGGTGACCGTGTCGTCCTTCGCATCCTCGTTTCTTCCAACGGGCACCTGCAGACTGTCGTGGCCGTTGCTGGTATCCGGGCTCCTGCTGCCAAGCGAACCACCGCCGATGGCAAGGAGCAGGCCGCTGAGCCTTTTGGTGACGAGGCACAGCAATTCCTCGAGTCCCGCCTGTTGCAGCGAAAGGTCAAGGTTTCTCTGGTCGGTGTTACCCCCCAGGGCCAGCTGATCGCTACACTGCTTCACCCCAACGGAAACATTGCCCAATTCCTTCTTGAGGCTGGTCTGGCCCGCTGCCAGGATCACCACGTCGCCCTTCTTGGCCAGGATATGGCTGTTCTCCGCCAGGCCGAGCGCTCAGCCAAGGATGCTCGCAAGGGTGTCTTCACTGGCCACGTCGGTGCGAAGACTTCCGGTGCTCCTGCCGCGGATTACATCGTCAGCCGCGTGCTGAACGCCGATACCCTCTTCCTTCGCAACAAGGCTGGCCAGGAGAAGAAGATTAGCATCACCAGCATTCGTCAGCCCAAGCCTTCTGACCCCAAGCAAGCCCCTTTCGCTGCTGAGGCTAAGGAGTACCTGCGTAAGCGTGTCATTGCCAAGCACGTTAAGGTCTCTGTTAACGGCAAGAAGCCCGCTAACGAGGGATACGAGGAGCGTGAAGTTGCTACTGTTGTTCAGGGCAACGTCAATGTTGGACTGGCACTTGTTGAGGCTGGATACGCCTCTGTCATCCGTCATCGTATGGACGATGACGACCGTTCTCCTGATTATGATTCTCTTCTGGCAGCTGAGGCCGAAGCTCAGAAGGAGGCCCGCGGTATGTGGGCTCCCAAGCCCCCCAAATCGAAGCAGTTAGTCGACTACTCAGAGAATGTCCAGAAAGCCAAACTTGAGGTTGGCGTGCTGCAACGGTCGAAGCGCATTCCTGCTGTCGTTGACTTTGTCAAGTCTGGCTCTCGCTTTACCGTCCTGGTGCCCCGCGAGAACGCCAAACTGACCCTCGTTCTTTCGGGCATTCGTGCCCCTCGATCTGCCCGCGGGCCGGGCGAGGCTGGTGAGCCATTCGGACAGGAGGCTCACGATCTGGCTAACCGCCGCTGCATGCAGCGTGATGTCGAGATTGACGTCGAGACCATTGATAAGGTTGGTGGTTTCATCGGTACACTTTACGTCGGAAAGGAGAACTTCACAAAGGTCCTGCTGGAGGAGGGTCTAGCAACTGTGCACGCCTACTCAGCGGAGCAGTCTGGTCATGCCAACGAGTACTTTGCTGCTGAAGAGCGAGCCAAGGATGCCCGCAAGGGTCTCTGGCACGACTGGGATCCTTCCAAGGAGGCAGCAGAGGCTGAGGAGTCCGAGGCTGCCAACGCCACTGGTAACGAGAGCGAGGCTGCTCCTAGCCAACGCCGCAAGGACTATCGTGATGTTATGGTCACCTTTGTGGACCCTAACAGTGGCCGTCTAAAGCTCCAGCAGATTGGTGCAGGCACCAGTGCTCTGACCGAGCTGATGTCTGCTTTCCGTTCTTTCCACATCAACAAGGCCAACGACACTCCTCTTCCTGGTCCTCCTAAGGCCGGTGACTGGGTCGCTGCCAAGTTCTCTGAAGATGGTGACTGGTACCGTGCTCGTGTGCGCCGTAACGACCGCGAGAAGCAGGAGGCCGAGGTTGTCTACGTCGACTTCGGTAACTCCGAATCCTTGCCTTGGTCTAGCCTCCGCCCTCTCACCCAGCCGCAGTTCTCAGGTCAGAAACTGCGCCCTCAGGCTATTGATGCCGTCCTCTCTCTCGCACAATTCCCTACCTCCGCCGACTACCTCGAGGACGCCGTCGCTTTCGTTGGTGAACAGACTTTCGACCGTCAACTCGTGGCTAATGTTGACCACGTTGAATCTGATGGCACGCTCCATGTCACTCTTCTTGACCCCGCCGTGTCGAAGAGTCTGGACCAGAGCATCAACGCTGATATTATTCACGAGGGTATGGCCATGGTGCCTCGCAAGCTGAAGTCTTGGGAGCGTGCTTCCGCCGACACCCTGGAGAATCTGCGTGAGCTGGAGGCGGAAGCCAAGGCCGAGCGTCGGGGTATGTGGGAGTACGGTGATCTGACTGAGGATTAAATCTTATTACTTTGAGCGGACCGGATGCGTTCTGTACAAACGCGTGAGATCAGCCTCCACTTGGGGAAAACATGTGTCATAGCAAAAATATCCATGGTTTTGTACCAGCTTGTTTTCTTTCATCAAATTTACTTTGCTTAATTGAAGAAATGGACCGAAGTCTATTGAATAGTAACAAATAAATATTGATAGACAGTATTAAATTGTCGTAAACACCGGGGATTTTGTCGATCGCTTCCAGGGATTATGATGGCCGATTAACTTTGCCCCGAATCTGATCTTAGACTCCTTAACAGTTCAAAGTATATCGACTTTAAATTTGAGAATGTCACCGAGTATCCACATCTGAGGGTTTAATTTACAATGGATATCAAAGTATCGATAGCAGATAAGTACTACAAATATTCCACTCAAATTAATTAATCTGAATATACAAAAAAAAATAAACTATAATCCACATTTCATCGATGTATAAACTGCAAACAACAAAATCCATCGGACCCCGAAAACCCCGAGGGTCCCCAGTTCCACTGACCGCCTCAGCCTCTTATTGTACTTCCACCCCGATCTTCAACTGACACCAACCGCGGGGCCGATCGTCAATCCGATATCAATCCAAAAAAATCTCCTATAAAATCAGTCTAGAAGATGTTCTGGCGGACAAAGTCCCACGACAGCCACGCGTCTGAGGACCCGGCCCTTGCGCGCACAGCGTCAGCTTCGAAAAATGACGCCGCCGCCTCTGCAGACCAAGCGTCCGGAACTGCATGGTTAGCCGGACACTTGAACCATTTGACCCCGGAGCAAGAGGAGAAATTGAGCGAGTTCAAGCGTGTCTGTTCAGAGCGCGGATATTACACCGCAGCTACGGAACAGAGCGAGGGTGTTGAGGCGAAAGAACCTAGTCACGATGATGCGACTATGCTGTAGGTTGCACTGCTTGATGCTGTACACTGGACTAGATATGTGGAACGAGACTGATGGGATATCAATATAGGCGGTTCCTGCGGGCTCGCAGATTCGATGTTGAGGGTGCTTGGGGTCAATTCAAGGATACAGAGGACTGGCGCAAGGATAATTCTATCAAGGAATTGTATGAGAATATTGGCGTGGACTCGTATGAGGCTGCGCGTAGAATGGTATGTGATGCATTTTCTGGAGACTATATTATCTCATTATTCAAGGCGCTAAGCTAATACCGGGTTATCTTACAGTATCCTCAATGGACTGGTCGTCGTGATCGCCGTGGTATTCCCGTCTATGTCTTCGAGATCCGCCACCTTAATAACAAAGAGATGGCCGCTTATAATAACACCATGTCGACTGGCACTCCGGAGACTCACAAGTCGTCGACTATCCCGGCGCGTCTGCTAAATCTGTTTGCTCTTTACGAGAATCTGCTTAACTTCGTCATGCCTCTATGCTCATCGTTGCCTCGTCCTAACCCGGAGACTCCCATCGTGACATCTACGAATATTGTTGATGTGAGTGGCGTGGGACTGAAGCAGTTTTGGAACTTGAAGAGTCATATGCAGGATGCTAGTGTGTTGGCTACTGCCCATTACCCCGAGACATTGGATCGTATCTTTGTAAGTTCTTCTTGCTACCCGCATATCGATCCGTCACTAATTATCCAGATCATCGGCGCGCCTGCATTCTTCCCTACTGTCTGGGGCTGGATCAAACGCTGGTTTGACCCTGTAACCACGTCAAAGATCTTTATCTTGTCTGCCGCTGAAGTCAAGCCCACTCTCACCTCTTTTATGGAGCCCTCTAGCATTCCCAAACAGTATGGTGGCGAACTCGAGTGGCAATGGGGCGAGATGCCTAACCTTGATGAGCCCGCTCACGAGTTACTAAAGGACCTCGAACAAGAACCCACCGAGGGCAAGACACGGAAAGAGCTTCTGAAGGGACCCGTGTTATTCAAGGGTAATACTGTGGAGGTGCTAGGTACTGAGGATGGCAAAGAGCGCCGACAAACCATCCCCGTCCCCCAGCACACACAGAAGTCTGAGTCTGAGACGGAAAAGGAGTCTACCGAGACAGCAAATGGTGACGCTGAGGCAAACTCTGCCCCCGCTACTGAAACTGATAAGCCTATTGAGAATGTTGCTGTGAATGTTAGCGAGGAAGCCCAGACGACAACTGTCGCTGCTTAGAAAATCTCAAAAGCATGCATTGGGTTGAGTGTGGTGCGAGAATAGTTGTGATTATCCGGCATGAAGATTTACATTTCACATGACCGAGGTACACCGTGGGGCAAAAGTGTGTTAGTTTGAATGGCCCAGAACACGTCTGCCTGGGTCTGGGAATTTTCTGATTATGCGATGACTATTGCATGTGCATCATGTGTTTGGCATAGATGGTCCTTCAACGCCTTTTGTTTTTGTTTTCGTTCCCAACGTTCTCTCTTGTCATGATGAGCTCTATCGGGTTTGACTTTCTATTACCCTTCTCAGTGGGCCTGGATGTGATACTGACACTACCAGAACCCGGCCTTTTCTCTAGTTCTACTTTCTTTGCCCCAGCCGGTATGATTTGATACGACTTGGGCTGGGGTATCTGCTTTACGTGAGCGGATTACTTATGATTTGAATATCCCCTTATATTTCTGTTTGCTCTTTTATACAAGTCTGCATAGTGGATAGAATACATATTGTCTGTTTCGGCTTCTGATATCTTTTCCCTCTTGTGAATCCGTGTACAGCAGTGTTTTCGTAGAATCTTTCGTACCAGGCCGATCCCATTGGGCATTTAGGTCGTGTGAAACTGCCTAACAGGACTAGTAATAGTACAGGATTATCTCGGCAAATTTTAGGAACTTGAATTAGTCAATGCTTATTCCTCCTGGAGCGTACTGTATTAGGGCTATATCAGTACTATCTTGGGTATGTCTATGCTTAGACGAGTGTGCATATTGTAATAAACTTCAATTTGACGTATCAACAGCATCAGAAAGTGTCAATGACATCCTTAAAGACGTCATTTCAGAACTTTTGAAAGTAAAGAAAATGCCAGGTCTAGATCTGATAAAGTGTATCGTATAGTTCGTATACTTGATGACATCCGATCAACCCTCGAGACTGCAAAAAAGGCGAAGCGCAGCCGCGTTGTTTGCGCTAGTCCAGATACGAATAGACTAGCCTGATATGGAAATAATTTACCGGCGGGCCATTCAGCGCGCAGAACGAGTCAGCATTGACCTCAGGTTGTTTTGGTGATGTATACTTGCGTTGATGGAAGAAACAGGAATGATGATTATGGTGGCATGTAGTTCTCAGTGGTACATTGTTACATACTATGAAGATGAGTCAATCTCAGCATGTGGTGGACAGCATCATGATGATGATCCACACGGCACAATGTATACAAACAACGTTGCCTACGGTTAGGCATAAACTTCAATTTCTCCCCAACATTTTCGGCCATCACATGGGATGGCCCAATCCCATCTAATCAGATTGTGCTACTCTATCTCAGTAATTGGGTTCACGGAGTACTATGAGGCCCCGAGTATCTGAAAATGTACAGATACTATTGTAGATGGTGCGACGAAGGGTGGACCTTGCAGATCAGGTGACTGTCAGGGGCACATGTTCCACGAAGCCCTGCATCGGCGATTTAGGTATGCAGCACGTCGTCTATCAAAGCCAGGGCCAGGGCCTTAGCCATCTCCAGCCAATGCTAAACCAGCAAGGTCGATCATGGGCTGTGGGGTTAAATCATGGTGCCATCATCCCACAATACGTTTCAACAACCGCTAGATTTCCCCGGGGTAGCCCGATCGACAAAGGGGACAGAGAAAGTCGTTAGCACGCGGGCGCTAAGAGCGTTTGGGGATGTTGGGACAGACACGATACCAAAATCAGAGGCGATCAACGTCATGTTCAATCATGTTCGCATGCTGCAGAGACACCCCCGAGGCTCATTTTTGCGGAGAGTGGGTATTCACATGCACCGAGCATCCACCCAAATGACTGGGGCGAAAAGGAGATCGACAGAGCCAAATCTCTTTAAAAACCCACACGGCCACCCCCGGACTTTGGGGGGTTCATTGTCGAATTTTCGCCATATCTTCAGATCTTCAAGAAACGTCCCGCCTTTTGCGTTTTCCTAACTCACCATGAGTGTTCAGCGCAATCCGAAGGACTCGATGAAGTCCACTTGGCGGTCTCAGGCCCGCTCTGAGTGGACTCTTTTCCACTGGTTTTATGAGTTGCTTGGAATTCACCCAGAGCATCTTGACAAGAACGTCCCTGTACATCTGAAAGAGGATGCCGTGCCCTACGTCCCGGACTGGTCGATGCATCGTTGGGTTATCACGCACGCCGCTATCCCACTTCTCATTCATCACGCCTACGTCCAGTTCACCGGCCATAATCTCGGCATGCTAGGCGCTTTCATCCTTTACAGCTTCGCCTTTAAGGGTATCGCCATTCACGAACTACACGTTCTCCGTCGTCTCGGTCACATCCACGGTTTTCTCGATGGAGACAAGCACGCCCGTGACGGTGTCCCCGACGTTGGCGTTGCTAAAGTCGTCCGCTCGTTGATTTCCACCTCGACATTCCGGCCTATGTTCACAGTGATGCTTGCCTATCGCGTCGCCCTACCCCCATCAACGATGAGTTTCGCCTGGTTGCCCATCGAGGCCGGTCTCTATGGCATCATCCTCGACTTCTGGTTCTACTGGTACCATCGTCTTATGCACGACGTTGGCAGTCTTTGGCAGTACCACCGTACTCATCATCTGACCAAACACCCGAACCCGCTTCTGACCCTGTACGCCGACCTGGAGCAGGAGTTCTTTGATATTGCCGGTATCCCACTGATGACATACTTCACGATGCGATTCATGGGGATGCCAATGGGTTTCTACGAGTGGTGGATTTGTCACCAGTACGTTGTCTTCGCCGAACTTGCTGGTCACAGTGGTCTACGTGTCCACGCCACCCCTCCGTCAACCTTTAGCTTTGTGCTCCGTTGGTTTGATGCAGAGCTAGTTATTGAAGATCACGATTTGCATCACCGTAAGGGTTGGAAGCAGAGTTATAACTATGGCAAACAGACTCGTCTTTGGGATCGTATCTTTGGTACATGCTGTGATCGGATCGAATCTGTGCCGCATAATGTTGATTATGTCAATCAGTCACCGATGCCGCTGTACTAGTTCAGTATGGTGTTTTTCCAGTCTTTCGAAGCCTTGGGGTCTTGTATATGTCTTTTGTTAAAATTTGGTTGAGGTGGAATCTGTCCTCATGTGCACCACTCTGATCTGGCTTTTTTATGATACCACGCTAGATACTTTACTTTATGTGAAATTTCAATGATTTATGAACTTGAACACCTCTCAAAGTATTGATGTAGGATGGCTATTCTAGTAATAATACTATGTAGATAATGGCACTGCCAGTGTTTTTGATGTCGGATCCTCCAGTACATTTTCCCCTTCTGTGATAAATGCTGATACTATACCCAGTGCAGGGCATTATGCGCACCATCTTTCCCATCCAGGTCTTCCCAAGTTGCCCATGGCCTGATGAGGACGCTCAGAGCCAGGCTCACTTAGTGAATTTTAGACTGGGCTCAGGCTCATGAGCTGTCACTGATTACTCAAATTAGCTTTAAGGCATCTGTCGAGCTCCGGCTGTAAGGAGTACAAAAGCTGGATGAGCAACGTCTTGCTTTTGATAATCTTGTCATACATTGTGCCAAGTGAACTACTGCTCCGAAGGTCCCCTAGCCGGGTCTCAACAATCAGTAACAAAGCATCTAACGTCTATGTCACTATATAAGACAGAACCTGGGTATCCTATGGTAGTCTTTAAAAGACCATGTATGAAGTCGACGGCTACAACTCAAACAAATATCCCAGTATTATGAGGTAGGAATATCATGCAATTTGTTCCTGTCTTCATTCCCCCCCTCTGCATATCTCGTACCAAAACGGCAACTGCGATGCAGCATCATCCAATCCTGCCATTTTCGGAGATGCTTTGGAGACTTAAGCATTGCTGGTTGCGTGTTAATGATGATATCTCGCAGATATTCTACTCTTAAAAGGGATCAATAGTGGACACTATGTGGATTGTTTGCCCCTCAAAGCTATAAATTACATTCATAATTAGTCAAACAACATGTATATGCTTCTCAAATGCTTCTATGACAAACTAAGAGACTAAGTTGCTTTCCAAAGCAGATTGACTTGTTTTTTCCGGGCCTATAGAATGATGTGTTAGAGTGATAGATCACCAAAAGAGCGAGAGATAACAAGAATAGAATACTTACAATTGGTGCCAGGAAAATGACTCCACCAGTCAAGGCCACTACGGTCAAGACCAGCTGCAATTTGGAGAAGCTTTTGCCCAGGACGTCAAATGCTTGGCTTGGAGTAGCGCGAGTGCCAAAGATGTCACCGCCATATGCAAGAATGAGACTGGTGCTCTCAAGCATTGTGGGGCGAGACAACACATCGTTGATACCTGCGACATCTCGTGAATGCGTAAGATACCACTTCCCATCGAAGTCGAGGAATGGCATATAGCGGAAAAGCCCCTCCTCTGCCTCACTGGAGGTTGGGTCCCGGTCAACAGGGCGACGAGGATCCAACACAGGACGGGGGATTCCGACGATGGAGTTGGAAGACGGGAGAGTGCAGACCAGCTGGCGAGTTGTAATGCCTTGGCGGGTCTGGGTGACTGTCATGTGAGAGATGGGCTCGGCAATCATGAATGACTGAGAAACAACATGGGGTAGAGGAAGGCTGTCAGTGCTGCTGCTGTGGAGGCTAGAGTAATTGCCAGCTGCGTCCAAGGGACCACGGTCATTGGGGATGGAAGACTCGTAAAGCTCAGAGATAACCAGCTGGTAGCCCTTGGCGGATGATTCACCAATGGCGTCACCAAAGAATGAGTATGCGAACCAATTCTCCGACATTATGGATGTAATGGGCTGCGCTAGATCCACTCCTGCTTGAGTAACTGAATGAAGAACCTTGCCAGACACGCCATCCAAAAGGTAGAAGCCAGCGACATTGTCCTTCTCATTGACGGCAGTAACAAGAACAAGATTCGGGCTGAGGTACTTGTACAAAACAGATCTGTTTCCAAGAACCTTGCCGATTGACGCGACAGGGTCATGCGCCGGGCGAGCTGTCGCCTTAACAACCTTTTGGCCTGACGGAGGAACAAACTCCCAGACTGGCGTTTTGTTGTCGCTTTCAATCCAACCAAGAACTCTTCCGTTGTCACTGGTGGTCACCAAAAATCCGTTGATGTCTTTGAACGGGGTAACAGGGCTGCCATTCTCTTGAATACCAACAGCACCGAGTCGAAGAAGTGATGCACCGTCCGGTACCATGAAGTTGGCAATCGAATGAAGCTTTGTAGCTTCTACGGGAGGCTGGTATAAGGCTGCACCCGTTGAAGAATTGACCAGTACATAGCCACCATCGTTGAGATTGATGGTCACCTGTCCAGGACGAGCCGAAATATCTTTGACGTCCCACGCCTTCTCTGATGCCTGGACACTCCAGAGAACAGAGCCTTGGCGGCCAGTGTCAAGAGCGTAAACCCGTCCAGTGCGAGTGGCCACGACGACAGGCTTGGCGACTCCGAAGCTATCGAGGTTGGTCACCTCATCAGCCAAAATACTGCTGATGATACGTTGTGGCAGATGCTTTATCCAATCAGGCAAGTGTTGGAGATCACGCATATGACGTTTGACACGGTGGATATATGCGCCATGAATGCTATCGTGTCCCTCAACCTCCAGCTCATGAGCCAGGTCCTCCTTCTCCTCGGCTTCGGCCCAAACGGCAGCAATAGCTTCGATCAAGCCTTCAGGACGAGTCCACTCAACTTGGCCATTTCGGATCAGTTGCCAATCTCCAGACTCACGGAGAACAACGGTTCGAGCAGCCACGGACTTTCCCTTCGCAACAACTTCGGCCACCGCAGCGTAAGCAGTATCCGGAGATGCAGCGTCCACATTCCAACGACCAAGAATACCATGCGAAGCAGAAGAAACCACAATAGCCTCCGAGTCAGTGACACGGGTGAAGTAAACATTGGCGTCAATATTGCTGGTGGCAATCACAGACTGGCCTTTCAGGTAGGGCAGTTGGTAGGCCTTGGTCACGGCAGCTGATTTCAAGTCTACATGATAGACCTCTGCCCAGGCGCCAGATCCGGTCTTGAAGTGGACTAGGAAGTGGGGGAGAGAGTTCAGCTTGTGAGGGGCATGGACCGTGATTTGGCGGATCTCTTCATCGGAGTTGTTATCAATAGCGACGGAGCTGATATGCTTCGTCCCAATGACATTAATCTTCAGCGATTTATGCGTCTTGTCGGCCCAGACAATCAGTGGAGATGCGATGTTGGCCCCAACAAAGAGGACAGATTCGGGGCCGGTGATATCGCTTTCCGAGTTTAAGACCAATTGTCGAGTTTGCTGACCAGTAACGGGGTCGAGGGCGGTAACCTTGATCTTCGAGCTCTTCAGTATGCCCGACTGAAGCGAAATATAGAAAACCTCGGTAGGAGAAGACGAGACCTGGAATGGAACATCTCCACTGTAACGAACGTTAGCAACGCCTGGGCCACAATATAAGCTCTAACTAACCTTTCATCGATGTATTCCCACTTCACGGCTCCTGAATCACCATCAAAGCGTCTAACAGAGCCGAAGCTCTTGCCGGAAATCAGCGCAATTGTGTCTCTAGAGTCAGATGATTCCTTGGAGGCATCCTCCATCTCAAGCAGCTCAATGTCAGAGACATGGCCGCCATCAAAATGCTGATCCCAAATCAATTTTCCATCCTGAGCACCCCACGATGAGATGTAGTCTCCTGCTGCGCCAACAACTGCATTGTTTCCATCCAGGCCACGCAAGATACCAGCCCCACCAACTGGAGAAGCCGATTGCGAGATATTGTGACGCCAAACTAGAGCACCATCCCGGGGGTTTACCGCGCCTAATATAGACCTATCGGAGAGTGTGTAGAGAAGTGACGCGTTCGAGGCGGAAGAAGGCTTGAGGAAGAAGGTCGAATCGGGAGAGGGGGCACCGAGCAGAGCGTGATGGAAGTCAATGTGATTAACTTCATCAGAAAATATGGCCGCCGCTGGAGTTGCGCATACTGCGGCTAGAAGTGCCGCCTGAAGCCGCATGTTGGTGGACTCGCGACAAGCAGGGAAAGTGGTGGTTGTCGATAGCTCTCGGGCGGTGATGTTGAGATGTTTCCCCCGGCCGAACTTGGCGGAACATCTCCACTCCACCAGCAGAGCACCAGCACCGCACCAGCACCAGTATCAGTTTCAGCATTACTCAACCTTCAATTCTCCAATTCCACTGGACTTCTGCTTCCTCTACTCTGTTATTATAATGCTTCATATATTCTCAAAGAAACTATAGTCTTCGAAAATCAGGATATATATCTGTTAATTCTTTAATTCCAGTACTATGGCTTGCCTTAATCGTCTGCAATGGCATCCACTTCAATCTCAACAAGCATATCATCATCCACAAAGCTGTTGGCTCCTACAATCATAGTTGCAACCGCACCAATTTGCCCTCCATTCTGTTTTCCTAGTACCTCTCTGAAAGCCTCCCCAATAACCCCACAGTCCTCTTTCCTACTCACAAACATTCGGCACCGAACAACGCTCTCCGCCCCTTTTCCACCAACTGCTTGGATAGCTTGAATGATTTCATTAAATGTCACAAGAGCTTGTTTTTTGGCATCGCCTGGATAGCGGACTCGCGGTGCTTCTGGTGGAGAGTCGGGGTCTGCTGCAGTCGAGCCTGCTATAAAGATATGCTGACCCCTACGGACTGCTCGATAATAACCGATTCGAGCTTCCCACGGGGAAGAAGTGCTATAGACGCGCTTCTCAGACATCTTGTGATCGACAGAACTGGACGATATAGCTTGTGTAGATGGTGGAGAGATGAGTATATATGCTAATTTATTAGTTTATGAGCCACGAGGTAAGACTTCTTTTCGGGTACCTCGAGTCGTGACTCAACCTCCAAGACAGAGTGTTATCCCTTACAGGAACTCAATGATAGATAGCTTCTCAATTCAAGGATTTGTGAAGTGGGCTTCGAGCTCGTATTATATACTAATCCTTGGCCCCGCTATCTGACATTTGCTGGCTGGGGTGAGTCATCCATACAATGGTACTACCATTGTATACGGTGACGGGCAAATGCTAGGCAAATTCTCAAACAAGTCGAGGCGGGATATATCTCCTTCATCAGTCTCAAAATGACTTGTCTACTACTTAATGTGAGTTCCTACTGGTAACTGACTAATATTCGACTGCTGGAAAACAACCCATCTCTACTGCAAGTGAGGTTCCTGATAGCCATTGTCTGCTTGAATATGGATAGATGCAATTTTTATCTAGAAATGAGAGACTAACGCCTTGGAGAATGAATTTCAAAATATACAGAAGCTTTGCTTTACAACCCAAAACAAGCTTTGTTGGCGGAACGGACAGCCTCCTTCTCGCCCTCGCTCATCGAATCGGTGATCTCCCAGGGCTTGTTGCCGAGACCCATAGCACGCTGTCCCTCGGCGTTCAGCGAGGACCACTGCAAAGCTCCCTTGAATCCCTTCTCTCCATCACCACCAGCTCCAGGGAAGTCCCAGGGAGGCGAGTAGTTGAGAGCTGCCTGGCGTTGCTTCTTCAGATAATCGATGTTCATGTCACATAGAGGTGTAGCGGGAATATAGAGAACGCTAGAATCACTCTTGCCGCGATGCTCCTTGTCCACTGAGTGAAGCATATCGCAATGCCAGGCAACAAAGTCACCAGGCTCGACCTTTGGAACGGAAACCATAGTGGATTCCAGTTCAAGCTGCGGGTGAGTCACTGGGTTGTACTCCTGGCATGCACCTGGAACAGAGCCGGGGAAAGTATTATCCAGATTCGGCTTTTGTGTCTGTACATCGAAGAAAGGTCGCAGGATAGTGTACGCAGTGCTGTGTCTAATCATAGGGCACACATGGAGTGAGCCTTCGCCAGGGGCAGTCTCAGACATAGACAACCAACCCTGGAAGAAGCGAAGCATTGAACAGGCGCCAGCGCCATTGTACAAATCCATATTAGCACCCAGGCGGTGTTTCGCATCCCACGGATCGTAAGCTTCCCAATCCCCCTCAAGAATCTTATTGTACACACTCGCATACTCGGGATCTTCCCAACGTTCCAACGATCCTCCATCGACGTGCGGACCAAGGGTAAATTTGGCATCACCAGGATCCCGGATGCGCAAACGATCACCGTATGTGAGAGGATTGGATGTTGAGATTTTGGTGTTTGGATCGGATGAATGCCACAAACGCTGCAAGAAACGCTGGGAATCAAGCATGTTGGGATGAGCGCGAGCCTCTGCTTGTGCCGGAGTCCAGTATAATTCATAGACAGCAGGAGAATCGGCAGGGAAAGCCTTGATACGCTCCTTGTTCGCAGCAATGTACTCTTGGATGCGGTTCTTATAGTCACGAGCCTCTTTACGGGGCACAACGTTGCGAATAACCACAGTGCCACGGTGACGGATCTCTTTCATAGTAGCTTCGGGCACTTTACCCGCCACAACATCAGCATACTCCACGGATGGAATAATCTGTCAAAGCAAATTAGCGGATGTTCTTTCTATGTTACTTTCTAATAAACATAAATATCATCGGACTCACGTCGCTGCCTTTGGCCTTGATCCTCTCGACCTCTTCTTCGAGACTGGGCAAAAGCCTCTTCCAGCTCTCGGTTAGAGCCTTTTCATTCTTCTCGAAGAGCCTCGTCTTCAGATCCCGAAAACGAGGGGGAAGAGGCTCTGGTTGATAATCCGGTCTTAAACTGGGGAAAACCGATGAAATGTCGCCGGCAGCTTTGGTTGTTTGCGCCGAGGTGGAGGTTGATGCCGCACGGGCAACTGTTTTGGAAAGGTGTCGAGATATCGCCATGATTGATGATTGGAGTGATTATTGACCGAGAACTGTTTGGAGGTTAGATCTAGTCCTTATATACGTGCGTTGCCATCGCGGGGTGTACATCACTGGCATGGCGGGTAGTCTGCCCATACAGGAAGATGTTCCGCCATCCGGCGGCTGGACTACTGAAATAGTACTAGCTTCCGCTACACTATCCAATGACGTCCGCGAGGGCTATACATACATTGTACATGCCTTTTGATTTCGAACTCATCTTCTACAACATTCCTCCTACAGATGATGTACTAGCATGCAATAATAATAAAAAGTATCCCATGCCTCTTCTTTGTGATTTTGGTTGTTAAACTTGAAATACATCTTATGGCAAGTCTAATGTCAAAAGAAATCCAGTTATGCGGGCACAATCTACTTGTAGACTGGCGTGCTTTTTGAGACTAGACTAAAGACAAGCAAGTCCCTGGGTGACCTAATTTAGACTCTCTACTAGTAGTTGATCAATAACTGGTATCCTAGTACTTGTAACGAAGACCAGTGTTTGGGAAAACGTGGGGAATTCCGCTATGCACGTACTTCCCTGATGCATACATACGATCTCCTTCTAAAGAAAGGTTTCTTTCTCCTTAGAGAACGGTTCGCAGTCTTTCATGCGAGTGGCTCACAGTATTTCCCAGAGCTCCACTTAATCTGGACACTCCAGCATCTCGGTGCGTTAACTGCCGAGAATATTCGCGCAAACTCGTCCAATGTTGCCTATTCAGGAAATTTAGCCGCATTGATGGAGAAGTTCGATGATGAGGTCATATAAATTATGCGGGGCGCTCGGCATTGCGCCGACTACTCATGTCAACTTGAATTTAGCAATATAGCAGACAAGTGCAAATAATTCAGCACTGGCATTGCATAGTAATGAATATTTACTACTAAAGTGTCAACCTACTCAGTATGCAAAACACTATTAAGAAAAGTACTTTGCTCCGAACTTGCAGATAAATCGGCAATTTTGGCGAAGAACCGTTGGTAGATATTAATGGGTACATACTATACGCTCACTGCCGATCTATCGGCTTCGGGTAGGAAGGAGGGGAATGGCTTGTAATACGCATAAAACTGTCAGATGACTTGGGACAACATGAAGCAAGAAAAAGCAAAAGAGATGGAGCCTGCGAATCAACACGAATCAGCAGAAAGAATGCGAGATTCCCTCTGCAGGCCGTTCTCGGTCCAGCTCTTCGGCCAAAGCACCGGTTAAATCTCACGCGGATCCGACACCCCTCTCGTTTCTCCAAAATGGCTATGCTACGCGCTGTTAAAGGGCCCCGAGTCCCACTGTATCCCACTGTATGTTCCACAGGGTACCCCAACTCAGCATAAAGAAGCAGACGGATCCGCAGAAGAAGGGCAGGTTCCAAAGAATTCATCACTTCACCCCGAGTATAGTACGTACACCATGGCATTACCAGTTCAGGGTAGAACAGCTATCGTTACTGGTGCGGGTTCTGGTAGGTGTCCCTTTACAAGACAAGTATATATATGAAAACAAAATATAGGGAGAAGTCATGCTCACAGCTCTTTAGGAATTAACCTCGCTTTTGCCAAATTATTAGTTGAGAATGGTTGCAACGTCTTGATTGCCGATTTGGCCCTACGGCCTGAAGCTCAGGTGCTTGCAGACAAGCATCAGACCGGAGCAGCAAGAGTTGTCTTCCAAAAGACCGATGTGACGGATTGGCAGCAATTGGAACGAATGTTCGAGGTCGCAGAGAAAGAGTTTAATGTGATTGATATCGTTTGCCCCGGCGCGGGAGTCTACGAGCCGGTAGGTTTACTTCCAGTATATGCTACTATTCAGCCAAGTCCCGGGTGATCTAACGGGATATCGTAATATAACAGCACTGGAGCAACTTCTGGCGACCCCCTGGTACCGCACCAAGCAAGGATTCTCCAAATGGCGGTCGTTATGCCTTGGTGGATATCAATATCACACACCCTATTCGCACAACACAATTGGCAATTGCGCATTTCCTCCGCCACCGTGATAATGGCCGTCCCAAACATATTATTCATATCTCTAGTATTGCGGGACAGACTGCTGCTTTCGCAGCTCCAATCTACGCGGCTACAAAACATGCCATTAACGGTCTAGTGCGATCACTTGCTAAACTTGAGAGTCTCGGTATCCGTGTCACCGCGGTGGCACCTGGTGTTATCAAGACTCCTCTCTGGACGGACAACCCTGAGAAACTCAAGATGGTACTTGAAAGTTCCGACGAGTGGGTGACGCCCGAGGAAGTTGGGGAAGTAATGTTGGCGCTCGTGCAGCAGGAGGAAGTGAGCGAAGTAATTGGCGATCGATCGGGACAAGGCAAGCAATTCAAGGTGTCTGGAGGCAACATTTATGAAGTCTCCAAGACAGTCCGGCTGGTTAACCAATTTAACGATGAAGGACCGGGCAATCGGCCAGGAAATACTGCATCCGATCACGCCTCTGTGGAGAAGGAAAGTTTTGAACTTCTGGCAAAACCAGGATGGGGACGATCTAAACTGTAGTCAATTATTAGCCATAGTGACACGATTAGCAAACAACAACGACAATGATTCCATTCATGCCCGAGATTCAGATTGAGTAATGCCAATGGTAGTCCAAGTAGGCCAAGTAGGCAAAGTGGAGTTTTGGAAGTCACGGGGTTGCCGGCTATCGGATCCTCCGATAAGAACGAAGCCACTTGGACCACGGGGAGTTCTCTCCATCCGTCTCTCCTTCATTACAGCGTCGTGGCTCTGCTGCTCATGGTCGCTGGTAGGCCTTGTGCCTGATTTAATATTCGCCGCAGAAATACTAGCGACACCACTTTCCATAACTATGGAGGACGCGGCCGTGGGAGTTGGCTCGGCTGGGCCCTCTCAATCTGGCCCTCGACGGTATGGCTCGAGACATTCGACCAATTCACTTTCACAGCAACTAATTCTCTTGATTGAATTTACAGACGGGCAAATAGAGGGAAGCGAGATGCAGGCATGGGTGGCGACGCCAGCTGGTCAAGCAGCGTTATCAACCTAGTTAATACCAGTGAGTTCTAGCGGTCGACATTTTGGGAATGATTTGTCTAATCGCGCTATATTCTCCTATAGTTATCGGTGCCGGAGTTTTAGCTATGCCACTCGCTATCTCACGTATGGGTATCCTTTTGGGAACGTTTGTTATTCTGTGGTCTGGAGTTACTGCAGGTTTCGGTCTCTATCTACAATCGCGATGCGCTCAATACCTCGACCGCGGAAGCGCTTCCTTCTTCGCCTTATCACAGTTGACATACCCAAATGCGGCTGTCATTTTTGATGCTGCAATTGCTATAAAATGCTTTGGTGTTGGTGTCAGCTATCTCATCATTATTGGCGACTTAATGCCAGGCGTTGTTAATGGCTTCGTGGGAGGCGAGCCGGCGTTCGATTTCCTTGCAGATCGTCATTTCTGGGTGACTGCTTTCATGTGAGTTGATATATTGATGTCTTTTATCGATTCAATGCTAACAAGAACTAGGTTGATCGTGATACCCCTTTCATATCTTCGCCGCCTAGACTCTTTGAAATACACAAGTATCGCTGCTTTGGTTTCAATGGCCTATCTGGTTGTCTTGGTTGTCTATCATTTTATCAAGGGTGATACTATGGCCGATCGAGGCCCTATTCGTGTGATTCACTGGGCAGGCCCAGTTCCCACTCTCAGCAGCTTCCCAGTCATTGTTTTTGCATTCACCTGTCATCAAAACGTAAGTTTCTCGAAACAATGTGCTTCTCTGCGAAATTTATCTAACTGGATCCCTAGATGTTTTCTATCCTCAACGAAATCAAAAACAACAGTCATTATCGCACGACTAGCGTCGTCTTTGCTAGTATTGGTGGTGCGGCAGCAACCTACATTCTCGTCGCTATCACTGGCTATCTCTCTTTTGGAAACAATGTGGCCGGCAACATCGTCGGCATGTACCCACCAGGCGTTGCCGCCACTATCGCTCGCGCAGCCATCGTCATGCTGGTGGTTTTCTCCTACCCGCTTCAATGCCATCCTTGTCGCGCTTCTGTTGATGCCGTTCTGAAATGGCGTCCTCAATCTAAACCTCGATCAACTGAAAGCTCTCCACACCGACACCCACTGCTGGGTCCACGCGGTGCCCGCACTGTCGAGCCGATGAGTGACTTGCGTTTCTCTATCATCACCACAACCATCCTCATACTGAGTTATCTTGTCGCTATGACAGTATCTTCTCTAGAATCAGTATTGGCCTATGTTGGAAGTACTGGAAGCACCAGTATCAGTTTTATCTTGCCGGGTCTCTTCTACTACAAGATTTCCGCCCCTAACTCTCCCGCTCACCGTGGTCTCCTCAAAGAAGATGACGAGGCCGATGACTTGTCTGATGAAGAAAGTCCTGGTGACGACGGCGAAGGTTCTCTCACTCAGTCACTGACTGGTAGCGGTTTCTTGCCACGACCTGCTCGACACTGGCGTAAAACACTCCTGCGTCGTCTCAGTCTGGCCCTAACATGCTATGGCATTTTGGTCATGGTGGTGTGTTTCATCACGAATACATTTTTCATTGCCTCGTGAGTCAGAAATAATTGACTGGCAGGCCATTGCACAATATGTTGTCATTTACCTTCGTCCCCTTTCTGTGCACTGCAGAAAGCGGCTACGTCTTTGCTTAAAAGCTCATAGACAATTTCCTTCCCTCTTCTTCTCCCTTGCATAATCTCGCTACATCACAGCATATTCTTTTTGTTATGTAAATTCTCGCGGTCGTTATTTGCTTTGCATTTGTGGGATCTGATTAACGCAAGGCGTTTGGAGTGATTAATTCAGAACTACTTGGATTCCTTCCTATTTTCCTCGGTTGTATGTTCAGGCTAGTAGAGCTCGTAGTATTTGTATGATAATTATCCATGGATGACGACCGAGAAACCGGACCATATAATAGTAGTGTCACGAATAGAAATTCTGGAGTTGGCTTGATCATCATTCGCACCCGCATGGGATGCAAAGGTAGAGGTGGGGTGGGGGGATGAACCAGAATCATAGCAGATATGAACAACACTCAATTGAAAAGCGAACAAACATCACACTCGAAAAACCAGCTCCGAGGAGCGTCCAAAACAGCTAACTATTCAATAGATATATCCACCATACCTACCATATAACGATAACAGCAATTCAATCTTCGAACTAGCAAGCCAGGAAAGAGATTCAGAATGAGAGCCCGAGAAATTATAGATGAAGACCGAGCTTAGTTGTTGTTTGAGCCATTCAAGATGCGCAGAATGGACATAAACAGGTTCAGCACGTCCAGATACAGCGAAATGGAAGCAGCAATCTCCTCTTCAACATGGTAATGACGCATGACCAACTGGGTATCGACGAGGATATAACCCGAGAAAATCAAAGCACCTAAGACACCGTACACGATTTCAAGGGTACTGTTGAACGGGATGAAAGCCGCGACGAATCCGAAAAGAATCATGAACCACAATGCACCGAAGAGGTAGGGCATCCAGTCCGTAAAATCATATTTAGTCTGGCACGCGAAGAGAGTGAGAGCGACGAAGATGCCGAGCGTTAAAACAAGTGCTTGGACGACGACTTGGGCGCTGTAAAATGATGTTGCGACGCTGATAGCGTAGGCTTCCATGATGGTGAAACCGGAGAGGAAGAGTAGATTTGTTGGGTAGGACTTGCGCTTCCAGAATGTTGCTAGCATGAAGCCTAGGGCACCGAAGACGGAGATTATCATCAACCAGAAGTTGCTTTGGATCCAGGTGCGATATGTGTTGTTGAAGAAGGAGATTGAGCTGAGGATGGTTGTGAGGAGGATTTGGACGGTGCTAGAGAGTGAATATGTTAGTTGGCTGTTCCTGCATAGCTTTTTGTTTTGGTGTTTTCGGGATAGTGGGATGATAGTGGACATACAGAATCGAGTAGACCTTGCGGACGAACTGCATTCGAATGTCGATGGTTCCTTCTGCAACAGTGCCACCGAACTAAAGACAGATCAGTACAAGTCCATAAGCCATGTTCTTCGATCATTACCCTCCTGCTTACCTTGAAATCATCGGGGAGATTGTCACCCTCGGTGCGTGGTGCTGGGTCTGGGACTGCTGTAGCCTGGTAAGACGGAGGCGCTTGGGTATATTGCTGGTCCTCAAAGGAATCCCGCGTTGGGGCGCGCTCATATCGCGCGTTGGAAGCCATGGTTATTAGCTATTGACCTTCGTGCTCTATCTCGGATGTGGATGAGAACGTAGTGAGATGGAAGTGGAAGGACGAGGCATCAATGATGACCGTTTTAGCCTCCTAGCCATGTGACGTTTGAATGCACGTGACTGGATCGCCCGATAACAAAGCGGGACGGCGGAGTCAAAAGTGGGACCAGAAAGGAACTATAAATCTGATACGGACTGGAAGGGAGATTTGTATTTTCTGTAGTATATAACGATATGTGCATTTCATCGCTATCAGATGCTAAGTTACTGGAGATGAAAGAGATTTTGGGTTTGCCCATCGAGTTCAACATCTACTCGAGAATCCGGCGCATGGGAGACTGTCGCTCCGCAGGCTGTTCTTCTGATTGCTCCCGTCCAGCATCGACGGTTGATCCAGAGTCTTCATCCGAGGTCATCCCGCCATCATCGTCATCCGTAGTATCGTCCGGACTGCGGTTCGTCTCATGAGAAATGTTAGTTTCCGACATGTAAGTTGGAAGCCGGCGGCGTTGAAAGTCCTGGGCGTGCGCAGAAGCAACAATCGTACCAACGCGTACAATACCAGCAGTAGGTCGTCTAGTCCGAGAACGTAAACTAGATCCAGACGGTGTCCCATGCTCGACATCCACTGGTTGGAGGAATGGTGTTGCAACATGCTGTTGCTCTTGCAGCTGCACATCCTCACGCTGGGGACCGTCCAAGCCAGGGGTCGTTGGCATGTCTGGAAGATCATAGGGAAGGGGGACATCCCTTGAAGCACGGAAGAGAAGCACATTCGTGCAGTGCTCATTTTCAACTCGGAAAATAGACCATACACCACGACGACAGACCTCTGAGAGAGCAACAACGAAGCTGAGGACTGCCGAGTGCTGGATGTCATGAGACCAGATGGCGTAAAAGATCCAGTTGAATCGAATCACGACATCCATAACCATGGCGGCATAGTATACCCAGGCCCGGCGGAAGCCAAGAACCTCACGTAGAAGAGGATTTTTGGAGTAAGGGTTACCCAGACTCCAATCCATGATCAAGTCCCAAATCGACGTATAGACGGCATTGAGCAGTGCAAATGTTATGAAGGCTGCCTGGAATCTTGTATGCCGGTCGATGCGATACATGCTGAGGGTTGCATAGTATAGAACACCAAAGAGGTATTTTCCCAAGTTCAGCAAGTGAGGAAAGGCATTTCTGGTGTCGGCGTATCGACGAATACATTGAAAGGCCCGGAAAACCGAAGGCAGGCACGTGAAGAATCCCAACAGCCTGGAGTGGTTGGAATTGCATTTGACTGGATTCGTCCAATACGATGCATACAAACAGAAGAACAATTCAATGTTCTAATAAATGTCAGCAATTTTCGGGTTAACAGCTTCGATATTTTGGAACTTACCCCCATGGCATAAGTCTGAGAGCAATACATATCTCCCAAGAAAAAGTCACGGAACTCGACAGGATAGATTCCAGCAAGCAACAGTCGCCACTAATACTGTTAGCACTCATTTCATCGAATTCATGAAATATAACTCACATTGGAAAAAGCAAACCATTTGCGGCTGCGATGGTACAAAACGCGAGCGGGCAAGAAAAGAATGATAAGTGTTAGGCCGACCAATACGACCGGCCAGTATATATACATGGAGTTAACCCATGTGAAATTGAGCCACATGAAAAGGCCCATCAAAAATATAAAGAACGAGGGAATCTAGAGGATGATTAGGATTAGTACAATCTCGACAAATAGAAAAGAAACAATACAGTGTCGCCAACGAACCTCTAACAGCTGGCGCCACTCCAAGGTGTGCCTGGTATCATATTCAAAAACAAATGCATAGTTGATCTTTGACTTTGTCCATATCATGCAGTCCATGCAAAATAGCAGGACATGAAACACGACGAGAAAATAACCCCCGTATATCTATATTCAGTTAGGCACATGTGACACCGCGAGGGGGGTTGGAGTAGGACGCAAGGGAGTACAATACGGACCTGCAATAAATAGCTCGTCCGAGTCTGAGCGGACACTTCAGAAGAACCAAGATGGTCGGACGCATACACTAGCCCCTGGATCGCAAAGAGCGTACCCGCCATCAGTAAGAGACCTGAGCGAAAAGTACTTGGTGAATAGTCGCCCGATTTCTTCATCTTCTGTCGAAGCTTCGATACTGCAACTTTACGGTTACCACGCTCGAAATACCGGGCGTACAAATCTTCCACAGCCACCATAAGATTCTCAATAACATCGCTCTCGACGAAAACTGCCTTATTGACCCGTTCCGACATATATCGCAGTGGCGGGCGAGCATTCACGGCTTTGTCGTATTTTTTGTTGATCTTACGGAAGGCCGTGCGATTGAGATACGCATACCCCTTCAAGAGCTCGATCCCGCGATAGAATTCCTGAAGGGCATGCTTGAGCTTCCTCTTAGCAGAGCGATATGGCACTTCGTTGGGCGGATCCTGCCGCCGCATAAAATCCCTTCTATTTTGAATGAACTCCCGGTCTCGCGCGTTCAAGTTTGGTGTCGCCATCTGTGCCAATGCCTGGGAATTTTTCCCAAACCGGGTCTTTCCAGTTAGTGTATCCTTCAGGCGTGAGCCATTCAGCTTTCCAAACCCATTTGATCGTTGCTCTTGGGGGTCACTCCTTTTCCCGGCCTGCTTGGCTGACAGCACTTCCTGCATGCGTTGATCTCTCATCACATGCAGTTGTTGACGAAGAACCTTGAGCCGGTCAGTAGCTTCTTGCTCTTTCATCTTATAGAACGAGTCAATCTTATCAAGCTCGCTATCTAGGAAGGCATGAAATTCATCCTGTCGCCTTTCAAGTTCGACGTTTGGGTCCATGGCTGATCGCCTGCCGATGGGCTCAATCTCGGCATGGGATAGAACGCGCCGGAGTAGCTGTGATGTTCGCTTGACTGAGCTAATTTTTGTAAGGTCTCCACCAGAAGGACTATGGGCTGTTTGCTGTCGAGCAAGGTGTGGCGTCTGACTGGGCGAGCCATCGGTATCGGGAGGCGGAGGTGGCGCATCGAAGGTTGCACGGCGCGCCATTACCGGGGAAGGGGTTTTGACATCCTGGCGAGGTGACTTGGGTGATACATAATCCTCTTCTGGGTCGAGAGCTGGATCCGGTAGCTCAAACGATCCTCTATCCGATGCGGGTGCATGTTGGGGTGGAGTGGCGAGAATGCTGCCATAGCTTCCAACCGGTTCTGAAAAACGAGATCCTGGAGTCCTCAGCGGGTGTCGTTCATTCCTTGGGATTGGTGTTGGGCGCGAACCTTGGGGGCCTGTCCTCTTTGGAGTCCTATCAGAAAAGTCCGTCGCATCGATATGCTTGTCCGAGGCGGAGGGTGCCAACGAGTCCGTCGCCGTATGGGATGGAGGGGCAGGATGTCGGAATGACGGTGTCCGAGGGCTTCTATTCGTTTTTTGAAGAGCGCGGGTAATAGCCTTGATCTTCTTTTTGCCGCCCTACCGTGATGAAACGATGTGTTAACGAGGCAGCTCTCCCCATAGAGGGACGAAATCCACCTCCAGGTCGATCTTCAAGATAAGAAATCTGGCGTACCTTGTAATCGAGATATTTTGCCCGCCATTCAGGAACTAATTCCTGCTCCAGCTCTCTGTGCGAATAAATCAGCCACTGGAATGCATAATGTCACGAGGGCAAGAAGAACACCCACTTGGCGAATTTCATCCTGACCAGCGAACCTCCGTCATGACTTGTCTCTTGGTAGTTCTATGAGTCACGAGCGCTTTAGATAAAGAACGGAGGGGGGAGAGAGGGGTGAGAGTGAAGGACGCAAGAAATGAAAAGTCGGAAGGAGGGGGAAAGACCGGCGGGATTGATGCCCAGGGCTCTTTTAAGCGCGATTAGCCCGCGTTAAGAAACGGTGAGGTGATTGCTCAGCCCTGAGAGCGTAACGTCGTCAAGATAAGCGGGCACGATCTTTTCAATCAAAAAGAACAGAAGAAAGTCCCTGTCGAATTGTCTTCCCCAATCAAAACAAAGCGTGCCTTGAAAAAATCGGCAACCATCCCATTTTCGAACCCAAAAAGAAAAATCCAATAAAAGGAGGATCGCGACAATCACAGAGCCCTACTGCGGCACGTGCGGAGATAATGAGCTCATCTTGGTGATTGAAGGCCTGAGTTATCAGGTAGTCATGACCTTATTGATTTAAAAGGGATATGATTGGTCGAATGGAAAGGACAGGATCCACTCATGCCGGATTCCGATGGTTTGGTGGAATCCTGGCACTTGCAGAAGCAGTACAATATACATAGACTGAGTATCTATATATCAGAGAAGTAGCAAATAACTAGAAAAAATGAAAAAAGAAAGAAGTTGTCTCAGATAATATAATTGATATTTAGATACAGCTAACAAATGGATATCATCTCGAACCCATCGAGGATCTACACTTGGGTTGGAATGCCCTAGGCATTCCCAAGAATGTATTCGGGGTGTTCTCATGGCAATTACTGGCTACAAGATATCTGAATCTGCAACCCTGAAAAGCCCGAGTCGGACTGCAGGAGACATTGCATACGTATGTATTCCCCAAGGGCCCGCCCCGACTCGCCCCGATCAGCGTGCAGAACACGGTGCATCCACACACGAGGAACTCGCATGCGACACAGCAATAATCAGTAATGCTGGCCTTGGACCCTACAGGTCTACCATTACAGAACACCAATTATATATATACTATTACCCAGTTTGGCAAAAATTTCTCGTCATTTCATTGTTCGGTTCCACTTTCCCGCCTTCTGTACATACTCGGCGTACTCGTGGCCGGAAGATATCTCGTCATCAAAAATAAATCAAATATGGTTCGTCATTCCCGGGATGATCCCGCAATTTACCAGCGGCGGGGACCATCGAATTGAGGGGGAGGGCCGTAACGGGAGGGGTTGTATTCCTCGGCGCCGTGGCCACGCTCGTAGTGCTCCTCGTACATGTGGTGAGCGTTCTTCTTGGCGTGCTCGTGAGCTTTGATACGATCAACCTCATCCATGCCCTTGGTCTCGGCGAGCTTGTCGACCTCAGCGCCGACAAGACCCATAAGGGCCTCCTTGGCGAAGGCGTGCTTAACGGTCTTGCCTAGAGAGAGCATTGATATTAGGAACTGTACTCTTGCTGCAGTATACCGTTTGGTAGTGGGGTCAATTAGTTACTTACCCTCCTTGCGCTGGTGGTCTTCAAAGGCCTTCATACCGGCAAAGGAAGCAGCACCGGCCAGAAGCTCGTGAGAGAACTTGCCCTCGTGCTTCTCGCCGCCGTACACCTTGCGGTGAGCGTCGTCAGATTCGCCTAAAACGTTACCTGTCAGCCCAGTCCATATATAAATTCTTGCCGGATGTAGAAGGTTGTCATTCGACCATGCATGCATAGGGCTATGCATCATGCAAGGACACCCATGTTTGCATGTCCGAGGCAACAATCTATATGTCCGATGCAAGTATCAGAGGAGGGTAGTAGAGAATATCACTCACCCCAGCCGAAAGCCATTATGATTGTATGTAGATTGGTTGGAAGAGAAGATTGGAGGTAAAGAGGAAGATGTGATGAGAAAAAGAGAAGGGTCTTGGTTGGGGGAAAATACTCAACTTATACCCAAAAAACAGCGGCTACGGAATACTCCAGAAAGGCTACGTATTCAGCTCAGGATAGTCAGGAGCTTTCCCTTCTCATCTGTCTCAGCAGCCGCAGACCCACTGCGTCGACGACCATGGAGGGCTGTGGCGGTTCCCGGCTATATTGTACACAGTGTACTAATCTTAGGATAGTCACCAGGGGAATGGAGGTAACCCCTCCAAATACGGCTGGGCCATGGATCTGACTGACCATCGGCCCCTCTATGGTCCAGTGGAGTACGCAGATCGCGTCGACCTCTCGGCCGCAGTTGGGTGTCTGGGGCGATGGGATGAGGGGGCAATTGGGGAAGACAACCCAGTAAGATCATGGATAGGGGTGTACTGTGCTATGTATGGCTGTCGACCTCTCGTATTACTGTGTACAATGTGCAGGAGAATCGGATCGGAGGCATAACGGAGAGCGCCAAGAGAGTTGCCGGGGACCATATAGGACGAGTACTTATCGTAACCGACTTTGGGTGAGAAGGGAAACAGTAGGGGTTCAAGCGGAACTAATATCGAAAGAAACTCTGCGACTTCCGACATCTGGGACGAACTATACTATGAGTTTCCCTCTTTCTACAAAGTGATGCCATATCTAATAGTAAATAATTGTTTCCAGAATCATATCTCGTCCATCCTGCATCTATGAAATTCCGCCGGATCAGACACAATGTCCTCGTATCCACCTAAGAAACGATGCATCCCATTATCCTACTGTAAACGAATACTTACGCGTCCCACCAAGCCCAATGAAGCGCCGATCGGAATGGCCCAGCGGGTCCTTTCAGCCCTACTCCGTCGGTATCTGAACAAATCATATGCACTTTTGCTGGCAGGTCTAACCAACTTGGCTGCATTGGTACGGGCTTGTATCTTCGGCATACACGGTACTGAATGGAGCGCAGAGGGGCATGTGGTGCCGTAGTCCGGTGTTGCCGGGCCAAGCTTCTCTTGTCGGAGGCTTGTCCGCCCTACAAGGCCAGCTTAGTATTCTTGGCACTACAGCCACGTAAGTGGCGGTGAAAGCATGGGGAAATGTGTAGGAAAGGAATTATGTTCAGAGTTTCGTGTCAATAGTATGTAGCAGGAGGGGGTTTTCCTTTGCGGTGGATGTCCGAGGTCGGCTGAGTCGTGAAAATCTCCAGAGACATAAAAATAATATGTTAAACAGAAGGGATTCACAAGATCGAAAAGTGTGGTTCATTACGTACTGCACCGCCCCATTGTGGCATACACTAGCCACATTATCTCGATGGTTAGTCATTTTATACAAGCTGTTTTGTCGATGGTATGGAAATATCCCCATTGTTAGCAAAAGGAGTCGATCTGAAATAGGCAGAGAGACAGTGATGAGAGACAAAAAGTATTCTATTTTGAGTTTGGTCATCTTCATTCCCTAAATTGTGAGCCCGAGGAAAGATAGTCCCTTAATTGAGCCAAATTGCCAAGTATGACGGCAGTCTATAGAAGTACACAGTTACTACATATGTCGTTTTTCGAGAATGCTGGAGCCGATCCATCCTCATACTGTACTGTAGCATTGAATACGTCAGATATCCACGAAACAATCCGTGCCGCGAACAAATGAGTTGGTTAATTTAGTTTCAACTGAGCGAGCTACGATCAACACCAGGCAACGACTTTTCCTTTCCGTCGGTGAACATCCAAACATCAAAGTGGACGAAAGCACCCCTCCACCTCCATCCCATCCCACCTTACGGTCAGATCGCCCCCATTCTAGTGGCTTGGCTGACGCTAACTCATTGAAAAGTGATCTCGTCCTCGATTCACCGAAAATAGCCACATACCACCTCAGCCACAGCCCCGCTACTCCGTGTATAGCTCCGACAGTTCCGAATTCTCATGGGCAATCAGTTCCTGACCCAAAATAGGTACTGAGATACCGTCCAATTGCCCGACAACCTCAGCCTGCTGGGCTTGGCCCTGCATACCCCCCAATTGAGCAACAATCATATCACTCTCATCGTTGCCAACACTGCACAATGCCCACGAAAGTCCCCGCCCCGTCCGACTTCCCCTCTCACACCGTCACCGTCACTCAGGGCCCTGGTCCATCTCCCTCCCCAAACATCCTTCTCCTTCTACATGGCCTCGGTGACTCCGCCGCGGGCTTCTCAGCCTTCGGCCGCGCCATGAACCTCCCCGAAACAACAGTCGTAACCGTGCAGGCACCAACCCCACTCCCCTTCGACCTAGGCGGATTTCACTGGGGTGACGATGTCAATTTCGACTCCAGAACAGGAGCCCTAGACATGGACGCCGGACTAACGCGCAGTACCACGAAACTCCTCGAGCTTGTACGCAACACCCTAGTCCAGAAATGCGGATATCGACTACGTGAAATCCTCGTTCTGGGCTTTGGGCAAGGCGGTATGGCCGGTTTGACATTGGCTAGGGAATTGGGTATCTCCCCTTCTTCGTCCTCGGCAGCTGGTAATGAGAATAAAGAGCCTTTAGCCGGTGTGGTTTCCATTGGCGCTCCATACCCATTATCTGGTCAACGGTCTGGGCCAAAGAATCGTACACCGGTGCTGTTAGTTTCTGGGAGGGACTCGGCTGTTGTTTCGGATGGGGCGGTCACTAGGACTAAGGATGTTTTTGAATTCGTTGAGGTTAGTCGGTATACTCGGAAAGGCGATGGTATGCCCTCGAACCGAGATGAAATGTTGCCGGTCATGCAGTTCTTTGCTAGGCGGTTGCGCAGTCGTCAGGGTGTGCCTGAAGGAAGTGTTGAGCTTGGATGATATAACCATATATACCCATAAATACTGTCCAACAAAAGTAGATAAATGCGCCAGAGTGTGCTGGGGTGCATCAGAGTCTTTCCTTCAACTACAATGCACATATAGTACTGGTATTCTAATTGCATACCAGCTCTACCCGAGGGCTCCCAAGGTTGACAACGTGAATTTGAAGCGAAATACCATTGGCATGTTTAATGAATCTAGACAACATCAGAGCTAATAGTACACTATACCTATGAGGTATTTATACAAGTGTATAATTACCTACTTGCACTGGAGTCCTACTTTTGCCTCAATGAGTGCTCATTTTCAGTGTGAAACCGGTCCCAGCACCAGCTAACTACATATATAGCTAGTGCTAAATGAGCGAACTAAACGGTAGGACCAATACCTCGTCCAATTTTTGATCAAGTGCTCATGTTTGCTTCAGATCTATTATATTATGCACGAAGTTCGTGATGGAAATCGAAATGGTAGCAATAGTAATTTTCGAATACTAATAGGCATTACGGCGGGCAGTAGGTTTCCGATTCCATTGCGGCAGATATATATAGTATATAAATTGAAACATGCTGCTCTTCTATTAGAATAGCTGCTATGAAATCACGTGTTCAGACAGCTTCAACCCCCCTTCCCCCCTACTATTCTTCAATCATACCAAAAAAGTCAGAAATGAAAAAAATTACCAACATACTTCAAGGCAACATACATTTGTTTTGACAACTCTAAGTTGACCTACTAGCTCAACTTTAGTTATTCCAACTAGTAACGTAACCTCGGAAGCCTTCCAGCCACCCGAAACACGTGATCACGGGGAAGCTGACAGCTCTCCGTCAAGCCTCCAGATTCTCCCAACAAGAATACCTCAAACACCACAACCATGGAGCACGCCGACCCATTCCTTCAAGTCCAGGCGTAAGCAAATAACCCAAAGTATATACACGCTTTCAAAGCTAACCATATCCCCAGTGACGTCCTGTCAACGCTCCAATCAAGCCGTCCCCTCTTCTCCTCATATTTACGAATCCGGTCGTTGGCCAAAAGCCCATCGAACCCCGAACTCAAACAAGCGCGCTCAGAACTAGAAACTACCCTTACAGAACTTACAGCCGACCTCGACGATCTAGTCGAGAGTGTTCGAGCAATCGAACAAGATCCCTACCGCTTCGGCCTGGAATTAGAAGAGGTGCAACGCCGGCGCAAACTTGTCGATGATGTCGGGGCCGAAGTTGAGAAGATGCGACTTGAGTTGCAACAGGCTGTCAGTCACCCCGCGGCTGATGCGGCACTGCCTAATCCGACAGAGTTCGACGTTGCTCTGGAAGAGGAGGAGCGGGCGCAGCAGCAGCGTGGTCAGGGCGACGATTACTATGCTTCTATGGAGCAGCAGCGACAAACGGAACTTATGCATGAACAAGATGAGCAGTTAGATGGGGTGTTTCGGACTGTGGGCAATTTGCGCGAGCAGGCGAATCATATGGGGAGGGAATTGGAGGATCAGGCTATCATGATCGATGAGGTTGACACGTTAGCTGAGCGGGTCGGAGGGAAATTGTCCAGTGGAATGAAGAGGATCAAACATGTTGTTCGTCAGAATGAGGGTAAGTTTCAATCTACGTCGAGAACTACATCTACAACGGAACTAGGATGTGGACCTGGTTGTTTGATAAAAAGGTGTGGGAATCACAAATTCATAACTAACTTTTTCCTAGATACATGGTCCTCCTTTTGTATTGCAGCGCTGATTTTTGCGCTCATCCTATTATTAATTCTCGTTATCATCCTGTGATAGTACATCAATGGCGGTTTTGGACCACCACAATCACATGGAGCAGGGCGTTTCATGGGACATCATTCGAGCAATTTAGTTGCGAGCCTTCTTGGCAGGGCGAGACTCCTCACCCTCACCAGAGTCCTCCTCCTCATCCATACCATCGAGCTCCTCGAGGTCGAGGTCCTCAAGGTCAAACTCGTTGCTAGGCTCGAAGGAAGAGACTAAAATAAAGAGTCAGCTTATTTGCGCCGCGCAAGCAACTGGGTATCAATAGACTTACTATAATACTTCATGGCGTCGGTCCAGAGGTCGTCAGCAAGGGTCATAGCGAGCTCCTCACCGTTGGGGAAGATCTCAGCATTCTCGACAGCATCGGACAGCTCAGCTTCCTCGTCCTCATCATCCTCGTCATCCTCATCGTCCTCGCCCTCGACCTTCTCGCCCTTGAGGATCTTGGCGAAACGCTCGTCATCCTCCTTGACAGCGGCCTTGGAGACCTCAGCGGAGACGTCGCGTCCACGGTAACCGAAGAAAGCGAAGAAGCTGGTGCCAGTGGGGCTGTGGGGGTCTTCCTCATCCTCATCGTCATCGTTCATCTCCTCGTCCTCCTCCTCGTCCTCAACCTCAGCAATCTTCTTAACAAGAGCCTCGTACTCGGGCAGATCAGTACGCTTACCACCCTTCTTCTCGGCATCGAAAAGGTTGCAGGTGGCATCCAGCAGACCCTTGGTTAGGTCCATGTCCTTCTTCCAGTTGATGCGGACGGGGTCAGAGACCAGACCCTCCCAGGTGCGGCGCTTACCCTTGGAGGTGTGGATGATCTGCTTGCGCCAGTAGAACTCCTTAACGAGCTGGGAGTTCTCGAAGAAGGGGTTCTCCTCACCGGTCTCGAAGTCAAAGGTGAAACGCAGAGAGCGGGGCTCGCCGTTACCCTGGGCGTCGACCTCGAAGCGCTCAACCTTGAGGTTCTTCAGGCAAGTACCCAGGACGGCCTCGTCAGCGGGAAGGAGGTACTCCTCGATCTCGGGAGGGGCACTAGCGAAGACGCGAATCCAGAAGTCGCTCTGGACATCGGGGATGTTGATGATCTCATTGCGCTTGTCGAAGAGAGACTGCAGGACGGGAACAGACTTGCGCACTGTGAAAGGAGGGGTGTATGTTAGCCAAATGATACAACTAGTTATAGACAAGCCACTGGATTTCATTTCCGGAAATAAATAGCCATTGAGCGAGGGCTCTTGCAGAGATTTCAAGCCCTTCTCACACTCTTTTTTTCTATCTCATCCGTCGTCTGGAAGTTGCCTTCCACCGCGATGTTTCACACCAGGAAATGAATAGCGGGGTCAAGTGATAAGGGAGATTCAACTTACACTGCTCAACCTGAGCACGGTCAAACTGCTCCTCAAGAATAGCAATCTGCTTCTGAGCATCCTTAGGGATGGTAGGCATCTCGACACGCTCAAGAAGGGACTTGTCTTCGCCAGACATGATGTATATGAGTTTTGTAGTAAAGGTGGGGTAGGGTGATATAGCTATAAAAAAAAAGTAAAAGAACTCTTAAGATAAAAGTTCTTTAGGATGGGAAGGGGGTATCAAGATATAATAAGGGGAGAAGATGAAAGGGAAGAAGAAAATCGAGGGAAGAGGAAAGTCGAAGAAGACGCTAGCAGAGAAAAAAAAAAATCGAAATTGAAAATTTCAAGCAGATCACAGCTCCGTTCGATGCGCGCAGAAGAAACTTCCGGACGGAGCTGGGTGTACCTGTTAGGACGGGAAGATACTTTCTTGTTGCTATGGTAAATGCGGGGCTGATAAGTATCTTTGAGTACCGATAGGTTGCGCGGCCCACTCGGTTTAGGCGGTCTGGTTCTGCACGGATGTCATTGTGCCTGAGGCGAAGTTTTGTCTTTTTTTTTTTTTTTTTTTTTTTTTTCCTTTCCTCTCTCAGTTTTTACATCAATTCTTTTTGTTTAATTTTGAGCAATCTCATTTTGCGATCTACCGCAGACCATGTGAGAGTTTAATTACGAATTAGTGGTGAAAAATTCCTCTTAATTGAGGGAATGGACGGGACAGAGCTCGAATAGCTTGAGGCAGATACCATGGTACTGTTGCCCCGTGGATATCCTCCAGTCTTTCTGCTAAGCCCCACGTTCTTCGCCTTCAAGACTTTGTTTGCTTAGACTGCTACTGTAGATGTGTATTGGATTCTGTTAATTCAGTAAACCCCAATACTACATTGAATTAGCGGTAGTTTCGCTGATAAACACAAGTATACTACTGGTAATCAGATGTCTCGTATGTACCAAGGATTCCAAGTCCCCCCGTGATTTAAGGCGCTCTTAACAAATATTGTACATCCTAGGATGGCATTACTGATAATAAATGATGATTAGTGAGCGTCAGTGAAGTCTGGATGAATGTACTGATAGATGCAAGCTCGTAAATCTTACGCTATGCATCTGAAGTCATACTTTATCACAAGCGTGCTGGGCTCCGACAAGGCGTCGTAGTACATAGTTATCATCAGAAATGATGCATTAATAAATTGATTCCAAGGGTGCTTCATTAAATACCATTGATATAATGACATCGCTAGTCATATACCACGTCCAGTACGCAGTGTATAATAACTATGTAGAGACCAGTTCTATACTCGATGTCCAGCTACTACTCAAGTAAACTTAGTTACTAGTAGTAAGTACTATACATTCTCCAGGATTAGGTTGACAGTGTAACGCGTTAACTACGTACTTCTACTCAAGCCCCTTGATACCACCCAGGCGAGTCGACTTCTGTGTACCTGGACTGGCCATTCTCACGGCCAGTCCAATTAGATGCAAACCCTACTCTTCGCCACTGATGGAACCATCTTATCACTGATAAGCCTCATCCAATTCCCAATCCAATGACTGTAAATCATAATATTAGGGCATTCTTAGTGCAGGGATTCATCAGGAGCGTCCAATTTGCCACAATGTGGCACCGGATATGCTTGCTTTTTCCGATCCTCCCACTTTAACCTTCTTGAGACGAGCGGACCCTGAAGAAAGGCAACCTTAGCATCACTTTAATTCAACCTTATCTGACTTCCCTCCCGAGAGCCGCATGCGGATACTCTGGCATACAAGTCCAATGTGCGAAGTCAGGACTTTGGACTTTCCTCATCTTAGTGTTATCGTAATTTATCGGAATGAAGTCACTCTCACTCTGACTGGCCAATTACTGTATTCGCCGATCGCTCGTTAGTATTCGGGTTCCCTACTCTAGGTGCTCCATCGATGGTTTCAATGGTGGCTTCATGTGGCCAAGTCGGGTCTTTATTGGTTAGATAAGCCCGTGACAGTTGATAAACAGCGACGATCTGAATGGATGGTTTTCAATTAGGTTGATTTGTTCCCAATTTTCGGTCGAAGTTTCAATGTCAGGTGAGTATATGTGTGACAATTGCAAGTGACCTGTGAAATCTTTGTCTTCCTAATGGGGAAAGTCGGGTATATCGTCTAATCGATTGGGGAGACCGATGGGATTGGGAGGGATATCTAGAAATCGGTAAAAAAAAAACAAGTAGAACAAAATTTTGAGTTGATCATGAGCATGAAGTCGTAATGTCTCATTCAGATTTTTTTTCAAGGCCAGATTCCAGGGCAATTTGGGATCCGCCTGCAAAGCAAATAACTTTTTTTTTGGGGAGGTAGGCCAGAGGAGATAGAAACGATTATCTTCCTCGGCAGTCCAGGGCATCTTTCCAATTAAGAAACAAGTAGAAGAAAAAAGGTCATGATATCCCATATAAATTCCCCATGCCAGTTCGCCAATAATGCAATGATTAGAGCAGAATCACAAAAATAACCGCAAGGCAGGTTCCACATGCATAGACATCATCACCATGCACGTCTGCCGGGAATGGAACTGTCGTAAAATGGCAGGCATAAAAAAGAAATAAAGAAAAGAAGAAATATGAAGAGAAGAAGGAAAAGAAGAGGAAAAAAAGGACGGGGGAGAGAAGCATAGAGTAGTTGAACGCATTATAGCATCCAATCCAGTCCATTGGCCTCTTCTTCCACAGGGAACACCTCGCGTGCATACTCCTCCATGTCACGCCATCCCTGCCACAGATGCCGAGCCTCATCCGTCACGCGTAGCGAAACTACACCGCCTGGTCCTTGCATCATGCCAGCACCGGCACCTTTTCCACCCGCTGGGCCCAGCCCTTTGGGCGAACCTGCAGCTGGCTGTGAGAACTCGGGCTGCGGGAAGTAGGGCGCATTGCATTCACCGAAAAGCAGCTCCAAAGTCTCAAGCTGTTCTCGATAGCCGGGAGGAATGTTGACCTTGATTTCAATTTTGGGCACACGCACGTAGTTGCAAGGCCGATTTAAGGCCCGCTGAAACGCCGCGCACACTTGATTAGGGGAGAGAGTTTCGAATGTGAGAGCAATCCTGAGTGGAAAAGCTAGTTAGTTCTTCTATTCCCTTGAAAACTTGTCTTCCTTCTCTTCTCTTCCTTCATTTTCCCTCTTAAATAACCCGGTGGAGGGGGTAGCGGGGGTATTCGGGGCAATATTGCCGGAGTTGCGGAACTCACCGATGACCATTCCATTTCTTAGGACCATCCTTGAAAATTTGTAGCAGCGTTGGGCCGACATCGTGCTCTGCATCTAACCAGGGTAGTGGGGTCTCCGGGTCGAAGGGGGCTCGCCATTCAAAGCTACCGTCCTCCAGAACCTCCATCTGGAAGAGTGGGTAAGGAAGACTGGTGAAATTGTTGTTGTAGATTCCAGCGTAGACAAAAGTGGAGGGCATGCCTAACTGGCGCACGTAATTCTCGACGGTGAACTTAGGAGCCCACTGAGGAACAGCGGGCCAAGGTCCGTGAACGGAGTGATCCGGCATACTGCTATAGATATAGTGTTGAATTGTACCGGCGCGTTTGGCGGCGTCGGCGAGAGCGCGGCCAATAGCGACCTCGTCACCAGCTTGCGACATGGTATTGATGAAGGCATAATTGGCGCCTTGAAAGAGGACGTCCATCAATTCCGGGTTGTTGAGCAGTGGGCCATGAATGAGGGTCACGTTTGGCAAGCCTTGAAGTTCATCGGCGACGATACCCTTTAGCGAGTGGATCTGAGCGCGTACTGAGTATCCCACGGCGGACGCGACACGAATGAGGGAGGCCGCTTGTCGGCCAGCCGCATTGACGACGGCTATTGTCTTCTGAGGTTGTGTCATGGGGGGAGGAGTAGTTTCGAAGGGTGAGTAGGGCGGGGGAGTAGAAGAGAAAAGAGAAAGGAAAAAGCCCCTTATAAACGCTGAGTGTAAAAGAGGACAGTAGAAGAAGAGACAAGATTGAAGTGGATCGATCAAAAGGGGAGGGCAAAAGATAAAAGAAAATCCGGAGTAAAGGGCCTTGGCGAGAAAAATGGGAAGTTGCGGCAGTGGGGTACCTTGGGAAGGAGCGAGGGGGGGGGGAGGGAAAAGAGAGGGCCAAAGTGGTATGTAACAAGAACGGACTGCTCCACCGATTATGCGATGGAAACAGTCATGGATCTGCGTAAATTCACTGTGCTACAATTACAACAGCAAAGTGTACAGAGAGTACAGTACAGAGTATAATAAGAGATTAAGTTAGTCTAGTCGGTAGTGCAGATCGAGGGGTACGGTAGTAGGACAATGTAAGTGGTAGAATTGCAACGACAGATCTGTATACTGTAGTTTATAGTAGAAACCCACCTATAAAGTGTCATTCTGTACTATGTATGTTGTAGTGTATACTGTAGTCGTCTACTACAATATATGAAATATTCATATACAAGGTACAGGAAGAGTCTTAATGGTCGCCTCAATCAGACTCTATCCATACTCAGACTCACACATGACACCATCGCACACGTCTTGGAGATTATTTTCTTTACGTAAATCGGCCTTCAGTCGGCTCCAGTTCGCTCCAGCTCGTTCCAGCTCGCTCCAGGTCAACGGGATCTGCCTGGGCCACCCGTCAGGTTCCAGCCTTGATAGGCGCTGTTCACCGTGCTTTAAGCTATGCCAAGTCGTCTGTTATTTCTCGACATGATCTCCTTTCGGAGTTCTCATGTTCTCGTGGAGACCAACAGAGATGGAAGGTGAGAAAATCGCGCAGGCCCTCTCCGACCAACAATCTGCCAGGGGCGGTCTCACGTGGTTCATGGTGGATTCCTGCGCCTCCAATTGGCATAAAATTTGGTGGGAAAGTGACCACCATGGATACTCCTAGTCCATAACTAGGCATTGTCTAGTGGGAGGATGGGAGATATCGCATGGACATGGACATGGGTATCAGCAGACTCTACCCATCCAGTAAGTAGTATGTGTAGGACAGACGCCACCCCGCATATCGGGATTTGATGCCCATCAGTGGACTACATAGTAGTAAGTCATTCAATTTTACACCAGCTATTATGTCTATTGTACCTGCTGGGATACTCAAAATATTGATTGTACTCTCTGGATGCTCCCAAAGTATATTGTGATAGAGCCTCCATTAGTTATATAGTATGAATGCTGTAGACAATAATATGTACAGTGCACGCTTTAGTAACAGACAAGATTGTAACCTTACAATCATTAGAATGATCTTGAATAACCCCAGACAATAACCACAGACCCTCTCTAACTGCAAAAGGGTAGCCTCAAGTTCTTATCGCAGCCCTTTCAACTTCCCCACTGAGCCCGGCGGCAAGGCCCGATCTCCGCGGAAACACCATCCCCCGCCCAATCGTGGCCTTCCGTGCTGGCGTGATCGGTGCGCTTATTCTTGAACGTGATGTGACGATACTGACATATTGACTGGAATGTCGCCATGAGATGAAGCGGGGCAATGAGCATGCGACACCATATACTCATACCCATATTCATATACACATATATACACCTAAAGTGTACACTATGGAGTATAAATTAAGGTGCCGAACCAGCCATCGCCCGATTCCACCCGTCGCTAGCCATTTCCTCATCCAATTCTCGCTGACTGTTTTCTCTGGGGTCAATGCCCGCCAATCCCCAGACGCCAGGTCGTCGACGAGCAAGAAGTTCGGCTGCCGGTCGCTCATCCGAATGCAAGTGTGCACCGGACTTACGCAGAAGCAGAACATGCTCCGAGAGGCCAGCGTTGGCGGCCAGGAACAGCGGGGTACGTCCGGCACGGTTCCGAAGATGGACTGATCCGCCTTGTGACAGCAGATAATGAAGGATCGAGACCGAGGGGGCCGTTGCGGCAACGTGCTAATATGGTGAGATTAGTATATACTAACTAGTGGTACATATGTACTGGGGGAGTAGCATAGGGCAATGACAGGGGGCAAGGTCAAGATCTACGGTACTCACAATTGGAGTATTGCCCGAATAATCCTCATCGTTCAGTAACCAGTGATGTTCAGTCTTCATGATCGTCTGGACCCGTTCGAGATCCCCATGTGCGATGGCGTAAGCCATCACGATGAGCGTCTGTACCCGCTCGGGAAGGGGTCCGTCTGGATGACGGAATACCGGAAGCGAGGATTCGGTAAGTTCTCCTCGGAGTGAAATCGACATGTACTTTGTGACCGTCTCCGGAGAGGAGTCTGGAAGTGCAAGTAAATATGCCAATTTCGTCAATGCACCTTCGGTAGTCATATCGAGCCCGGCTACTACACCGGCCCGAGATAGACTCATTCCCGTCGCATAGACAGGGCTGACACTACCAGTGAGACCTGTAAGTGGTCAGCATATTCTATGTAGTACTATTACGAGTATTTCCTAGTATATCTAGGCTATACTCCGTACTAGGAGACACTTACATTGAGTGACATTCACAATCACAATCCCGCGCTGAATCGCGCTGGCTAACACGTTGATCATAGCATTATCCTGACCGGATGGCGCATTTCCAGCACCAAATGTCTCCAAGACTAATCCACGCAGACCATCCAGTCGGAGAACTGCATCCACCATCTCCGGCTTGATACCGGGAAAGATGCGCAGGCACGCAACGTGGGCTGTGTCGAGATTTGTTTGGATACTAAAGTGCTCCAGACTAGTGGGTCGATGCACCATATCCCAATCCACATTGGTGCGCATTGAAGTCGTGACCGCCAGTGGGGGGCAGTTGGGCGCGTTGAACGCGGCGAAGTCACTGGCAGCCACCTTGGTGGTGCGATTTCCTCGAAAGAGCTTGTTATTAAAGTACAGACAAACTTCTGGAATCATAAAGTGGCCAGCCACTACGAGTGATCCCAGCAGGTTATCAGTTGCATCATTTTGTAGCTCTAGCATTGGAGCCTGGGACCCGGTTAAAACGACGGGTTTTCCTAAATTTTGAAGCATGAAGCTCAATGCTGAACATGTATATGCGAGACTGTCAGTACCGTGTAGAATCACGAAACCATCGAAGAGCTCGTAGTTTTGGAAGACGGTTTGCGCGATCTCCGCCCAACCCTTGGCGTTGATGGAGCTGCTATCCAGTAATTCCTCAAATTCATAGACCGTGTACCGTACTTGACGGCCGTAAGTGGTAACTGGAGTTCGAAGACTAGGATGCGAGGTGACTTCGCCAGATGCCTTGGTCACTACATCCATTGCTGTAGAAATGGAGGAATCATTGAAGCAAGGCACACGGGCCATACACTTCTCCTGGAATCCTCTAGCAGGGACAAATCCAGATGGCGATTGTTGCATACAAATGGTTCCGCCGGTCATAATAATCAACACTCTTGATTCTTGCACAGCATCCTCACTTGCGAGGTCTCCCTTGGAGACAGTAGGTGCGGCAGCCATTGTGAGTGTACAATGGAATAATCCCAATCAAAAAAGATATGAAAGAAAAGGGACTGGGCAGAGCAGCACAACAGCAAGCACAATAAGACGCACGAGAAAAGTAAACAGTCGATATCAAAATGGACAGGTCTCTAATTTGCCCGAAGCATTCAGTCTGTACCAAGTCGAGCCCCTCTGAAGATCGTTCGGAATTGCGGGGTGGGTGAATGACGTTAATTCAGAGATTTCTTCCCTTCTTTTTTTTTTCTCTTTATTTAGTGTTTCCTATTAAATTTCTTGTTCGTGCTTCTCCAAATTTCAGGAACCACACCGACTAGCCCGCAACCAGACGATAAGACAATACATAGTATGAAGAGAGAAAAAAAAAGTGAAAAACTGAGACTGGATCGCCCCGTTGTTGGCTGTGATTGAGTCTTTTGGCCGACGATGGTGGAAACTCCAAATGGACAGCCACTCCGATTGGAGAGCCAGTGGAGGCCAACTTTAATCGGGGCCCACCAGGGAGTATTGTAGGGGTAATAGAATCAGAAAGGTAGGGGTAATGGATTGAGAAAAGTAGGGGTAATGAAAACACAATTCAATTTTGAAGGGGTAATGGAATTGTTTCTGGTGGAGTTTAATGGGTTTCATGGGGGTAATCGATTCATTTTTTGAAGGGTAATAAGATGGTCTTGGTGATAAGGGTGTGCGTCTATGTAGGATGGAGTGATTCATATACGAAGAAGAGAGATGTAGTATACGAACATGATCTTGAATTTTGTCTAGTTCTAATACTATTAGAAGAATGCTGTCAAACTCCTGCTCAATGCAAATGCATCTATAAAATCAAAGCACAGTGGTATATAGCAACATGAATAGAAAATGTCCAGCTTCGTCAAAAAAAAAATTTCAATCCACTTAATCCGACTCCGAAACATTCACCTCCTCCATCGAGTCAACTTTTCCTCCCACATTCTCCTCCACACAGTTACTCTTAAACGATCGACGTCCACGAGCAAACCAATCAACCAGCATGATCACAACCACAACAGCATACACAGCAGAGACGTAGTTCATGTTGGATGTCTTGGCGGGCATCGATGACGGGAAAGAGTACATGATCAGACAGAAGATAGTCCAAATGATAGTGAGAATGTTGGCAGCAGCACCCAGCTTACCCAACCAGAATGGTCCATGCTGGATGTTGTTGCGGCCTTGGTACCACAGGCAAATAACGGGAATCGCATAGGACATGTAGAGAAGAGAAATGCAGGCAGTCATCATACTGTTAAAGGCAGTAGAAGAGCCAAGATAAAGTAGGCCCAGAGCACCGACGATGAAGCAGCTCACTGAGTGAGCGACCAGAGGCACATCCAGAGTCTTGTTGACTTGAGACAACCACTTGTGACCGGGCAGACCGCGATCGCGCGCGAAAGCCCAACACAGACGTGATTGCCAGGTGTGGCAAGCAATCTGGCAGCCCATACCGGTGAGCACCAGCAATGTTTCAAGTACAATGGCGCCAGCCTTGTTTTGCAGAGCTTGGTGATAGAGTTCCAGGATGGGGACACCGGTGGTGGAGTTGATAAGGGTACTCAGGTCCTTGATACCGAAGAACATGGAGATACAGTAAGTCCACGAGGTGACAAAGCCAATGCCCACAGTAGCCATAATAGCAATGGGAATGTTCTTTTCGGGTTGGGGAACCTCCTCAGCGAGATGAGTTGCCGAGTCCAAACAGGCGAAGATCCAGTTCGGGTTAATCAGACCAACGATGAAGGCCATACCATCCGACTTCCATCCTGTAGTATTACTGAAATGACCGAAGACGAACTCTGCACTAGCATGGGGACGAGCACAGGCGGGAACAGTCACCAGAATGACGAAGTAGCTGATGAGCGAGATGTAGAGAGTGATTTTGGCGATGAACGGCAGGGACTTGCCAAAGCAGTTGAAGAGGTAACAGAAGAAGTTGATCAGCTGGTAAGCCACAACAACATGCCACGCCTCGATCTCACTAGGGAGGAAATTAGCGGATGTCGACCTTGGACGGAATATGAGAAGCCTACAAATCTGGGTGTCCGAGCTTCCACATGCCGACAGTAGCTTGGCCCAGACCTAACACGACACTGGAGCACGCGAAAATAGCACCCGCGTAACCGAACCAGCCGGTTAGATAAGATGCAAAACGTGCCCATTTCCGTGGAGCCAATTCGTGAGCCCAGAAGTATTGGCCACCGGCGTTAGGCATAGCACTGGCAAGCTCAGCAAGGGAAGATCCGACTGCCATTGAAACAACGGTGATCCAGAGTAGACCATAGATGATCAAGGTAGTTCCTCCGGAGTTGATACCTGTGATCATAGATGCAGAAATACCGAACCATGAGTTAGACATGCAGAAAGCAATTCCGATCAACGAGAGTATAGAGAAATTGCGGTTCAAGTCCTGGGTATATCCCATCTCAGCGAGACGGGAGGCATCAGTATCGACTAAGCCGGAGTCATTGCTGCTTGAGGCAGGTTTAGCGCTTGCTGTCTTTTCTAAATCAAATTCTCCCATGGTGATGGTGTTTTTTTGCTGCACTTGGTTCGAACTATTTCGATCGGATGGGCGCAAGGGGAAGATATCAAAGGATTAAAGTTGCACAGGACGCTGTTTTGGGTGAGTTTAGACCACTTGTTGCATGTGGGAGTGGTATATTCGACTAATCGACTCGGAATTTGGCGCTGGGGATGAGATTCTTTTACTGCTGCGGGTGTATCAAGTCGCTGTTGGCACACTTCCTGGTCTTGGTTGACGATTCGAGGTTGAGTTGCAATTGGGTTGTCGTTAAAATTGGAGTGTTTTCGCACGGGAGTTGAAATATGATGCCGCTAGGGAACGATATCGAATGTACTGCACGGTATTTGAAGTTGATGGCGATTCGTATACGTGACAGCAGAGACAATTACAGAATGCGATCTGTATGAATGATTCTTTGTTGTGCCTCAAGATGCGGGTTATCAACAGTAGTCGAAAAGTTGAAGAATGCTTCGATGATTCGATGCACTCAAACAACAGATGAAATATTCAAGGCACTGCCTTGAAAAGAAAAAGAAAAAGAAGGGAAAAAGAAGACGAGATGATAGCTGAAAAAGGAATATGGTTTAAGAAGAGAAAGCCAGAATCACATCTCGTAGGGGGGGAAGTATGGCTCTTTTTCAGTCTTCTCCCAGAGTATGGAGCATTCATACCCACCAAACACCCAAGGGGATCTCTACTGGCCATCCAGCAATTAGCCCCATATCACAACGCACTATCTGCTACAGTATGAAGTCCTTTGACTCTGACATAGCCCAAACACCATAAATGTCGAGAGATCCGGTTCACCACATCATCGCGGGGCGGGTCTGACCCGCCCCCAAAGCGCTTTGCCAAATTTGATTCATCAGTCACAGCCAGCGACCCCCTTTTTACTCGGAAGAGAACCGATTCCGTCTAAGTGTGTTGCTGAACAAAGCAGCCTAACATCGGGACCGCAGAGGATCAGCCTCCACTTAGTCGCAGTGGATTGAGTGATTTTGTCGCGCAACGTCATAGGGCAAAAGAGCGGCCTACTCGCAATTTCCTTTACTTAATTTTAATATCTCGATACATTCGGGCGAATATTATACACATTGGGGGAGTATCCTTGCATTTGTTTTGAAATTTATAATTCTATCATTCTGATTGATGATGGGTTCGCTATCTAGAAAAGATTTTATCTGGATAATTCCGATGCTGTGAAAATTTTTCATCGTGATGTCGTGTAGTTGAACAGTGCAGGGTGGAGACCACGCTTTTTTCGCGAAGTTTTATCGAAGTCCGGTTCACCCTTGTGCATGTCAATTTATGCGTTCATAGGTCTCTCTTTACAGAAGAAAGTCTAAGAGAAAGCCGAAACGTTCCGCTCGGAAATGGTCAATCCATACGCCTCTGAGCACACCGCGTTGACCTGTTAGCTGGCGCGAATTATGAACTCGGTGAAGAGGTGTCGACTTTCCAATATTAAATAGGATCTGCAAGGCACCGTAAGAAGCCTCTGAACAGCCCCCCTCGACCGTTTCATACCCGTTCCACTTTGTTATCAGAATCCATAAGGAGTACTCCTGAATACTGTACACAGTCAATGCGCAGTAGCCGCAACATCGTAGTGAGAACACCTTCTCCAAGGAGTTAGATGTCCTGCAAGTGTAACCCACTCGTATGCGTCCGGAATTATAGTTTCGAGGCGATCGGCGCTTTATTTCGGTTGTTGATCCTCTGCTTTAACGGCAGGTAGTCGTGCGACGATCTCGGATTATACGAATGTAGGATATCAATGACCGTGCTGATAGAGACAAAGTTAAAATAGGTTGGACATTCGGGGCTTTGCACTAGTGAAGGGTGATTATCCTCAATAAAAATAAATCAAATATATTATACTACTCCTGGTATTCTTACTACAAGGGTTGGACCCTCGGTAGGTCACTGTTGCACAGCAATTCTCTGAAGATACTCAATCACCCTCCAGCGATTAGATTGATACTACTGGCAATACCATGCTGCAAAGTAGGTAGCCGGAAAACTAGCCATCGGGACTATGACTTCAAAATAAGAGTAGTCGAGAGAGTGTGAAGGTTCACAAGTGTTCCAACGTTTCTACTACTCTCTAATGGCATTACTAGTAACTAGTAGGCAAGCTTGATACGCATAACCAAATTGCAAAGTCTCTTCAAAAAGAGCCAAATTCATAAATACCATAAAAACACAAGGAGTAAACATCGCCATATCGACATACCAACGACTTGAAAAGATTGATTTTGTAAATCAGTGATCATCTTGCCCATTCAACATTGATCCCGATTCGGACACCATCCTTTTCTATCCACAACGAAACGATATGAAGAACCACGCATATTCCCAGTCAATTGAATGCAAGGAGTATCATGACGAAATACAAGCATTTCGCAATGAGATTGACAATGACAGCCATCACTTGGGCTGACAATGACCAAATACTTTCTGTGATCATCGCGCATCATGAACGATCCCCTGCCAGCCTCATTTAGACATCCTGGATTGTTCATACTAACTGCCATCCCTGGGTTTACGGAACAATTTTCGTCGTCGTAAAAGGTAGCCCATGCCCCCATTGCTGATGTACCATTTGGGGGGATAGATATTCCTAGCACTGCTGCTGCTAGCCAGATTATGGCGACTGTGAGATTTTGGAAGTGGGGCATTGGGATAGACGGTGTTTCTGAGTTTTGTGTCTTTTAGATTATCTTTTGAGGATGCGGAGAGGGTTACAGGGTTGTCTCGAGTGTTTCCTATAATTGCGAGGTGAGGAGACTGGCTATTTATCAACTATCGTGATCTACTAGTTACTACTAACTAACTACCACTAGTATTATGGTAGTAGAAGTAGAATAGGGGGTTGTTTTTTAAAGTATGCCCTGGATGTTGTGTATCACAATTTGGTATCCGGCGAAGCAACTATCCGAAACTTACCACTCAGGTTTTCAATAAAAGATATTATACACGAAGTATGTTCATGGACACCCTTTCGAGTATATTTTGTTGTCAACCTTTGAAGTCGTTCTTGACAACTCTTATGTTTGGGACTACGTTAGCCAGTCAAAATCGAAAGCAGGTTTTTGGCCTCTTGCTCACGTCGTATATTTCGCATACCACCAATTGGGAAGTGGGCAGCAATCACGGTGTCCAACGTATCTTAATCAAAGATAAACGGATAAGGTTGGTGACCAGGTGCCAGTAGAACTAGTAATTTACCGATATACCGTAGAAATGACTTAATTGCACATCACCACGTATGATTGTGTACTATCAGTACAACATTGGCGTGGCAGTAATGCAAGACACCAGTAACTCAAATCGTATGATTGGTACCGAAAGTTTAATCATGGGCGCAGAATGTTAAGGGGAGATGTCTATTATATGTTCGTGAGAGGAGAGTAATATACAAAAAAGACTGCATGTTTCCATAATCCCCAAGAAACCTGCATGTAAACTCCCAGGGGGATCAGAAGAATCGATCCACTCACTCTCAAGGCATTCAAGAGTTCGGCATGAATTGGAAAATATCCTCCTCGAGCAACCCCATCATATGTTGATTTCCGGAGAACCAATTACCCAACCTAGCCGCTTGTGTCATTTCCGCAAGAGACATCGACCCTTGCGCCTGCGGCTGGAGTGCCGAAGTAGTAAAGGGAAGACTCTGCTGCGAAGGATCGGCGAGGTTCATGTGCATGGGTGGTATGTCTGTTTGGTAGTAGACTGGACCGTTAGGAACTTGATTCCCCGGCGCTAGTCCTAAAGCACTCAAATAGACATCAAACTCCTGCCCAACAGAGGCAAGACTCTGGTCTTCACCTGCTTGGCCTCGACTCTTGGCTTCGACGTATAACCGGGCGACTGTGCCGAGAACCGAGCACAAGCTATGTAGTCGATCGACGGATTGCGATAAGTGGCAAAGTGGACGGAGAGAGGCGATGAAGTTTTCTAGGCGAGAGAGGTCTTTTTGATCGGATGTTGCGATTACATGGCAGAATATGACAATAAATGGTATGAATGGGGAAAGAAAAACGGCCCTGTGGTGTTGCTTGATTAGAAAATTGGATTCAAGTCAGGGTTAGAAGTGTACATACCAATGTAGATAAGAGATTCGCATAGTCTCGTCACTCTCTCTCAAGTCAGTCATGTACATGTGATGGACTTCGAGCGCCGCTCGAGCCGATTCAATGCATTCGGGTATAAATGTTAGATTTGGGTCTGAACCAGCTGGGACTGGGATGGCCCGGTAGATCAAAGTCAGCGTTGCATAGCGACTAACTTCATCCGAACGTATGTAAACCTGATCTATTTCAGAAAAATTGGATCCTTTCGCAACAATCGCCTGTAGAGATAAAGGATGAGCGGTCATATATCACCGACCTTGGGGAGAGGGTACTTACATTGAACGGCTCGATCACTTCTGATTGCATCTCTGCAGCTAACTGGCGGGCATACGACACACGCTCCCTCTCAGGACGATTCAATGCGGCAGGGCTATACAACTGAGTATAAATCTGATTTTGGATCGCAGCCTGCTTAGTCCAAAGGGCGCAAATGTACCCCCATGGATGAATATCTTTCATGCACTCCATTGGGGAAGGTATGGTGATATCGTGGTCGTCGACAATGGACCCTCGACCCAATCGCAGAGATAGTATGTTTAAAATAGCGTGTATGGACCAGAAGAGACTCTGTTTATTATGTTGGACCGATTCAGGCTCATGCTCCATAGAGGAGAGGCGGTGGTAACCCAAGGTTTGAGACATGTGGATGGCTGTTGTAGCTAAGGTCCAGCCAACTGACGGCTTTGAAATCTCAATCCCGTGGAATGCCTGTATCTCTGAGTATACTATTCGTCAATCGCAAGCGGTCATTGGAAGACTTACCCCGAGTGTTAATGCAACGATGGAATCATATGTGGAGGGCATCAAAACATTCAAGTTGGCAAGTGCCGCCTCAACATTGTTCTTACATAATTGGATATAATGCAGATAGTCATCATTGCTGATTTGGCCATGTCCAAGGTATTGGTATTCGATGAGAATAGAATACAGACAAAGAGTCGTGATGATGTAAGCTGCTTCTGTATAATCATCGGTGGCAAAATAAACCTCTTGGCATTTCTCGATAAAGTAATCAATGGTCAGAAATGGAATCCAGCCAGAGAAGAAGGATGGTGGGTTTTCTGCAATGGCGAGATTGAATTAGATGAGTTCTTTGAATTATACCAAAGGTTGGCCATACCTTTCATTGTGCGAATGATATCTAGAACAACAGGCAGTGGTGGCATTTCCAAGTCGCGAATATCACAACGAACGCCTAGCCTGCTGCCAGCATTTGAACCAGAACCTTTTTGAGCATCGCGATCTCGGGGTCTATTTTGCATATCGACAATTTGTTTCAGCGACGCAAGTGCCTCGCTGATCTTTGGACTTGAAAACATCTCCGGAGTCCCATGCGACACGGCAGATTCAAGAAACTGCCTCGCATAGACTGAATGAGCAGCCAGAGAGGAACCACCTTCGAAATCCGAAGTTGAATCATGCTGCTCGATAGCTGCATTGGATCTGTAGTTGGGACCCTTGGAATCGGCAGGATCATTTTGTGCTGCGGGTTGTTGACGAGTATTTCGTTTAGGTTGTATCTGTGGAGTCCTATGTAACTTTGTGGTTGATGGGGTTTTTTGCAGTCGCGATGTCGCCAGAAGCTCGCGCAAAGCTTGTTCCATGCCCCCAAGGCGTTGCTCGATCAAATCGACCTTCTTCTCACTGAAGATAAATGTCAGAAGTCGCTCTATAAAAGCTTCAATGAATAAATTACACACTATTGACTTGATATTAGCACACGACGCCGAGGCTCGTGTGGCTTTTGGCCTTCACCAGTTGATCGGCATGCGATGTTCGCGCTGCGACAATTGGAGCATGGAGAACGTTTATCACATCGAATCTGAAGAGACTGTTAATCTCTTGATTGTTTTTAGGTTCAATGAGCTGACAGGCTTACCTTCCTAACGCGACATTGGTCACACTGATTCAATTATGCATCGTTAATTTCGTGACCCTTTCTAACCAATTGTCTTTGTCTGCCGAATCCTCCGCGGACCCGAGCAAGTGGAGTAGTACAACATACCGCACGTTGGGTCAAGCCGCTAGGCGCATTGCGTCCGTCGGGGTCGGAGTCCGCGGGCTCCATGGCGGGATTGAAGCGATTCAACTCAATCAAGTTGTCTGTACTATATGTCGCTTTCAAAACGTGTGCCGTGAATGTCGGAAGAGACGAAGCGGATGGAGCCGGTGCTGCCTGGAGTCCGGGCTGGATCAATCACGTGAGGTTACGAGTGAGTATAGCAAGAGAATGAGATGCAGCGTACTTTTCAAAAAGGATGGGCTGGGACCAAGTGCTCACTCGAGTATAGACAGCACCTTTCTAGGTGTGAGAGACTTGCTCGGAATTGAATAGCTATTTTTGAGTTAACGATATTGATGTCTGCTAGGTACTTTCAGAGCTTGAAACAGACCGACGGATCTATGGGTTTACTCTACGATAGCAACTTGAAAAGCGGGAAAAGGAAAACATATCTACAGATTGAGATCGTTGATAGTAAGTACAGTGAAAGTAGACTCAAAAGCTGTCGGTTCATAGGATATTCATTCGGCGTAGCGTGTCATCAGCGAGAGTAGCAAATCCAACTCGCCAACCACTCGTACAGGTAGAGCGCGTCCGGCACACCTCCTACCACCAATCGTATGGTCTTTGATCCTGCAGAATGGCAATAATAACATAAAAAAAGATCAATCGACGAATGCAAGTATAACCTCTACTCTTTTGGAGGGTCTGGCGAAACCCAAGATCCATCGCTTCTCCAGACACCAGCGGGGCCGTAGAAACCAGCCTCCGCACCCCGCAGGAAGGCGAATCGAAAGAATAAATCCTTCGGATCATCATCATCATCATCACCGTCAAAGTCTGCGTGACGAAGAAAATCAGATTGAGTTTCAAAGTCAGCAGAGTCGCCCTTGGGGGCATCCAACAGAGAGAATTGCCGCAGTTCAAGACCATCGTGGCCATGGCGGTGCCAGGTGAATTCCCCACTCTTGTCCTCATCAAGATAACCACGCCAGCGTTCTACATCATTAAGCAATACCGAAATACCATCCACAGCCAACTTCGACATGCGTTCGGGCTCCCAAAGATAGAACGTGATATTTCCGTTTCCGTGGTGAGAATCGTTGGGGAAAGAATCCGGTAGAGTGATCTCGACAGAATCGCTCGTAATGTTCGGATATGATGTCCCCCACCAGCCGTGAGACCCGCTACGGCCGGGAGCAAGTTCTCCTAAAGCAGCTGGAGTCTCAATGATTGAGGCAAATCCCCATCGGGCAACGCCATTGATGAATAGACCAAGGAGGAGTCCCTGATAAATCAGGGAAGGGCGTGTAGGGAAAGCGGTACCAGGCATAAGTAGGATAGCGAGAATATAATGATGAATGCGAAGTCGAAGGCCAGGAAGCGGAAGAAGGATAAGGATGATCAAACCCATGGTGCAGTATATCTTCAAGTAGCGAGGTAGGAGGCCGCCTTGGCGGATTTGCCATGCTTGAGTAAGGATGATCGTAATCACAGTCGGAATAACCACTGCCAATGCAAGTTTTGCCCCGGGCTGTTGTTGAATGTCCATGGGCGTCAGGCGCTGAAGAGGAATCAGCCGAGCAAAGGTGTAGTTGTTCAAGGCACCGATGAAAAGAGGCGGCAGATATAACAGGAGTTTAGACATCTGATATATCGGAGAGGTGATCGGCCGAAGAAGAGGGGCCGCGCAGAATTTGTATAGAACGTAAACAACGAATGAAGCGGGTAGCAGTCGAGACAACAGAGTCGAGACGAGATCAGCCAAGTAAGGATATGAAGGAGGGTCAGCGACTAGGCCCGTATGGCAAAATACCATAAAGAACGTGCTAAAGAAAAGAATGGGTGGTGAAGTGCAGAAAAGCCAAAGAACTCCAACAGCTGCAGCAGTGACCCCAAGAAGCGACCAGCGCGGGTCCGATGGGCAGTTGGTCTTCGATGAAGATGGATGAAGGAAACTGAATGACTTTGGAAAGGTAGATAGAAAGGCCGTAGAAAGGATCCCATGTTGCTTCACTGACGGGAAAGAATGTGCTGCACCTTCCAGCTTCGCAACACCACAGCCGCCGTCATTGGAGATGACGCCGGCATGAATAGCTGCTTGACAGACAAAGCTGTCAGCCCGATAGATTGCGAGATCGGGTGAATGCGAAGATGGGCCTCCAATAACCAAGCCTCGATAATTCAATGTTTGGTTCCCTACGACATGGGGTTCCAGCAGCTTCGCATCACCGCAGTTGGCAGGGCATCGAAATGCAACGGTCGATTCAGAGAAGGGACGGCAATCATTGCCATTCAAGCCGCACCCGTTGTCAAATTGCCTATATAAGACCAGGTTAGTCAAATGATAAAGATAATGCTTGGATCACCTCGGAGCTTGTTGCCTAATACGTACCAGAAATTGGTTGTACATGATAGGGTCTGAAGCTGACCATAGCCTTCGATATAGCCAGATGACCGCGAGTGGAGGAGTACAAGGAACCACGGCAAGAACCAGGAAAGGTAGAGGAGTCCCAGAAGTAAACTTTTCTGTTTGCGCTTAGGAAAGAAGCGGTCAAGATATTGGACTGGCAATTCTTGGATGCGCGGGAAAAGTGGTTTCAATAGAAGCATATGCGGCGGATCGGGACCTTTGATCCAATTTGCGGTAGCACGGCCAGCTTTTCGGAGTGGCAAGGGTACCCAGCCCCAGCGGAAAGACTTGGATGACTCCTGCAGCCAGATGGGTAGAGGACTTCCCGACCCGACCTCAGGCGGCGGAAGATCTTCGGAAGCGTCGGGAGGGGAGAGGCGGTCCTCATCTTCCAGCAGCGGGGGCACGTAGAGGCGGGCGGCCTCCTCGCGGCCTTCTCCTATCATGGTGGAAGGCGATTGCGAGAGAAGATAGAGAAAGATGGAACCAAGAAAAGAAGGAAATGAACGTCAAGGGCAATGATGTCGAGGGCCGGAGTGGTCGGCACGCTAGTGCCAGGTGGAGATCTCCAAGGTGGGTTCGTTGGGCTGAAGATCACCAGGAACACTGGCCATGAACGATCGAGGTGCGGGGATAACTAATGAAGACCAACCCGAGATACACTGTAGATATAATAAGACACCCCACTGGAATGAAGTCAATATGCGGAGTGAAAGAGTGATTTGAAGAAAGTGATAGTCAAGAAAGAAGAAGAGAAAAGAGAAAAGAAAAGAGGCGACCAGGCAGCAAGGCAACAAGGCAAAAAATTGATCCCGTGGTGGCCAAATCACGGGACTTTGGCATTCCTCGGTTGTTCCACGATGAAGTTGATCTCTCTTCATATCTTGTTTCTCTTCTTTTGTTCATTTCTCTTATTCGATAATTGATGCGGCTGAAACTTATTTTAGATTTATCTCATTTCAGAGAAATTTGACAAACTCAAAAAGCCAATCCGGGCACTAATGCAGGATGGTACGACAGACAAATGAATCTCATCCCCGCAAGGGTTTGATCATCGATGCCCTGACCATATCCCATCACAGGTCCAAGCAACGAGATTATTATCAATACCTTAAAGATATATTTGGTCTTGGCCATATCTCTCGATCGCTGAGATCAAAGTAGTACTGAAGTGAGTACTAATGATACTAGGAATATACAATCTTGAAGTTCTTCATTTTCTCTTCACCTACTATACCCGTACTATCACAGGGTGCTACACAGTGTGCACCAGATATATATCATAGTAATGATGTAACGCTTCCACCCTCGCAGGATCTCAGTGCAATACTATCACATCGTCTTATTTAGATTATGTACATAATATAAGCTAGTAACCATTACACCCCATTCAATCTAGATATAATCATCTCACTATCCATACTGTACATTTCAATTGTAGCAGAGGGTACACCGTGGAGTTCCCGCTTATCAAGCCCCAACGGTTGAAAGAGCGGGGGACGGCGGGATTAGAAATCAATTTATTTAACTACTTACTTACTAGGTAGTCGTCTGGGAGTACTAATGTTAGTATCGTTTCAAAGTTTGGATTGTATTCTTATTCACAATCTTCTACAATTCATCATCTCCAGTTATAATTGAATTAAGTCAATCAGTCTTCATACTTCTCAATCTGCACGACCGTTGAGCTGCAGCGATCGTCCATCATGACAGCCGCAGTTCCACTCGACTTGTCGCACCACTTTTCTTATGTCACCAAGAATCGTCAAGCCAGCCAAGTCAAGGACTTTTACAAATACTTCTTAATCCCTAATATTGCCAATTTCGCGGGTGGTAAGTGATGCTCGAATTTTCTAGCCCATATTTTTAGTACCGTCAACTAATGAATGCAGGATTGCCACATCCATCATATTTCCCTTACGATACCCTCGAAGCGACCGTCGCCCGTCCACAACGACTACAGCCATCCACCAGCCATGATACGAAATCAGACCGAGTAACCGTCCCCAAGGAATTTAAAACGAGCAATCGCTCCCAACGAATCGACCTCACCACCGCCCTACAATATGGCACCGCGGAAGGATATGCACCGCTATTATCGTTTCTACGCAGATTCGTAAAGGATCATCTTCACCCCAATGTTCCATACAAAGGAGGCCCCGAGGTTATTCTATCTTGCGGAAATACAGATGGGTTTTGTAAAGCTGTCGAGCTCCTGACCAATATCTGGAATCCCGACCGGGACTGGATCCAGCAGCGTCAAGGCATTCTATGTGAGGAATTTGCATATATGAATGCCATTCAGACGGCTCAACCGCGAGGATTGAATATTGTCGGTGTAGCAATGGACGGCGAGGGGATGTGTGTTTTTGGAAAAGGAGGTCTACAGGATGTCCTTGAGAATTGGGACTTTCGACGAGGTCGTCGGCCGCACTTGATGTACACAGTGACGTGAGTTCATATTCTCCAGCTTCAAGTACCTCGGCCAAATATGATTTCAAAGCTAATCACATACGATAGAATTGGTCAGAATCCAACCGGAGGAACTCTTTCCATTGAGCGCCGAAAACAAATCTACGCTCTTTGTCAGAAATACGATGTCATCATCGTCGAAGATGATCCATACTGGAATCTGCAATTCCCATCTGCCTACGAAATGGAAGCATCTTATCGTGGTGACTCAATCCAGGCCCCATCCACACGTAACTACAATGCGCAGGGCAGATCGTCCGGTTACGCATTTCTGGACTCCCTCGTCCCATCTTACCTATCGATTGATACAGAGGGCCGAGTGATCAGGCTAGACACTTTTTCCAAGACAATTGCTCCAGGTAGCCGTCTCGGTTGGATAACAGCACAACCCGCTTTCATCGAACGGTTGGCTCGCATCACCGAAACAACAACCCAACAACCTTCAGGATTCGTGCAGTCGGTCGTTGCAGAAACTATCATGAAGAATCAACCAAATGAGGATATCTCACGTGTATCGAAAAATCCGACTGAACATGGTTGGCAAATGGATGGTTGGGTCCGCTGGTTAGAGGGTTTACGAGGAGGATACGAACGACGCATGCAAGCTATGTGCACTGTTTTGGAAGAGAACAAGTTTCTTTTCTATCAGAACTCGGAATTCTCCACCACTGGATCTGACAGTGTTGATGATTGGGAAGTAGTCGATCGAATCCAGATGTATGATTTTGTCTGGCCTAAGGGTGGCATGTTCGCCTGGGTGGAAATTCTTTTCGATACACACCCCCTCCGATCTAAATATAGCGCTGAGAAACTGTCCAAAGCGCTCTGGATACACCTCACTAAGAAGCCTCATTTATCTCTAGTTGGACCTGGGAGAATTTTCGCAGCGACGCCTGAATCTGCTACGCGTGCGCACAAGTATATTCGACTTGCCTTTGCGCCGATGGATGCTGAGGATGTGACGCCATTTACTAATAGATTAGTTGGCGGGTTCCGGGCTTTCTGGCAACGTACGGATCTTGATGGACTGGATGATGAGGGTGATGATGATGCTGCTGTTCTTGATAGACAGACTTTAGGCTCGATGGCCAATTTTATGGGTGGTAATTGCTGAGAATGGCGTGCTAGAATTTTACTTCATCTACTTATATGAATTGAGAGACTGTTCTATCTTGTAAATGCTAATATTCGTGTATTACTATCAATTTCACTATGCAGAATCTCACGATCTCTGCGCCACCTTTTGATGGTAGACATTTTTAGGTCTGTGAGTGACATCCATAGCTACCGCTGGGATATACCAAGTGGCGGAGTGGCTCTAACTTGAGTCTTGAACTAAGTTACTACTATCACTAGTGTCAATTCTATCTTAAGACGTATGCTACTATTGGTGGTGTATCGCCGAGAGCCCTGGGGACAACATGGTAAATTTGGCTCTACCGGCAAAGGCATACCGAGAACCAAACACAAACACGGTTCAGTGAGCACCAAATGTATTCTAGAATTGAAGTATATAGTCTCGATCAATCAGAATTACAATGCTGAGCTACAAACTGCGGGGAAACTCAACGTGGCAAGAGGAATGAAAGAACTTCCACGCCACTCACCAATCGCCTCAAGGCCAGACTTTTGATGGCGATGGCGATTGAGGCGATATTACATGACGTCTCATATCAAAGTATACACCAGTATATAGAAAAATAAATATTAGTCTCGAAAAATACGCTAAGTATAGGGAGCATTTCACTTATTTCAACTACTGCATAACCTAGCATAACAATGCTGAGCAATATCAAAATGACAGCCGCTCTGGATCCGATCAATCAAAGCTTCATCAAAGAGCTCTCCAAAGGCCAGCCGCTATATGAAAAAACACCAGCAGATGCGCGACAGGTTCTCGAAACCCTTCAAAAGCACACACCTTCCTCGCACATCACGCAAGATTACATTGATGTACCCTTTGCATCGGGCTCGGTGAAGACAGTCATCTTCCGGCCTCAAAATGCGAATCGCGATATACCATCAATCTTCTATACACACGGTGGTGGATGGATCTTGGGGAGGCAAGTATTGACTTTTTCCTATAGAGTCTTCGTTTACCGGTGCATGTTCTGATAATCTCGTACCTTGTATAGTCCCACTGTTTTTGGCTCGCTGATGGAAGACCTCGCTCGTCAAACTGGAGCCGCGGTGATATTCCCTCATTTTACTCCTGCGCCGGAGAAGCAATATCCCAGTCAATTTGAAGAATTGTTTGCTGTATTGTCGTATATGGTCGAGCATGGCAGCGAGCATAATCTTAAAACAGAGACTATGGCATTTGCGGGTGACAGTGCTGGCGGTTGGTTTTTCTTTTTCCATGTTCTCTCTAATTCTCTTGTAGTAAATGACTGACGGATTGCAAAAGGACAAATGGCTATCGCAATGGTCCAGCTCGCTCTGAGAAATAATCTGGCTCTGAACATCACCCATCTGGTCCTTTTCTACCCAGTAACAGACACCCATCAGAAGAGCACGACATACAAGTCTTTCAAGGAAGGACCATATCTGACCGAGCGCACAATGGACTGGATGGTGGATGCTTTCCTCCCAAATAAGGCAGATAGGCGTAACTCACTTACTTCGCCTCTAAGCTTCCTGTCTGATGGCGAGTTAGCCCAATTCCCACCAACAACTCTGTTTCTCTCTGGTGCCGATCCGCTTATCGCTGAGGGGGAGGCTTTTGGACTTCGTCTACAGGAGAACGGGGTCGAAACTTCGATTATGAAGGCTGATGGGCAAATTCATGATTATGTTATGCTTGAACCTATTCGTCGGACTGCGACTGCGAAGGCAGTTGTTGAGCTTGCGGCGGCTCATTTGAAGAAGAGTTTGGAATAACTCTGCATGATATTAAGATTTATTAGCCAAAGAACCAAAACAATTCAAAAATTGAAAAAATTTCAGTAAAGATCCACATTTTTGATAAACAGTCAGAGAATTGTACTTCTGTCCTTCTAGAAACCTTCGATGCATAGTTAATTGGTGCCTGACTGCCTGAGGATAAAGGTGGGGAATCAATCAGAATCGACTCCGCAGTCCAGCAATTCTGCATTTCTCGCAGAAACAGGACAATGTCACAGCTAGACGATCTACCTAATCGGGATCTCGCCGAAGAGATTGAGGCTATCAATGCCATATATGAGCCTGACACAATCACAATAAGTCAAACGGCAACAACATCAAACAGCACACTTGACCTAGGCAGTGCCGGTTCCTCCAATGACCCCGCACAAACGACAGTGACTCTCCAGCTCCCTGGACAACCGCATCTTTCATTTCTAATTGGATTCGGCTCCTCGTATCCGGAGACTCAGCCAAATGTTCTTGGGACAGCGTCGACTTCTGCACGCGGGGAAGGCAAGATTGCCGTCGATATATTGGGAGATATTGTTCAGCGAACATGGCAGCCCGGAGCTGTCTGTTTATTCGACGTGATTAGTGAAGCTGTGGAAGTATTTCCAGAATTGAATATTGGGGGAATGAAAGAGAGTGAAATAGCCGGGACGAATGAAACCGCACCAGAACACTCCTCAAGGACCGATCAACTCGATAATGAACCCACGGTCACAGCTGAAGATTTCGCGGCTCTTTCATTAAAAGATACATTTGGTCTTGATAGTCCTCCAAATTGGATCCTTTCCGATGTAGTGACTGAGAAAAAATCGACTTTCTTGGCTCGAGCCGTCCAGGTTAGTAGTCTTGCGCAGGCGCAGGCATTCCTGGATCATCTCACGGCTACGGATAAGAAAGTTGCAGTGGCGACACACAATATATCAGCCTGGCGCATCAAACAGAAGAAGGAAGGGGCATCTACAGGCTCAGATTCCGGGGAGACTATCGTGCAGGATTACGACGATGATGGCGAAACGGCTGCAGGGGGCCGACTACTACATGTCATGCAGCTGATGGATGTTTGGAATGTACTTGTTGTCGTATCGCGCTGGTTTGGAGGAATTCATTTGGGACCGGCGCGATTTCGTCTTATTAATGATGTTGGACGAGATGCTTTGGTAAAGGGCGGGTTCCGACGGGAGGAATCGTCTACGGTCCCTGAAAAGGGGAAGAAAAAGGGCAAGAAATGAAGTGATGGTTTGGAATAGACTTTTCTTTTGGTCTGTATTGTATATATTGAGGATATAAATGGGTTCTCTGGAATAGATAGACTAATGCAGCACTTGTCGCTGATTACTTGCCTTACTTCGTGAGTATACTCCTGGTCTGGACCACAGGGGAATTCGTGGTGAGAGTATCAGTTAGTAGACTGCGAATAAAGTATACTCAAAATAGTAGTACCTTTGAGGCAGTTGACACACAGAAACTGGATTTATATTGACTTACAGTCCACTGTATCGTGTGGCATGTCTTGGGTTGCATCAGACTATTGCAATTGTAGAAAGTGGCATGGAGGAAAAGCTTTCATCTATACTCGATATGAGTGAGAAGTATAGTGCCACAACAAGAAGACAGGCTGCAGGATTCACCTCATGAAACAGCCTTGGAATTCAGAATTTTCACCTCGACCCTTTCCTTCTACCTTACCATCTGCTTGTAGACTCACCGCAGACCTCGACCCATCCACTCCACAGGACCACATCTCGCCAACAGCCTCAATTTCCTGAAAATTGAAACAGGGTGAATTGCCTCATTGATATCCTCCACCTTTGTCTTCTGATGTGACGATGGAGCCGAGTTGATATATCCATCGTATCGAAATCATGGTCTAATTCAGGGAGGATAGCTCGCACGAACCTTTGCAACGAGGCGTGTTGAGCTCAACCGAGCATCTCCGATACTCATAACCATGGTTTTTTGACTTCTCATTTTTGAAGCTCTATCCACCGTCGACGCTTTCTCTAAATAGTCATGACCATGCGAGAAGAAGAGAAGGGAGAGATTGAGTCTAATGGTTATGATCGACGAATTTCATTTGGGATTGCCGTGTGACCCGCGATCCGAGCATGAAGGAGCTGTATTTGCCTTGTCGATGGAGCTGATTAACTTCGTAGCTTAATCTCTAGACACGCCAAACTATGGTATGTACCATGGATCGGATGATTGAGTAAAAAGCCGGAATTTACTATGGAGTGCTCTGTACTCCGTACGGAGTAGACCCTGCAGGCTTTTGCGATCGAACAGGCCATGAACCCAGCCTCATCGACGATATCCACTTATGCCAAGTCTCCATTGACAGTTAACCGAGATTTTGCGGGCCTTAAATTGGGAGGTCATTATCACGAGGAAAATTCTTATTCGCTGTTGGACCAGAAGAGAAGTTCGAGATGGGGTCGTACTGAGGGTTCGTTATTAACATGAAACAACGTCTAGAAGGGCATTTGATGGAACGCAGGAGATCGTGGATTTGGTGGATGCGGAGAAGCAAGTTCCATGGATAGAAACGAGATTGAGGAGAAATGAGAAATAATAAATGAAACAGCGGAATTCTCATCCGCATATTCAGAATCATACAGAACAGTAGTTTAGTT
>Ga0209673_1000202_pt1 | contig 119738 bp, 118 predicted proteins | sample AraplaCol_mMS_r2_2_FD_184274 | JGI IMG/M metagenome (GOLD analysis project Ga0209673, IMG submission 184274) | Arabidopsis root microbial communities from North Carolina, USA - plate scrape MF_Col_mMS_r2 (SPAdes) (version 3) | ecosystem: Host-associated > Plants > Roots > Endosphere | place...
ACAACAGCCGGGCCGCGACGCAGGCGCTCAACCAGGGCGACGCCGTCAGCGATACGCTGAGCGTCAGCTCGCTCGACGGCACGGCCAGCCACAACATCGTCGTCGCCATCACCGGCGCCAACGATGGTCCCGCTAGGCAGGCGCCGACCGACATTAAGCTGACGCCTGTCGTTCCGCCGGATAGCGTCAACTTCAATAGTTTTGAGTTCAGTGGTTTGCTGTCGGCGACTGATCCCGACACAGGTGGGTTCAGCTTCAGCATTGCCTCGCAGTCGAATCCGGGCTTATTTTCGATTGCCGGCAACACGCTTCATTCGGATGCGCTATCGACGAATGGTACATTTTCAGTGACGGTAGCGGCAACGCAGACCGGTGATCCTATAGGCCCGGCCTTCGAAAAGACCGAGACGTTCACGATTATCACCGGTGGCAATGGCAACTCAGTGGACAATCCGACCGGTGGAACGGGCGACGACGTTCTCTACGGCGGTGGCGGTAACGATACGATGTTCGGGCTCGGAGGTGACGACACTCTTTTCGGCCAAGACGGCAACGACACCCTAAACGGTGGTGCTGGCAACAACACCCTGACCGGCGGCGTGGGAAATGACACCTTCTTTTTGCAAAAGTTTGCCACCACCACGAACCATATGACTGACTTCAACGCTGGGACGAATAGCACAACCGTGGACAGGTTCCAGCTGGACGTCGGAGGCGGCACGTTCGAGTTCGCCGTCGGCAACAACAATACAAGCGTGGACAATGTGAAGGTGGGAAACAACGGCACGATCAATGTTGCCGGAACCGAGGTTGCCGTCAAAACGGACGTGAGCGTCACGAACGCAACCGTCCAGAGCACCATCAATAGTTACAGCAACATAACCACAGGGGCATTGTTCGTGTTCCACAATACGGATCTCGGCCATGCGGCGGTCTACTACGATCAGAACCCAAGTTCAGCCGGCGGCGCGGTGCTGGTCGCTGAATTCGACAACATCACAACCCTCGGCGGGCTTTCAAACTTCAACTCGGGCGACTTCTTGTTTAGCTGAGGCGAGCTGTGATCATGACCAGCATTCACCGCAGACGCAGCCCAATGAAGACCTCGCCTGCGGCGTCAATGACAGGATCCATCGGCGGCGCGGACAGGTGTCTTCCGACAGCAGCGAAATTCTGCGCCCATTCCCGTACTCGGGCCTGACGGGGAGGTCCCGGAGTTTGTGCGCCCAGCGCGCTGGGCGCGACGGATTCATCGGTCGATAGCATCAGGTCACACAAGTTGCGGCAGCCTGCCGACCTCAATTGCTGCCGTCCGGGACGCGATCGAATTGCTCAATATCTTCAATCCGAATTTCCGGTCGAGGTCTGACGCATTCCGGGCCAGGCCGTGAGTGCGATGTCGATCAGACGCTTCAGCAGAGCATTGCAGGCGCCGTCGCAGGCTTGGGCGGACATGCCCTGGATGATCGCGCCGTAGAAGCGCGCGAGCGTGTCGGTATCGGTTTCCGCCGGCAATTCGCCTTCGGTGATTGCCCGATCGAAGCGGCTCTTGAGAACTTGCATCGACGCCTCGCGCAGTGCCGCCGTCATCCGGGCGACCGATGCATTTTCTTCCGCATGCTGGAGGACCGCCGTCGAGACCAAGCATCCCCGCGGCTTGTCAGGCTGGGTATCGCCATCGGCTATATCGTAGAGGTAGCGGCTCAGGGCTTCGTAAACCGGAAGATTGGATTGCAGGATTTCCGACCGGCGACTGTTTTCACGGGCAATGCTGAAGTCGAGCGCCTGACGGTACAATTCTTCCTTGGAGCCGAAAGTCGAATAGAGCGTCGGCGGATTGATCCCCATGGCCTTCGTTAGGTCGGCGGTCGAGGTTCCTTCATAGCCGCGTTCCCAGAACAGGCGTGCGGCGATGTCGAGCCCGACGTCGCGATCGAGCACGCGTGGTCTGCCTCGTTTGCGGACTGGCTCATCCATTAAAATAGTGATCCCTATTAAAATATTGACAGACTTTCTTTCACTCTTATTATAGGGGTCACTATTTAATTTATCAACGGAGTGATGCATGTCCCATAGACTCGCAAACAAGACAGCCCTAATCACCGGAAGCTCGCGCGGTATCGGCCGAGCCGCAGCCCTGGCTTTCGCGAAAGAAGGTGCCGCGCTGATCGGCGTGCATTACACCGCCAATTCGGATGCGGCCAATGCCACTGTCCGCGACATCGAAACGCTCGGCGTCAAGGCTGTAGCCGTGAAGGCCGATCTGCGGCAGGGCAAGGACTCTGCCGACAGCCTTTGGGCGCAATTCAGCGAAGCTGCCCGCACCGAGTCGGGTTCGCCCGCTCTCGACATTCTGGTGAACAATGCCGGCATTGCGCCCGCGATACCCTTGAAGCAGACGAGCGAAGCCGCGTTCGACGAGGTGATGACGATTAACTACAAGGCGCCGTTCTTCCTGATCCAGGCAGTCGCCGACCACATTCGCGACAACGGCCGCATCATCAATGTCTCGACAGGGTTTACGCGGATCGCGGCCCCGTCGCATCCGGCCTATGCAGCCTCGAAGGGGGCGCTGGAGACGTTGACACTGGCGCTGGCACCAGAATTTGCGGTTCGCGGGATTACGGTCAATGCCGTGCTGCCGGGTGTGACGGAGACGGATATGAATGCAGAGTGGCTGGCGTCACCCGACGCGCGCGCCGGCGCCGAAGCACTCTCAGTCTTTTCCCGTGTCGGCCGGGCGGAAGACGTTGCCGACGTCATCGCTTTCCTTGCATCGAACGATGCGCGCTGGACGACCGGCCAGATGATCGATGCAACAGGTGGTGCTCGGATCTGATCTATCCGAGGCTCCGCTATGCAAGCCGTCAAACCAAGCGGCATAGGGCGTATTCTTGACGAAATTGACCGCGCTCGCTGAGCGCGATCTTGGCTTCGTCCACCGGCTCGCAAGGACGGCAGGCGTCCTGTCAGCTCGGCGGTCGTGAGCGTGCAGATCGGCGCGGCGTCCTCGACCATGGCCCCGCGCGGAGCGGGCCCGTGCGTTTCTGCGCAGAGAACCACATTTGAAAATCGACTGAACTGACTACGCCCTCATTTCGGTCAAAAGGCCGTCATCGCGCCTGCTAGCAAGTAGATATCGCCCCGGCGCTGTCCCGCTTTCCGTGCGCCAGTTATGGACATCTGGAAAGCGGGAGGCTGTCCAACTAGCGGTTGGGACGGCTTCCATCCAGCAGGGAAATTACCCGCGCGGCTTTTCTTTGACGTGTCCAAGGGTGCTCGCTCGACCAGCTAATGCCCCACAGGCGGAAGCCCAAGCCGCAGCATCATACCCCAGCGCAGTTCTCAACCAAGCGAGCGTCATCCGCTTTGTAGCTTCAAGCCCGTCTGGTGCCTCGATCTCGGTCTCCTTGGCATCGAGTCCTGCGATGCCGCCCAACCCATGGCCAACGCCATGAAGGGTGAGCAGAGCTCGCGCGCCTGGCCCGTCGTGATACGCATCGGCGTGCCATTCAGGACCACGCGGTGTAAAGTGCGGATTATCATCTGCCCCGCATACGACAAGGCTCTGCGTCGATAGGTGGGCAAAATCGAGATCGAAGAACGGAAAGCGCGCTGCATTCTCTGCCGTGAGATCCGTCCCACCCCGGCCCGGAGCCGTAAGTAGGATCCCTGCCGAGATTCGGGGATCGCAGAACGCCTCTCCATTAAGACGCGCGCCCAAGAGTAGGCTCACAGTGTGGCCACCAAAGGAATGCCCTGCAGCAGCGATGCGTCCATGGTCAAGCCGACCCGCTACCGCCGGTGCTTGCTCCTCGATATCGAGCAGCAGGTCGATAACCGCCCGCACCTCGGCAACGCGCTCTCGCCAAAAGAACGGCGCGCCCTCTGCATCTGCCGAAAGTCCACCGACGCGAGAACTCGCGTGCGTCGGTTGAATGACGGCGAACCCACGCTCCGCCCAGAACTGCACCAAGGGAGCGTAACCATCCTTCGACGGAATATAGTAGGAAGGTCCAAAGCCATGCGACAGGATGACGATCGGCAGTTTGCTGCCGATCGTCGGTGCGGTCAAACGCAGTTCCAAAGGTTGCCGCCCGGCAAGATCTAGACGAATCGGTGAGTAGGCGACGGTTAGCATCGCCTTCGGGGTCGGTATGTAGCTCGCAAAATTGATCAGGTTGTTGGTCGTCATTTGTGCCTCCTGCTAAGAGCGCCAAAATGGACGGGATCGGTCGGACGTTCTATGCTTGCAAATCCGCATCTATTTAGCGAACGTCCATTATGTCTGATCCGCTCGCCGAAATTGTCTCGCTCCTCAAACCCGCTCCTTCGATCGCCAAGCTGGTAACGGCGGGCGGGACGTGGCTCGTGGAGCGCCGAGATCTTGGGAGCCCGTTTTATTGTGCGATCGTGGAAGGACACTGTCTGCTTACGATCAATGACCGAGTACCGATCAGGCTCGCAGCAGGAGATTTCGTTCTGGTCCCGCAAATCCATACCCTTACCATGAGCAGTCTTATGCCTCCGCCGCGAGGTACCCTGCCGCAGCGGCTGGAGACGAGTCCCGGGGTTTTCCGCCTGGGCAATCCGGAAGCGGCTGCCGAGGTTACCGCCATGGTGGGTCATTGCACCTTCACGGGCAACGACAAGCAGTTGCTGAGCTCGCTGCTGCCGGGCATCGTTCATGTACAGGATGGGAGCAGTCTCACCGATCTAGTTCGGATGATCCATGCGGAGACGGTCAGTATGCTCGCGGCGCGAGACATGATCCTAACCAGGCTGCTGGAGGTGCTGTTCATAGCCGCGTTGCGTAGCGCGGGCAACACTACGACATCCCCCGGATTACTGCGCGGTCTCGCTGACAGTCGACTGGCGCCTGCCCTGCGACGCATCCATCGTGATCCGGCGGGCGAGGTCTCCGTCGAAATGCTGGCCGAGGCGACTGGTATGTCACGCTCAGCGTTTTTCGACCGCTTCCGGCAGCAGATGGGAGTGCGGCCCATGGAATATGTGACGAACTGGCGCATGGCCCTGGCAAAGGATATGCTGCGTCGCAGAGAGGCGCCGCTTGTCGAGATTGCTGCGAGGGTCGGCTATGCCTCCGCCAGTGCCTTCAATGTCGCGTTCGCCCGATATGTGGGAATGACACCCGGTGCCTTTGCGCGGAGCTGCTGAAAAACCTGGCGACCGACCGCTGGCACCGCGGCTAATTGAAAATTCCGTAAAGAGTCCGAAATGTGAACGCGACAGAAATATTTGGCCAGTGCCGGACTCAAGCCTCCGCAAGCGTCATTTTTCGCGAGGCTGCATCAGCATTGAGCCTGCGGAGACACGTTTGCCTTCGCGCTTATCCATAATCGCTTCGTACAGGGCCACAGCGGCATTGCGCACCTCGCCCTGCATACTGAAGTCCTCGTCAAAATCGGCATGGCTTTCGGCGTAATTCTTCCAATGGCCACCATAGCGGTCAATCTCTGCAAGCGCGCTGGCAGATTCGAGTTCCATCCACCTGTGCCAGTCAGCAAGGGATCGGCTAGGTTCCCGGTACAATCAGATAACTATGCCTATGTGGATGAGAATAAAGAATCCCCGTCATAGCGGGGATCAAGAAAGGGGGGTGTTTTCTAGGCATAACGCGTCATGGCGTTACAAAGATACTTTGTGAAGCCTTTGTATCTTGTCAATAAATAATACTTTTTTGAGTTCTGTGTCCACAATTTGTTTTGCAATTAAAGGGTTCATTATTTGATTTCGCTCGAAAATACAAATTGAGCAGTGTTTCGATTAATAGTTTGTATTATTCGGCGGGCCGCTCAGCGAGCACTTGCTAAACCCCAAGCATTGAAATCTCCTGTGCGTTGGGCGGCCGCCACCTCAAACTCCACCGCCTCCCCCCGCTCCATCGCCTCTTCCTCGTTGCGACCGCCGGCCACGCTAACAGTTACGGCATCGCTGTCATCACCAGCCAAGTCGACTATCCAGCCGATCTTCTCGCGGCAGGTTTTGGTATGTATCAGAAGCACCGTGATCTTCCTGTCAGCCGCGCTTCCTGCCCCTGACGCCAGCGCGTATGGCAAAACTCCGCACCCCCTAACGGGATCGTTGGAGACAATCGAAGCAAACACTAACCGATCAGGTGTGGAAAAGGGAACAAAACACGAATATCTACTGGCCCGCGCGCAGGCAGTCGCGTATAGACGGAGACCCACGCACGAGGTTCCGAATTGACCTATCGCTTTCTGCATACTGCGGACGTGCATCTCGACTCGCCGTTGAAGACGCTTGCGTTGCGCAATCCCGAGCTGTCCGAAGTGATAGGATTGGCGACGCGGCGCGCGTTCGTCCGGATCATAGACCTCTGTCTCGAAGAACAGGTTGATGCGCTCGTACTCGCTGGCGATCTCTACGATGGCGATCAGACTTCGATGAAAACGGCGCGATTTCTGGCCGAGCAGCTTCGCCGGCTGCACGAGGCCGGGATCAAAAGCTTTATCATCCGCGGCAACCATGACGCCTTGTCGAGGATCACGACCGAGCTGGTGATGCCTGATAGCGTGAAAGTTTTCGGTGCGACCGCCGAAACGGTGGCCATTGATCGCGCGCCAGGGCATTTTCCTGTGGTCATTCACGGGCTCAGCTTCGCCAAGCCACATGCGCCGGAAAGCCTGCTGGTACGCTATCAACCGCCGGTGCCAGATACGGTCAACATCGGGATAATGCATACGAGCCTTGGCGGCTCCGAGAAACACGACTTGTACGCCCCGTGCAGTGTCACCGATCTCCAACGAAGCGGTTTCCGATACTGGGCGTTGGGACACATACATAAGCGGTCAATCGTTGAAGGCGCTTTGTCGGCCGTTGTCATGCCGGGAATTCCCCAGGGCCGCGACATTAACGAGGACGGTCCGAAGTCCGTTTCACTAGTGACGATACGCGACGATAAGTCAGTCGTCGTCGAAGAGCGGCAGACAAGCGTCGCGCAGTTCGAGCGGCTCGAGGTAGATGTGTCGGGTGCGTCGGACTGGAAGGAAATGATCGGCACGATCTTCAAAAAAATGGAGGATCTGCGATCGGTCGTGGAGGCCGACCATCTCGTCACCCGCCTGGAGATTACCGGATCGAATGAGCTGGCCTGGCGTGTTCGTCGCGATCTCGATCTTGTCCGGACCGAGATGGAAACCCGCGGCGCGGTGATTGGAAACGTCTGGATCGACAAGGTCCATACGTCATGCGTACCGCCTAGCCGCTCCGAAAACAGGTCGGGAGCGCTTGAGGAACTCGTGACGATAATCGACAAGGAAGTGAAGGATTCGACCGACTACCAGCAGGACGTCCGAGCGATCGCGGACGAACTGCGTGGTCAGCTTCCTCCGGAACTGCGGGACATCTTCGGAGCCGACGAGATATCCTTCCAGCGGATATTGAGAAGCTTCGCCCGAGAGGGATCGTCCGATGTCGTTGCGCGTCTTCGCGGCGGCGAGGGGGAATAGATGAGGATCAATCGCCTCGATCTCACGCGCTACGGCAAGTTCACCGACGGCGTCATCAACTTCGGACCTCGGCCTGCGGATGGGCCCGATCTCCACATAATCTACGGCCCTAACGAGGCAGGCAAGTCGACGACGTTCGACGCCATCCTGGACTTGATCTTCGGCATTCCCAGCTCCAGCAAATATGGATTCCTACATCCCTATCCGACGATGCGGATCGGCGCCAATATGCATGTCGGCGGTCTGGACCACGAGTTTGTCCGCATTAAACGACCTCAGAACAGTCTGCTCGACGACGAGGAGCGGACATTACCGGACGCACTTGTTAGGGCCGACCTCGGGGGCATCGACCGCGACGCCTTCACCACAATGTTCTCTCTCGACGACGAGACGCTGGAGAAGGGCGGAGAGGGAATTCTCGCCAGCAAAGGCGATCTCGGCCAACTGTTATTCTCTGCCAGCGCAGGCCTTTCTGACCTTGGCCGGCAACTGGTTGCGATCCGTGGCGAGGCCGACAGCTTCTATCGGTATCGCGCTCGCAGCGGCGTCCTCGGCGATCTGAAGGCGAAGCTCCAGGAACTAAAGCAGCAACGCGAAGCGTTGGATCTGCAGGCCAGCGACCATCACAAACTCGTTGAAGAAAGGGACCGGATGGGCCGCCTCTACGAGGAGGCCGTTGGCGATAGGGCCGCGACCCACAAACGGATCAACGAGATAAGGCGCATTCTCCAAGTTTTGCTTCCCATGAACCGGTTGGCGGGACTGAAGGAAAGCCTTCGGCTCATGGAGGTCGTACCGGAGCCGCCGGAATCCTGGCGGGAGGAGCTTTCCACTCTTCGGACCAAGGAAATCGAACATCGGGTCAAGCTGCAGGCCGTACTCCGCTCCATCGGATCGATCGAAGAGGAGGCCACTGAGATCAAGCCGGATCCGGTCGCTCTGCGCTTGGCCTCAAGCATGGACGAGCTGGCTGAACTGAAGGCCCGGTTCCTGACTGCTGAGAAGGATATACCCAAGCTTTCCGCCCGCGCAGCCGATCTTTCTGTTGAAAGCATACTTTTACAGTTAGGACGGTCCGGGGAAGCGTCCCCCACCAGGCTCGTCCTCGATGCCGCGACCGTCGGCACGCTTCGGGAGCTGATCGGTTCGAGATCCGGTGTCGATGCCCAGAGAGCCGCTGCGGCCCACGAGGTCGCCAAGGCGGAGCGAGCGCTCTCAGCCGGTTGCGACGAGGCTTTGGAAGCGAATTCACCCCTTTCATCCCAAAGGGTCAGGGCATTCGAGCTGCTAGCGGCGACGGTCAAGGCTGTTCCACGTTCTGACGAGGAGATTCCGCTGCGCTCACTGGCGCGGCGTCGCGACGCTGCCTCCTTGACGTTGTCGGGAGCGTTGGCGCGGCTTCTTCCGTGGCGTGGCACCGTTGTTGACCTGAGCCTAATGGCAGGTCCTTCGCCGATCAGGTTGGAAGACTGGAAGAATGCCTTCAGGCAGAGCGAAGAAAAGGTAAGAACCTCCCGCGCTGATCTCGATCGGCTAGAGCCCGAGGTCCGAAGATTGGAGTCGGAGATTGCGGCGGTCCGCGAGCAGGCGGGCGAAATCGACGAAGCCAGTATCTCCGCCAGCCGTGGCCTTCGCGAAAGCGCGTGGACGACACATCGGCAGACGATGGACGCCGCCTCTGCGGATGCGTTTGAAGCTGCCATGAGGGCGGACGACCATCTTGGATCGAAGCGGCTTTTGCACGCTGCGGAGATCAGCAAGTTGAACGAGCTTCTGCTGCGGCGCGCATCGACCGCCTCGGATGTTCAATCCGCCGAGGAACACCACCGGCGCGCTCTCGGCGAACTCGATCGTATCAGATCTGAGGTCGCCGACGTGGTACGCGAACTCGCGCCGGGCGCCCGGCTTGATCGAAGCCACCCGGCCGAGCTCGAAGACTGGCTTTCGAAGCGGGACGAGGCCCTCAAGGCCAAAGAAGGTCTGGCAAGCATCGAACAGGAAATCGCCGACGTGCGCGATCGGGTTGATCGATCCCGGCTCGTTCTTATGAATGCGATGACCACTGCTGGATTATCCTTCCATCGGGACGCAGACATTGCAGCGCTATTGTCGGTTGCAGACGAGGCGCTGGATGCCCACGGGGCCGCCCTCGGCCGTGTTCAGGAGATGGAGCGGCTTCGCAAAGAACGCCTGGAGCGCCAGCGTGCCCTTGACGACGCCGAGCGTGACGTAGCCGCTTGGAATTCACAATGGGCGGCAGTCTGCGAGACGTGCTGGCTCGGTGAACTTGCATCCGTGCCGGGTCCCAGCGCCGCAAACGAGATACTTGCGGCGCTTGAGAAGCTCGCCTCCGCGATCGAGACCAAGGAGGGGCTCACAGACCGCGTCCAGAAGATGGAGAAGGATAGGGCAGCGTTCGAGGCAATGGTTCTCGAATTATGTCAGAAGCTTGGAATCGCCCCGGATAGATCCCTCAGTGAACTTGCTCAGGCTGTCGTCGACAAGGTGACCGATGCTGGCCTGAATAAGCAGCGCCGGGAGAAACTCGACGGCGAGCTGGACGGCAAACGAAAGGAGCACCACGATCTCAAGCTAGCACAGGAGCTTCTCGATGCGCAGGCCCAGCAAATGATCGCATTCTTCGGCGTTGTCGATTTGAAGGATGTCAATGCACGCATGGATCTTGCTGCGCGGCGCCGAGAGTTAGTGAATTCTATCTGCGAGCTGGAGAACGAAATCGTGCAGAGTGTCGGCGCACGCGACTTGTCCGAAGTGGAGGTCATGGCCGTTTCGGCTGATAGGACTGAACTCGAAGCGGAACTCGCCGGACTGACGCCGTTGTTGCAGGATCAGGACAAGAGGTGCAGTGAAATCTTTCACGCTCGCTCGAAATCGCAGGATTCTCTCGATGCCGTTGGAGGCGACTCGAAGGTCGCTGAAATTGAAGAGCGCAGACGAACGACGCTGCTTGAAATAGAGGATGGTGCAAAGCGGTACATGGAGCTCCGCGCAGGCGTCGTCGCCGCAGATCACGGCTTGAAGCTTTACAGAGACCGTCACCGCAGCGGCATGATGTCAAGGGCGTCCGCTGCGTTTCGGACAATCAGCCGAGGAGCCTATCGGGAGGTGGCCGCGCAACCCGGCAAGGACGGCGAAATTTTGATCGCCGTTTCCGCATCCGGTGGATCCAAAGCAGCCCACGAATTGTCGAAGGGAGCCCGCTTCCAGTTGTACCTGGCACTTCGTGTCGCCGGCTATCACGAGCTGGTGGGCAACCACGCGCCGATCCCGTTCATCGCCGACGATATTATGGAGACGTTCGACGACTTTCGAGCCGAAGAGGCGTTTAGGTTGTTCTCAGAGATGGCCCGACACGGACAGGTGATCTATCTGACTCATCACAGACATCTTATCGACATAGCTCGAAACGTCGCCCCGAGCGCCCGGCTGCATGATCTGGAAGCGCTAACCTCGACGGGACGGATCGACGTCGTTGCCGCGGAATAATGGCGTTACAATCCCTGAGCCCTTCGGCAACTTGCATGGCTCGAATCTCTTGTAGGAAGTAGCCGAATGTCGGTTGCCGTCCTTTGTCGGCTGAACTCGCCGAGGCATTTGCATGGGCCAGCAACGACGAAGCCTTGATGGGCGAAGGTCGGCGTCTGCCGACGGGCAAGGTTGCCGCGCTCGGTGAGTTGCTCTCCGCCGACGACGAAGAGCAGGACAAATGAAATTGGTTGCCACTGTCGCGCCATGACCCAACCGGTCATGCCGTCGTAAGCACGCGAATGTCACCCTTGCGGCCGATGACGTCTACGACGACATTGCGGCCGGAGCGGCGGATCGCAATGTCGGCCGAGCCTTTGCCAATCAGCAAGCGCCGCAACCTGACCTCGTCAAGGAAACACGGAAGCCGCGGCGTGTTCAAACTGATTTGTAAGGCGTTGGGATCAAACTCAAGACCAAGGCATGACTGCAGTAACGACAAAGGCGTTGCCGCCGCCCATGCTTGCGGGGAGCACGCGACTGGGTAGAAGGTCGGCCCCTGCGCGCGCTTGCGCGGGAGGCCGCAGAAGAGTTCTGGAAGCCGCCGTAAGCCGGTATAGGTCGAGGCGGCAAATAGTCCTTCGAATATCCGCGCGGCTTCAGCGCGATAACCATAGCGGGCAAGGCCGCTGGCGATCAGGGCATTATCATGTGGCCAGATCGAGCCGTTATGGTAGCTCAAGGGATTGTAGCGCACCTCAGTGGAGGCAATAGTTCGAATGCCCCAGCCGCAAAAGGAGGAGGCACTCATCAAAGTAAGGGTGAGCTGTGCGGCCCGTTCGGGATAGACGATGCCGGTGAACAGGGCATGGCCGGCATTGGAGGAGCGGACCCTGCAGGGCCGCTTGTGCCCGTCTAGCGCCAGAACGTATGTGCCGAGCTCCTCGTCGAAGAAACTAATATCAAAGGCGCGCCGCAAGCCCTGTGCCCGCGCTAGGAAGCTAGCGGACCGTTCGGGCCGGCCGAAGAGACGAAAGATCTCGGCCGCCGCCTGCCAGGCGCCAAAGACATAGGCCTGAACTTCGGCGATCGCGATCGGACCCTTTGCCAGCGTACCGTCCGCGTGGAAAATGGAGTCATGACTGTCCTTCCATGCTTGGTTGACCAACCCTTCTTGCGTCTGCCGGCCATATTCGACGAAGCCGTCGCCGTCGCGATCGCCATGGTCATCAATCCATGTCAGTGCGGCTTCGATATGCGGCAGGAGACGGTCGATGGTCGCAAAATCACCGGTTCGCCTGAGATATTCGCCGGCCAGCATCACGAACAGCGGCGTCGAGTCGACGCTGCCGTAATAGCGGCGAAAAGGAACTTCGCCGAGTTCTGCCATTTCACCGGCGCGTATTTCGTGCAGGATTTTTCCCGGCTCGGCGTCCGAAGCCGGATCTACATCCGTCGCCTGGTTGGCGGCAAGATGCCCAAGTACACCGCGGGCGATCTCCGGATCGAGCCACAGGGTCTGCAGCGCTGTGATGATTGCATCGCGTCCGAAGACAGTGCTGAACCAGGGAATTCCCGCATAAGGATAGGGACCTTCAGGCGTGTCTGTCATCAGCATGTAGAGGTCGGCGATACTGCGTCGGGCGACTTCGTTGAAGATTTCATTCGACGTTGCAATCAAAGCGGCGCGCGACGAAGAAGCGCGCAGGGCCCTGCGTGCATCCCGCAGGGCAAGGAAAAACGAACGATGGCCGGGTTTTCGAGGCTCAGTCGCGTCACAACCGATTTCTATGAACAAAGACCGGCTTTCATGCGGTGCCAGGCGGAGATCGTAAGTGACATGGTCGGTGCCGATCTGGTCCGGCTTCGGCTCGAAGGAAAGACGCGTCGATCGGCTCCTCTTGTCGAGGCCGATATAGGAGAGAAAGACACAATCCTGCTCGATGACGGGGGGAAGATGGCGCCCTCTTCTCGTCCTGACCGTTCCTCGAACTTCGAACAGATCGGCAAAATCGGCTCCGAACGCAATCTCGACACGAATGAGCTGCGGCCGGTCGTCAAAATTCCTTATCGAGAGCCGCTCGTAACAGTGAGCATTCCAGAGGAAGCGAGACCTGCGCAGGTGAATGAGGTCATGGCCGAGGACGAGCCGTTCCTTGTCGTCGAACAGGTCGGGATTGGTGAGATCGCAGGTAAGCGTCGCGTTGTCGTCGCGCAGGGTCGACGACAACAGCATCGGGCGCTTGCCGTTGATCGTCAGGTAGAGATGCGACAGATGTCTGGTGTCGCGATGAAATAGGCCTTCCGGGCTGCCTGGCCAGGAAACTGCGTCGCCATTGTGATCGAAGACGGCGAAAGTATCGCCATGCTTGAGGGTGCGCGGCCGGCGCTCCTGCAGCGATGCGGCAGCCGGAATGAAAAATTGCCCGGTCGGTGCCGCCGGGCCGGCCGATGCGGGCGCGGAACTGCTGTTTGCGGAAGCGATCAATTTTTTGCTCCTCCTGAAGTCTCAGGCGACCACCTGCAGGTCGAGTGGGTGCCCATTCGACCGGCGAAGTGGAGCGGCTTTGGTACGGACGCGGGGTAGGTTGCGGTAGAGGTCGAGGTAGTCGCGCGCCATCCGTTCCGCGGTGAAGCGCTTCTCGAATGTCGCCCGCACTCTGAGGCGGTCCATCCGAAGCGCCCATTCGACGTTGTCGGCCGCCTCGGTCACGCTGTCGACCAGAATGCCGGACACGCCGCTGTCGATAACCTCCGGAACCGAGCCGCAGCCGAAGGCGATGACCGGGGTGCCGCAAGCCATTGCCTCGATCATCACCAGTCCGAACGGCTCCGGCCAATCGATCGGAAAAAGCAAGGCTCCAGCATTTCCAAGGAACGCCGCCTTCTGATGCTCATTGATCTCGCCGATGAACTCGACATTGGAGTGACGTTTCACCATCGGCTCGATGACCGTTTCCCAGTAGGCCCGATCGGCATAGTCGATCTTGGCGGCGATCTTCAACGGCATGCCGACTTTTGCCGCGATCTCGATGGCGCGATCGGGTCGCTTTTCCGGCGAAATGCGGCCGAGAAACGCGAGGTAATTGCCCTTTGGTTTTTCCGTGAAGGGTAGCAGATCGGCGGGTAGGCCGTGGTAAACCGTCCCCGCCCAGTTGACAGGCGGCATCGGCCGGCGCTGGTCATTGGAGATCGATACGAGCGGAATATCTGCGAAGGCCTTGTAGAAGGGCTTGAGATCCGGCAGATCGAGACGGCCGTGCAAGGTCGTCAACGTACGATCGGCAAAGTCCCGGATCAGCGGAAAATGCAATAGATCGATGTGGAAATGCAGCACGTCGAACTCATAGGCGCGGCGGCGAACTTCCTCAAGCATCACGACCTGATGCGGCAAGTGGTCCTTGACCGCCAGGTTGAGTCGGAGCGCAAGATCTGAGCAGGGCACCAGTCTCGCATCGGTGACGGAGTCGCCACTGGCAAAGAGCGTGACCTCATGGCCCTGTGCAACGAGTTCTTCGGTGAGATAGGAGACAATCCGCTCCGTTCCCCCATAGAGCTTTGGGGGAACGCTTTCGGCGAGCGGTGCGATCTGAGCGATCTTCATCGGCAAAACCTCCTCAAGTGAGCAAAGAGTCGTCGGCAAAAATCTTCTCCGCGTCCGAAACGCGGCGGTCAGAGGGAATCGAATAGTTGTCTGCGACGCCCTCCTTTCCAGTAGCTGCACAGGCCGAAGCCGCCACCGGATCGGTGCGCGAGGGGTCTGCGGCGGCGGCTTTTGCTGTCGTTGAGGGAAGCGGCCGGCTTTTGCGACGAGGTGCTCTGATCACCGCCATCGAGGGCCTTCAAAGCCGCAAGAACCTCATCATAAGAGACGATCTGTTCCGTACCCGGATAGCGTCGCCAGGCCGGCATGGATTCGATTGCACATATATCGGACGCCCACGAGGCCAGAATGGCCCGCTTCTCGTCCTTGCTGATATTGTCTGCCATCAGCACGTCGCGGGGATGATCGAAATGCATGGCCGGGTGCAACAGATGCGCGGCGCTGATTGTTGCTACGGCATGCTTGGCTGCAGAATTGCTATCGGTTTCCTTTCTCATGTTCCGACTCCTCGGATATAGGACCAATGGACCTTGTCGACTCTCCTATGGTCACGCCCGCCTGAGTAGGCTGCTTTTCGAACAGTCCGCGCGCGGCCTGAACCATGGTCTTCAGCTGTTCTCTATTGCGAACGCCCTGCCGATAAAGCTCCACGACGATGGCCGCGATGCCTTCGGCTTCTTCAGAATTGCGAGGCACGTCCGCCATCGTTCTGAGGTCATCGAAGACGTGCTGGCAGACTTCCAGGTCACGGGAATCAAGCGGCGCTTGCGACTTCTTGATGATCGTTTGAACCATTTGTTCCTCCATTGCTGGAGGCCCGCCCTTCAAGAGCAGGGCGGGCCGGCGTGCCCTAGAAATCCATGCCTGCACCGGCGGGGATCGCCGGAGCGGCTTCCTTCTTCGGTTTCTCGGCGATCATGGCCTCCGTCGTCACCAGCAGGCCGGCAACGGAGGCTGCATCCTGGAGCGCGGTGCGCACGACCTTGGCCGGATCGATCACGCCCTGTGCGTAGAGATCACCATATTCGCCGGTCTGGGCGTTCCAGCCGTAGGAGAAGTCGGACTTCTCGCGCAGCTTGCCGACGATGATCGAACCTTCTGCGCCGGCATTTTCGGCGATTTGACGCACAGGTGCCTCGATCGCGCGACGCACGATCTCGACGCCGACACGTTGGTCCTGGTTGGCCGTATTCAGATTGTCGAGCGCCTTGACGGCCCGCAGCAACGCCACACCGCCGCCTGGCAGAATGCCTTCCTCGACGGCCGCGCGGGTTGCATGCAACGCGTCGTCGACGCGGTCCTTCTTTTCCTTGACTTCGACTTCCGTCGAGCCGCCGACGCGGATGACGGCAACGCCGCCGGCGAGCTTGGCAAGGCGCTCCTGCAGCTTCTCGCGGTCGTAGTCAGAGGTGGTTTCTTCGATCTGCGCGCGGATCTGCGCAACGCGGCCGTCGATCTCGGTCTTGGAACCGACGCCATCGATGATCGTGGTATTTTCCTTCTCGATCGCCACCTTCTTGGCCCGGCCAAGCATATTGAGCGTGACGTTTTCAAGCTTGATGCCGAGGTCTTCGGAAATGACAGTGCCGCCTGTCAGGATGGCGAGGTCTTCCAGCATGGCCTTGCGGCGGTCACCGAAGCCCGGGGCCTTGACGGCAGCAATCTTCAGACCACCGCGCAGCTTGTTGACGACGAGGGTGGCAAGGGCCTCGCCTTCGACGTCCTCAGCAATGATAAGCAAAGGCTTGCCGGACTGGACGACGGCTTCGAGAACCGGCAGCAGCGATTGCAGGTTCGAAAGCTTCTTCTCGTGGATGAGGATGTAAGGATCTTCGAACTCGACGCGCATCTTCTCGGCATTGGTGACGAAGTAAGGGCTGAGATAGCCACGGTCGAACTGCATGCCTTCGACGACTTCGAGTTCGGTTTCGGCCGTCTTGGCTTCCTCGACGGTGATGACGCCCTCGTTGCCGACCTTTTCCATTGCCTCGGCAAGATAACGACCGATCTCTTCGTCGCCGTTGGCCGAAATCGTGCCGACCTGGGCGATCTCCGAATTATTGGAGATCTTGCGCGCGTTGGTCTTCAGTTCCTTGACCACGGCGTCGACAGCAAGGTCGATGCCGCGCTTCAGGTCCATCGGGTTCAGGCCCGAGGCCACCGCCTTGGCGCCTTCCTTGACGATTGCCTGGGCAAGCACGGTCGCGGTCGTTGTGCCGTCGCCGGCGAGATCGTTGGTTTTCGATGCCACCTCGCGCAGCATCTGGGCGCCCATGTTTTCGAACTTGTCTTCGAGTTCGATTTCCTTGGCGACCGAAACGCCGTCCTTGGTTATGCGCGGTGCGCCGAAGGATTTGTCGATCACCACATTGCGCCCCTTCGGGCCAAGCGTCACCTTCACAGCATTGGCAAGCACATCGACCCCACGCAGCATGCGTTCACGGGCATCGGTATGAAACTTGACTTCTTTCGCAGCCATTTCTTTAACTCCTCAATAGGCAGCTAATTTACGGATGGGTCGGCCTTCAGGCGGCCTGCTTCTGCTCTGCCGGGGCTTCGATGATGCCCATGACATCGCTTTCTTTCATGATCAGCAGGTCCTCGCCGTTGATCTTGATCTCGGTGCCGGACCATTTGCCGAACAAGATGCGATCGCCCGCCTTGACGTCGAGCGCCTGGACCTGGCCGGCATCGTTGCGCGCGCCGGATCCGACGGCGATAACCTCGCCTTCCTGCGGTTTTTCCTTGGCGGTATCGGGAATGATGATTCCACCCTTCGTTTTCTCTTCGGACTCAACCCGGCGGACAAGAATGCGATCATGAAGCGGTCGGAACGACATGTTTTCCTCCGATGGACAAACAATGATGACGTTGTTCCCCTGGCCGGACCGGATGACCAGTCCGGGCAGGTGCAAAACCTCAGTCGAGCGTTTTGCGCAAAATGATCTGGTTTGCCGGTTTTTCGATTTCAAGAGGTCAGCACGAAAAAATTAGCACTCGTATTGATCGGCTGCTAACATGCTGGAAAGGAACAATAAACTGTCGTTCTTCGTTGAAAACCTGTTGATGGCCGCAAAATTTTGCGCCACATTCGCAATGTCGTGAAACGGAGATGAAGCATGCAATTTTCATCGGATCTTGAACGCCAACTCAATGGCTATGGTCTCACCACCGCGCATATCCTCTACCGCATTCCCGATTTCGAATCCGTCCTTCAGACTTATATCTGGCAGGATTACGACCTGGCTCCCGATTTCCCCGAGATGCAGAGGTTCCTCAACTACTGGCAGGCCAACCTTGACGGGCCGCTGCATTCCGTCCGCTATACGCATCAGCGCCTGATCGGACCCAACGAATGGCGCCGCGTCGAAGGCGAGTTCAAGCTGCACTGAGACTTAAAATTTGGATTTTTCGTTTGCAAAAATCGAATTGAGTGGCGAAGCGTCGACAAGCGACGGCGGATTTAACCGCACCGCCCGGCACCGAGCCTAAGAGCAGAGCTGATTGCGGCAACGACTTCAGCCCAGCGAAGCAAGTTCCTTCTCGTCGCAAAGCAGCTTTAGCTCGCTCTTGCCGAGTTCGATTTGATTCCAGCGTATGCGATAGCCGCGATGTCTGCGGCGCAGGCGGAAAAGACCCAGGACATGTGCGCCTATCGGCGATGCTGACATTCGCTCCATGGTTGCATACAAGCCGACATAGAATTCGGTTATGACAAGATCTGGTCCTTCTTGCTCCGCCCGTACCTCCTCAATATGACCAATTGTTTTTCCTTCCCTCGATAAGACGGCCCGACCCACCAACAATTCGATATTGATCTCATCCATCTCATGCTCCAGGAATTTTGCTCACCACCCTGTCTCGTAACCAATCTTGCCAATCAAAAATTGCGGTATCGCTCACGGCCACGTCCAACTTAAGGTCAACGCCAACGTCGCGGACGGTGCTCCATGCCACGCGATGGGGTCTTGAGTGTACCTCTCCGCCAAGTTTGGATGCGAGCCAAGTTGTCCATTGCTGTGGCCGTTGGCCAAATCGACGGGCCATGACAATGGCGCCGACCTCTATTGCGACCACGCGGGGCGGGCCGTCTCGCCGAAGTTCGGCGACGATGCCGTCGACCTTGCCCATCTTGACGCCATGTCGGTCGACCAATTGCTTGTCGAGAACATCACGCAGCAAATCCATCATGTGCCTCCAAGTAGCTCAAGCGGGATGCTCACAATCGCCAAGATAGAGCCCAGCAGGATGATCGAGACGACTGCAGAATTGGAGATGAGTCCGTTCCCATGTTTTCCAACATATCGCTCGTCATTCATCAGGAATAGAAACGGGATAACTGTTAGCGGAAGTGTTGCTGCGGTCAAAGCCATGGACAGGATCGTCAGATTTAGCGGATCGAAACCAGAGACGATCGGAATGGCCGCAAACAAAAGGGCCAGCGTATAGGCGGCGCTAAATCCTGGGTCTTCGCTTGGTTTGCGATCTTCGCCCCAGTTCCAACCCAGTCCCTGAGCTACCAGATAGGCCTGCTGTAACCCAAGCTCGAGGATCGCGCCGAAACAGGCGATACCCAAGGAAGCAACAAACAGCCAGTATCCCCAGCGACCAAACACGGGGACGAGCATTGTCGGCAACTGATGGTAATCTGTGACTTGGACCACCCCGTTGGGAGCCAGCACGAGGGCCGCCACAATTAGCACGGCGATCGATATCGTGCCGCCAAAGCTCATTCCCAGTCCTGCAATGGCGCGATTGGTGCCTAAGTACGTTTCGTCCCAGTGATCTTCGACGGCGCCAGACGAATAGAACAAGAATAGGTATGGCGATATCGAGGCGCCGAGAATGCTGACAACCATAAACCAGTAGCTGGCATAATCGTGCTTTGGCATGCTTGGCAAAGCCCCGGCGGCCACCGACTTCAAATCAGGTTTTAGCAATACTGCTGCAACGACGAAACAGAGCGTCACCAAACCGAGGATGGAAACGCCTTTCTCGATGAAACCGAAAGTGCCCTTCCAGAGCAACAACCAGGCAAGGAACGCAACGGCCGGTGCCCACCACTGAAAGGCAATGCCTGTGGCAAGCTCCAGCGCAATAGCGGCGCCTCCAATTTCAGCTGCGAGAACCATTAAATTGAGCAACAGGGTCGAGAGAAAAGGCAGCAAGAAGAAGTTGAACCCGAACCGTTCACGGATGCCGTCCGAAATCGTGTGGCCACTTACCGCGGCAAAACGGCCAGCCATCTCAACAAGGAAAATGATGCAGACAGTGCCGAGTATGATCGCCCAGATGAGTTGAAGGCCGAAGGCCGATCCAGCTTGGGCAGCCGTCGCCAGCGATCCGATTTCAAGAAAGCCGCCGACACTCGTCACTATTCCCAGCGATATTTCCAACATCTTTTTCATGTGGAGCGTTTCACACCCGAAGTCAGGCTGAGACCCTCGATCGCATCTTTGAGGTGCAGCGTCGTTTGTACGGTATCGTGATCTCCATGCGCAACCTGGCTCTGCGCTTGTCTGAGTAAATTGACAATGTCGGTGACCGACCTAGCCAGCATTCCGCGCTGCGCCGTGTCAACGTCGCGGAGGGCTTCGATTTCAGAAGCTGCTCTTTCGACATTGCCCTGCATCGACTGCAAGGTTTGCCGTACGTACGCGTCCGGCAATTGGTTCAAGTGCCAGCCTTCCAGCGCCATGCGAGCCGAATTCGAGCAGGAAGAAATCAATTTCGACTGCACGCTAACCTGATCAGACTCGGACATTGGCGGCCGGGATCGGGCGATCGATCTCCTCGATCGCCATAACCTCCGGCCCGCCGAAGCGATGAATGCGCACAGCCTTCATGATGAAATTCCTTTGATGTTCTGGGTTGGTGGCTTCTCAAGCGGAAACAGCACCGCAAAACGTTTGTTCCGTGACAGCGGGTGCGGGGAACAACTCTGCTGACGATCGGTTTCGCCTTGCGCGAACTGGAGGCAGCCATACCCACCGAAAACTCGAACGATGGGCCGGTCTGCCTCCCATATGACAGGAGCAACCATGTCTCTCAAAGCACTCGCCTTGAACGGCACCTTGAAGTCCTCGAATTCCTCTGAGGCATCCTCCACCGGCAAATTGCTCGATCTCATTGCCGAAGAGTTCAAGAAGTATGGCGTCAAAACCGAGACCATCCGTCTTGCCGATCACGATATTAAGCCGGGGGTGACGTCCGATGAAGGCGAAGGCGATGCCTGGCCGGCCATCCGCAAAAAGATCCTGGAAGCCGATATCCTGTTCGTTGGAACCCCTATCTGGCTCGGGCAGCCCGGAAGCATCTGCAAGCGGGCACTGGAGCGTATGGACGCATTTCTCGAGGAAACCGACGAACAGGGCCGCATGGTGTCCTATGGCAAGGTCGCTGCTGTGGCCGTCGTCGGCAACGAGGACGGTGCTCACCACGTGTCGGCCGAGATCTTCCAGGCCCTTAATGATGTCGGATTTACAATCCCGGCCAACGCAGTGGCCTACTGGGTCGGCGAAGCCATGGGGTCGACCAACTTCGTCGATCTGAAAAGGACCCCGGAGGCCGTTGAGACAATGATATCGATGCTGACGCGCAACACGGCGCATCTCGCCCACCTTCTGAAGAAGTCGCAATATCCAGGGGAAGAAGAGTAAGGGGAAATGGCGACGGTCACGAGAAAGCCGCAAGGCGCCCGTGTCGGCTCCGATCCGGCTAGCCCTGGCCGAACGGCGGTCTGCTGCTGTGCGCCCGCATCACGCGGCCATCCGCTTCTAATTGCCAAGCCACCACAAGCGCGCCGTCGACCCCATGAGGCCGGCTCTTTCACTGCTGTGCCCTAGCTTGTGAAGCATGTCCTTCAACGTGCCGGCTATCCGCTTGCGGGCAGGGTGGTCCAACGTTTTGATCGACCACGGTGTGCAAGGAACTTCGGCCTGGAAATGGAGTTGATGTTGTCGATTGACAGTACTGATGCTGCGATCGAACGAGGCTTTACAGATGTCGAACAAATCCAACTTCTTCTCTTCCTTCGCAACCATGGTCGCCGATCTCTCGGGAAAGCCGTTCACCTTTGTCGCGGCTTTGGCGCTCGTGCTTGTCTGGGCGGTGTCCGGCCCTTTTTTCGGCTATTCTGAAACCTGGCAGCTCGTGATCAATACCACCACGACCATCATCACCTTCCTGATGGTATTTGTGTTGCAGAACAGCCAGAACCGTGACGGAAAGGCTCTGCAGGCCAAGCTTGACGAACTCATCCTGACGAGCCAGGCCGCCAACAAGTTTGTCGGCATCGAAAAGTTGGAGGAGGGCGAACTCAGGGAAATGAGCAAGGCCCTTGCCGAAAAAGCCGAATGCGTCGAGGAAAAAGCGGATGAGAAATCTGCTGCAGAGTCAGCGTCCGCCTAATTCGCACTCTCCGTGATTTGGCCGTGATGTTGCTGGCGCATCCCCTCGATTGCGTCGGCATCTTTCTTCTCAGCCGCAATCCAGTGGTTTCCTGCCTTGCTTGAGCGGATCAATTCATCGAGCTTGGCATGAAGCGCCATCATATCCCGGTTCTGGGAGTGCTGCAGGAGCAGCAAAATAAAAAATATAATGAGAGTCCCCAGCATGTTGGTCAGCAGAAACCACTGCCGTGGGAAGGAAAGGCTGAGACCCACTGCCGTCCATAGGGCTATGAACGCAATCAGCGTGACAGGGACCGCACGATGCCCTGCCCATAAGACGGCCAAATCAGAGATCTGTCGAAAGCGCCTGCGCATACGGCTCTCCAACGCGTGTAAAACGGAAGATAGAGAAGTTCCTATCCACCTACGCTCAATAAATAGGGCGTCGCGAATGACATAAAACCCGCGTTTCCGCGGGTTTTATCTGACGAGTAGCCGTTCTCTGGCGAACGTGGCGACGGTCAATTCAATTTGACCGATGGCTCCCGGCCCCAGACCCGCAGTTTGCCAAGTGCCTCGATAAAGGCGGTGACATCCTTCGCCGATTCGAGCCCAATCACGCCTTCGTCCAGGGAGTCGGCAATACCTGCCTTCTGCATGAGCGGCAGCGCCGTTTCCACAAAACCGATGAATTTGCAGTGCACGAAGGCGTCCGCCACGAAATCGCGGGCGGTTGCCTCCTTCAGCAGATCACCGGTTCCCTCGGCCGAGGGAAGGAGGGCGACGGCGTCGTAAAGCACCGAAGGTCCGCCGTCGATCATCTGATGCGCCTCTATCCATTTGCCGTCGGAAAGTGTGACGCCGCCGATCTTTGGCGCGATCACTTCGAAGGTTGCCTTCTGCTCGGTGATTTGGGCAAGCAGCGCGTTGAAGATAACGCCATCAGTGCCGTCGCTGACAAGAATGCCGAGCTTGCGTCCTTCGAACCGCTTCGGACCGCGCTCGATGATACTGAGTGGCGGCGACGGCTCGAGATCCTGCCGCGTCGGCATGGCGGCATCGGCAGGTTTCGGCATCGATTTGAAGCCGAGGGCGTGGCCGACCTTGCTGGCCAGCGTCTCGTCGATGTTCATCAGATGTGAGACCATGCGCTCGCGAATGACTGGTGTCTCGACCTTGCTCAACTCGAAGATGAGTGCCGCGGCGATATGGCGTTGCTCCGGCGGAGTCTGGCTGATGTAGAACTGCCGGGCCTGACTGTAGTGATCGGCAAAGCTTTCCGGCCTCAGCCGGACTTTGGAACCCTGTTCTTCGGCGGGGAAGTGCCGGTAGCCCTGAACCGGCGATTCCCGCGGTCCCTGATTCCAGGAGTTCGGCTGGTAATTGACGCGTCCGACAGGATTGCGCATCGCCATGTGGCCATCCTGCTGGAAATTGTGGAAGGGACACTTCGGTGCGTTAATGGGCAGATGGGTGAAATTCGGACCTCCCAGGCGTTTCAGCTGTGTGTCGAGATAGGAGAAGTTCCGTCCCTGCAGAAGCGGATCGTTGCTGAAATCGATACCGGGTGGCACGTTCTGCGTCATGAAGGCGACTTGCTCGGTTTCCGCGAAAAAGTTCTCGGGCATTCGGTCGAGCACGAGACGGCCGATCGGTTTGACCGGAAGGATCTCTTCGGGAATGATCTTCGTCGGATCGAGGATGTCGAAGTCGAATGCGTCGGCGAAGTCCTGATCGAACAACTGCACGCAAAGCTCCCATTCCGGGAAGGCCCCCGACTGGATCGACTGCCAGAGATCGCGGCGATGAAAGTCCGGATCCGCACCATTGATCTTGACTGCCTCGTTCCATGTAACGGACTGCAGGCCGAGTTTCGGTTTCCAGTGGAATTTGACGAAGGTCGATTCATCCGCGGCATTGACGAAGCGGAAGGTATGAACGCCAAAACCGTCCATGAACCGGAACGAGCGCGGAATGGCGCGATCCGACATCACCCACATGATCATGTGCATGCTTTCGGGTGTCAGCGTGATGAAATCCCAGAAATTGTCATGCGCCGACTGCGCCTGCGGAAATTCCTTGTCGGGTTCCGGCTTTACGGAATGAATGACGTCGGGAAATTTGATCGCATCCTGAATGAAGAAGACGGGAATGTTATTGCCGACCAGATCCCAATTTCCCTGCTGAGTATAAAGCTTCACCGCAAAACCGCGCACGTCGCGCGCCAGATCAAAGGAACCCTTGCTGCCGGCGACGGTCGAAAACCGGACGAAGGCCGGCGTCTTTTCGCCAGGCCTCTGGAAAAGATCGGCGCGGGTATAGGCTGCCAGGGATTCGTAGGTTTCGAAGTAGCCGTGGGCGCCGTATCCGCGCGCATGCACGACCCGTTCGGGGATGCGCTCGTGGTCGAAATGAAAGATCTTTTCGCGGAAATGGAAGTCCTCGAGGAGGGCGGGGCCGCGGGCGCCGAGACGAAGGGTATTTTGATCGTCCGAGACGGGGCCGCCTTGCGCTGTCGTCAGTACCGGCATCCCGTCTTCGGCAAGCTGATGAAGCTCACCGCCTGCCCCCCGGTGCAGTTTCTGATCATGGATCGTTGGATTGTCTGCGGGCGCGGTTTTGGACGTCTTCTTGGCCATCTATTTTCTCCGGAAAGGGTTTGACTTAACCGAAGCTCAAAATTGGCCACATGTTCCGTTCGAGGCGAAATAAACTCGCCACTTGCAGCACCGCGCGTCTCTTAAGGCGCGCAGCGACGCCGATGCTCACATAAAGCGGGCGCGGAGCTTTCGACCCCGCGCCCCGATTTCCGCCGGTTCTCAGAGCCGGGGCCTGACGAGCAGGTCTTCCTCTTCGTCGCGTTGCGATCCGCCAAACGCAGCAGCGGCGGAGGCGATGAAGGCTCCGATCAGAAGTGACAACGAGCCGAGCAAGGCCGCGGTGGAGGCCGCCTTGCGTGCCTCGTCGGCCGCTTTCTGGGCGGCAACCTTGGCGTCGTCGATACGCTTCAGCACCGTATCCACGCGGCTGCGTGCATCGGCTTCGGATAGGCCGGTCCGTGCAGCGACGACGGTGGCAAGATAGGCCTTGTCGTCGTCCGGGATCTGACCGGCGGCTGCACCCTTGAGGAGGATACGGGAGATTTCCGTTGTTGCCGCAGCATCATTGGTCGCTGCCGTCGCACGGGCCTGTTCCGGACGCAGCAATGCGTCGGTAAAATAGGCGGTTGAGAGGTCTACAGGCGACGAAGTCGATGATGCCGCTGCCGTGCCTGCGGCCGTGGCGGCCGAACCCACGGCTTGTGCGCCTGCACCGGCAAGCGAGGTCAGCGACGAGGCTAGAAATCCGGCAACGAAGATCGTTGCCAGCGCCCAGCTGATGAAGCCATGCGCCGTGTCACGGAAGAACACCTCATCAGTGTGGACGGCCGCCCACTTCGTGCGCAGCCGGCCAGTAATATAACCTCCTAGCGCGGAAGAAAGCCACTGCACGACAACGAGCCAGATCGCCGCCGTTACTCCGACCGTGCCGAGCGAACTGCTTTGCCCCGACCAGGGCGACACCATCGTCAACCCAACCCCAGATCCGAGAAGCAAAAGGATGAGGGTCACGCCGATGGCCGCCGCGGCGCCTGCGAAGATGGGCCCCCATGTCATGGCGGATTTGGAGGATTCGACCGGAGTGGCAATCTCTCCGGAACCTGTCATTGAAACCGACATGATCTGTTCCTATCGCATAAACAGAGCAAGAAGGATGATGATCGGCAGTGGAACACCAAGCAGCCAAAGCAGAATACCGCGACCCATGAAAGACCTCCTGTCAGAAACTGACGTTACGTGGTTGATGCCCCTCAACTTTAAACCGTAGTCTTTGTTCCCGGCCGACCTGGTCATCGGCGATCTTCATGCAGAGCTCGTGGAGATCGACGAGAATTTTAAAGTTCCGCTACCGGAAATCGTGATCGCGAGCTTTCCCATCCACGAGGGACGCCGTTCGGATCCGACGTTTCCTCCCTCTTTCTGGATCGCGAAGAAACGGTCGTTAAGGAGAGGCGGGTCCACTCAAGGAACAAAGCAAACGCAAGCGCGTTCGGGTCCAGCGATTATCGCATTCCCAACCACACGAATGTCCGGTGTCCATTATGAACGATCATACGTTGAAGGATCCTCGAAAGATTTACCCCGCGCCTCCCTTTCCCGATCAACCACAACCGGCTCCAGGGCTTGCAAGAAGGATGAACCCCACTCCGGACCATGGTGAAAAAAGCTATCGCGGTTCCGGCAGACTGACAGGACGCAAGGCGCTTGTGACTGGTGGCGATTCCGGAATCGGCCGCGCCGCTGCTATCGCTTTTGCCCGCGAGGGTGCGGATGTCGCCATCGCCTATCTTTCGGAAGAAGAGGCAGATGCGAGAGAGGTGATCAGTCTTATCGAGGCTGAAGGCCGAAAGGCTACGGCTTTGGCAGGCGACGTCAAGGAGGAAGCCTGGTGCCGGGAGCTGGTCGCAAAGACCGTTTCCGACCTTGGCGGTCTTGATATCCTTGTCATCAATGCGGGCCGTCAGCAGTACCGCGAGAAGATCGAGGAGTTGTCGACGGAAGATTTCGACAAGACATTGAAGACGAATCTCTACGCGCTCCACTGGATCGCTCAGGCTGCCGTTCCCCATATGCCCGCGGGATCGGCGGTCATCACAACCGCTTCCATCCAGGCCTATCAGCCGTCGCCGATCCTACTCGACTACGCGACGACAAAGGCGGGTATTGTCGCCTATACCAAAGCGCTCGCCAAACAACTGATCGAGCGCGGCATCCGCGCCAACGTCGTGGCGCCCGGACCGGTCTGGACGGTTCTTCAGCCGAGTGGTGGACAGCCGGAGGAAAAGGTGAAGAATTTCGGCAAGGACAGCGACTTTGGCCGCCCCGGTCAACCGGTAGAACTGGCGCCTGTTTTCGTGCTGCTTGCCTCGTCGGAAGCAAGCTTTATCAATGGCGAAGTCTACGGCATCACCGGTGGCAAAGGCGTAGCCTGAGCGCTGGTTCCGACGCAGAAGCCGCCTTGCAGAACTGGCTGGCGGTGGCTCGCCGGGCGCGGTATTCATGAGAGTGCTTATGAAAGACATTGGGAACTGGCGGCATATTTGCGTCGATGCTCAGCGCATGTTCATTGAAGACACGCCGTGGAATGTGCCTTGGATGAAACGGGTGCTTCCAGAACTCCTTGAGATCGCCCGGTATCATGCGGAACGAACGATTTTCACGCGTTTCGTTCCCCCAGTCCGGGCCGAAGACGCCTTCGGTTCCTGGAGAGACTACTACCGGAAATGGTGGATGATGACGGGCGAGCATTTGCCCGAGGGACTGATTGGACTAGCCCCCTCGCTGCAAAAGCTTGTGCCACCAGCACGCGTCTACGACAAATCGACTTATTCGCCGTGGATCGATGGCAGATTGTTCGCGCATCTTCACCAGGAAAGGGCGACTTCGCTCGTCGTAACCGGAGGCGAAACCGACGTCTGTGTGCTCACCACCGTGCTGGGCGCGATCGACCTTGGTTTCCACGTCATTGTGCTCAGCGATGCCGTGTGCAGCGGCGCCGATGAAACACACGATGCCGCTATCGATCTGTTGGGTGACCGTTTCTCGGTTCAACTTCAACTCTTTAAGACGGAGGAGTTTTTGTCTGCCATCTCGTGATGCGATCCTGTCACCAAGCTAGCCTGGCAGTCAGGATTGGGTGGGGCATCCAGACGAGGAACGGTGTGGGATGCTTAGTTTGTAGATCCCATCGTCTTTCGTCAGTTGGCAAGTTTGCGTGCGAAACCGGCTAGTGGCGCTTCGCTGCCAGGCTCGGACAACACCACCTAATTCTGCAGGCATGTGACAGCGACATCCAGATGTTCAGCCTCGCTGTTCTCGCCGCTGAAGGCACCTGGCCATCCTTCAGAATCCATCTCATGAGCTCGTTTCCGACGGCATCGCGACTGGAGAGTTCGTTCCGAGGAATGTTGATGCGCTCGCCTCCTGCTTTTGCGCCTCAATCATCTCCTTGTGGGATCCGAGATTTATTGGCGCCCTGCCTTCGAACCACTCTGAGCCATCTGCTCATGAACTCGCTTTCTTCGCAGTTGCAGGACTTCGCAAGTTCACTCAGGCAGGAGAAGAATCCGATGGGAAGCCACGTTAATGAAGGTTGTGGCTGAGCCGCAATGCCGACGCAAAGGCGCGTCGCCGACAGGGGATGTTCCCCCGACGCAGGCTTTGCAGATCGCCTGCTCGTTCGTATTGCCCGCCTGCTTAGACCGTTTCGTCTGGCAATCGGATGGGCAATCTACCTGACTCTCGTAATGGTGATGTTCGTGGTAAGCCTGATGCCGGTTTGGTGGCCAGAATAACGTTGCAACACGTAGGGACCGCCAGACCCTCGTTCGGCGACTTCAGGATCGCGCTCGGTGTTGCTTGGGAAGCAAGACCCTGCCACCCGCATGTTGACATCCTTGATATTGCCCGTTTATTGGCACGCGCCAAGGTCGCAGCTGCGGGAAGCCGTGGCAAATCCCAAACCGGTGGCCACATCGGAAACAAAGGAATGCGAACCGCGTTATCGTGCGACGTCACAGTAAGGCGTAGAAGCATGACAAGCCATTCAACGAGAAAACTCCACGGCGATTTGCCCTCCGCATCGTCAAAAGTGGCCTCCGCCGATCGGAAAGAGCTGGCGGCGATCGCCTTTGAACGCACCAGAATGCCGATGGTCGTCGCCGACGCCCGCGCCCCGGATCTGCCCATCGTGCTCGCGAACAAATCATTCCTCGAACTGACTGGTTATGCTGCCGAAGAGGTGCTTGGCCGCAATTGCCGTTTCCTGCAAGGCCCCGCTACTTCACCAACTGCCGTGGCAGAAATTCGTGCCGGCATCGCTGACGAGCGCGAGGTGGATGTAGAGATTCTCAATTATAAGAAAAGCGGGGAGCAGTTCTGGAACCGCCTTCATCTTAGCCCGGTACATGGAGATGACGGGCAGATCTTGTATGTCTTCGGGTCTCAAATCGACATAACGGACTATCGTCGCATTGAAGCACTCGAAGCCTCCGAGCATCGTCTGCTCAGGGAAGTCGATCACCGCGCGAAGAATGTGCTGGCTATCGTCGATAGCATCGTCCGCCTCAGCAATGCCGAGGACCCGGCCCTTTATGCTGCCTCAATTCAACATCGCGTCCAAGCGCTCGCGCGTGCCCACGGCTTGCTTGCTGAGCGAAGGTGGACGAGCATTTCCGTTGAGGAGATTGTTCGCCAGCAGGTGGCCCCATTCGCAGCAGCCCGCGCTTCTTTCAGCGGGCCGGATATCAGACTGCCGGCCCCGGTTGTTCAGCCGCTTGCGCTCGTATTCCATGAACTTGCTGTAAACGCGGCCCGTCATGGCGCTCTTGCCGTTGCGCGGGGCACACTTTCAATCAGTTGGAAGCCCGGACCGTTGGGCACAGGCCTTAACATCCGATGGCAGGAGGTGGGCACCGGCATTCCACCTAAATCGGCAAAACGAGGTTTCGGAACCGTGATTGTCGGTGCAATGGTCGAAAAACAGCTTAAAGGGCGCATCGAGAGAAACTGGGGGAATGAAGGCCTGCTTATCAACATTGAAATCCCGGCCGATCGCTCGCCTTCGTATGACGCTCCCCTGGATCATGCTAAGTGATGCGATTATCCTGCAATCGATATCGAATGTTTGGCCGGCAAAAGATAGCCCCCGAAGATACGTTCGTGCTGCTTTAAGCTCGCGCTTATTGGCAAGGTTAAGCCGTTGTCTCGATCCTTTGACAATCCCGCAGGCGCCGCCGCAGCGAAAGATTTATGGCGGCCGGCACGTGGCCGGCCGCGCATTTGCTTCGATCAACTCTTGATGGCGATGCGTTTGACCTGTGACTGCGCCTTTTCGGTCTTAGGCAAGCTGACGGTCAGCACGCCGTTCCTGAAGGTAGCCTCAACGTGGTCCTCCTTGACTTCGACGCCAAGTGGAATTCGGCGCTCGAATCGGCCGTAGTAGCGCTCGGAGAACTGGCGATCCTTATCCTCGCTCTCTGAGCGCTTTTCGCCCTTTAGCGTCAGCACGCCGTCATGGAGCAGAACTTCGATGTCCTTTTCCTCAAGGCCGGGGACCTCGGCCGTCACCTTGATCTCCCTGTCGGTGTCGGAGATCTCGACACTCGGCCAGGCGCCCCCGGACGTGGCGCTGTTGCCGCGGTGCGCCAGGCCGGAGCCGAAGCCGCGGAAGACGTCATCGAACAAACGGTTCACCTCACGATGAAGCGACAGGAAGGGATCACCGTCGTCATCGCGGAAGAGACTTGGAACCTGGTTGCCATTGTTGCGGCCCCAGGGAATTAGATCACGAACACTCATGTTCTTCTCCTTTCTGTTGTTCGGTCGGCAAAGCTTTCCTGCCGGCGCCGGACCATGCCCGGCGCCTTGTTAGCGGTCTGCTAGGAAGGCTTAAGCCGCCTGCTGATTGGCCTCGATCTGCTTGGTCTCGGCCTTCGGCATTGTCTGGCCGGTTTGGATCTCGATCTGGCGCGGCTTCATCTCTTCGGGGATTTCGCGCTTGAGATCAATGATGAGCAGGCCGTTGACGAGACCCGCACGCACGACCCTGACGTGGTCAGCCAGTTCGAAGCGACGCTGGAACGAGCCGCTGCCGATGCCGCGATGCAGATATTGGACGTCATCGCCGTTCGCCTTCTGTCCTGAGACGATGAGCATGTTCTGCTCTTGGGTCATCGCGAGGTCGTCCCTTGAGAAGCCCGCCACTGCCATGACAATGCGGTACTCATTCTCGCCGGCTTTGACGATATCGTAAGGCGGCCAACCGTCGCTGGTCTCAGCGCGGCTTGCAGCCTCAAGCGCGTTCAACATCCGGTCGAAGCCGACGCTCGATCGGAACAGGGGCGAGAAATCGAGGTTTGTCCTCATAGCCATATCCTCCTTATAAGCAACATGGATACAAGGAGACGCCAAGAGCCACGAGGCGTCTCCTGGACCTGATGTCGATCCCATAGGGCAATCGACTAATATTGATATAATTCAGTGTCTTAGAATTTCAAGGGAAGTGGAATTTCTCGGCGGAAAAAATTGAATTTTTCCCAGGAACCACCATATTCAAGCCGCGGTGGAAAGAGGGAGAAATGACTATGATCATGACTTCGGATAACGTCCTCGCCATCCTTGGGCCTGCCGATGAAACGCTGGTGGCCGAGATCATCGCGACAGGCGCAACCCCGGCTGAACTCGCCGAGGCATTTGCATGGGCCAACAACGACGAGGCCTTGATGGGCGAAGGTCGGCGTCTGCCGACGGGCAAGGTTGCCGCGCTCGTTGAGTTGCTCTCCGCCGACGACGAAGAGCAGGACAAATGAAATTGGTTGCCACTGCCGCGCCATGACCCAGCCGGTCATGCCGTCGCAAGCACGCGAATGTCACCCTTGCGGCCGATGACGTCTACGACGACATTGCGGCCGGAGCGGCGGATCGCCATGTCGGCCGAGCCTTTGCCGATCAGCAGGCGCCGCAACCTGATCTGCGGCCTAACGCACTAGAAAGGAACAACAACCTGGCCAGCGGCTCGAATAGCCGCATTAAATGTCGTGCACCGATGACTTCAGATAGAGAGATTGATTCCGGAGCGACGACGCCAAGCGCTCCGGTTAAGCCGGATCGCCTCTTTTCCATCCATCCAAGGGGAGGCTTTGCTTTGTCGAGGGCCTCATGGCTTTGAAATCAAGTTATTCTTCGCTGTCGGAATAGTTTTTGTATTGCAGCTTCTGGAGCGATGCATCCATCCTCAGGACGAGCCCTGTCGTCGCGAAATCAACGGCGACCTCTCCAAAGGCGGAAAGGCTGGAGCTGATGAGCCGGGAGCCGAAACCCTTCTTGGTCGGAGCTTCCACCGCCGGGCCTCCAACCTCCCGCCAATTGAAGTTCAGGCGCTTGTCGCCCGCCTCATCGCGCACGGACCAGTCGATTTCGACAGTCCCGGTATCTGCAGATAGTGCACCATACTTGTGGGCGTTGGTGACAAGTTCGTGCAGCACGAGGGAGAAGCAAAGGGCAGCCTGTGGACCCAATTCAACCGCGGGGCCGTTCGCTTTGAACCGTCCTGACGTCTCAAGTCCAAGATTAATCGCGGTCGCCTCGACGATCGTCGCCATGGTCGTACTTAACCAATTCTGCTGTAGCAGAATGTCGTGTGCTTTCGAGTAAGCATTGATCCGTGCCGAGATCGCCTGTTCCGCATCCTCCATAGAGTCGGCGTTTCGGAAGGATTGACTGGTGATAGCCTGAACGACGGTCAGCGTATTCTTCATGCGGTGAGAAAGTTCGTGCATCAGGACGCGTTGCCGCTCCTCGTTTTCTCTCTGCTCGGTACGATCTCTCAGAATCTTCACAAAGCCCTCGACTTCGCCGTCATCCGACGTCAAGGCCATCATCTGACCCGACGCCCAGAACCGGGAGCCGTCCTTGCGAACGTGCCAGCGCTCATCATTGCCATGGCCCTCCGCTAAAGCAGCGGTCATCTCCCGTTGGACAATCCCCGCCTGCAGGTCTTCCTGCGTGAAAATTACGGCTGCAGGTTTGCCGATAATCTCGGCCTCCTCCCATCCGAGGAGCCGTCGCGCGCCCTCATTCCAGGTGGTCACCAACCCATCCAGGTCCATGGAGATGATCGCATATTCGATCGCGCTCTGGAGGATGGCTTCGAGAAAACGCTCACGGGAGCGGCTGGAGCTGGAAAAGAGTTTCATGATCATATGATGCGCCTGATCCCTCCCGAGGGCTACAGGTTTCATCCTGTTCTAGGGCGCCGCCGACCGCGGGGATGGCGCTATGATTTAATGGGTTCCTTGATGGTTGTGACGGTCCTTGAATGATCGGCTTCCCCTAACAATATCATTTCGTCAGGATCATTAGTGGCATGAAAGGAGGAAAATATGCCGCAGAACGATGTTCCATGGACCCGGCCTATAAGAATCCGGCTGCAGTGCGGTTTGGAGCGGACTTTCACAGGGGCATATGACGCCCTGGACTTTCTCGAAAACGAATGGCCGCTGCGTCACGGAGAGCGCCATCAGCGCGCGGTGAAGACCTGCCGCGGCGCCCTCAACGGCACCACCCCCCGCATTGTCGCACGCGAGGCCTTCGTGGCGGCCTGTCTCGAAGCCGGCATGCCGGCCGTTCTCGTTCCGTTGAAGAGTAAGCCGACCGAGCATCCGGCCCGGCCGGCGCGCATGGCTGTCATCTAAGGTATGAGCGGTGACCTCGCCTCATCAGAGGCGAGGTCCGGCATAGGCCCGCTTTCCCTGATGATCGAACGGACGCCACGAACGACGTCTTTGAGACCGAGCTGGGTTTGCCCAAGGCGATGACCATATCGGGTTAATGGTCTCGATAGGGAGAGATGCGTCAGATCAGCTTCAACCCTCCTTGCCAAGAGCGAGGAGGGTTGGCTCGATGCTGGTTAGATGGCGGTCCGACGGTACCGGTCCCGCTCTTGCGCAATCTGCTCAGGAGAATAGGGATCGAGCGTGTCGTCAAACCGGGTCCATCCCTGCTCGGTATAGGCACGCCGACGTTCGACCGGGTCGACCCAGTTTGAACTCTGGAGAATAGCACGCGCCTCGGAGGCGCGGGCATCGTCGACCTTGGCCGTGACCAAGCTGCCACCGCGGCGGACACCTTCGGCATAGAGGTGAGCATCTTCTTCCGAAACACCGGAGTCGGTGAGTGCACCGATCAGGCCACCAACGGCACCCCCGGCGACGGCGCCGGCGACAGCCCCGGCCGCGGTCGCGGCAAGCCAGCCTGCAGCAACCACCGGTCCGACGCCAGGGATGGCCATCAGGCCCAGCCCCGTGAGCAGGCCGCCGGCGCCTCCGACGGCAGCACCAAGACCAGCGCCGGTCGCGGCATCCTCGCCAACGTCGGAATCCCTATCAATGCGGCCAGCCTTGTTGGAGACGATACTGATATCGCTTGAGGGAACGCCTGCCGCTTCCAATTTGCTGACGGCGATACGAGCGTCCGAGTAGTCGTCGAAAAGTCCGGTTACAGTTCTCATCATGCTTCTCCTTGGGGTTACTTGGCGACGATGTTGCCTTGATAATCGAGGGCAATGGAGACGGCTTTCCCATCCTTCATGCCGGAGGCCACCCAGATCCCCTTGTCATCAAGCTTGAGATCCTTGACGTCGGTGTAGCCCGCTTTCTCAATGCGATCCTTCGCCTGACCTTCGGTAAAGCTATTGGCACCCTCAACGGGCGCCGTCGGATTTTTGGTATCCGGGGTTGCAACTGCAGGTGTATTTCCATCCGGAGACGAAGCCGGCGGGGTCTGGGCTAAAGCCGCAACGGTATAGGCGGCAAGAATTGCCGCTGCCAACGCAGTCTTTTTCATATGATGTTTCCTCTGTTTGCGGATCAAGAAGATCCATGCGGTGAAAACCCGCAGTGGCGATTTTTGTTCCCGCCATTGTGTGTGGGAGTATGCGATTGATTTTTATAAATATATGCCAGAGTCATCACTCGGCTTATTCCCTTTGGTGTCGAGGCAGGGTGAAGGGAGACGAGGCGATCGGGCTAACCAACCGGTCCACCAGGCAACTCCACGAACCTCTCATAGTGATCCGGTTTTGCGCCCCTTCTAGTTGTGCTTTGAACGTCAGGGTGCTTTCAGTAGCTGCTGGAGTAAAGCGGCGCGGGCGGCGTGATGAAGAAAGTGCGGTTGGTATTCTGATTTGGAACAACAGAGCGCGATGTCGGGAGGGACCACGTGCCGGAACCGCCTCCGCGGCGCGATATCATAGGGTCGTGACGACGACGCGGCGGTAATTTGTGGACCGGGCAATGTTAGATTCGATTTCGGCGATCAGCCCATGCCGGGGCGGAGAATTTTAGAGGAGTGCCGGGGCCGTCGGTCACCTCTTCCAGCATCAGGAGACAGACGAGAACACCGCGTCCCAGGCCGTAGGCGAAGGAAAAATTTCACCTAGAAAAGACACGAACGCCTTGACGTTCGGGTTACCCCTGCGGCTCTCCGGCCAGTAGGCTGTGATGCTGCTTCTGTCGACTGCGAATTCCTTCAAGACAGGTACCAGCTGCCCCCGCCGCAGGTAAGGCGCTGCGATATATGTGGGCGAAATCCCGACACCGCCGCCGGCAGCGACAACTGCCGCGACGGCGTCGCTGTTGTCGACGATCGTCACGGCGTTGGGCACGATCTCAATCACCTTGTCTCCGACCTTGAAAGGCCAGCGCAGGGTTTGACCGCTGCTCTGATACCGGAAGTTGACGCAGTCGTGGTCGACGAGGTCTTCCGGCCGTTCCGGCCGGCGCCGCGTTGCCAGATAGGATGGAGAGGCAAAGGCGCAGATTCTGTTGGGGGCAAGCTTTCTTGCGATCAGCCGCGAGTCCGCCGGTTCTCCAACGCGGATGGCGACGTCTATCCCTTCTTCGACAAGGTCGGTGAAACGGTCGCCCAGCCTGAGGTCGATGATCACCTTGGGATATCGTTCCCGAAACCTGGGAAGGGCCGGGGCTATTATATGCGCGCCGATGGGAAGAGGGGCTGTCACCTTGATGAAGCCCGCAGGCTCGGCGCGCGCCGCCGCGGCAGCCTGCTCGATCTCCTCGGCCTCCCTGAGGAGCCGCAAGGCCCTCTCGTGAAGATCCCTTCCTTCCGGGGTAAGTGTCAGGGACCGCGTAGTGCGCGTGAACAGGCTGATGCCAAGATACTGTTCCAGGCGCTGAACGCTCTTGCTGACGGCTGACGGCGAGAGTGCGAGAGAGCGGGCCGCTGCCGTATAGCTTCCGAGAGAGGCGGCACGTGCAAAGGCGATTATCCCGGTCAGTCGCTCAATTCCGATTTGTTCCACCATGGAATGAGTAAAGCGAAGTGTGGCCTGATTATCAAGATGTCATTGCTAATCTAAATCTTCCTTCAGGGCGCCATGGTGACGCTTCAAGGAGAGAAAAATGACAGAGGTAGCAGTATCCGAAAGCCACACGAGCCCGCTCGCTGGCAAGCATGTTCTCATTGTTGGTGGCACCTCCGGGATCGGATTGGCCACAGCCCGACAGGCGAGGGATGCCGGCGCGAAAGTGACGGTCGTCGGCTCCGACCGTGAGCGGACCCGAAACGTGGCGGCGGGAAACGCCTTCGACGGCTGGCGAGCTGCCGACGTCACGGACACTGACGCGATCTATACAGCACTCGCCGACATCGAACATGTCGACCATCTCGTCCTGATGGCAGGATCCTTTGTCGCCGGCAAGGTTCTTGAGGCTGACGTCATCTATCTGCGGCGCGCCTTCGAAGAGCGGATCTGGGCATCGATTCATGTTCTCCGGGCGCTCGCAGACAACCTCGCTTCCGACGCCTCGATCACCTTTATCTCAGGAGCGCTGGCGGACCGTCCGAACGCCTACGGAACAGCGGTGCTCGCCGCTGCTTCGGCCGCGATGGAAGCCTTTGCCCGCGGCCTTGCCGTCGAGCTCGCCCCGCGGAGGGTCAACACGCTGTCGCCAGGTCCGATCGACACCCCGATCCTTTCGAAAACGCTCGGTGAGGGCAGGCAGGCCTATGTCGAAGCGCTCACCCGGACGCTGCCGCTCCATCGTCTCGGAACACCGGAGGAGGCGGGCGATGCGGTCGTCTTTCTGATGGCGAATGGATGGATGAACGGGGCGGTCCTCAACATCGACGGCGGATCGCGTCTGGTCTGATACCGAACAGTTCTCAGAGGAAGTGAGGTACCCATTCTTTTTGATGCGAGAGAGGTCAGAGCAATCAGGCACCGCGCCGCATCCGCATGGCGCCGATGATCCGCGCACGCGGCACGAGGGACGGTGTGGCGACACCCCCGCATAGTCGGCTGTTAGTCCCACCGCTCTCGGCCGGCCTCATCATCAGCAAGGCGCACTAAAGCGCCAGCCGTAACTGCGGTTGCATGACAGGTGCCCGCCGTTCCAACGAAGACAGCGATACGCCGAGCAGGCGTATCCCTTTGCGCGGCGGGAAAATTGGCGCGAGAAGGAGGGCGACGACGTCCTCAAGATCGGTGATCGCCGGCAGTGCTGATGGAACGGTCCTGCTGCGAGTAATCTGGGTGAAGTCGGCGTATTTGACCTTGAGTGTCACCGTCTTCGCACCAATTTCGTTGACCTCACAATAGCCCCAGACTTTTTCGATCAGCGGCTGAAGACGTTCCCGGGCGGGCTCGTAGGAATGGATGTCCTCAGCGAACGTGTCTTCGGCACCGACCGATTTCCGCACCCGGTCCGGCTTGACCTGGCGATTATCGACGCCGCGGGCGAGGCCATAGAAATACGGTCCCGACTTCCCGAAATGCTGGGTGAGAAAATCGAGCGGTTGCTCCTTGAGGTCCGCGCCCGTCTCGATGCCGAGCCGATGCATCTTTTCGGCCGTTGCCGGTCCGACGCCATGAAATTTCTTCACGGGAAGGGCCTCAACGAAGGCAGGCCCGTTCTTTGGTGTGATGACGGCCTGGCCATTTGGCTTGTTGAGGTCGCTTGCCATCTTGGCGAGGAACTTGTTGTAGGAAATCCCAGCCGACGCATTGAGGCCGGTGACCTGCTTGATCTTACCGCGGATCTCCACCGCGATCGCGGTGGCAATCTCCATGCCTTTGAGATTGTGGGTGACATCAAGATAGGCTTCATCGAGTGAGAGCGGCTCGATCAAGGCCGTGTATTCGGCGAAGATCTCACGGATCTGCTGGGACACCGCCCTGTAGACATCGAAGCGCGGCGGCACGAATATCAGATCTGGACATTTGCGCCTGGCGGTGACCGACGGCATGGCCGAGTGGACGCCGAATTTTCGGGCCTCGTAACTGGCCGCCGCCACAACGCCACGCGCCGCCGCGTAGCCGACGGCAACCGGCTTGCCGCGCAATTGCGGGTTATCGCGCTGCTCGACCGACGCATAAAAAGCATCCATGTCCACATGAATGATTTTTCGGACTGGGGTCGAGCTCAGGTCGTTCATGGCGGCTTCAGGGCGATCGAGATGGAATCGGCCTCAATCGGAGATCGCCGCCGAAACAAAAAGGGAACATAGCATGCTGCGCCGCCATATCAACCATTTCGTTGAACGCAAGGGTCGCGCCGGGAAACTACGAGCGGCCGACGGCGTTGACGTCCTGTGGAGATCAACATCAGGAGACAGCCCTATGGCGGACAACAGCACGACCACGATCCGGGCGACGTTCGACACGCGAGCAGCAGCTGATCTGGCGGTCGAACACCTCGTTCAGCAGCATGGTATCTCGAGACCCGACATCTTCGTTCGGTCGGCAAGCGACCGGAACACTGCCGGCTCGGCGCCGTCGGGCGGGGATGCCTCTCATGACCAGGGCGCTCGCCGTGACGCCCCCCTCCGAGGAGAGATCGAGGTCTCAGCGGATATCGCATTCAGCCAGGCCGCCGCGGTCCAGCGCAGTCTGGGAGTAGCCGGGGCGCTCAATGTATCGAGTCGCTGAGCATGGCCGACAACCTTTCAAAATACCGCGCCAAGCGCGATTTCCAGAAGACCAGCGAACCGAGCGGCGAGGCGCACGTCAAGCCGTCGAACCGCCGGCGGTTCGTGATCCAGAAGCATGACGCGACCCGGCTTCACTATGATCTGAGGCTTGAACTCGATGGCGTCTTCAAGTCCTGGGCGGTGACCAAAGGGCCGTCGCTCGATCCGCACGACAAGCGGCTGGCCGTCGAGGTGGAGGACCATCCTCTCGACTACGGCGATTTCGAAGGCACAATCCCGAAGGGCCAATATGGCGGCGGCACAGTCATGTTGTGGGATCGCGGCTATTGGGAGCCGGAAGGCAGGATGTCACCCGAAGAGGCTCTCAGGAAGGGCGACTTCAAGTTCACGCTTGAGGGTAAGCGTCTCAAAGGCAGCTTCGTTCTGGTCCGGATGCGTAACGAACGCGACGGCGGCACGCGAACCAACTGGCTGCTGATCAAGCATCACGACAATCATTCGGTCGAAGAGAACGGCGCGGCGATCCTGGAGGAAAATGCAACCTCTGTCGCCTCAGGCCGCAGTATGGATCAGATCGCCAGCGGCAAGGGGCGAAAGCCGAGACCGTTCATGATGGCGAACGCGGATGTCGAGGCGGACGCGGTCTGGGACAGCAAGCATGGCCGGGCGACCGACCAACGTGAGAAGAGGTCTCGCAAGGATGCAGCGATTTCTACCGTGGCGGAGCTGCCGGAATTCATTGCCCCGCAGTTGTGCGAGACGCTTGCCCGGCCACCAGCCGGCGATGATTGGTTGCACGAGATCAAATTCGATGGCTACCGGATCCAGATGCGTATCGCTGACGGCGAGGTGACGCTGAAGACCCGCAAAGGCCTGGACTGGACAGGAAAATATCCCGAGATCGCACAGGCCGGATCCGAACTGCCCGATTGCATCATCGATGGTGAGATCTGCGCCCTCGATCCGAATGGCGCCCCGGATTTTGCCGCACTGCAGGCTGCTCTTTCGGAGGGCAAGTCCGGCGATCTGGTCTATTTCGCGTTCGATCTGCTGTTTGACGGCGGGGATGACTTGCGGTCAATGCGTTTAGCCGATCGGAAGGAGCGGCTGCAAACTCTTCTCAACGAGGTCCGCGACGATGCCCGCATCCGCTACGTCGAACATTTCGAATCCGGTGGCGACGCCGTGCTTCGCTCCGCCTGCAAGCTGCACCTCGAGGGTGTCGTCTCCAAGCAGATGGATTCGCCCTATCAGTCCGGCCGCACCGACACCTGGGCGAAGTCGAAATGCCGCGCCGGCCACGAAGTAGTGATCGGCGGTTATGCCAAGACCAACGGCAAGTTCCGGTCTCTTCTCGTCGGTGTCCACCGTGGTGACCATTTGGTCTATGTCGGCCGCGTCGGTACGGGCTACGGCGTCAGGAAAGTCGAAATGTTGGTTCCGAAACTGAAGGCCTTGGAGACGGCGAGATCGCCATTCGCCGGTATTGGTGCTCCGAAGAAGCAGGACGAAGTTGTCTGGGTAAAGCCCGAGCTCGTCGCCGAAATCGAGTTCGAAGGGTGGACGGCAGACGGCCTCGTGCGCCAAGCCGCCTTCAAAGGCCTGCGCGTGGACAAGCCAGCGAAAGAGGTCGAGGCCGAGAAGCCGGCATCGCCCGCCAAGACAGACACGCCCGAGCCTGCGCCGTCGGCCAGGGCCAGACCCGTCCGGCGCAAGGGCGCCAAGGCAGAGGTCATGGGCGTCCTCATCTCCAATCCGGACAAGCCGCTCTGGCCGGATGCCGGCGATGGTGAGCCTGTTACCAAGGAAGATCTCGCTCGCTACCATGAGGCGGTTGGCGCCTGGCTTATCAAGCATATCAAGGGCCGACCGTGCTCAATTATCCGCGCACCCGACGGTATTGGCGCAGAGCAGTTCTTCCAGCGCCATGCGATGCCCGGCACCTCCAACCTCCTCGAGCTGGTGAAAGTCTTCGGGGACAAGAAGCCCTACCTGCAGATCGACCGGATCGAAGGACTCGCGGCCATCGCCCAGATCGGCGGCGTCGAACTGCATCCGTGGAATTGCGAGCCTGGACTGCCGGAAGTGCCCGGCCGGCTGGTGTTCGACCTCGATCCCGGCCCCGACGTGCCATTCTCGACCGTGGTCACGGCCGCGCGCGAGATGCGCGACCGGCTCGGCGAACTCGGCCTAGTCAGTTTCTGCAAGACCACCGGGGGCAAGGGACTGCATGTCGTAACCCCGCTTGCCGTCAACAAGCGCAAGCCCCTGTCGTGGGCGCAGGCCAAAGCTTTTGCGCACAATGTCTGCCAACAGATGGCGCACGACAACCCCGAACTCTATCTGATCAAGATGACCAAGAGCCTTCGCAGTGGAAGGATCTTCCTTGATTATCTCCGCAACGACCGCATGGCCACCGCCGTGGCGCCGCTGTCGCCGCGCGCAAGGTCCGGCGCCAGCGTTTCAATGCCGCTCACCTGGACGCAGGTGAAGTCCGATCTTGACCCGAAGCGGTTCACCGTTCGCACCGTGCCGGCGCTTCTTGCCAAGAGCCCGGCCTGGCAGGACTATTGTGATGGCGAACGACCGCTTGAGCAGGCGATCAAGCGCCTTGGAAAATCCAAACGGGCAGCCTGATTATCCATGGGTGGCTGCCAGGTGATATCGCATGGACGAGCAAACGAAGGACCCATCCGGCCCGCCCCCGCGAGAGGGCGCAACCACTGACCTGCCGCATGATCGGATAACGGTAGAGCGGTTTCGGCAGGCATTCCCACGTGCGCGGTGGAGCGACCGCCTGAATGCCTGGTTCGTGCCCGGGCGCACCGCTGAAAAACGCATCGGCCGCTGGCTGGCCGAGCTGGAAGCCGAGGCCGATACATTCGCCGACGAAAAGGGTAGGGATGCATTTGCTTTCGAGCCGATCGAAAGCCGGTACCTCGAGGTCGCGCCCGCAGCCTTCCAGATCCGGACGCCCTATTCGCGCAGCGTCGTCAATGAGATCCGTGAAATTCCCTATGCACGCTGGGATGCTGATCGTCGCCTCTGGACCGTACCCTATCGCTCCCTTGATGAGCTCCGGCAACGATGGCCGGCGATTGAGGCGGCTGCCGAGCGCAGTGAGCCAGATGCAAGGCGGGCTCGACGCGAGGCGATCAAAGGGACGGAGGAAGCTGAGGCGTCGAAGGCGAGGATCAGAGAGCGCCGGCGAAAACGCTATCCGCTCCCCGCTGACGACTGTCCGCCGTTCGAGCGTGCGATTGGGACGCATGTCGGGGTGGTCGTCTTCATAGGGACTGACGGCGAATTGGCGGATCGGGCGACAGTCGATACCTTCTATTTTCCTGCAGCAAATGGCGAAGAATATGTCTGGGCATCCTGGCGAACAGGCACATTGGAAGAATTGGTGACGACCTGGCCGGCGCGCACGCCACCGGCGCAGCGGGAGCTCAAGCGCGGCTGGTGGATGCCGACGCTGGCGGAGTTGCGGATTGCGCGCCGGGCCGCCAAGTCCAGGCGGCGAGCCAGCGAGCGCAAGCAGAAGGACAATTCTTCAGGTGAGAGAAAAGCAGACATTGCTTGAGGGGCTCCGAAGCCTGCCACCGATCGAGCCGCGCGACTTCGTCGGCCTATGGCGCGGGCTCAGGCATCCATTCGACGGTCTCCGCTCCGGATCGTGGCGGCGATGACGATCAGGGCGACGAGCCGATCTATTTCTTCGAATTCGTGCGCGTCAACGAGCCTTGAAAACCGGACGGTCGGACATCATCTATCGGCTTCCACCCGTTTTGATGATCGCCTGCCGAGCAGCTTGCCCGTCGCGCTCGATCGTCCGGGTCGGACAGGGCGCTCCCCGCAAGGGTCGAGCGCCCTGTCCTTTTTACCCGGTCGGCTTGTCTTTCTTGTCGAAGACCGCGGTATTGTCCTTGATTTCCCGCAGGCCTTTAAACGATGCGTGTCGAATTGCCGCGTTGGTCCCATCCACGAAACTCGATTTCCGCGATCCATGTCGGGTACGCGAAGAACAGGGTCTTGTCTGTCAGCGGGTGAAGTCTGCGACGATCTTGCCGGGGGCGTGGCCGGTGCGATTACGTTCAATTGCCGAGGGAAGATCGTAGAAACCGACGACTTCGGCAATTGTCGATCGCAGGGCACCGGTGGCGACTTGCTGGGCGATCTCAGCCAGACGCGCGGTGTCGGGTCTATTTGACAAAAAGACACCGCGCCGGCCTTGGGGCGCGCGCGATGCGACGTCTGGAGCGGCGATGCTCACGAGAATACCATCGGGCGACAGCAGTGCCCAGGACCGGTCCACGACATCACCCCCGACAAGGTCGACAACGAGATCGATGTCAGCCACAAGCAGCTCGAAGTGCTGGTGTCGATAGTCGATCACCTTGTCTGCACCAAGCGACCGGACATGCGGCAGGCTTTTGGTCGAGGCCGTGGCATAGACGATTGCTCCCGCTGCCTTGGCGAATTGGACGGCGAAGCTCCCCACGCCGCCCGCTGCGCCATGGATCAGCACCCGCCGTTCGGAGAGGTCGAAATCCACGACCTGAAGCACGTGCCAGGCCGTCATTGCCGCGACCGGAATAGCCGCCGCCTCCACGTCCGACAGACCTTCTGGCGTCAGGACGAGTTTCTCGGCGTCGATGACCAAATGGTCGGCATAGGCGCCGCATTGACCGAGCGCGGCCATAACGCGATCGCCGCGCACCAAGCCCGTGACACCAGGGCCCGTCTGCAGCACGACGCCGGCCATCTCGATACCAAGGGTGGCGGGCAGCTCCAGCCTGAAGATGTTGCGGACATGGCCGTCGCGAATCTTCCAGTCGAGGCCGTTCACGCCGGCTGCTTTAACCTCGACCAGAACCTCACCGGGACCCGGATCAGGTACGGATACTGAATCGACCGAGAAGGATTCGGGGCTGCCGTAGGTGTGAAGACGTAGGGCTCGGCCGTGGCCGATCGGTCTGGATGTGGAGTTGGTGTGCTCAAGGTCAGCGAGTTGGCTCATATGGGTTCTCCTTCTGGACGGAAGGTATGCAGCCAAATCCGTGCCACAAGTCGCCGAGATGAGACAGCCCGTCTCATTGGAGAGACACTTAATGGGGCCCTCGCCGGCTTCTTTCATGCCAATTTGAAAACGGACGAGGAAAGGCGAGGAATTGATCTGACGTGTCTTGCTTGCTTCAGTTCAGACCGACGCCAGCGAGTTGCACGTGTCCTCTGCCCTGATTTTCAACGGGTCGCTTGTCTGTAGGGCATTTAGGTGCGGGAGTGATCCCGGTCATTATCTGCCGATATAGGCGGCCAGCTCGTGCGGCGTCCCATTTGGGAAGGCCTGTTTCAGAAAATCCAGGAACGCGGATACTCGCGCGCTGAGCAGCCGCCTGGACGGATAGAGCGTCCAGAGTGCGATCTCGGGGCCGTCAATATCTCCCCAATTTACCAGAGTGCCATCAGCCAAGTCATGGCTCACCAGTGAGATTGGAAGGCGTCCAGCACCGACTCCGGCGCGTACAGCATCCCGGACCGTGATGAGCGTCGACAAGATCAGCACAGGTTCGATCTTGATCGTTGACCGGCCAACGGGTGTCTTCACGTGCCATGTTTGCGCTTCGCCTGCACCGCGCGCAACGCCAGGAGCAGCGAGCTCACCGGTCGGACGGGGAAGATCCGGGCTTGCCACCACGACCAGGCGGTCGCGAAGAAACGCCCGTCCAACCAGGCTTTCGTCCGGATCTGGGTTGACCCGGATGACCAGATCGTAGCCCTCCTCGATCATGTCCACAGGCCGATCTTCGCTTGTCACCTCAAGCCTCACCTCCGGGTATTTAAGGGTAAAGCCCGCGGCGATCCTCCCCATTGCGGTCTGGGAAAAATGCAAAGGTGCGCTGATCCGCAATCTCCCTTTAGGTTTCTGACCGCCGGATGCAATCGCCGAAGCCGTCTCGTCCAATTCGGCGAGCAATGCCCCCGTCCGCTCGAACAGCGCTCGTCCCTCTTCTGTGAGCTTCAGGTTTCGCGCACCCCGTTCAAACAGCCGCAGATCGAGCCCGCTTTCGAGTTCGGCGACACGCCGCGACAGGGTTGCCTTCGGCCGACCGGTGGCCCTTGCGGCTTTGCCGAAGCCACCATGGCGGGCAACGAGGTTGAAATCGGCAAGCGCAAGAAGATCCATAGGTGTTCCGCTGCTGAGACGGAGTGTCCAAAATCTCCGTCTATCGGGTTACCAGTGAACCACACATATTCGACGTGTCAAGCAACCAAACACGGAGAAATACCATGACCATTCTCGTCACCGGTGCCACAGGCAATGTTGGCCGCCAAGTCGTCGAACACCTCGTCAAGCGCGGCGCCGATGTCCGTGCTCTTGTCCGCGACCCGTCGAAAGCGGAATTCGCCCAGGGCGTGAGCGTCGTGCAGGGCGACTTCCTCGACATCGATTCCTTGCGCAACGCCATGTCGGGCGTGTCGACCCTGTTCCTTCTCAACGCCGTGGTGCCGGACGAATTCACCCAGGCTTTGATCGCACTCAACGTTGCCCGATCGGCTGGCATCGAGCGGATCGTCTATCTCTCGGTGATCCACGCCGACCTCTACGTGAACGTGCCGCACTTCGCGGGAAAGTTCGGTGTCGAGCGAATGATCGAGCAGATGGACTTCAACGCGACGATCTTGCGCCCGGCCTACTTCATCCAGAACGATCTGATGGTCAAAGATGTCATCACCGGTTACGGCGCCTACCCGATGCCGATCGGGCTTAAGGGTCTCGCCATGATCGACGTGCGGGATATTGCCGAGATCGCCGCCCTTGAGCTGCTGCGCCGCGAACAGGCTGCAGAGCCGCTTGCGCTCGACCGGATCAACCTCGTCGGTCCGGAGAAACTGACCGGATCCGATATTGCCGCGATCTGGTCAGACGTGCTCGCCCGCCCGATCCAATACGCCGGTGACAATATCGAGGGCTTTGAACAGAATCTCAGGCAGCTCCTGCCTGCTTGGATGGCCTACGACATGCGCCTGATGGGCGAGCGCTTCATCACCGACGGGATGCTGCCTGAAGCAGGCGACGTCAAGCGGCTGACGGCCTTGCTCGGACGCCCGCTGCGCTCCTATCGCAACTTCGCTTCGGAAATCGCTGCCTCCGCCTGAGGCAAGCCCAACTGCGATTGACCATAAGGACTATCACCATGATCCATTCGACCGCCACGGTGCCGGTGAACCGGAAGGCCCTCTGATGCGCGCTGAGGTCTGGCAAGGTCTCAAATGCAAGGCGCGCGACGCCCGGTCCTTTCTTCCTGCGGGCCGAGGGAAAGCTCTGAGCATCGCCAGAAGCACAAGACAACAGGGCGGCCTCTTTTTCGAAGGTCGCCCTGGGCACTCCGCAACACCGAGCCCCATTCATACCAGCCGTTCGCTCACGTCAAACACGGCGGCATTGTCCTGAACCTCGCGCAGGCCCTTGTAGGATGCATGCCGCACATTGCCGTCACGGGTCCATCCACGAAACTCGATTTCCGCGATCAATGTCGGCTGCGCGAAGACCAGGTTCTTGCCCTTGAGAGGTACCGCCGGGCGTGCAGTCTTCAGCTTGTCGAGCATGGCGCGCAGGTATTCGGCGTCCTTGGCCTTAAACCCGGTGCCGACCGAGCCGACATAGACCCAGTCATCTCCCTGGCGGCCGGCAAGAAGCAGGCTGCCGATCCCACCGCGCGCAACCGCCGACTGCTCATAGCCGATGATCATGAAGCTTTCGCTCTGGACGCATTTGATCTTCAACCAGTCACCGGTGCGGCCGGAGCGATAGGGTCGATCCCGATGCTTGGCGACGATTCCCTCAAGCCCCATCGAGCAGGCATTTGCCAGGAGCGCTTCACCGTCGCCGTGGACTTCCTCCGACAGCTGTACTGCGCCGATGGCACCATCGAGGAAGTCCTCGAGAAGATGCCGGCGCACGGAGAGTTCGGCTCCCGTCAGGTTATGACCGTCGAAATACAAAAGATCGAAAGCGAAGAACACCGATTCCGTCGACGCCCGCTTGCCGCCGCGTCCACCAAGCGAGCGTTGCAGCGCTCCGAAATCCGAACGGCCCTCTTTGTCGAGCACCACGGCCTCGCCATCGAGGATGGCTGTTCCGACGCCCAGCTTTCGTGCCGCCTCAGCCACCGTCGGAAAACGGTGTGTCCAATCGTGACCGCCGCGGGTGATGATCCGCACGCCCTTCGGCTCGATGTGGATTGCCAGGCGATAGCCGTCCCATTTCACCTCGAATGCCCAGTCCGCACCCGTGGGCGGGACAGTCTTCAGAAGCGCCAGGCACGGCTCGATACGCACTGGCATTGGATCAAAGGGCAGATTGGGTTGCGCCGGATCGCGCGGGCGTGCCTGCCTGGACTTGAGAAGGTGCTCGTCCTGAAGCAGCGGTTTGGTGCGGCGGCTCATCTGCTGGCCCTTTTCTCGGCCGCGACCGATTTTCGGATCGGACCTCGTAGTCGAAGTTCAGCGTCGAGGCGATCAGGCCTTTGCCATGCGCGCGAATGAGCACGGTGCGCATCCGGCGGAACAGCACGGTCTGGGCAATTGCGGCGACCTTTCTTCTTCATGCCGTCGCGCAGCAGCAGGAAGGCGTCCGTGCCCATCTTGTCGGGCGTCAGGTAGTAGGGCTTGTCGAAATAGGTGGTGTCGATCTGCGAACAGGGAACGAAGGCCTCGATCTTCAGCGTCTTATCACTTTCGGGCACGGCCGCGGCGACCTCCTCCGGCTCAAGCACCATATACTGGCCGTTTTCGACTTCGTAGCCTTTGACCTGTTCCTCACGCTCAACCGGATCGCCCGTCTCGCTGTCGATGAACTCCCGTTTGACCCGGTTGCCTGTCTTGCGATTGAGTGTGTTGAAAGCGATGCGTTCGGACGAGGACGCGGCCGTATAGAGCGCCACCGGAAAGGACACCTCTCCGAACTTGATGTACCCCTTCCAATTGGCTCTTGGACCCGCCATGACATCGACACTCTGAAGCAATTCAAGCGATTCAAGTGATTCGGGGGCGAATCGTTCCGACCCGAAACGAATCATTTTTCAATAACTGGGATCTGTTCGCGGGCGCGTTCGCGAATTGCGCCTAGATGATTGATTCCATGCATCTTTCGGCGACGACACGCGTTTTTGAAGTGGAGCAACCCCAAGGGGGTCCTGCAATGAGCAAGCGCGAACTGATCGATACAGGAACCGATAAACGAGACGTCCGTCGCGACAAGGACGGCAAGTTCAAGGAGAGCGATGATGTTTCGCGATCGCTCTCCGCCATGCGCGCCACGACGCGAAACAAGAAGCCAAACCAGGCAGGGCGATAAGGGCGATCGCAAGCAATGACATTTGATGTCCAGCGATACCCGAGGGTCCCGCGCCTCCGTCGGCGCGCGACCGGCCATGAGGCGGAGCCGCCCGGGAGGCGATGCTGCACCACCTCAGCGCGGTCATCCCTGGTGTGGCCGAGCTTCGCACCCACTATCCCGATTATGCCGATCATCATCTCGTCCCCCCTGTGCGTACCCTTCCGTCGAGACCGAGAGCGGCGATTTCGGCTTGCACCGGGGCGCGCCGCGGCGCGCTGATCTCTGTGGCCATCTTACACCGTCCAATGATGATGTCAGGATTGCGAAGGACGCGCCCAGTTTGCATGTCAAACCTACGCGCCTTGTAACATATGGAACCAACTGATGTCCGACGGGTTGGGGGATCAAACTTCCTGAGCGGCCGAGAGGGTATGCGTGCAACCAACGACTCATAGACATGTGACCGTCAACGGCATCGATATCTTTTACCGCGAGGCAGGGCCTGAAAACGCACCCGTAGTGCTGTTGCCGCATGGCTATCCATGCTCGTCGTACGAATTCCGCAATCTCATGCCAGGGCTGGCGGATCGTTGGCGGCTGCTTGCGCCGGACTTTCCCGGTGCCGGCTACAGCGCGACTCCGGACGACTTTGACTACAGCTTCGATGGCTATGCCAGCCTTCTGGACGGCTTCGTGAAAACGCTCGGTGTGCAGCGCTTCGCGCTTTATCTCCATGACTTCGGATCCCCCATTGGCACGCGGCTGGCTATCAAGGCACCAGAGCGCATCGCAGCGCTCATCATCCAAAATGGCGATATCCCGTACGAAGACGCGCTGGGACCGAAATATGCCGAGATCGAAAAGACCTGGCGGCTGCCCCTTTCCGAGATGAGGCTGAAAGTGGCCGAGGCGATCAATGAAGAGACATTCAGGGGTGAATTCCTGAACGATGTAAGGCCTGAACTCGCTCGACAGATTCCGCCCGACCTCTGGAAGCTGCACTGGTCGTTGATGACGCCGAAGCGCAAGGAGGTAGCGATTGATCTGATCGCAGGCCTGAAAGAGAACCGCGCCTGGTTTCCTCAACATCGGAACTATCTCGCCAAGCATCGTCCGCCGACGCTGATCGTATGGGGACCGCAAGACGGGTACATGCCGGAAAAGTCGGCGCGTGCCTATCTCCGCGATCTCCCCGACGCTGAACTGCATCTGCTGGATGGTGGTCATTGGCTTCTGGAGACCAACCTCGATGAGGTGCTCTCACTCGTACGTGACTTTCTTGGCCGCGTTCATTCGCCCGACAAAATCAGCAACCGACGCGGTGCTAGCGTGAACTGAACGGGATGATATTCCAAGAATGGAGTACTGCAATGTTCATCGTGATCAAATCGCTTGACCCTCTAACGGCGTCTTCGATCTCAGGCCTCCCATAAATGAAATCGAGAAGATGGGCATCGCCGGAATACCCGCGCGGTTTTTCGAACGACCACCGGGTCAACGGGTGATACCCTGAAGATTAAGAGCCGGAATTTTCACTGAGCCACCGTCCCACGGCATTCGTCGGGTTCGACGTTGCAACTCGCCGGTTGGCGGCCTGGAGTTTTCAAAGGGTGCTTCCGTGTGATTCGGGCACGAACTATCTCGATTATGCCGCTAATGCACTATGCCGCTCGATCGCATCTCAGTCTTCAGATGCATACTCTTGATAGCAGTGAGAAGGCGCTTTTCTAGGGATCGTTTGTAAGCGACGTAGATAATCCAATTAGCGACGAACCAAGCGGTCAAAGTTAAAGCTAAATTAGCAACCGCGACGAATTCTTTCAGTCATTCAGCCGCGAGGGCGGCCAAAGGAACTGGAGTGTCGTATGAAACGTCTCACTGTTAAGCAGACCCTGATAGCCGTTTTGTCTGTCATCTGTGCCTTCCTCATGGCGTTATCCTATAATTCTCTCAGCACAATTTCGGCGCTGAACGACAACACGCAGCAGATTGGTGGCTTTTGGATGAAGCGGATGGTGACAGCCAGAGATATCAAGGGAAACTTCTCGGATCTGAAGCTGGCCTACGCTCGGTACCTGTTGGAGGCGTCCCCAGAAAATCAAGCCGCAGGCGCGAAGCTGATCGGCGACACAAACACCGCGGTCGACCAAGCGATCGAAGAATATGTGAAAGGGGTGCGCACGGAGAAAGGCCGCGAGTTGATCGGTCAGGTCGATTCGGAGCTAAAAAAATATAGCGAGCTTGCCAAGCAAATGGTCCAACTCCAGGACCGCGGGAAGGGCGCCGAGGCAGCCAGTTTCTTTCGCGAGAACATGGAGCCGCAATCCGATAAGGTAACCCACGAAATTGCAGATCTTGTGGCCTTTATTCTCGAACAGACGGAAACATATGTGACCGCAAGCGACGCCACAGCGAGCTTCGCGTTCACCACCACCGCAGTGATCGCTTTCCTCTCCATTCTGGTCACCTTCGCGGGGGCAATGTTTGCGGTTTTTGGCATCGCGAATCCGATCCGGCGCATTGCCGTTGCCATGAAGATCCTGTCCGACGGCGATCTGCAGAGCGAGATCCCCTACGCTGGTCGCGCCGACGAAATCGGGGCGATGGCAGCAGCAGTGGAGATTTTCCGACACAATGCCATGAACGTTCTTCGATTGGAGCAGGAGGCAGCGGTATCGCGGAGTCAGTCAGAGGCGGCCCGAGTTGCAGAACAGGAGCGCGCCGAGAGGGAAGCGCATCAGTTGCGCTTTGCGACGGCGGCGCTGGGCGATGGACTGAGACGCCTGGCTGGCGGCGACGTCTCCTTCCAGTTGCCGGAGCCATTCGCTCCGGAGTACGAACAGTTGCGGGGGGATTTCAATGTGTCGCTCAAACAACTCGGAACCACTATTGGTGCTGTACTGCAGACCGTACACAGCATCGACAACGGAACAGGCGAGATCGCCTCTGGTGCGCAGGATCTGTCAAAGCGCACCGAGCAACAGGCCGCCTCACTGGAGGAGACTGCTGCAGCCCTTGATGAGATTACTGCCAATGTGACGACTGCCTCCAAGCGAACCGAGGAAGCTCGCCATGTCGCCCGCGAGGCTAATGTCAGCGCAGAACGTTCTGCTTGCGTCGTGTCCGATGCCGAACAGGCGATGAGGCGGATAGAAGAAAGTTCCGAGCGCATATCACGCATCATCGGTGTCATCGACGACATTGCATTTCAAACTAACCTGCTCGCGCTGAATGCGGGCGTGGAGGCAGCACGAGCCGGAGAAGCCGGCAAAGGTTTTGCGGTTGTCGCTCAGGAGGTTCGCGAGCTTGCCCAGCGCGCAGCGACGGCGGCAAAAGAAATCAAGGGACTTATAGAAAAGTCCTCCACTGAAGTCGGCACCGGCGTGAAACTGGTTCTTGAGACCGCCCAGTCGCTAAACAAGATCAGCGAGCAGGTATCTCAGATCAATCAATTGATGGAAGCAATAGCGACATCTGCGCGCGAGCAGTCCACCGGACTTGCCGAGATCAACACAGCCGTCAATCAAATGGACCAGTCCACTCAGCAGAATGCCGCGATGGTCGAGCAATCCACGGCAGCGGCAGCGACATTGTCGGCTGAGGCGAGCCGACTGCGCGATCTGGTCAATCAGTTCACGCTCGACCGCGATGCCGGTCAGGTCGCTGAGCCTAGACGTAACGTCCGCACCATGGCTGCATGATTGACGCCAGGGTCTGTCCTGACGTCACCCGGCAGGAGAACCAAACGCGGCCCGAAACTGCACCAGGCCGGCGAAGCCCGTTGCCGCTGAGGAACCGACACATTTCTCGGGCAGCGGACGCCGTCGACTCAGATGAAATGGGTAAAACAAAGTCGTCTCCACCTCTTTGTGACTGCCGAAGGGCACCCTGCTTTAGACACGAATGACATTGAGCCGCAGGGCGCTGACGACCGCCTGCGTTCTGGTAGTGCACCCCAGTTTCTTGATCGCTCCCCCGATGTGATTATTCACCGCATTTTCCGAAAGATCGAGAAGCTTGGCAATCTCGTTGCTCTTCTTGCCGCCAGCGGTGAGTCTCAGGCAATCTAGTTCGATCCGCGTGAATTCGATGGGCCGGTGTTTCTCGTTCAAGGTCAGCTGCGATAGCCGGTCATAGATCAGTGTGGCGATGAACAGCAGTTTCGCCATTTCGGTCATGCTGAAATTCCGTGAGCCCGAAATCGACATCGCGCCGCGTCCGCCTGCGGCATCGTGAACAGGAAAATAGGCGCCTTTTTCCATGCCGTATCGGTTGAATAGCTCGATGACGGTGGACTTCTTGCCTTCGCCGCGATTGGTATTGATCGCTTCGACGTCATAGTTGAACGGGCTGGTCGATCTCAGCATCCGGCGAATGACCGGGCTGTCGATCATGAGGTTGTGGGCGTCATAGAAATCCACCATTTCCGCCGGCCAATTGGTGATGATCTTCGTCACGCCGATTTCGACGATGTCGACGGTCGGCAGCGTCATCAGCAGGAAGGCATTCATTCCAAGATCCTGCGTGAGACCCTTCATATATTTAAACACTTCGTAATGCGTGTTGAAGCCGGCGGCGACTTCCTCAATTCGATTGAACTCGGCCTCGAGCTTCATGTCATTCTCCGATCAGTAGTCGCGTCCGGGCGATTGGCGACCAGTACGTCCCGCGAATCCGCCAGCATCGGAAGTGGATTCTACACGGCTAGGGGTGCGCGTAAAATGTATCGGACGGGATAATCGCAAAGCGTCCGTGAGGTGTGGCCGTGCGAATGTTAAATCTTAACGACTGGTAAACAAACTTTTCGAGCTGATAGTGCAATATTGTGGAAGACCCCGACGCGAACCATCCGAAGCCGGCACTCGACGATGCCTCGGACAAAGCAGATATATTCGAATTACATTAAGTTAAAGTCATGATTTTATTAGCAAAGTTTTCAAAATCTCATTTGGCTCGAAAGGACCGGAAACAGGAACCATGCGGTTAATGGATACTTAAAGATTTTGATAGATTTTATCCTCAGATCGCTCGTCCGGTACCAGTCAACATCGGATGGAAGCAGTCGCTCTCTTGGTCCTGAGTGGGAGGAACAGCATGACGGGAATAGCATTCGGCTTCGGCTCTGATGCCAAGGCCGTACTGGCCGCAATGAACAAGTCACAGGCCATTATCGAATTCGACCTCACCGGCAAGATCTTAAAGGCAAATGCCAATTTCTGTTCCACGCTCGGCTACGAATTATCTGAGATCGTCGGCCAGCACCACCGAATGTTCGTCGAACCGGCAGAAGCTTCCTCCCCCGACTATCGTGAGTTCTGGGCGAGGCTGAATCGAGGGGAGTTCGACCGGCGCCAATACAAACGTATTGGCAAGGGCGGGAAGGAGATCTGGATCGAGGCCTCCTACAATCCGGTTTTTCGCGGCGGAAAACCCTACAAGGTCGTCAAGTTCGCAACCGATGTCACGGCGCAAAAGCTAAAGAGCGCTGAGGACGCCGGCAAGCTGAACGCTCTCTCACGCGCCCAAGCGGTCATCGAATTTACGCTGAAGGGCGAGATCCTGTCGGCGAACGAGAATTTCTTGTCCGTGCTCGGTTATCAGCTTCCGGAAATCCTGGGTCGCCACCATTCGATGTTTTGTGACGCCGCTTACGTCAACAGCGACGATTACCGGCGGTTCTGGCAACGTCTGGCAGACGGCGAGTTCGTGGCCGATGAATTCCTGCGGATCGGCAAGGGCGGGAAAAAGGTCCACATCCAAGCCTGCTACAACCCGATTTTCGACATGAATGGCAAGGTCTTCAAGGTCGTCAAATTTGCGACCGATGTCACGGCCCGCGTCAACAACGTGAACGAGCTTGCCGGGTCGTTGCTGGCCATGTCCGGCGGGGATTTGACTCAGCAGGTCACAATCCCGTTCACGCCGACACTTGAAAAACTCCGGACCGATTTCAACGCTGCGGTCGGCAAGCTGCGCGGGGCGATGCAGGCCGTGGCGGAAAACGCAACCGGGATCGCTGCCGGTGCCCAGCAAATTCGCTCCGCGTCGGACGACCTTTCGAAGCGAACGGAACAGCAAGCGGCCTCGGTCGAACAAACCGCGGCCGCCCTTGAGGAGATCACCACGACCGTCGCCGATTCCAGCAATCGTGCCCAGGAAGCCGGTCAACTAGTGCGAAGAACACGCGAAAACGCCGAGCGTTCCGGGGCAGTGGTGCGAAATGCGGTCGATGCGATGGGCAAGATCGAAACCTCGTCCGCGGAAATCAGCAATATCATCGGTGTGATCGACGAGATCGCGTTTCAAACCAATCTCCTGGCGCTCAACGCTGGTGTGGAAGCGGCACGTGCCGGCGACGCCGGCAAAGGCTTCGCGGTCGTAGCGCAGGAAGTTCGGGAGCTCGCTCAGAGATCGGCGAAGGCGGCAAAGGAAATCAAGGAGTTGATCACCGCGTCCAACCAGCACGTGAAGAGCGGCGTCGCCCTCGTTGCAGAAACCGGCAAGGCCTTGGAGGAGATCGTCAGCCAGGTTCAGCAGGTCAACGGCAATGTTCTCGCGATTGTCGAAAGCTCGAAGGAACAGGCGACGGGATTGAAGGAAATCAACACGGCCGTCAACATCATGGACCAGGGCACACAGCAGAATGCAGCCATGGTCGAGGAATCGACGGCCGCGGCCCATAGTCTTGCCAGAGAGGCCGATGCACTCTTCCAACTGCTGGGTCAGTTCAACATCGGCGGTAACATGGCCTCACATCAAATGCGTCCGGTCGTGGCAACCGCCGCTTCCAAGCCGGCGACATCGCCGGCGCGGGCGAGGGTCGCGAAGGTTGTTTCCGCCTTTCATGGCAATGCTGCGGTCGCCGGCAGCGAGTGGGAAGACTTCTGACATATGGCGGTGCTGGTCTCGACGGGAGAGCTTGCGTGAGGTCGGTCAGACCGGCGGGTTCTGGCGCCGCAGCTCTATGTCGCCTGCGGCGTCTCGGGCGCCAATCAGCCGGGGACAGAGATCGTCACCGTTCCGAAGCGTGTCGCCACGCCGCCTGTAGAAATGTTCCGCCGCATGAAGCGGACGCCATGCGCCTTTAGAACGGCTTGTTCACATTCCACCGGCCAGAAGGACCGTCTCGGTCGCAACGACGCCCTGACTGGTTTCGACCCCATGACCCAACCGCCAGCGGTATTCTAACAGGCGTTACGCCACTGACAAACGATAGCGAGCACTTCTACGGAAGCGAATTGTTGGCGAAAGCGTGCTGTGTCAGAAGAAAAGGCTTGCATTTACACCGTCTAAGTCAGCTCTCGGCAATTATTCTGCAGCGTTGCGGAAAATGCAGATTTCGGAACCACTCAATCGACAAGGATCAGGCTCGCGGCGCCGATCAAGCCGGCGTGTTTTCCGAGTTGCGCCGGCACGACCGGCACATCGCGATAAGCGGGCATCGCTCGCTCCTTAATGGTAGCCTCGATCGGTTCGCGAAGAAGATCGTAACCGTGGGAAATTCCACCGCCCATTACGATCATGTCAGGCGAGTAAAGATGGAGCAGGTTGGTCAAGCCAATGCCCAGCCAGCGGGCTTCCCTGTCGATCAGCGCAAGGGCTGCATCGTCACCCCCGCGCGCCGCCTCAACGACGTGTCGGCCTGTCACCTCGCCATCGTGCGACAGCATACGAAGCGCCGAACCATCGCCCGGTTTTGTTAGCGCCGTGGCCCGTCGGCCGAGTGCCGTGCCCGACGCCACCGCCTCAAAGCAGCCCACCGCCCCACAAAGGCATCGTTCGCCCTCGCTTGTGATGGTCATATGGCCGATTTCGCCGGCGAGCCCGCGGCGCCCGTGCACGATCCGGCCATCGGAGATCACCCCGCCGCCGATGCCGGTGGACACGGTGACGAACACCAGCGAGGCCGCGCCACGGCCGGCGCCGAAACGCCATTCGCCGAGAGCGGCGGCGTTCGCATCGTTCTCCAACCGTACCGGCAGCTTCAAGCGGTCCTGAAGAAGGCGCGCGAGGGGGACTTCGCGCCAGCCCGAGAGCGTCGGTGGTGCTGTAAGGATGCCCGCAACCGGATCGAGCGGACCGGGTGCCCCGATGCCGATGCCGAGTGGCCTGGCGTCGGGACGTTCCGAGCAGGTCTTCTCGGCAAGCATCGCGATCTGCTCGATGACTGCATCCGGTCCATCCCTGGCGCGCGTCGGCACGGCTGTGAAAGCCAGCAATTTGCCGCCGTCCCCAACCAGTGCGGCGCGCAACTCCGTGCCACCCAGATCGAATGCAAGCGCAATTCTGCTCATTGGGCCTCAGTCTCCAGAGCATGCAGCCAGGCGATACGTCCCGGCAGATCCTTGTCACCGAATGCCAGCGATCCGAGCACGACCGTCTCCGCACCGGCTGCCCGCAACAGTGGAACGGTCTGCTCGCGGATGCCGCCGTCCGCCGCAAGAACGATCTCCTGTTCACGTCCGGCACGCTTCATCAGTGAGCGCGCTTCGCGAAGCCGGTCGCAGGCTTTGTCCGAAAGGCTTTGCCCCTTGACGCCGATCGAAGTCCCAAGCAGCGTGAAGAAAGCAACCTCGGGCAGGAATCGTTCTGCTTGGGTAACCGGAGTTTCCAGCCGCAGAACGACGCCGGCTTCGGCCCCAAGCTCTTTCGCGAGCGCCACTGCACGCAAGCCGGCTACACCGTTTTCGGCATGAACGCTGATGAGATCGGCGCCCGCCTCGATGAACTGGCGTGTCTGCTCCTCGACGATCTCGGCCTCGACCATCAGATGCACATGGATCGGTTTTTCCGTCAGCTTGGCGATGCGGGCGACGAAATCGGGAAAGAACAGGAAGCCGGGCGTGAAGCGCGCATCGGCAACGTCGATATGGTGGAGATCGACATAGGGTTCGATGCGCTGAAGGTCGCGCTCCATATTGGCAAGATCTGCGGACCAGAGCGAAAACTCGCCGAGCAGCCTGTGCCGGGGCAATGCGGCGATGGCGCCGCTCGAGAGAGATTTCGATGTCATGGCTGAGCGACGCTCCGATGTTTGAATTCTGTGTCGAGGAATTGCGCGATGACCGTTCGGACCGCCGCGAAATGCGCTTCGGCATCCGCTGCCTTCGCGGGCACTTCGAGGAAATGCGCATTGGGAAGCGTGTCGGCCACCAATCGCGCGGCGACGAGAGGGTGAATGGCATCCTGCCGGTTACCGAGGACGAGGGCAGGAATAGCAAGGCTTGCCGCGTCTTCTCGCGAAACGCCGGTCCCATCCAAAGCGATGTTATCAAGCACGTCGGCGAAACCAGGCGCATCCGGGCGCGCGAAATAGCCGAGCAGGGAGGCGAGATTATCAGGCGCTTCCACCCGCAGGCGTTCCGCCGTCGCCGATCTGGCAAAAAGCGCCTGGCCTTCGCCTGGCGAATGCGATCGGAGCAAGGCCGCGATCTCGCGGATCGGCGCGAGGTTGTCGGGGGCGGGGGCAAAGGACCAGGCCGGGCGGACCAGGATGAGACCTGTGACGCGGTCGGGATGCGTCTTTGCCAGATGCAGCGCGATGGCTGCGCCCATCGAGATGCCGCCGGCGATGAACCGGTCTATTCCCCTTTCATCCGCAGCGGCGATCACGTCGGCTGCAAACATCGCAATCGAGAAGGGGCGCGGCGTGCCGAGCGTCGAACTGCCATGCCCGCGGCATTCGGTCGTGATCCGCCGCCAGTCGAGCTCCTCGGGGAGAATTTGCGCGACCTGCGCCTCATTGCCTCCGAGCCCGTGTTGAAAGAGCAAGGCTTTGCCTGTCCCGCAGTCGCGGACGGAAAGGTCGGCATCGTCACGCCTGAGGGTGATTTGCGCCTTCATCGGATCAGACCGGAAAGGAACCTGGCGACGGCGGGTGCTTCTTCTGGCGCAAGACCGTGCGTGACGAGCACACCGTTAAAACCGGTCGCGCGCAGGCCGTCGATGAAGGCGGGGAAATCGACGATGCCCTGACCTGCCGTCGCGAAGCGGCCATCGGCGTGGCGATCCTTTGCATGGGCCATCGCCACATGCCCGGCCGAGAGTTCGATTGCCCTCGCGACAATGTCGGACACTTCGGCAGGTGTGGCCTGCTCGAAGAGGTTTGCCGGATCGAGCACGATGCGCAGGCGCATAGACCCCATCTCTCCGATCAGCCGCACGGCATCGGCGGCAGAGGTGACGATGTTCGCTTGTTCCGGCTCGATGCCGAGATCGATGTCGTGTTGCTCGGCGAGTTCCAGCGCTTTTTCCATTTCGGCCGCCATATCTGCCCAGGCGGAGGGAAGCGCATTGTCCGGATGATACATCCATTGGTCTTGGGCATGGCGGCTGCCGGTGCAAAGCGTCACCAGCGGAATCTGCAGGCCCGCTGCCGTTTCGATCACGATCCCGAGCTGCTCAAGCCCTCTTTCCCGGACGGATTTGTCCGGATGGGCCATGTTATAGGTGCCTGAGAGTGCTGCAAGCGAAACGCCGGTCTCTTCGGATGCTGCCCGGATCGCGGCGATCGTCTCCGGCGCCACAACATCCGGCATCGACGGGAGGCCGACGCAGGCGAGATTGAATTGTGTCGTCGCAAATCCACTGTCCCGCACGGCCGAGAGCACTTGTTTGGGATTGGTGCCGGGGAAGGTCTTTGCGAAGATGCCAAGCTGCATCAGACCGACCCCGTGACGGTTGCGAGTTCGAAACGTTCGCCGGTTTCGACCGAGCGGGCGATGGCGACCATGGCGCGGATCGAGGCGATGCCGTCTTCAATATCGGCGCCGCGCATCGGCGCGCCGTTCAGCACGGTATCGGCAAGCCCTTCCAGTTGCCGGCGAAAGAAGTGTCCGTCGGCTCCCAGCGGCTTGCGGGTCGTTGCATCCTTTTCGTGGAAGATCTCGACTTCACTTGCCCTGAGATACCAGGGATTGAAGGTCTTCGCGGTCACCGAGCCGTTTTCGCCATAGAGCTGGAAGCCCTCATGCCAGTCCATGCGGACTGCGACCGTCAGATCGAGATGACCGAGCGCGCCATTGGCGAATTCGGTTTCCACGAACCAGCAATAGGCGCCGGCGCGTTCGAGAAGGCGGGCTCGCACCGCGACGATCTCACCACACAGGAAGCGGGCGGTATCGACGAGATGCGAGCCATGCGCCAGCATGAAATACTGGCGCAGGTCAGCCTTGGGATTTCCGGCGGGTTTTCTGGCGAACTTGCTGGTGATCGGCAGCGGCTGGACTGCATCGGTGTTGGTGTAGCGGTGGGTGGAGTCGCAGTACCAGGCCTTCAGCGCGAAAATCTCGCCGATATCGTCGCGGACGAAGTCCCGGGCGGCCTCCAGCGCCGGGTCGAAGCGCTTCATGTGGCCGACCTGCAGCACCTTGCCGGAGCGCTTGACGGCGTCGGCAAGCGCCCGGCCTTCCTCGATCGTCACACCGGTCGGCTTCTCGCAGAGCACATGCTTTCCGGCATCGAGCGCCTTGACCGACATCGGCACGTGATAGGCGTCTGACGTGGCGATGATGACGGCTTCAAGCTCGGGATCGGCGAGCATCGCGTCATAATCGGCATACATCTTCTGCGGTTCATATGTCGCGCCCATGCGCGCGAGCAGGTCGGGTGCTGCGTCGCAGATGGCATAGAGGTCGGCATTCCGGGCCTTCACGCAGGATTCGAGATGGGCAAACTGTGCGATCGGGCCGCAGCCGAGCACACCCACACGCAGCCGCCGGTCTTCCTTACGGATCATGTCTCTTCCTCAGGCGCCGTAGCGGCGCATCGTTTCGCGGTTCGTCTTCACGGCAGCCGCAGGGTCGGCAGCGGCCGTGTCTGATTCCTCTTCCAGGACCAGCCAGCCATTGAAGCGCGGCGCGGCAGCGACGATGTCGATCACGGCAAGCGTATCGCAGACCCCTTTGCCAAGCATGGCCCATTTGCCGTCGGCGTCGACGTCCTTGAGGTGCAGATAGCGGATGCGGTCCTGATAGGTTCGCAGCGTATCCAGAATATCCTCATGGCCGCGCAGGATATGGCCGGTATCCGGCACCCAGCCGACGAGGGTCTTGTCGATCAGCGAGAAGATCCTGTCATAATCGGCACGGTCGAACAGCAGCGTATTGTGGTGCGAACTTGGATGCACGGCGATATCCACGCCCGAAGCCTTGCCCAGTTCGCCAGCCCGATTGTAGAACTCCGCGGCGATTTCGAATTTCGCCTCCCGCGGTCCTTCGGAAACCACCGTCGCCGAGCCGATCGAAACGAGGGCGCCGGAAAAGCCCGCCGCAAAATCGATCCAGCGCTGCGTGGCCTTAAGGTCGTTCCCGATTTCTTGCCTGAGGGTGAAGCCGCTTTTCGAGCCGATCGCGAAAGACACGAGCTTCAGGCCATGTTTTTTCAGGCTCGCGGCGAAATCATCGGAGCGATCCGCGTAGCGGCCGATCATCCTGTCGGTAATCTCGATGCCCGTGTAGCCGCCCTCCGCAATGGCTTCCAGCAGATCGTCCGGGCCGCCATTCCAGTTTTTCCCGAGCATTTCCCAGGTGAATGTCTGGCAGCCGACTTTCAGGTCTTTGATACTCATGCCCATTCCTCGATATCGTCCTGCGTAGGCCTTCGTTGATATGCCGCTGGACCGGTATGACCGCGCTCTTGGCATGTTGGTGATGTGGGGGCGTCCCCTCGCGGATTGCTATTTCCGCATGGTTTATAAAAATTTATCGCGCGTCAAGAAATAAAATGTTCTATAGCGATTGTCGCAGCGGCGATGCCCGTCGATGATGGGCGAAACATCTGAAATTGGTGGGGGAGGCCAATTCATGAAAGCATATCCGGGAAGCAGGCTGGGCATCGGCGTTATCGGCTGCGGCAATATCTCGATGACATATCTGCGCAACGCCGCCCTGTTTGCCGGAGTCGAATTGAGAGCCTGTGCCGACATCTCATCCGACATGTCGGCGCTAAGGGCGAAGGAATATGGCATCCGGGCGATGGAGGTCGATGCGCTGTTGGCCGATCCCGAAGTCGATCTTGTCCTCAACCTCACCATCCCGGCCGTGCATTTCGACGTGACGATGTCGGCGCTTTCCGCGGGCAAGCACGTCTTCACCGAAAAGCCGCTCGCGACGTCGGCCGCCGACGGCCGCAAGCTTGTGGCAGAAGCCGGAAGTCGCGGTCTTCTGTTGGGCTCAGCACCCGATACGTTCCTCGGCGCTGCCGGCCGGCGTGCACGAGGCCTGATGGATGCCGGTGCGATCGGCCGCCCGGTCAGCGGCACCGCATTCATGTTCGGACGCGGCATGGAACATTGGCATCCCAATCCGCAATTCTATTATCAGCCCGGTGGCGGCCCGATGTTCGACATGGGGCCGTATTATCTGACGATGCTCGTCAATCTGCTCGGTCCGGTGAAAAGCGTCATGGCGATGGCGACGAAAGGTCAGGAAGAGCGGCTGATCACCGCCGACGGTCCCTTCAAGAATACCACATTCAAGGTCGGCACGCCGACAAACGTGCTCTCGCTTCTCGAGTTTCAATCGGGCGCGACGGTGAATTTCGGTGCGTCGTGGGATGTGTTCCGGCACTCCAATCATCCGATCGAGCTGCACGGCACGGAAGGTTCGTTGCGCCTGCCCGATCCCGACACGTTCGGCGGAACGGTGTCGCTTTCCGAGCGCGGCGCCGAATGGGAGAGTTTCGAAAGCGAGGGCGAGCTTTATGGCGCCCTGAACTGGCCGTACGGCGCTCCCGACCGCGCCAATTATCGTATGCTGGGCGTTGCCGATCTCGTCCGCGCGCTTGAGGAGGGCAGGGCGCCGCGCGCCTCCGGCGACTTGGCGCTTCATGTTCTGGAAATCATGGAAGCAACCCTGGCATCGAGCGAAAGCCGGTTCGCGGTTGCGATCGCCGGCACGGTCGCGCAGCCACCGCTGCTCGGCGAAGATGAAGCCCGCAGCCTGCTTGCTTGAGGTGAAGCGATGAAAGATCGATTGGATCCCGGCGCCGCGCATGTCCTGGCGCTCGACCGCGCCGCCAACCAACCGCCCTTCGAATGCGGGACAGTCAACGAGGCGCGCGCTGCCTATGACGCGGGTTGCCCCACATTGCAGGGCGATCGCGAGCCGGTCGCGGCCATCGAGGACAGAAGGATCGCCGGGACGGGCGGCCCGATCCCGCTCAGGATCTATCGCGGCGTGGGCGCGCCAGACGCGGATGCGCCGGCACTTCTCTACCTTCACGGCGGCGGCTGGGTGGTCGGCACGCTTGAATCCCATGACGAGATCTGCCGGTGGTTTGCGAATATCGGCACCTGCATCGTATTTTGCCCGGACTATCGGCTGGCGCCCGAGCACAAATTTCCGGCGGGCCTGGAAGACTGCTTATCGGCGCTTGTCTATATGGTGGAGCAGGCAAGTGCGCTCGGCATCGATCCAGATCGGATCGCGGTCGCAGGCGATAGCGCCGGCGGCAATCTGGCCGCTGTCCTGTCACTTCTCTCGCGAGATGGCGCCGCGCCGAAACTCTCGGCTCAGCTTTTGCTTTATCCCAACACCGATGCCCGACAGACGGCCGACAGCTATGTCAGGTTTTCGGAAGGATACGGTTTGACGACCTCGACGATGCGCTGGTTCCGAGATCATTATATCAGCGATGCGGCCGATATCGGGAATTGGCGCGTCTCTCCCCTGATCGTTGAGACCCTTGCGGGTTTGCCGCCGGCTTTCGTGGCGATTGCCGGCCAAGATATCCTCGCAGACGAAGGCGAGGCCTATGCCCACCGTCTTGCCGAGGCGGGTGTCCCTATAATCCTTAGGCGTTGGCAGGATCAGATCCACGGCTTCGTTTCCATGGGGCGGCACATTCCGGCGGCGCGGCGGGCGGTGGAAGATGCGGTCGCCGGATGGCGCAGCCTCGTCGATCATGCCGACTGACGCATCACCAATGTCCCGTCGAGGATGATTTTTCTCGCAACGGCCTTCGTGGAATCATAGGATTCATCCAGCATCGAAAGCAGCGTGTCGACACTGCTGCGCGCCATGGCCGTGAAGTCCTGCGCCATCGTCGTCAATGCCGGGCAGGTATAGCGGCTGAGGGGGTGGTCGTCATGGGCGGCGATGCGAAGATCGCTGTCGCTCCTGCGGCCGACGCGAAGGCCGCGCGAATGGGCGGCTGCCATTGCTCCGAAGGCGAGGCGATCGTTCGCGCAGAGGATCGTCCTGCCCGGAAGCGCACGAGCCGTGATCATCGCATCGATCTGCTCATGCCCCATACGTTCGAAATCCCAGCCGTAACCCTCAGCGTTGCCAAACACGACCGGTTCAAATCCGAGCGACTCCATCGTGGCGATATAGCTTGCCAGCCGCTCCCTGGAATTGTGATTGACATGCGGAATGTCGAAAAAAGCAGGCGGCTCGCCCGAGCGGCAGAGGTAGTCGACGATTGTCGCGACGCTTTGGGTGTTGTTGTTGCCAATGAAGGGCGTGTCCCCCTCGATATAGGTATCGAAATAGACGATCGGAATGCTCTCCCGGAGTTTTTCGAAGATGCCGGGCTCGGAAGTGAGGCCTAGAGGCGCAATGATTGCGCCGGCAGCTTTCAAGGACAGAAGCGTGTTCACGGCCTCGGCTTCGAGATCCGGCAAGCCGTGGGACGAGATGACGATTGGCCAGTAGCCTTCACCGCGGACGAGCAATTCCAAGCGGTTGACCATTTCGGCATAAAATGGATCGGTGATGACAGGCACGACAATGCCGACGTTGCGCGTTCTCTTGCGATTGAGATTGCGAGCATAGAGATTGGGACGGTAGTCCGATGCCGACAGTGCGTCCTCGATGCGTTTGCGTGTCGCCGGCTTGACACTGTTCGGGCTATCGAAATACCGCGAAAGCGTTGGACGGGAAACGCCGCAGGACCGGGCGAAATCGTCCATGGTTTTGATCGTTATCTTGTCCATTGGCAATTCTGGTTGCACTGCGCCAAGGCAAGTCTGCGTCTGCTGATGTCGCAATGGCGGTCAGTGTGAGGACTGTCGTACTACGCTTGTAGCCTGACAATGTCGCATGCGCAAAATTTTTAGTTACGGAGAGCACAATCAGCCGCGAAACCGTCGCCGGCTTCAGACATATCGCACTTCGACTCCGAGCTTGTCCAACCGGCTGCGAATCCCGTGCGGCATGCCCGTGTCGGTGATGATCAGATCGACCCGTGACAGCGAAAATGCCTTGGACGAGGCGCCGATATCCCACTTGCTGGAATCCGCCACGAGGATCACGCGCCTTGCCATGCGAACCAGATTGCGTTTGGTACGCGCGATATCTTCCGAGACGTCGACGACATCGAATGAATGATCGATGGCATGGGCGCTGAGGAACGCCTGGTGGGCGACAAGACCGCCCACGGCCTTGTCGGAATCTGACACGATCGTGCTGACGGTGCTCGGAAAGACCCGGCCGCCGATCATATGCACGTCGAGCCCCGGCCGATACATCAGATGCTGCGCGATATTCATGGCGGTTGTCGCCACCACGACATTGTTGACGGGGGGCATTTGCATGGCGACCTGCAGCAACGTCGAGCCGCTGTCGAAGACCACGGACTGGTTGTCGATGATCTGGCGTGCCGCCATCTGCGCGATGCGGCGCTTGGCATCGAAATTGCGGTTCATCCGTTCTTCGAAGGCCGCAGCGGGGGAGCTCGCCGGCAATGCTATCGCGCCGCCATGCGTTTTGATCAGCTGCTTCTTTGCATCCAGAATTTCCAGATCCGATCGGATGGTCACCTCGGAGACGCCGAAGTTTTCCGCCAGCTGGCTGGTGCGCGCCTGACCTGTCCGCTGAAGTTCCAGCATGATCTGGTGTCGCCGTTGTTCCGCAAGCATGTGAGACCTCGAATTGCCTTTCGGCTGCAGTGCGAGCTTTCGAAAATCGAAAATGCATGGCAACCATTATGATCAAGAAATGCGCGAAAATGCATCATTTGCATGTGTCAGGCCCGCGCAGTCGTCATCTTAAATCAAAACGAAAGAAATCGAAATATTGAACATTCGTTTATTTTCGAGTTAGGTTCTCTATGCGAAATCAAACTTGTAAAGGGACAGCATTGATATGGGCCTTGGAACCAAAATTCGCCTGTCACGGCTGTTTTCACATCCGTCGGGGCATTTGTTCGGCGGCGCGGTCGATCACTTCGTTGGCTATGGCAACGTCCGCGAAGGCGGTCTGGCGGATCTGCCGGGCGCGCTGAAGCGGGTGATGGCCGGAGAGCCTGATTATATCAGCATTCAGCCAGGGGCTGCGCGCCACCTATGGCCTGCCTATGCCGGCAAGGCAGCGCTGGTCATTCAAGCCGGCTGCTTTACGCCGGACGACCGTATCCGTCAGTTGATCGCCACCCCCGAGGATGCCGTGCGCTATGGCGCCGATGCCTTGGCCGTCGCCATTCCAGTGCGCGGCAACACGGAAGGCGAATACATCCGCTGGCTCACCGATACCGTCAACGCCGCTGCCCGTTTCGAAATGCCGGTCGTTGCCCATGTCTATCCCCGCGACTATTCGAACGGTGGCAAGATCGTCTTCACCCCCGACGAAATCGCCTATGCCGTGCGGATCGGATTCGAGACCGGCGTCGACGTGATCAAGGTCGGATACACCGGGGACTTTGACTCGTTCAAAGAAACCGTCGCGACTTGCCCGGTTCCCATCGTTATCGCGGGCGGTCCGAAAACGGAAAATCTGCTCGGTGCACTGACGCAGACATCAGATGCCCTGCGTGCGGGAGCAAAGGGCGCCGTTGTGGGGCGGAACCTCTGGGGGCACGGCGACACGACGATGGCGGCGCGTGCCTTCAAGCTGGTCATTCACAGCGGCATGGCGCCGCAAGAGGCGCTCGCTGCCGCGGGCGGTTGACGAGTGACACATAACCTCCAGGTTCTGGGCTTCGGGGCCTTGTCGATCGACGATATCATCTATGTCGATCGACCGCTCAGTGCCGGCAAGGGAAAGGTGACGAGTCGCACCCAGGACCACGGCGGCAATGTCGCGACGGCCCTTGTTGCGGTCGCAAAGCTCGGAGGGCGGGCCGGTTTCATAGGCTGGCTGAGCGATCAGCCTCCCGCCGATATCGGCGCCCGCGAGCTTGAATGGCACGGGGTCGATATATCCTTTGCGCCGCGCCGCGCCGATGCCAGGCCTATACAGTCGGTGATCACCGTCGGACCTGAAGGCGACCGGTTTATCGCCTACGACGATGATGTGCCGCACGGGACTTCCGAGGCATTGGCCGACAGCACCCTTGCGCAAGCCGAGGTGCTGTTGATCGACGGCTATGCCACGCACGCCGAAACGATCGTCGCGCGCGCCCGCAAGCTGGGCCTGGCGGTGGTCGCAGACATCGAATGGACGATCGGGCCTGCGACCGACCGGTTGATGAGCCTGGCCAACCATCTGGTCTTGCCATTGAAATTTGCACAGACCTATGCTCGCGAAACCGATCCCGCGTCGATCTTGCGCACGCTATGGTCTGACGACCGCACTGCAGTCGTTCTGACCGATGGCGAGCGGGGATCTTATGTCAGGCAGGCGGGAGACGCCGTTTTGTGGCATGTTCCGGCCTACGAGGTCAAAGCGGTCGACACGACAGGCGCCGGAGACTGTTTTCACGGCGCCTATGCTTTTGCGCTGACACAGGGAAAGCCGCCTGTCGCCTGCGCCGTCTACGCGACTGCCGCGGCGGCGATCTCGGTGACCGGCCCGGGCGGCCGCATGGCTCTGCCGGATCAAAGCGCCTGCCTCTCGTGGCTGGCGAGGGAAAATGCATCCGTGCCCAGACCGATTGCGCCGCCGGACTGAGAGTTCAACGTCGCGCAGTTGACGGTTTCGGTTCGATCCGGAGCGGCGCCGGGGAGGGGCTGTCTTCAGGATTGGATGGCGATGATACTAGGGAGGAAGTGCCGTGGCTGTTGTTGTACTGGACAAGATTTGCAAGACCTTCGGAACCAAATTCCACGCCATCAAGGATCTCAGCCTGACGATCAATGATGGCGAGTTCCTGATCCTCGTCGGCCCTTCCGGATGCGGAAAATCGACGGCGTTACGCATGATCGCGGGCCTTGAGGAGATCAGCAGCGGGACGCTGAGCATCGGCGGAGAAAATGTCGAGGATCTCGCGCCGAAGGACCGGGACATAGCGATGGTCTTTCAGAACTATGCCCTCTATCCGCATATGACGGTGTTCGAAAACATTGCCTTCTCGATGAAGCTTGCCGGGAAAAGCAAGGAAGAGCGCACGAAGCGGGTCCATGAAATAGCGAAGACCCTTCAGTTGCATACGCTGCTCGACAGCAAACCGGCAGCGCTCTCCGGCGGTCAACGCCAGCGGGTCGCCATGGGACGCGCAATGGTGCGGGAACCGGCGGCCTTTCTCATGGACGAGCCCCTGTCGAACCTCGATGCCAAGCTGCGGGTGCAGATGCGCGCCGAAATCGTCAGCCTGCAAAGACAGCTGGGCGTGACGACGATCTATGTGACGCACGATCAGACCGAAGCCTTGACCATGGGCGACCGGGTTGCGGTCTTGAAAGGCGGCGTCCTTCAGCAGGTCGACACGCCAAAGACATTGTATAGCCGGCCGGTCAATGCCTTCGTCGCCGGTTTCATCGGCTCGCCGTCGATGAACCTGTTCGAAGGCCGTTTGCAGAACGGCAGGATCGAACTGCCGGCCTTTTCCATACCTCTGTCGACGACTACCTTCGAGCACTCTCCCGGTCTGGCGGCGTTCGAAGGCAAGACTGTTATTTTCGGCATTCGCCCGGAAGACCTTTACGACAGCAGCCTGGAATCGGGATCACGCTACGCAACGATCCCGGCTCTTGTAAAAACGATCGAGGAATTGGGTTCCGAGCTGATTGTTCATCTGAAGATCGAAGCGGTGCGCATCGATTCCGGCGACCCCGATGCCGTCGAGGACTTGAGCGGTGCGGCAAACGCGGTGGCGAAGTTCGAAGCCGTCAGCGCGGTCCAGCCGGGGGCAATGATCCACCTGGCAATCGATGCGTCCAAGCTGCACTTCTTCGATCCCCAGACGCATTTGGCACTCTAGCACAATTCGCGATGTCGCGAGGAGCCGGCTGGCGGGCGGTCGCAAGAGCGCATGCTTGCATGGTGCGCTGCGCATCGAGAACGCAAGATCTTACCCCTCTCATAACCCTGTGACCTTGCAGCCATAGCCAGGTTCTCCCGGTACTCGCGCACGCAACAGGACAACGTTAAGGCGCGGCATCGACGATGTGCACCATCCTGCCGATCCCCCGCTTTTCCAAAACCGAGAGCCTTTCATTTGTTTTCCTTTGGGCGGCGCGACTTTCATTTGTTTACGAAAGTAAAGAAAAAATGCGACACGAGCAACGTCACGAAAAGAAAAAAGCACCTCGAAATCCTGGGGTAAAACATATTAAAATCAATATCTTAATCTCATTTTTTCCACTCTTTCGGCCTCCTTCCTTTTCCCAACTGCAGTTCTTCGTTGACAGCCAGACCCCTTAAGGAACCTACTTTGGTCTCGATCGGGAGGATCGAGCAAAATATCGTTCCTAGGGAGGGAAACATGAACGTCAGAAGATATATCGTGGCGGCTCAATCGGCTGTGGCCGCCTGGGCATTGTGCGCCACCTGCGCCTTTGCTCAGACCAATCTCGAATTCATCCAATGGTGGGAGCCGGAAATGCCGGCCGGTGCTCTGCGAAGCATCATGGACGACTTTGAAGCTAAAAATCCCGACATCAAAGTGACGCTCGTCAGCGGTCCCTATTCCGCCACCCATGATCAGATCGTCGTCGGCGCCGCGTCGGGGACACTCAGCGATGTCGTCGGCCTCGACGGAGCATGGGTCAACGGCCTGGCAAAGCAGGGCGCCATCGCCTCGATGGACAGCCTGATGGCTGACGCCAAATATGATAAGAGCCAGATTGCCGACATCATCAAGGTCAACGGGCAAAGCGTGATGTTCCCGCTTGCCTCGTTCGTCTATCCTGTTTTCGTCAACCTCGATCTGGCAAAGGCCGCCGGCGTCGACAAGATGCCGACGAACCGCACGGAATTCGCCGAAGCCGCGAAGAAGATGACCAATGCGGAGAAGAACCAATATGGTTGGGTGCTGCCGCTTTCGCTGCAAAATCCGGGCGGCATCCAGAATGACGTGATGTCCTGGGTCTGGGCATCGGGAGCCTCCATGCTGAAGGACGGCAAGCCCGATCTGGAAAACGCCTCCGTCGTCGGCACGCTTGAATACATCAAGTCGCTGCAGGACGCCGGCGTTATCTCGCCCGGCATTTTTGCCAAGAAGGAACAGGACAAGGTCGAAGAATTCGTCAACGGGCGTGTCGGCATGATGATCGACTCGCTCGCCCACATCAATCTCATCCGCCAGCGCAACCCCAATCTGAAGTTCGGCATCTCCGCCCTTCCGGCCGTCGACGGCTACACCGGCAAGCGCGGGCTGCCCTATGCTTCCTGGGGTATCGGCATCAGCGACAAGAGCGAGCACAAGGCTGAAGCCTGGAAGCTCGTCGAATATCTGATGAGCCCAGAAGTAAACAGCCGCCTCGTGTCGATCGCCAATGCCTTCCCGGGCAATATCAAGGCCAAGCCCGATTTCTCCAAGTCGGACCCGTTGTTTGAAGAAGCCTTCAAGATCTTCCAAAGCGGGAAGCTGGCCAACGAATTCGTCGGATTGCCGGTGGCCGAAGATCTCATGCGCCAGATGAACGTCGAAGTTCAAAAGATGTTCGACGGTCAGCAAAGCGCAAAGGATGCGGCTGCCAATACCCAAAAGCAATGGTTGGTCGAGTTCAACAAGTAATCCACCGCGTCGACCAATCGTTGGCAGCGCGGTGGAATTTATCGCGCTGCCTCTACATCAGGATGAATTGATAGGTCTGAACACCAGGCGGAAAATCACATCTCATGAGCCTCGCCACAGAAACTCTGATTCGGACGCAAGCAAAAAGGCGCAAGCCTGGCATGCTTTCTTACAAAATAAGAAAGAGGCTGGTGCCGTATCTCTATGTTGCCCCGGCCACATTTCTGTTCTGCCTCCTGATGCTGTTTCCGATGCTGACCGTCCTGCGCTATTCGCTGATGGACGGTGCGATCACGAAGAAGGACGCGTCCTTCATCGGATTGCAGAATTACGTGACGATCTTCAACGATCCGGTTTTCTGGCAATCGGTCGGGCAGACACTCTACTTCACGGTGATGAGCGTCATCTTCCATCTTCTGATCGGCCTGGCCTTCGCCCTTTTGCTCAACAGCCAGCGTGTCGATCCGTTGATCAGAAGCATCCTGCGGGTTCTCTACATTTTGCCGTGGCTCTTCACAGCAGTGATCATCGCCATCATCTGGCGGCTGCTGCTCGATCCCAACGGCGTCGTCAACAGCATTCTGATGTCGCTGCATATCATCGACTTCAAGGTCGAGTGGTTCTCTTCGACGAAAACCGCGCTGCACGCTCTGACCTTTGCCAACATCTGGGCGGGATACCCACTCTACATGGTCAGCCTTCTCGCCGGTCTTCAGGGCATCCCCAAGGATCTCTATGAGGCCGCGGGCATTGACGGCGCTAACGAGTTCCAGAAATTCCGCTACATCACGATCCCGCAATTGATGCCGATCATCATCAGCATTGCCTTGCTGGATTTCATCTGGACGATGCAGGTCTTCCCCCTCGTGTGGATGACGACGGGAGGCGGTCCGATCTACGCGACCGAGGTGCTCAGCACCTACACTTACAAGCTTGCTTTTTCGAGCTACGAATTCTCCCGCGCTTCGGCGAGCGCAATCTTCATTCTGATCATTTCGATGGGCGCCACATACTTCTACATCAAACATCAGAAGGCAAGGTGACCGGCAATGGCAAAGGCAAGGCGCTCTCTCAGTCGCACCATCTTACCGACCCTGCTGACATATCTCGGGCTCGCGGTCGGTCTGGTGTTTGCGGGCTTTCCGATCCTGTGGATGTTCTTCACGTCCTTGAAGTCGAACACCGAGATCTTTGCCCTGCCGCCGCGGCTGCTGCCCGACCACTTCACCAACGTCGCCTATCTCTCCATCTTCAACGACCAGGCGAAGGTTCGCTTCTTCCTTAACAGCTATCTCGTCGCGGGAGTGGTAACGGTTCTGACGGTACTGATCGCAATCCTGACGGCCTATGCCTTCAGCCGCTATTCCTTCCGGCTCAAGAAAACGCTGAACGTCTTCATCATCAGCACGCAGACCGTTCCGCCGATCACGCTGTTGATCCCCTATTTCGGGATGGTCGTCGCCTTCGGCATCTTCAACACCTATTTCGCGTTGATTTTGACCTATATGGTCTTTACCCTGCCTTATGCGATCCTTCTGATGACCGGCTACCTCAATACCCTGCCGAAGGAACTCGATGAGGCGGTGCTTGTCGACGGCGGGTCAAGCTGGACGGCGCTGTGGCGCGTGATCATCCCGCTGTCGGTGCCCGGCATTGTCGCGACCGCGGTCTATACGTTCCTGCTGGCATGGAACGAATTCCTCTTTGCTTTGACTTTGACGAAATCGATGGACATGCGAACGGTTCCCATCGGTATCGAATTGCTTATGGGTCAACACGCCTTCGAGTGGAACGAGATGATGGCGATGAGCGTGCTGGGATCGCTGCCACTTTTGGTCCTGTATCTGATTGCTCAACGCTACTTCCTGGCGGGCATGGCAGCCGGATCGGTGAAGAGCTGAGCAGGCCATATAGATTTATAAAACCGTCGCGTTTGAACTGCCGTTGTCGCCGTCGCTCGGAACAGCAGGCCTTTGCTTTGTGATCCGCTGGTCGCTTGCCGGTATTTCGGTTAACGACATCTGCGCGCGAGCAGTCCACGGGACTTGCCGAGATCAATACAGCCGTCAATCATATGGACCAGTCCACTCAGCAGAATGCCGCGATGGTCGAGCAATCCACGGCAGCGGCAGCGACATTGTCGGCTGAGGCGAGCCGACTGCGCGATCTGGTCAATCAGTTCACGCTCGACCGCGATGCCGGTCATGTCGCTGAGCCTAGACGTAACGTCCGCACCATGGCTGCATGATTGACGCCAGGGTCTGTCCTGACGTCACCCGGCAGGAGAACCAAACGCGGCCCGAAACTGCACCACGCCGGCGAAGCCGGTTGCCGCTGAGGAACCGACACATTTCTCGGGCAGCGGACGCCGTCGCTGATCTTGCCGTTTGGGCCGCCAACTCACGTTTGATTAATGTGGCAATTTATTGAGGCCGCTATCCGGAAGGGCCGCATTGGAACCTCGGACAAACAAAGTCCATATTCTTCTGTTTTATCAGTGTCTTATGGCGCAGCAAAATCTACTTGGTGAAATCTCTAACATGACAGACTTTCAGGCTCATGTCGGAAGTTGGCTGAGGATGGAACCTTGCGACGTGCAGATGGTGACAGACGGAGTAAACAAGAACCTCCGCGCGAGAAGCACGAATGACGACGTCTTTATTAGATTTTCACCTGCTTCGCTACATAGCCCGTCCGATCTTGAGAGCGAAGCAAACACATTAAAGAAATTAATCTCGCTAGATGTGCCGTGCTGCGAAATCGTCGAGGTTGACGGCCGGCAGATCCTTGGACCAGTCACGGTCAACGAGATCGAGTTCAACGCATTGGTAATTCGGACGATCGTCGGTTCGCCACTCGCGCCGGTCCCAGCAGACGCGAAGGCCTTCGGCCGCTCGCTCGCCCAAGTACATCGAGCGTCCGTAGATTTACCCATTGTAACCAAACCAGCGACCGGGGAAGATCGGATTCACCCCACACTCCGTCCCATTTTTCGCGAGTTGGCCGAACAGGCCGATAGGCTCCGGGTCGATCCTGAGGTCAACATTGGTATCTGCCATGGTGATGCTTGGCTTGGCAACGCCATCATGCGCGACGGCACAGCAGTTGTTTTTGACTTCGAGTTCACGAAAGTTGGGGCATTGGCCTATGACATTGCGACCTTTATCTGGGCGCTTCGTGCTGAACAGAGCAAAGAGAAGGAGCTCATCTTCAACAGCTTCGTCGAGGGCTATCGCGGGGAGAGCGACAGGGGATTCAGACAGGACGAGTTGAAAAGGAGCCTGCTGCAGAAGGAAATCAATAACATCGAGTTTCTATGTGAGAACGTCACGATGTCTCGAGAAGTAGGGCTTGCCACGGCGCGGCTTGCCCGGGAAACAATTGATTTTGTTCTGGGCAACGAGATTTCACGATTTAGCTGGCGTTGAGCGCAGGATTGCGAACGTAGATATTCGGGAGACTGCATGTTCGGATACCCGATCCGGCCGGATCCGTCCCCGACAGCGTCAATGCTCCGCAGCCGACCCCGCCGGAGCCGCGATCCGCACTTAATACAGCGGGATGCCCCATAGGATCCACTCTACGCCGATCTCTATGCCTACTTTTCGAAGTGCTTGCCGTCGACAGGACATGAACCGTCTGGTTTGGCCGAGAGCGTCGGTCACGCCAGCGGAATTCAAGCCTTACCAAAATGGAGGATCCGGAGCCCCGTCGCTTCGGATATGTTCTGAGCTTCGAGTTGGGAAACTGGCAGGGTGCGATGACTGTAGAGCTCGCGTTGCTTATCACCGTTGCATCGGCCTGGTCGTCGCTCGCGCTTTGGAACCGCTTGCCGTTGCCCGAGATCGGCAGTCCAGCCAGCCCCGTTGTGTTCGGGCCCTTTAGTGCCTGGGCCATCGTGCTCTCTTTGGCAGAAGGCGCTTTCATGCAATCCTCGCGTTTGCGGCCGCGTTCGTCCTTGTCCTCGCCTAATGGAGCGCGAACGGCCGGCAAATGACGTGTAGGTCGGAACATAGAAGCGCCCCCGGGCTTTACTGGGCTTGAGTTGAATTTGCGAGGATGTACTCCAGGTTTGAATTGGACGATATCAACGCGGCTCTCAGATCATGCGTGTCGACCCAGAGCGATCGGCTGGATTGCCGGTGTCGCCATTCTACTTTGCAAGGCTCGAAATGGGAGGACGCCCATGCTTCACGAGGCTGCTCAGAACGAATTTTCCCACAATGTCGTCAGTCTCGACGTCGCGCAGTCAGGCGCCATCTGTTGCCGGCGGGATCGGAAGGGACGGTTGGAGGTCCTCCTCGTGAGCAGCCGCCGTAACGGCCGATGGGGTATCCCGAAAGGGCATATCGAGGGCAGCGAGCCGAGTAGCGCGGCCGCCCTAAGGGAGGCGTTCGAGGAGGCCGGCATCCTCGGCGTTGTCGGCAGTACGCCGTTTGGCAATTTTACCTATCGCAAGGATACCAGCACGAACCAATATAATGTCACGGTCCATCTCCTGAAGGTGTTGAAGGTCGCAAGCAGGTTTCCGGAGAAAGGTATCCGCAAGACGCAGTGGTTTCTGCTGAAGGATGCTCTCCGCGATGCCGCGCAGCCGGGTCTCCGGACACTTTTGTCGCGGCTTGAGACCGTGGACGTATGAAGTTTAGTTTCGGTAAATCGCTCTCAAAGGCTTTCAAAGCCCAGAAAAAAATCAGCAGGCTTGTTGAGAAGGCTTTCAAAGCGCCGCAACGCAAGCCGATCCGTGCAAGGCCAACATCCCCTCCAAAGACGGTTTTGGTCGAGACGGCGGGGTTCGGAAGCAATCCGGGCCGCCTGATCATGAAATCATTCGTACCGGCAACGCGGCTGCCGAAGAACCCCGCACTTGTCGTGTTGCTGCATGGCTGCCGTCAATCTCCTGACAGCCTGGATGTCGCCACCGGCTTTTCCGTGCTCGCGAAAGAGCGACGTTTTGTTCTCCTTTATCCTGAGCAGAGGAGAGCCAACAATGCGCAGGGATGCTTCAACTGGTTCCGGCCGAGCGCCGTCGCTCGAGACCGCGGCGAGGTGCTTTCAGTCAAGCAGATGATCGAGCACGCATGCGAGCGACATCGCATAGACCGATCGAGGATCTTTGTCGCGGGACTGTCCGCCGGTGGCGCGATGACGGGGGCGCTGGTCGCGAGCTATCCTCATCTTTTTGCCGGCGCCGCGATCATCGCGGGCATGCCATTCGGTTCTGCTCGGGATGCAATGTCCGCGATGCGCGCGATGAAGTTGGGAGCGACGCCGCCACCCGGCGGGTGGGGAAAACCCGTCACCGAGCTCACCCCACAAGCCACGTCGTGGCCCGCGCTAACCGTTTGGCAGGGAATGGACGACAGGATTGTTAATCGCACCAACGCACTCGCATGTGTTGCTCAGTGGCTTGAAGTCCGTGGCATTGATGAGAGCCGCGGACGGCTCGAAGAAAAGCCCTGGGGCAGGTTGCAGTCGTGGAAGGTGGCAGGTGAGCTCAAGGTCGCGCTCTATTTGGTCCGCAACATTGGTCACGGCCTGCCGATTAAGAAGCGCACTACTTCCACGCGAAGATCCGAAGACCCTTTCGTGCTTTCGGCGGAAATCTCGGCCCCGGCAGAGCTGATGTGGTTGTGGGGCCTAGCGAAACACCGAGCATAGCCTCGCACACAGCAGGTTTGGCCAAGGGCGACCGCGGTCATGCATTGATCTGAGCATCTCACACAAGGACACTGAGGCGAAGGAGGGGAGCCAGGGGGCCAGAGTGGGTCACCGTCCCTGCGCCTGCCGAGTGGCACAGCGAAATGTTTGGGGTGTGAAAAGGCTTACGGTCCGTCCCTTTGCGAGACAGGATGTCCTCTCGTGAAGGCTTCTGGGCGTTGACGCTCGTGATGGCGGTCCCGGGTACGCTTGAGGGTCGACAAGCAGCCCAGCCTTGTAGCTGTCGAAGAGTGCCTGTTCCTCCAGCCCGCTGGGTGCCTTAAATTGCGGGCGATTTTTTGACCGAATATTGGTGTGACCAGCAATCTATCCAGCGGTTGGTGCGGGACCGCACAGGAACCTTTCCGAATATCTATCGTTGTGTCGACAAGGATCGCACAGCCGCCCTTGTGACGGGTCCGTACGTCAACCCTTCTTACCTGTGCGATCCCTCCTTTCCATAAATTGTCCCGTTTCGGCGGGGCTCCTTTTTGATTCACTGCGCCCAAAGCGCGAGGGCCGTCTCGGATGCGGCGGGTTTTGGCAAGGATGTCCGGCACGCTCTACCGCTTCGCAGACGCCCACCTTGCGGATCAGGCGTCGCGCCCGTTCCTCGCCCTCGTTTGATCGCCGGCTTTGACTTTCGCAGTTGGTCCGGTGGCAGCAAGATTTGAATTCGATCGAGAGGTCCGCTCGACGCGCTAATTTTTCTCAGCCGCAGCTCTTGAATCCGAAATCCTCAAAAACCAAATCGATAGCCGCCAGCCGCTGAGATGGGGCTGGCCTTGCTGGAAGCGCCATCTTTAGGCGCTCTGTATCCATGTTGCTCAAGGAGGATATGGCTATGGCAACATCCTACGACTACGCACCGCTGTTCCGATCCAGCGTCGGTTTCGATCGGGTCTTCAATCTTCTCGAAAATGCTCAGCGCGCCCGCTCGATCAGCGACTGGCCGCCCTATGACATTGTCAAGACCGGCGATGACAGCTATCGGATTGTGATCGCGGTGGCAGGCTTCGCAGGGGACGATCTCGACATCACATTCCAGTCCAACCTTCTGACCGTGACCGGCAAGAAGCAGGAGGCGGCCGCCGAAGCCTACCTTTATCGCGGCATCGCCGGTCGGCCGTTCGAACACCGGTTCGAGCTCGCCGACCACGTCAGGGTGAACGGAGCGGATCTAAAGAACGGTCTCCTGTCCGTGGATCTCGTTCGTGAAGTACCGGAGGAAATGAAGCCGCGGAAAATTGCCATCGAGACTGCGCCGACTCTTGGGCCATCGGCTCCTTCCGCGCAGATCGAAGCGCAGAGGGTCGCTTAAGCAGAACCCGTCAAGGAAAGGGCGTCGCTGCGGCGCCCGACAACATCCCGGGTTAGGAAGGAGAGAGTAATGAAACCCGATATGTTCAAAGAGCCTGTTTCTATTCTGGTCGGCCTCGGCTTTCCGGCGGAGGTTCGCAGCGCGATGGACGCCTACCGCTATCTCGTCGAGTGGCCGGCGGCGCGCAGAGATAACACGCACTCAGTTGCGCTTAAAGCGTGTGGAGCCGCGCTGCGCGGTGAAATCGAAGCGGAGATCGCCCGCGGCCTATTTGCCGCCTTTGCTGAGAAGCACGATCTGTTGGCCCCGGAAGCTAACGCCATCGTCGCGTCTCGCCTGCGCCGCGACAGGGAGCCGCACGTACGCTGAGGTCGATGATGGACAACATCTGAGCAGGTTGGCAGCACCGCCATGACGATCGGGCAACAATTCTAGCGCCGCCAGGAATGCTGTTTCGACGGCCAATCGATGTGGAAGGGCGCCCGCACTTTCTGTCGACGGCAAGCGAACGATCCTCGCGGCCTGGGGCCGCAGATGGCATACGAAGCTATGAAGCTAGAACCGAAGGTCGGGGCCATGTTGCCGTGCAACGTGATCGTACGGGCCATCAATGGGGGCGACATCATGGTGAGCGCGATCGATCCAAACGCATCGATGCAGGCAATCGACAACGACATGCTGAAGAGTCTGGTTGGCAAGAATCGGTCGATGCTTGAGGATGTCGTCGCGGAGTTTTGAGAGCGGCCAGAATCCGAATTGCCGTGACAAGGAGGCCCCGCCGAGCTGATCGGTCTGGGCGGACCGACACCGCATTAAATTGCAGTCCCGACCAGCGCCCTAATACCTGCGGTCAGCGCCATCGCAAATGCGCCCCAGAAGGTGACGCGCGCGGTGGCTTTGAGAACGTGCGCACCGCCCGCCTTCGCGCCAATTGCTCCGAGCAGGGCGAGAAACAACAACGATGCGACCGCCACAGCGTAGACCAGCATTGAAGCGGGCGAAAAGACGACCATGAGCAGGGGCATTGCGGCTCCGACCGCGAAGGTGGCAGGTCCGGGTGCCGTGGTTACGATCAGCCATCTCGCCGCCCTACGGCTCAACCCTCATTGAATGGCAACCCGGTCGTCCTGGTCGTGGAGGACGGTCCGATGATACGAATGGGTGCCGTCGATCTGATGCTATCAGGTAGGTTACGAAGAACTTCTGCCATCATGCCGGCTTGTGTTGCCGCACGACCCTCCACTCATGCCAGATCAGTACCATGACAATCGCGTCGAAGGCGGTCAGGCCAAGCAGGCCGAACGAATGGGTGTAGGAATAGCGATACAGTTGGTAGACCATGAACGCGCCCAATGCGGCGAGCGAAGCCGGATACGACCAGAGCTTGCCTCTCAAAAGCCCGGTGACCAAGAGCAGCTTTATCAGGCCGTGGCTGAGGAGGTAGAAGGCGTAAAAATGCTCGCTGGCGACGGAAAAATGGTTCGCCATCTGCGACAGATGGCCGGCAACAAAATCGTTCGGGTCTTCGATCAATTCATCCTGTGTGACGGCATTGACCCAAGCGGCGATTGTGTCGGTGCTGACCGCATAAAGCAGCAGGCCGCCTATGCATTCGATCAGGGCATGCGCGCCCTTCAGCCAGACACCAATCTCGAAAATCTGATGGATACGGCGCTCATCAACAGGCTTCACAATGCACCTCGCGACCAACAATGCGACCAGACAATGGATGCAGCCCTCACGCGACCGCATCAATGAAGGCGAGGAGCCACCATTACGCCATGTTCTTAACCGTCAGCAAGGACGAACCCGAGACCATAGCAGCAGCGAATTCTCTCTTGGCGTCACCCGACCTGCCTTGTATAGAATTTTCCGCTTGTGAGCCCTCATCCTGCCGCAAGCATTGTGTGTGCAGACACCAGCTCATTAACAGCGGGAGGTTGCGTTGCGCTGGCTGAGCCGTCGTTCCGTAGAGCAACAACCGGCAACTCCGGTTTCCTCGATGCTTAGCTTCTCTGGCCTCATGGCTGCTTACTGGCTGTCGAAGAAATGGCTGGAGGCATGGGGGCTGACATCGGTGATCATTATACTTACAGCCTTGTCGGCCATGGCCAGTGTCTGGTTTGCAGAAGTATCGGGCCAGCTTGTCAGCGCGATCGCCCTTCTTCACCGTCCTGAACATCCTGCGACTCTAAGAACAATCCTTGGGAGTGCCGCAATACTTGCCGCGATCGTGCTCCTTCGGGATGTAGGCTTCATCTCCGTCCGTCATTATTTCTCAACCACGTTGCACCGCAAATGGCGCTCTTGGCTTGACCAGCGGTTCAACGATGCACTGCTCGACAGCAACCATACGCACTATCACCTCCAACATGGCGCAACCCATGCCATACCGCCCAAGATTTCGGTCCCCGACAATATTGATCAGCGTGTCCAGGAATCGGTCAAGGGCATGGCCGGCGGTGCCATCGGAGTCGCTATGGGTATTACCGGGGTGCTGCTGTCGCTTGCCTTTGTTGGCAGAAAGATCATCGAAACATCTGCCCCGATTAACGGGCTGCCGTTCTTCGGCGAATATGGTAGCGCCTTCCTGACGCTTGTTGCCGTCGTTGCCTACGTCCCGATTGCAACCTTCGTCGCCACGAAGCTGGGGGCGGTGTTACAAGTCCTGGACAATACAATGCAAAGGGCCGAGGGCAGTTACCGCGGGGAACTGAACACCCTTCTCCACAACAGCTTCTATATCGCCGCCGCCTCGGGCGAGATTGCGCAGAAAGGTATTCACAAACGTCGCTATCTCGACATCGATCGCACCTGGGCTCGGCTGAACAAGCTAGTTTCCGGATATATGGCATTCGAGCTCTTCTACAATTTCCTGGGCTCTCGGATTGTCGCCTACGCGCCGGGTCTGTTGCCCTATGTCGACAATAAGATCAGCCTGCAAACCTACGTTACGGGAGCCGAACTGGCGAATGCGCTGATAATCGCTTGTTCCTGGTTCATCCACGTTATGCCGGACATATCGACGCTCAAGGCGAATCTAGGTCGCCTAACCGAACTTGCGAGGGCGATCGAGGATGTGCAGCGGCCGCGCAAGTTCTATGCGCGAACCGGCGTTTCCGAACTGCGCTATAGCACGCAGGACTCAAAACTTGGCCTGACCCTCGATGGTCTGGAACTGATGCATGAGGGCGATGATGTGCCTTTTATCAGGACCGGTGAGCACCATTTCATGCCGGGTGAATGGACTTTGCTCGTCGGAGAGTCGGGCAGCGGCAAGTCATCGCTGTTCAAGGCCATAAATCGTCTCTGGCCGCATGGTCGCGGCGCGGCAATTCTGCCTGAGAGTGTGCGAAGCTTGTACGCCGCTCAGGATGTCAACCTCCCCCCGATATCCCTCAAAGAATTGATTTGCATGCCGGATCTCGTTGAAGCCCATTCGGATGTCGACGTCGCCGTCGCATTGACCAAGGCCGGCCTTGCCGAGTTTGCTGGCGACCTCGCCGAGGACGGGCGCAAGGGGCATAGCTGGGACCAGCTTCTGTCCGGGGGGCAGAAGCAGAAAATCATACTCGCGCGGATACTCCTGCTCCAGCCGGGGTTGCTGTTTCTGGATGAGTCGACGAGCGCCCTCGACCCCGACGCCACGGTTGCCTTCCACCAAGCGATCAAGGATGCCTGTCCGAGCACGACGGTGATCAGCATCATGCACGATGCCATACCTCCTAGATCCTCCATCGGGAAGGGCTTCTACGACAGCGTGTTGATCATCGCAAACGGTACCACCAGAAAGGAGCCATTGGAAGAAACGAAAGGCGGCCCCGTGGGTCCGGCGCGGGTAAAACCGGCGGCCCAGGCAGAACAGCGCGAAGACGTGTGGCAGTGGTCCAGCGGCCAGGAATAGCTCGACTCTTCATCGGGGACCCCACCGCATTGGATCTCACAGAGAGACACTTTCACCGAAACGAATTTGAGATTTCCACGTCCATCGCGCTAAGCGGGCGTCGACTAAAATCATTTCACAATCCACTCACAAGATTTTTATAAATTAGATTACACTCATTCCGTATCGGCTATTTTTTTCCCGGCATCTTCACCTATCTCGCACTTGCGAAATGATCGCGCATTCCAACCCGCCGGGCATGGGTACGCCCCCTGCCTGCCGTCCGGCCCATCACAAGGACTCGACAATGGGTGATTTGCTTAAAGGGATCTCCAGCTTTCGCGGTGCCGTCTTTCCAGACCATCAGGCGCTTTATCGCAAGCTGGCGGAGGAGGGACAACAGCCGCAAGCGCTGATGATTTCCTGCGCCGACAGCAGGGTGATGCCCGAAACGATCACGCAGTCCGGCCCCGGCGAACTCTTCGTCTGCCGGAATGCCGGAAATATCGTTCCTCCCTTTTCCACAGCAAATGGCGGTGTATCATCGGCGATAGAATATGCGGTCGTAGCACTCGGCGTTCGTGATATCATCGTGTGCGGGCATTCCGATTGCGGTGCGATGAAAGGGCTTTGCCATCCCGATCTTCTGAAGCCGATGCCGAATGTCGCTGCCTGGCTGAAGCATAGTCATGCTGCCCATTCGATTGTTTGCGAAGCCTACCCCGTCGACCTGTCCGAGCGTCAAAGAATTCGCGCCATCGCGATGGAAAACGTCGTCGTCCAGCTCGACCACTTGCGCACGCATCCTTCCGTCGCCGCCAAGCTGGCGACCAACGACATTACCCTGCACGGGTGGTTCTTCGATATCGAGACGGGGGAGGTGCTCGTCTATGACGGTGCGGCCGCTCGCTTCACGGAAATCCTTGAGAACAGGCCCTTGCCCGTCGCGGTTAAGGGTCGTGGTCGTCCGCATGTGATTCCGCAAGCCGCGGAGTAGGCCGATGATTTCCAGCTCTGTTCTTTCGCGGGACCTCGCGTCGTCCCTAGTCGTGTTCCTGGTCGCCATACCGCTTTGCCTCGGGATTGCGGTGGCCTCAGGAGTTCCTGTGGCCATGGGCCTCATATCCGGCATTGTCGGCGGCCTCGTTGTCGGCCTCTTGGCCGGATCCCCGCTTCAGGTGTCGGGGCCGGCGGCGGGTTTAGCCGTGATCGTCTTCGGCTTCGTCGAGCAATATGGCGCTGCCATGCTCGGGCCGGTTCTCATCGTGGCCGGATTGCTGCAGGTCCTCGCGGGTTTCCTACGGATCGGCTCATGGTTTCGGGCGATTTCGCCTGCGGTCGTCCACGGCATGCTCGCCGGGATCGGCATCCTCATCATTCTTGGGCAGATCCATGTGCTGATGGGGGCAAGGCCCGCTGCCGGAGGCATTGAGAACGTCACTGCCATGGAACAGACCTTCGCTCGCGTATGGGGCGCGGGGCTGACGCGTGAAGCGGTCGCCCTCCTCGTGGGGTTAATTTCCTTGCTTGCCATGATCGCCTGGGAGAAGTTCAGGCCGAAGTCCCTGACGCTGGTACCTGGTGCCCTGGTGGGGGTCGCGGCCGGTACGACTTTGACGGTGGGGATGCAACTGCCGATCGCAAGAGTGGAGGTGCCGTCCTCTCTCGTCGAAAGCATTACACTGCCGACGCTCGATGGCTTCGCCAGGATGGTCGAGCCCGGTATCATCGTGGCGACGCTGGTCATTGCGGTGATCGCCAGTGCGGAAACGCTGCTGTCATCCGCCGCCGTTGATCGAATGCATGATGGCGTGCGGACCCGCTTCAACAAGGAGTTGTTTGCCCAGGGCATCGGCAACGGACTTTGTGGTCTGCTTGGTGCCTTGCCGATTACCGGTGTCATCGTCAGATCGTCCGCCAACATTCAGGCCGGCGCACGGACACGGGCGTCGGCCGTTCTGCACGGCGTTTGGATCCTTGGGCTGGTGGCATTTCTGCCGCAACTGCTCGCGATGGTGCCGCTGACCGCACTTGCCGCGGTGCTGCTTGTGACAGGATGGCGGCTGATCAGTCTCCATCACGTCCGGCACCTCTTCGATCATCACGGCTGGGTTCCCGTGGGAATCTGGACCGCGACGGTGGCGATGGTGGTGCTTCAGGACCTGCTCGTCGGCGTGGCGCTCGGCCTTGCGTTGTCCATACTGGAAATCCTTCCGCACCTACGTCGCAAACTTGCCATCGACAGGTTGGAGGATGAGGAATCCATCCACCTCGACCTCGTCGGCGTGGCGACTTGCAAGGACGTTCCTGTCCTGCTCAACATGCTGGAAACGCTTCCCGAGGGTCGTAAGATCACGATCGCGGGTACCCGCCTGCATTATCTTGATCATACCAGCGCCGAGACCCTGCGCGACTGGTTGATGCGCCAGAAGAAATCAGGGCGCCTCGTCGAAATCGAGCATCCGCCGGTCGGACGCCATCGGCGGCTGAAACCGATCTTTGAACGGCTGTCAGAGGAAGTTGCCTGATCGGCGGAGAACGAACCAGCTACCAAGCGACAATGTGCTTGCCCCGCTTGCGGGGCAAACACGGCAAGAGGCGAAGCGGAAACATTCCCTCGCTGCCATTGCTGCGGCCATACGAGATGCCACATTACAATCAGGTTTTGTTGGCATTCCGTCTCTGCTGGCAGCGGTCGAAAGAAGACGCAGGACACGGCGGCTTCCTGTTCGACAATGTGATCTTCCCGCTGATCCTGCGCGATGTCTATGCCGACAAGAACCGGCAGGAGGCAATCATCAAGGGTAGCGATGTCGACTGGACCATCGTCCGTCCGTCGGTTCTTAACAACAAGCCTGGGGTAAAACGATCAGATCTCTGACGGATCTGAGCAACTTTCACGGTGGCTCGATATCGCGGGTAGACGTGGCAACGTTCATTCTCGATCACCTCAACAGCGATGCGTGGCTGCGCAAGTCGCCGTTGATTACTTGGTGAGGGAACACTGGGGCCAGCCGCATCGACGTCAGCGGGCTAAGGCGGCGCCTCGTCACCTCGCAAGGGCCAGTCTAGACTAGCAAATGGCGCCTTTGTATAATGGGCCGGCATTCCGCCGTGATGATCGACCTTCACGAGAGCGGTAGCGCAGCAGAACATGGCGAGAAAGTCGTCCATCGATCTCTGTCCCATCGGCATCGGCACTTGATATGAGTTAACTTCACGCGCCGAACAACACAGGTCGGTCAGGATCTTCACAAAAGCGCGAACAGCGGGATTGGCGCGCCGGCTTTCGGGCCAGAGTACCGTGATGTATGAGGTCACCGTCCATGCCGACGTTCTCGCTCTGCTGCCTGATCCGGCAACTGCGCGGATCTGCCTGGACGTCGCCGAAGACGCCGCCCGCGCGGTCTGCGGCACCATGGCAGCCGCCCACGTTGGCGCCGATCCTGCAAGGATGATCGCCGCGCCGGAGGAGATTGACCTGCAGATGCTGCGAGATTTGGACGAAGGCTCGCCAGCGCAGCGATTGGAGCGGGTCACCTCCGCCTTCGAGGACTGGAAGCAGGCCAAGTCCGATAGAGAGCGTCTCCTTCTGGACGACTGCCGCGGCGATCTCAATCGCTGTGTGACCAGCAAATGCCATGAGGCGGCGCTTGTAGTCGCTCCGTGTCACGGCAACATGGATGCCCGCGACGCGTTCCACGATCTTCTGTTCAATGAACAGAAGCTCGTCCTGGCGCCGCCGCCCGGTCCCTATCGAGGCAACCTGCTGGGACATGTGGTGATCGGCTGGAAACCGCATGATCATGCGCAGCGCGCGGTCGTCGCCGCCCGGCGCTGGCTGGCCGCGGCCGATCGCGTGACCGTTCTATGCGTCAACGACAAACCGGACGGAAGCTACCAGTTCACTGCGAGGGAGCTCATTGACCAGCTCGGGCTCAAGAGCGATGTCGTCGCGATCGACTCGGGAAGTCGGTCCGTAGCGGAAGCAATCCTCGATTTCGCCAGGTCGGCGAATGCCACCTGCCTACTTATCGGCGCATTCAAGCACGGCTATTTCCTGGAACTGCTTCTCGGTCGTATCACCCGTCATCTGCTGTCGCATGCCGCGCTTCCGTTGATGATGAAGCATTAGGTGCAGCTGAGATCATTTCACGACCAGGACTTGGCAGGCGCCAATTCGACCAGCCTCTCGGGCGGTGTTCGCAAGAGCCAACAGGTTACTGCCGTCATAGGATGACGTGCCGCAGCAGTGTCAGAAGTTCAGAATCATAGCAATCCGCCGGAGGGGATCGAGGCCTTTCTCGACTTCGGAAGTGAGTATGGCCTGTAGGCGACACGTGCATTCGCGCGAGTTTCTGACGGGTACGGTGACAGCGGTGTTCTTTGCCCTACGCATCGATAGCTTCATCCGGCATTTCCATGGCTATTGCGATCGCCATTGCAGACATTAGACATAGTTTGCACGGCAAGGTCAGCATCATATTTGCTCGGATTAGCACGACGCCAGTTCGCTTGGCGAGTATCGGTCTTTAGCATCGCTGCATTCTGCCCTGTGTAAGGCCGTGCTCAGGTCTGAGAGTTACCTGTATGCCGTGCTCAGGTCTGAGAGTTACCTGTATCACGCCTTCGCTTCTCTGTTGACGCAAAATCCTTGTCCTTCCTGGGCACTGTCCTTGGTGTTCTTGAAGTTGGCCAAAATAGGCGGACTTGGCCAGCTACGAACGCAAGGGAGAACACGCTTACGCTACCGATGTCGTTGCGGAGCTTTTCGTATGAGCGTTTACACCCATACCACCCGTTTCGAACCGGCCGCGCTCTAACCGCAACTGAAATCCCCCCAGGTCGCACCGTCGATTTTGCCGCTCGCGCCCCGTCGGCCGCAAGGGAAGCTTCGCCGCGCACATTATCTCATCGCTGCTCATCCTCAAATCGCGCCCTTGCAGTCGCCGGTCTTCGCGGCTGGTGGGGGTTGCCCTGACAATCAGGAGGGCGGAAAGGACATTGGACATGCAAAGAGAAGATATCGAGCGGCTGCGCGAGCAAGTCTCCTGCGCCGTTGCCCTGGAGCAGGCTGGTTTTGCAATCGATCTGAAGGAGAGCACGCGCCGCGCCGTCAAATTCCGACGCCGCGGTGAGATCATCATCGTCACCCACGAGGGGAGGGGTTGGTTTGATCCGCTGTCGGACCGAAAGGGAGACATCTTTGCACTGATTGGCTTGCTTCAGCCCGGAAATTTTCAGGCAACGCTGGCGGCAGTCGAAGCCTTGGCCGGCGTTCAGCCATTGTACCCGACATGGCGGGCGCGCACGTCGCGCCGGACGGCCGCTGACATCTCTACACGATGGGCGGCCCGCCCGCTGTTGTGCCAGGGGGCACGTGCTCACCGCTACTTGTCCCGCATGCGCGCCATTCCGCGCCGTGTGCTGCAACAGGCGACCGACGCCAGACTGATCAGGCAGGGACCTTCCGGCAGCGCCTGGTTCGCCCATCAGGACAATGATGGCAGGATCTCGGGCTGGGAGGAGAGGGGACCCGTGTGGCGCGGATTTTCGACCGGGGGCGCCAAGACGCTCTTTCGCTTCGGAAACTCGGTCGGCGGCCGGCTTTGCGTCACCGAAGCCGCCATTGACGCGCTTAGCCTATCGGCACTCGAGGGTCGCCGCGACGATACGCTCTATGCCAGTACGGCGGGCGGCTGGTCGCCGGCAACCGAGAGTGCCGTGACGTTGCTCGCCGGTGACCTCGATCTCGTTGTGGCTGCGACCGACAGCAATAGCCAGGGCGAGGCCTATGCCGATAGGTTGCGACAGATCGCGTCGAGCCTGGACTGCGGTTTCCAGCGGCTTCGCCCGAACGCCGGAGACTGGAACGAGGATCTTCAGCAGAGACGGACAAGGTAGAGAGCTAAAGGCTGGCCCGCTGCATGGGAATTCGCCGCGTCAAGGGCAAGGCTTTGCCCTTTGGCGTCGCCTCCTGACCCGGGCCGTGCCGATGGGGTGATCAAAATGTCTCGAGGCAAGGCTTTCGGGCCAGAACCTCAGGAGAAAGCCATGACTTGTCGTCCCGAAACTCGCAAGATCTTCCAAGATGTCGCTAGCCGTCACGAACCGCCACAACCAAGCGCGTTCGACGAGGTACGCACTTTCGGTCGGCAACGACCGGGGCGGTTGTCAATTTTCAACGATACCGAGACGCCCAATGGCGCCGTGGCGTGCCCTGTCGGCCATGGAAGCTGAACGCTGGAGCTACCGCAATCGATTGGAGGATTCCGAACGGCCGCCGGTGTCCTACCGGCCGCACCTTGGAGAGACATTCGCCTTCGCTTGCTCTTAAGCGAAATGAACTCGACGACATCGAACGCGATCTAGTCGCGGCGGAGATGGAGGACGTGGAAAAAGTGATATACAAGCTGCGATCAAGGCTGTCTGAAGAAATTCGGGGAACCCCCTATATGACATTTCGATGTCATAGTTGCCCGTCACTACCAATTACCGATGGCATTCTGCATCGTCGCATGGCATGTTCGTGCTTTCCGGCTCCAGAAGAGGCGCTTCCCGCAAGAGTAGAGCGCCTTTTGTATTTCCTTGTGCGCCGTACAAACAGACAAACATCAGGTTTCATAGCTTTAGGGTAATCCTTTGACGCGCGATGCAGATCGGTGCCAACGACCCAATGGTCCGCGTACACGCAAACCAAAGCAAAGGCCCGCGCAAGCCCCTGTTGACAGAGTATCTCGCCCGGCCGAAAAGGGTTCGGCTGTAAAGGAGATGATCGATGGCTGAAGAGAATAACGCTGCCCCCGCTGTTGCCGTAGGCGTAGCGGCTCCGGTAGAGACACCCCCTGTGAAGAAGACGCGGGCACCTCGTCAGAAGAAGGCGGTTGCCGCGCCGGCTGACGTTCCGTCGCAAGCTGCTGCTGCACCGTCGGATTCCGTAAAGGCTGCAAGCGGCCGTGGCAGGAAGGCCAAAGCGGTCGTTGCAAAGCCCGAAGCTGCAGCAAAGGCTACCAGAGCCAAGCGCAGGCCTAAGGCTGTTCCACAGCCGCAACCAACGTCTGTCGCAGTGCTTGATGAGATTGAAGATCTGATCAAGCTGGAAGAAGAGAACCAGCGTCTTCGCAAGCTGCTTGCCGAAAAGCTGCGCAACGAAAACGCCGATCTGCGCAGGCGGCTTGATCGCGTCTGACGCGAACAGTGCTGTCGTTCTGCCTTTTGACAGCGGCAAGCATATCGAACCAAGAAATTTGGCAAGCGGGATCTGCAAGGATCTCGCAGCGCCGTTGCGCATTCAGTCAGGGGGTAAAGCACTATGAAGTCACCATGGCGATTTCTCGCGGACCTGACGTCGCGCCGTAAAACGCAATCGTCGCCGTTGGTTCCCCCGGCTTCAGACAAACCGGCTGAGGATCAGGCAGGCGATCAGGACGGGGCGCAGGCGCTTTCTGCAACGAAAGCTGCGTCGACTGATCATTCGCTCGGAACGACAGACGTCGCCGCCGCTTCGCCGGTTACGTCATCATCGGTGATCAGGCCCACGGTCGAACCGAGCGAAGTCGCCTCCCATTTGCCGTCGGAACGAGCGGTTGACATAGTAGAACCGGAAGTCGCAATCGAGCGTCCAGATCCAGATGTCGTGGCAATAGCACCGGCAAGCCCTGGCGATATGGAAGCCCTGTCGACCTCTAGCAAAAATCGGTCGAAGCGTATAAAGCCCGGTTCGGTTCAAGTCGTGACGCAGTCTCCGTTCAAGTCGAACGACGACCCACAACCTGCATCTCTTCCGGTGCACCCTCTGACATTTCTTCAGGAGGTGGCCGCCCTCGACGAAGACATCGCGGCGCTGAAGGCTACCTTGGCGCTGAAGCTGAAACTGCAGAACGCTCAATTGAAAAAGATGCTCGAGCGCTTTGATATTCGTTAGCCTGCCGGTCAGGCTGTTATGATTGGAATGACATGAAGACTCCGCAGAGAAATTTCGTTGTCGAGATCAAGTCGAAGGGCCGCCGATCGGCAGTCAGGCAGGGATCCATCTGGGGCAGTACAGATCTGAAGGCATTTGCCCGTCAGGCAGCCAGCGTGGCGCCGCAGCTGTTTGAGGACGGGCAGAAAGCTGACGTGACGGTCGAAAACATTGTCATCGCGCCTGCCGTGGAAAATGCGCCTGTTGCGGCGCCGGTTCTCGCGCCGGTGGCTGAGACCTCTGATGCCATAGCGGCGATCGCCGTTGCTACTGTGGAAGAGCGCTCAGAACCAAAACTGGCCGTTGTCGAAGTTGTTGCAAAAGCCGCCGTCGCGACAAGACAGCCCCGTCGATCGGGGATCACGGGCCGTCAGTCGCCAACTAGGCCTAAAGACGGCGATAAGGTCGGTACCTCAGTAACTTCCCACTTGGCGTCTCTCAGCGAAGCTTCAATTGATGAATTGTCTGCTCTCGAAGCCGAAAATCGCCGATTGAAGACGCTTTTGGCTGATCGCCTTCGCCAACAGAATCTGCGGCTTCGAATGATGTTGCACCGCTTCGGTGCTGCTTGAACCCGACCGCCTATCCTCGTGTTGACTCCATCGTGACTAGCTCCTTGTTTGGAAACTCTTTCGATAGTGCGATAACCTGATTGCTTCGCCGCACCGCGCTCCTGAGTGGGTGGCCGCGTAAGCGCCACGTTCAACGATCCCCTTCATGGCGGCACGCGGCGCGTCGTTGATGCGCCTGCCAGCCCGGGCCATCGGCCTGAAAATAGGCAAGCATCTCGCTGTCGAGTTTTAGGGAGACCTGTTCCTTTACGTGCGACAGCTCTCGCCGTTCAACGGCAGGCGCCGGCGCAACCTGCTTTGATGGCTTGAACAATGCCTCCGCGGCGTCAAGTGCATTGGCCGGACGTCGTGGTGTTCGTGGCATGCTTCTCGAGGCCGAGACCGAGCCGGCTTTTGCTGCGCGAACGTTGTTCCCGCAACGCATTATACGATGGCGCATCTCACCTGCGTCGATGTCGCCGGTGGCGCTACCTGGTCGCGGAGGAGCTCTACGATATCGGTGACTTGGGTTTCGTCATCGAAGTTTCATCGGCTGGCGCGAACCATGAGGCGCTCCCGAAGCCGCCATCCGTCGCCACGCTGGAAACGCGCCGGCCGGACGCCAGTTCGGCCAGCGAGCGGCGCCCCACGATCGGGGGGCTGCCGAAGGCACGCATGGCGGTTGCCAAGCAATGTTTTGCATGGTCTAGGCCGCGGTCTCTTGGCCACGCGGCGCTAAACGCAGGATAATGGAGTTGCAGACCGCAACTGTCGAAGCGCTGCGGGGAGCTTTCCCAACATGAAGTGCGGGGACTGGAGTTGCCAAGCGGATTTACCTCCGAGTTCGGCGCAGTCTGAAAGGAGCTTGGCGGAACCGCGGCAAGCCGATGATGTGCCAGCGTTGGCCGAGTACGCACGTCGAGCGGTTCATCCGGCGCTGCCCTCGGTTCTGCTGCGGTCTGAACCGGACTGCAGCCTGGTCAAAGGCCGCGGTCCGCGCCGCGGGGCGGCAGGCTCGACGCTTGCTTCGCAAGGCGTTGCCGCGTTCACTGCAGACCGCAAGCGCCCCGCATTGTCCGCAACCCCACCTTTCTCGCCTCGCATCGTCCTGACCTTGGGCCAGGCCGCTTCGCCGGTTCGTATCGACCGCACCCGAGGGACAGTGCCGGAAAACGGTAGGCCCCGGGCTTTGCTCAACCAACACGGACAAGGACATTCATCATGACATCGCTCAACCGTTCCGCACCGAAAGCCCGCCCAGCCGCCCAGCGCGCCACCACCCTCGAGATGGTCCGCCACGCCTGCCCGGACAGCGCGCAGGCACAACGCATCTCCGAAAGCTTCGGCCTGGCCGTCGTCGATAGCGACGGTATCCGCGAACTCCACCGTGCCCAGCTCATCGAAAGTGCCGTGGCACTGAAAGACGGTCTCGCCGAAAGGGCCATGCAGATCCACATGCAGCGCATCGTCGGCTCCTTCGTCGGCTCCGCCTACGGCGCGGGCCAGTTCTACAGCCGCTCAGTCACGGAAGCCCGCGATCTCACCACTAAGCTTTCCAACGACTATCGCGACGAGGACCTCGAAGGCCCGGTCGGCTTCGACAGCCGCGCCCAGCGCAAGCGCGAATTCGCAGCCGACATGGGCCTGCAGGCTCACGTGCTGCGCATGGCCGCCGAAGGTGCGGTCAGCGCCTATGAAGAGATAACCGGCGAGACCTGGAAGCCCTACGAACGTGGCGGAGCCGCCGCATCCACTGCCTCCATCGATCAGAAGGCCGCATCGTTGCAGATGTCCGCTTTCGACTGAGGGAAGAGGCGAAAAGCCCTCATCTCCGAACAAGACCGGTGCGCGGCGCGCCCCGGCCTTGTTCCGTGTCGTTTGGCTGACGATGCCCGTCACGGTTCGTCCCGGTTTGCGGACTAGCTGCGCCCGGAGATGGACGGTCGCAACGGCAAGCCGTCCTCCACTGTCGTTTCGGCCCGCCTGCGATGATCGAACTATCAACCAGGATGCCAGCGGATGCGCCGCCTCCGGTCGCCGCCTCCTCGACCGCCGTGACGAACCGCGAAGGGCGCGGTTCGTAGGTTTGAGGGATAAGATTATGAAGAAGTCAGACAAGGATACCGGCGAACACGCAGACATTTTTGCACGCATCACCGACAAGATCGTTGCCGCGCTCGACGAAGGCGTGCGGCCATGGGTGCAGCCATGGAGCGTGAAGCATCTGAGCGGCCGCGTTTCTCGGCCCTTGCGCCATAATGGCGAGCCTTACTCGGGCATCAACGTGCTGCTGCTTTGGTCGGAGAGCATGGCGCGCGGATTTTCGTCATCGACATGGATGACGTTCCGCCAGGCATTGGAGCTTGGCGCTTGCGTCCGCAGGGGCGAGACGGGTTCGATGGTGGTTTATGCCAGCCGCATCTGCAAGACCGAGACCGACAGCGAGGGGCAGGAGGTCGAACGCGACATTCCCTTCCTCAAGGCCTATACCGTCTTCAATGTCGACCAGATCGACGGCCTTCCCGAAAGCCATGCAGTTCCAAGTGAGGGCAATACCGTGCGGCCCGTTGGCAGGATCGCTCACGCCGATGCCTTCTTCGCCGCAACCGGCGCCGTCATCCGTCATGGTGGCGACAAGGCATTCTACGCGCCGGCGCCGGACTACATCCAGATGCCTCCAATCGAATCGTTCCGGGACGTGGAAAGCTATTATGCAACGCTTGCCCATGAAGAAATTCACTGGGCTGGCGCACCCCATCGTCTCAATCGTGATCTTTCCAGATACGCGAAAGACCGGTCGGAGCGGGCCCGCGAAGAACTGATCGCCGAAGTGGGCGCAGCGTTCCTTACGGCCGATCTCGGCATCGTTCCGGAGATGGAGCCGCGCCCGGACCATGCGAGCTATCTTGCATCATGGCTTTCGGTGCTGAAGAACGACAAACGGTTTATCGTCCAGGCCGCAGCGCAGGCGCAACGGGCCGTCGGCTATCTGCACGCGCTTCAGCCGCACGATGAGGCCGCATAATCCTCCCGCAAGTTGGTCGCTATCCCGGGCCGACTTGCATAAAGATTACGTGTTTTACGCAATTGACTGGAGGTGCCTATGAAGCAGTTTTCTTATTCGGACATGAACCGAGCCTCGGGCGAGATCCTCGAGGCCGCATTGGTCGAACCGGTGACGCTCACCAAGCGAGGCAAGGAGAAGCTCGTCATCTTGACCGCGGAGCAGTATCGAAAGCTGCTCGGCCGTTCCGATACTGCCGCATACAATCTCGACGACGCACCAGACAAAGTCCACGCCGAGTTGATGCATGGCCTCGACGAGTTGCTCGAGGACGGGCAGGTTTGACGCGGGGGACGTCCGTTTCCACTATCTCTGGCAACGACAGGCGGACGCCGGCGAAGAAACAGGTCGCAAGCCGCGCCCGGTCTGTGTTGTCGTGCGCACTGCGGCCGTGCCAGGTGTTGTCTTCCTGTTCGCCATAACCTCGCGAACGCCGCAGGACGAGCGCCTGTTTCTGCCGATCAGCCAGATCGAATGCCGGCGCGCCGGTCTCGATTTTCCGTGCTGGATCATTCTCGACGAGTACAACCGGGTCGAACTCGACAAGGCCTTCGATTTCGAGTGCGCCGTTCCGCTCGGCAGTTTGAGCCCGGCCTTCCTCAAGAAAATCGCCGCACCGTTAAGGATGCAGCGGCGAGCCGCAGGGTGGCGGCCTTGAACCGTTCATGAGCCGGTCGCACACGCACGCTGATTGCCGTGCCAATCCAGTGCGCACCAAGGCACGGCCTGGCTTCAGTCATCTCCGGACGGATCTAAGTTGCAGCGGGGATTGTGAGCCGGTCTTGACGATGTCCGAGGGCGTCTGGTGCGGAGATGCGTCTGCCGAATGCGCGGTCTGCCTGACGGAGCCAGGCGCCGGATCCTCTCCGCGCAACAGCTCGCCCCCGCGGTCTCGATGGGGCATGTCTGACCGGAAATCGCCTCGCACGCTCGGCTCGATCGTCCTCCCGCAACGGCCGGCTCGTTTTCTTCCCCTGGCGATGACCACCCCACATGACAGGTCCTGTGGGGACCCCGGATCTGCCGCCATTCCTCGCGAGACAAGAAAGCCTCGGCCAAAGGCCGTTCTTCACTTTGTTACGGCCCCAAGGGGTGCGGTCCCGATCGTTCCCGGTCTCATCGACAGCCATCGAGGCTGCGATGGGCGCGGCCCGAGCAACAGAAGGAATACGACTATGGCAACCATCGGCTCTTTCACCGCTTCCGAAAACGGCTTTACCGGCACGATCAAGACCCTCAACCTCAACGTCAAGGCCAAGATCGTCCGCATCGAGCGCACCTCCGACGATGCTCCCGATTTCAGGGTCCTGGCCGGCAATGTCGAATTTGGCGCTGGCTGGCAGAAGCAGGCTCGCGAGAGTGAGCGCGACTATATCTCGGTCAAGCTCGACGACCCGAGTTTCCCGGCGCCGATCTACGCAACGCTGACCGAAGTTCAGGGGCAGGAAGGATTGCAGCTCATCTGGTCACGCAGCACACGTCGCTGATAAAGCCGAAGGCCCCGCTCGATCCGAGCGGGGCTTCTGACGTGTTACTTGTTCAGCGCGTCCTTCAGCGCCTTGGCCGGTTGGAAGCTCAGCTTCTTTGCGGCCGCGACCTTGATGGTCGCGCCGGTCGACGGATTGCGAGCCTCTCGCTCCGGTGTTTCCTTCACCTTGAACTTTCCAAAACCTGGTAGGGACGTCTCGTTGCCGGCAATGGCAGCCGCCGTGATCGAAGCGATCACAGCCTCGACGATGGCTTTCCCCTGTCCCTTGGTCAGGCCGTGCTCTCCGGCAATCTTGTCGGCGATTTCGTTGGTGGTGGTCATTTTTTCTCTCCGCATCATGAATGACCCGGAATCCCTGCCACTGGTGACCGCCGCTGTCATCGGCACGCTGCGGCAAATCCCCTATTACAACGCGATTGTCCACAAATACCAACGGGTTTGCGACCACCCGCGGCAAGCGACGATAAACCGGAAGCTGGTATCGAGCCCGCGGCGAGATTTTTTGGTGCCATACGGAGAGGAAAAGTCTGCTCAGTCCGCCCGAGGGTGCCATGGCGGCATGAAGGCCTCAAGGACGAGCGGTTCCCCCAATTTTGCCTCCGCTCCGGTGCCCTCCTCTCCGACAAAATCGGCTCCCCCACTCGCCGGCTCCGCCGGTCGCCATCGCGATCCTTGACCCCTCCATCCCGCCATGACCGGAGCGCTCGTCTTTCACAAACGTCAAGGAGACGGCGACATGACGAACGAACTGGATTGGACCATCGTAGAACTCAAGGCCGAGCTGCGGAACGCACACCCCGACGAGCGCCGGCAGATCGCGGCGGAACTCGAACTGGCGCTGGCCGAACGCGAGGTCTTCGTGGCGGAGCAGGAAGGCCGCATCAGCGCTGAGCCTCCCTTTTGAGGGAGGCTTTTGCCATGTTGCCAAGCCTAACCGTCGAATCGACCGACGGTCAGGCTTGAAGCTTCGCTTCGCCGTCAATGATCGGGTGAAGTCGTGGCGGCGGGTTGTCCGAAAAAGCTCGGTGCCGGGCGGGGAGGGGACCTTGCTGGAAATGGGGCCTTGGTCTGTATCCGCGCGAGCGCTTCTTTCTCAGAAGCTCGAGGAAGAGTTCGACTGCATCCTCCTCCCGCGTGAAATGATGCATCATCCTCTGACCACCGACGCCAATGCGCCCCCACCTGCGGATGAGGCACGCTTCACCGAACAGGGTCGGCTCTATCGACATGGCATAGTAGCGGGCCATGTTTTTCGTGGCGTCGACGCGTTCGACATATAGCTCGTAGGGTTGCGCAATCATGGCGGCATGATCGTTGAGAGCGGACTCGGCGTCCAACGAGAGATTTGAATCGATCGACCTCGATTGATTCATGACGATGATGGGTTGTCGGATGGGCAGGATGATCCGGGCGAGACGCCTGGGGCGGACGGTGCTATTCGCTGCCGCTCTTGGAGCCCGCAAGCGGTCTCCGCCCATTCGAGTGACGCCGCCCCTCACGCAGTTGCCGCATCGTCAGCGCGATCGCCCGAGTTCTTTGTGCAGCGTCAGCGAGCTGCGCGATGCGATCGTGATCCGACCGAGCGCTGTGGATTTGAGCCCGGCTCCGTGTAGAGGGCACAAGGTGGGGTCGCGGGCGGAACATCCCACTCGCCATAATGCAGACCAGCCAGCCGGCGGTAACATTCAATTCGGGTCCCAAGGGGGTGGCGGTATGTCTCCGTCCGCGACCCGCCAGATCCATGCAGACATGTCCGGTCGTGCGTCGACCATCTCGCGGAGCGATGCCTCAAACCGATCATCGGCATTGGGCGGCACAATATAAAGGGCCGTGGGTTTAGGGCGAGCCTCCGGCAGAATCGCATTGGCGAGTGGCTGGCTGGTGGCGAGGTTGAAACGCAATCCTTTTACCGTCTTGCCCCGCAATCGTACGAGCTTTTCGAGAAGCCGCTCTTCATGCGCATTCTCCACCGGCAACCACTGCTCGGTGACGGTCATCAGAGCGATCTCATTGATCGTCACAAGGCCGGCCGAGCCAGCTTCGATCGTCGCGATTGCGATCAGATGGTGGCGGTCATCGCTTTTCCAGAGTGCCAATTCTGCCTCGAACCGCCGCTGCAGCCTCCTCCACACCGTCTCTTCTAGATGCAGGCGAAAACCCGGCATGTGCTTGACGACAACCTGCTGCCCGCTTCTCGCGGCTGCGAACTCCTTAATCTCACCGACCAGCAGCATCAGTTTTTTCGGCCCGGTCCCTGACCTTGCCAATGCCGCCATCGCCTGGCTGCGTCGCTGCTCTATCGCAGCCTTGTCGTCGGTTCGAAATGGCTCCGGCACGAACAGGCGTTCTGCAAGCGGCTCTCCCCGCACCGACATGGTACGAGCAGCTTCGATGAGATGATGATAGATTTGCCACCAATGGCGCTTGCCCGACCAATAGGACGTCCATTCGGTGAGGCCGCTTTCATGCCAGAGGAGATGGAGAAGTGCGCGCAGCGAAAGTCGTTTGCTGTCGTTCTTGACGCTGTCTGATTGCGATGAATCAGTGTTCTCTGGTCCCGACGCCCCGCGCTTCGACAATGGAAAATCCAGCTTCAGTGCCGCAAACCCTGCGACCGCATCCAGCTTGATCGCTGTCCCCATCAATGCCCCGAGTCCGGATAGCTCGTAAGGCGGTTCATAGGATGGGCAAGTCGCATGGTGATCCCCGCCGGAGAGCGGCATACGCTTGACGACCAACTGCCCACCAATCTGCGCGATATACATGGGCATGCCTGGCTCCCGGCAGAGGCAAAGCGGCCGGACCTTCAGCCGATAGGCCTCTGCGAGCGCTTCCGCGTAGCTTTCCTCTTCGCCATCGAATATCCGGTCGACGATCCGCAGCCGCCGAGTCTCTCTTGCCGACTGTGAAATTCTTACCTCGGGCGTTCGCCAATCCATGGCATCAGTACCCGTTTTCCTTCAGGTAAAAATCGATCGCCGCCTGCATGATCACTGTCATCTTGACATCGTTCTCATGCGCCGCCCTTTTCAGGCGCGCCTTCGTCTCGTAGTCCAGCGCAACATTGACATAGAACTTCGCGTCGCGCTCTTTGGCGCGCTTCAGGTTTTTGAGTGCGTGACGCGCTCGTTCCCCCGCGATAGCGCTTGTGGTCGCCTTCTGCCGGCGCGCACTTTCCGAGAGATTGGGCAGGATACCCGACGCCACGCGCTGTCTCTCCTTCAGCGATGTATCCGCGGGGCGGCCAGGAATGCGGGGTTCGCGGACCACCGGGCCAGTTACATTGCGGCGGAGTTCGCCAATGCTCCCGTCATGCAAGCCGGCCCGCACCTGCATTTAGTAATCGAGCCGGACGCCTATTACACGCATCTCTTCAGTCTGATGGGAGTGAGCGCGCATCGCCGTTCGGCCTATGTCTCTTATGCGGTATCGACAGTCAAATTCGTCGAGAGGGGTCGGAAGGGGCCCGGTTGGCTAAAACTCGGTGGCGATGCGATCAACGTTTTCGGGCTAAGCCGGAGCCAGATGATCCCCTACAGTGTTCTTGCGCAAAATGGCCCTTATCGCTTCGCCCTCAAAAACGTCGAGCGCGCCCAGGACGGAGATCTGGTCGCGCGGCTGCGCTCCGAACTGCCGCAAGGCGAGTTTCCGTCGGCTGCGCTGGCGATAAAGCAGGCCAATGCATCCCTGTGGAAGCGATATTTCGATCCGGGCATCGATTTCCTGCAAATCGATGATGAAGATGTGGCCGACCTCGTGGTCGAGCATCTTCAAGAGGAATCATCCTGGCTCGCCCGAAATTTATTTGGGACGAGTGGGTTTGTGCAGTGTCTGCTATCCTCCACCGAGGCTCTTGCCGACAGTCATTGGCAGGGCTGGTTCAAGAACACGACGGACCTGTTTTGGGGCAGCGATCGCGGCCACCTCTTTCCGTTGCGGCTGGCGGATTCCCGGCTTGAGGCAAAAGGAGGGGAGGATTTCGCGCTCGAATTCGCTGCGGATGCCGTGATCGAGGCGCTCCAGTCCCGCAAGATTATCCCGAACCTGTACTTGATGTTCATCGTCACGGCGATATTGCCGGGCGTACGTGTCCTCGGCGGCAGTCGGCACACCGTGTACTACCCCCTCATGCGCTATGTCTTTTGTCGTGCGCTCGCTATGAGCGGAGATTACGAGTTGCGCACCACGATCGCCGCCGACCGAAAACCGGGCATCTGGGGACATCGCGTGCTGCTGGAGGACGCCGAACCCTTCTCGGAGCTCGATACGCTGGGGCCGGGCAATATTCAGACAGTGCTCAGGAAATATGGAAGTCTGTCACTGGAGGATGCCTGCGGTGCCCTCGACAGTTTCGTTGGCGATCCGTTATGGGCCTGTTTCAAGACCCGCCAAAATGCAGAGCTAGTGGGCGTGAACGATCCCGAATGGGCATTTTCATAGGTGCTATTTTGGCAGCGCATTTTCCAGGTTGTCGGCGCTTGATGCAAAATAAGCAATTCTAACTCAGCCCTTCGGCTTTCTTCCAGCCTTCATCGGTTGCGGTCTATCTCCAGGCAAAGGTATAGAAAAAAACTGTGAGATATCTATTGATAGGGCGTCCGCGAGGCGATCCAGCAAATCAATAGAGACGTTATATTTTCCTCTCTCCAAATCACTGATCACGGTCCTGTCGACACGCGCATCTACCGCGAGAACTTCCTGCGTAATGTTCTGCGCTGACCTGTGATGTCGCAAATTCCACGCGATGCGCGCACGAGTGTCCATGCCCAATGGGCAACATCTTGCATAGCATTAATCCATGGAATATATTCGACATATTAGCTTTTTGAGTTCCAAAAACGCTTCATTTGGCGCCTTCGTTCCTCGTTAATACAGGCGAGGGGCGTCTCTCAGAGGAAGGCAAGCGCAATGCATGATCGGGTGGCAAAGCGGTTCGTCGGTGACTCTCGGCCCAACACGTTTCGGGCTGAAGAGGAGAGCAATCGAGCGACGCACCCGGTCGATATCCATGTGGGCCAGCAGCTTCGCATCAGGCGGATTCATTCCAACCTGTCGCAAACCGAACTCGGCCAGAAAGTTGGCCTGAGCTACCAGCAGGTCCAGAAATACGAGAGTGGCAAGAACCGCATCAGTGCGTCGATGCTCTATGAGATTGCCAGCGGTTTGAATGTGCCAGTGGGCTGCTTCTTCGATGGGTTGCCGCAACCAGGTTCAGGGGAGGGCGCGGCTATCGCGCCCGAGGCAGATGAGCGCATCGCTTATCTCGCCACCTCGGAAGGACGCCGCTTTGTCGAGGAGGTACTCCGCCTTCCGCCCAAACTCAGGACTCGCACACTGGCGGTAATCCAGGCAATCGCCGGAGGTGAGCATAAAGCCGACGAAGATTGATCGTCCCGTGATGCCGGCTGAGTAAAAACAAGACCTCGCCACGGAATTTTGCAGCAGCGCTATCAATTTTGCATTTGAAACGCCCTTCATAATCTCGCGGAACAGTGTCGCCGGCAGATCAAGAAACCTTTCGCTTCCGCCCGGAACGAAGTGATTGCGGCCGCGCGTCCTTTGGGTCGATGTCCGCAAACAGCTCAGAAACACTTACTGATAAGACTTTTGCGAACGCTTCCAAGGTCGCAACAGTAACGTTTTCTCTGCCTCTCTCGACCCGCCCAACGTAGGAACGGTCAATTTCGGCCTCCAATGCCAAACGCTCTTGAGAGAGGCCTCTATCCACTCGCAGTCGCCTTAGATTCCAGCCGATGGTCCGCCGCACGTCCATTAGGCAACAAATGCATATTGGCGGCTTGACAATCGACGGACTGATAGTCCCTAATTAATTCTAGCCGGGCGCGAAATTTGCCGAAGATTGGCCTCTGTCCCCGGGGGCGGTCGGCACTGCAAAGCATGAGACTCTCTGACGAGGAGATACACAGCAATGCATGATCGGGTAGCAAAGCGGTTAGCGAGCAACTCTCCGCGCAACGCGTTTCGGGCTGAAGACGACAGCGACCAAGCATCGCACCCGGTCGATATTCATGTGGGCCAGCAGCTCCGCATCAGGCGGGTTCATTCCAACCTGTCGCAAACCGAACTCGGCCAGAAAGTTGGCCTGAGCTACCAGCAGGTCCAGAAATACGAGAGTGGCAAGAACCGCATCAGCGCGTCGATGCTCTATGAGATTGCCAACGGTTTGAATGTGCCAGTGGGCTTCTTCTTCGATGGGTTGCCGCAACCGGGTTCGGGGGAGGGGGCGACTATCGCGCCCGAGGCAGATGAGCGCATCGCTTATCTCGCCACCTCGGAAGGACGCCGCTTTGTTGAGGAGATACTTCGTCTTCCGCCCAAACTCAGGACTCGCACGTTGGCGGTAATCAGGGCAATCGCCGGAGCTGAGGATAAACCCGAAGGAGATTGATCGTCCGGTGATGCCCGCTGATTTTTAGCAGCCGGCCTCATGTTTCCGTGTCTGCCTTCAGGCGACATGAATTCTACCCATGGGACCGTTGCGCTCGATGAGCGTGCCAAATTCGGCCGAGCGCTTGGCGAGATCATCGATGATCTGCTCTCCTGTCTTGCCGAACGCTGCAATCGGTAGATGACGCTGATGGAAGTCCAGCTCTTCGAGCTGTTCTCCGCCGAGAACGATGGGGAGAAGGTCGATCTTCAAGGATCCTGCCGGATCGAAGATGCATGTAGCGACCACGCTCTTCCAGACGTCTGGCGAACTCCATTCGGTTTCACCCTCTTCGGTGTGGAAGAAGAAGTTCCCAAGGCCGTAGAAGACTGGGGTGCGGTTGTAGATCTCGATTGGCTGCAGGACCGGTGTCCCGTGGCTGACGAAGGCGTGGGCGCCGGCGTCAATACAGGCATGGGCGAATGCCCTGACCCAATCCGGCACGTCGCGCCAGTTCGGCTCCCAGTGATGATGGTGCAGATAGGCGATAACGAATTGCCCGCGAGAGCTGGCCTTTGCAATTGCCGTCAGCTGGTTTGAAGCACTTTCAGGATCAATCGCGATAACACGCCGGTTGGCGTCGGAGCGTCTGAAAATGGTACCGTAAAAGTCGACTTCCTTGTCATTGTCTAGGATTGGAGGATCATCGGGCTGGGCATAGTTTGCCCGTTCCAGCTTAGAGCTTTGAAACGTCGCCTGGATCGTTTCCAGCATGTCGAATATGGCTTGATCCGCCTCGAAGATCCTGGTCACGTCCAATTGGTTCACACCGGGTCTGGACGGGCGGCGGTTGCGCGCGTTCTCTGCATACATGTTTCGAGGCCCAGGGCCGGCATCCATTGCCAGCAAGGCTATATGTCGGCTGCCGAAGGTGGCCGCACTTGGCGTTGCGGCATGATCGCGGTCAAGACCGATACCGGCGTGGAGAAATCCGTGGATGCGAACCTCCTCGAGCGTAGACATAATACCTGGTGGGCCAAGATCGAAAGCATGGTTGTTGGAGAGCGCCAGGGTGTTGAAGCCTATTTGCTTCAGGGCATCCAGGACAAACGGGTCGGAATACCCGAAATATGAACCTTTCATGGGAGAGCCACCGTGCCGCCCCAGGATGGTGCCTTCGAAGTTGGTGAAGGCGACATCGGCCTTTTTCAGGACGTCCACGATTTGCAGAAAGCCAGGATCCCGGCAAGTTCTGACATCGTGATGGATGAGTGACTGGCCCGTCATGGCCACGGTAAAAGGAGAGGGCATCGGTTTACCTGCGATATTCAATTGGGATTCAACCGGGAGCTCTGATGCTGGTTCCGGTGGTTGACGGCTGGCGCGATCTCTCCATTCCATCGAGCGTCGCGCCGGTTCACGGCGTCGCGGATGGGGAGATATCGATTCCGAACCATTTCAGACTAAGCGCTTTCAGTGTTCCGTCTCTGACGCCGTCATCGATAGCCTTGTCGAAGGCCGCGACCAGATCGGTATCTTCTTTACGGATGCCGACCCCGACGCCTGGCCCCCACAGTCCACCTGACAGTTCCGGACCGTAAAAGGCCGCTGTCTCACCATCCTTACCATCAAGAAACGTCTTCCATGTGAAATAATCGGCAAGGCCGCCATCGATGCGGCCTGCGGCGAGATCCAGATGGAGATTGTCCTGGGTGTCGTAGCTCCGGATCGTTGCAACTTTGCCGAAGAGCTCGTTGAGGACGGCTCCGGAATTGGAGGACCTGAGGACGCCCAAAGTCTTGCCGGAAAGCGTCGATTGGAGCTGCCCGAGGACCGCCTGTTGCTCTGCGCCAACGCTTGTAAGGTTGATTTTGGCCGTGGTGTCGGTGGCCGGGAGCTGAAGGTCCTTTCGCATCACCAGTTGATTGAAGCCGCCGGCATAGGGTCGCGAAAAGGCAATCGATCTCCTGCGCTTTTCCGTGATCGCCATGCCGGACATGATCGCGTCGAACTTGCCGACGGTCAGCGCCGGGATGATCCCATCCCAGTCCTGAGCGACGAACTTGCATTCGACTGCGATGCGTCGGCATAATTCTGTGCCGACATCTATGTCGTAGCCGACCAGCTTTCCTTCCGTATCGATCATGTCCCAGGGCGGAGAGGCGCCTTCAGTCGCAATCGTAAGCACTTTGCGATCCATGGCCTGGGCGGCAGTCGGGCCCGTGAGAGCGATGAGCGATACTAGGAGTATGGACTTGAGCATTTGCTGTTTCCCTTTTTATAGTGAACGGATGGATGGTTGATCGTCCGGTTTTGTGTGGGCTCGCTTGTCTATGGCCTGTCTAAGAGGCCAGAGCTTCGAAGACTTTGGGCCGGCTTTGATGTTCCTTGAATTGCTGGTGGGCGAGTGCGCGAGATGCATCTCTAGCGTTCGAAAGAATGCCGAAACGATGAAGTTCAAAAGCAGGTAAAGAAGACCTGCCGCCAGGAAGACCTCGTAGGGAGCGAATGTCTCCGAGACCATCCGGCGGGCCAGTCCCGTGATCTCAAGGAGTGTGACGGTGCTTGCCAGCGAACTCGCCTTGACCATGCCGATGACTTCGTTCGCATAGGAGGGAAGCACCATCCTGAACGCCAAAGGGAATATGATCAGCCGGATCTGCATCAGTCTCGACAGGCCAAGTGCCTGCGCTGCTTCGGTGATGCCGCGTGGGACGGCTAGTATGCCTGCCCTGAATACTTCGGTCGTGTAAGCGGTGCTGTTCAAAGAGAATGCGGCGAGGGCACACCAGAACGGTTCACGCAGCAACGGCCAGAAGATGCTCTGACGGACGACCGTCAGCTGGCTGAGACCGTAATAGACCAGGAACAGCTGCACGAGTAATGGTGTGCCGCGGAACACGTAGGTATACGCCAGTACCGATCGCGAGAGGGCTCTGTTCGGGGATGCTCTGAGAAGGCTGAGCGGCACAGACAGTATGAAGCTGACCACCAGCGATAGAAGTGTCACGGAAAGGGTAAGGAAAACACCGTGCGCCAGCACGGAAATGCTGTCGACGATTAGGTTGATGTCCATGGCCGTGGTCCCTTAGTGACCGGGAATCTCGATGCGCCGCTCGAGGGCGCGGAACGACGCGAGCGACATGCTGGTGAGGGATAGATAAAGTGCCGAGGCCACCAGATAGAACGTGAGCGGCGCCCTCATCGATCCCGCACCGATAAAGGCCACACGCATGATATCGGTCAGCCCGATGACCGACACGAGGGAAGTATCTTTCACGAGGGAAGCCCAGAGATTACCGTAAGCGGGTAGGGCGACGCGCATCATTTGCGGCAGGATGACGAACAACCAGATCTGCCATGGTTTCAGGCCCAGACTGCGCGCGGCCTCCGCCTGTCCTTGCGGAACACTCATGATCGCCCCGCGGAAAATCTCCGCACAATAGGCACCAAAGACGATCATCAACGCGGCTATACCGGCGGCAAAGGCATTGATTTCGACATAGCGGCCCGTCAGCGCAGTAATGGCCGCCGTTCCCCCGAAATAGACGACGAGAATGATGAGCAGTTCGGGCAGGCCGCGCACGATCGTCGTGTATGCCCGTCCAAGGAGGGCTACGACATCCCGTTTTGATAGTTTGGCCATGGCGACAAACAGACCGAGAAGTGATCCCAGTGCGCCGCTTACCAGCGCCAGTACAACTGTTATCTGCAGACCATTGAAGAATTGAAGTGCAAAGCTAAGCACGCAGGTCCTCTCCGCCTTATGTCGGGTTGCCCCCCCGGAATAAGGTCGCCTTATGTATGGCTTCTCATCAAAAGAGCGCTTACTACCGGAGATAGTATTATTAATACCTATAATCTCAAGTAATATTCGCGTAAGACCAAGATTTATACTTTGACAATTTGGCGTCAATTTATAAGGTGTTCTTAATTGCAATAAGCGCAGCTTATACGCTGCTCGCGTCATCCTCCTAGAACCTCTCTTTCACGGCGATGACGCTCGGGCTGGTCAAACCATAGGACCGAAAAATATGGTCGGCAAAGCCACGACGGGAGTGACGATCCGGCAGCTACAGATTTTTCGCGAGGTTTTGCGCGCGGGATCGGAACGGCATGCCGCGAAGACCCTCAAGATCACCCAGCCCGCCGTCAGCCAGCAGATCAGGCAGCTTGAGCTGGAGACTGATCTTACGTTGTTTGCGCGGGAGAATAATCGGCTGGTACCGACGGATCGCGCCTGGGATCTGCTGCACAGCGTCGACGGTGCCCTGCAGAGCGTCGACCGGATCCAAAAGTCGATTGCTGCCATTCGCAACGAAGAGGCAGACTCATTGAGCCTGGCTGCTCCGGGCGTTTTCTGTCTGAACGCCATCCCACGGGCCATCCAAGCTGTCCGTAAGAACAATCACCTGTCGTTTCAAATCAGATCCGGCAGCTACCAGCAGATTGCAGAGCACGTTCTAAACGGCCGGGCCGATCTGGGAGTTTCGCGGCTGCCGCTCGATGAGCGTGCCTTCGATTGGGCACCGGCCGCCACGGCCAGGAACGTCTGCCTGTTCCCAGCAGGACATCGGCTTGCCGCCAAAGAAGTGATCACGCCAGAGGACATTGTCGGTGAACCATTGGTGGACATAGAACCCCAGTTTGCCGCCCATCAGATGAATATCAATGCCTTGCGTTATAGGGGCATGGAGCCGGATCTAGCCGTTGAATACGACGCGAACGGCCATGACGTGGGCTTCGTCGCGGCCGGTGTCGGAATTTCGATCATCAACAGCCTGATTGCGCGGGAATATCGGCAATTCGGGCTGGAGTTCAGGCCGTTCGAGCCTGGCGCTGTCTACCACTACGTGGTGTTTTGGCAACGGGGGCGGCAACTCACCGCCGGCATGCGACAAACTGTCGATGAGTTAGTGGGCGCCTTCACAGCGACGTAACGAGGTGTCCAGCGCCGCGCGTCGATCTTGGCAGTGGGTTTAGACTTTCCGAATGGCGATGGTATCGAGCTCTTTCGGCACGACGCTCGACAGCGATGAGGGATGTCTTGGCTTTCCCCGTGGCCCTCGAAAATCTCTGGTTTCGCCGGGATTTGCGCCGCGAAATTAATCTACCATCGATAACCTATACTTATCGAAAGTAAGACGGCATCGAACAGAACATCCGTAGCGGGGAGGGGTTCGATGCACCAACGTATACCGCGATAGGTTCCTTCATCGGCCCTTGCGAGGTGGAGCTATAGGAACTGCCCGCGGGCTCACCATCTAAGTTTTCAAGCCAGCAGCAATCGGTTCAGTGCGATCCGTATCCATTCGTGAGGAGTGTCCGGCGTCGTACGGAGTTGGTTCGCGCGTAACCACCAAAGCTCGGGGCTGACGACGGACCATAAGGTGTCTTGGGCGACTTGAGCATCGAGACTCGGTCGCAACGCACCCATCCGTTCGAGCGCAGTGACCAGCTTACCGAGGTTTTGTCGCCGAGTTTCATTCAGGTCGGCGTAAAGATCCGCCATTCGGCTATCATTTTCTGCTGCCGACCTCGATAGTCGGCAGCAGAAACGCGCTTTCAGAAGACTTGCTACCGTCATAGCCGGAATCCGTGACGGTCACGTGCCAACGGAGGCGTTGTGTCCTGTCGAATTGGGCCTGCCCGAGGTCCCCGCGAGATTGTCGCGGCTCGCAGACGACCGTGACAGTCTAATCAAGGCAGTGGTCAGACTCTAGGTCTCCCGGCCCCGCGCGCGCCGCTATGGAGCGCGGATGAGAGAACGGCTCCGGTGCTTCGACCGCCAGGCAACTATCTACGTTTGCTTTAAAAACGATATCGATACGAAACGCGATATTTCTTAATCGGCTGATAGAAATGATAAAATTTCTTTATATTGCGATCTTTTGAGTATCTAGTTGACATCGATATCAATTATGAATAACACCTTGCACGAAGGAAGAGGAGATAGTCCTTTGGGAGAGTTTGTTCGCCTGGATGGCGTTACCAAGCGTTTTGGCCAGACCTACACGGCGGTCAGCGCGGTGCACCTGTCAGTGGAGAAGGGCGAGTTCGTCGCGCTCCTGGGCCCATCGGGATGCGGGAAGACCACCCTGCTCAGAATGATCGCCGGACTGGAGCCGATCTCCGATGGCTCCCTCGTAATCGACGGCGCGGCGATGCAGGACACGCACCCACGTGACCGTGACATCGCGATGGTCTTCCAAAATTACGCGCTCTACCCGCACATGAGCGTTCGCGCCAACCTCGAGTATCCTCTCAAGCTCCGCGGCGTGTCCAAGGCCGACCGTTCAGCGCGCGCCAACGAAATCGCGGCGCTCCTGGAACTCGACGCGTTTCTCGATCGCAAGCCGGGAGCGCTCTCCGGGGGCCAGCGGCAACGCGTGGCCATGGGCAGGGCGCTGATGCGCAATCCCAAGATTTTCCTCATGGACGAGCCGCTTTCGAACCTCGATGCGCGGCTCAGGATGCACATGCGCGTGGAGATCGCCGGACTCCAGAGGCGGCTGGGCATCACGACCCTGTACGTCACCCACGATCAGATCGAAGCGATGACCATGGCGGATCGCGTTGTCATCATGAGTGCCGGGCGCGTGCAGCAGATCGGTCGCCCCCAGGATGTCTACGACCGTCCCGCCAACTTGTTTGTCGCGACTTTCATCGGTGCACCGCCCATGAATGTGTTCGACACGGCGGACCTGCTCGCGCCGGGTGGTAGTTTCGGTGAAGGGGTCGCAAAGGTCGGTGTCCGTCCGGAGGACATCGTGCTCGGGTCTGGAGGGGAAGGATCCGGCATCCGGCTCAGTTGCTCCGTCTCGCTCGTCGAGACGCTTGGTCCGGATTCCATCCTGCACCTCGCGACAGCGTCGGTGGACGGTCGCGCGAGACTGCCTGTCGTGGCCCGCATGGGCGGCAACGCCCGATCGTTGGAAGGCAGCCCCATGGAAGTCTGGCTGCCGTTCCCGCGCCTTCACCTTTTCGATGCATCGGGGTCACGCGTCGAGGCCCCGTCACCGTGATTTCACGGCGGACAAGACGCATTCGCACCAACGGGAGGAACACCGTGCGCAATTCCAAACTCGCAGTATTCACAGCCGTCCTCGCAGCGTCAGGCGCCTCCTGGGCCATGGCCGCGGACAAGACGAAAATCAACTTCTGGACCTGGGCTCCCCCGGCTCCGGTCGTCGACAAGGCCGTCGCGGCGTTCGAGAAGGCCAACCCGTCGATCGACGTCAACGTCACCTTTCTCGAGTCGACCGCTTACCAGGACCGCCTGCCTCTGGCGCTCTCCTCCGGCGACCCGGTCGACGTGGCTGCCGTCCAAACGAGCAGCATGGTCAAGTTGGTCAAGGACTATCTCGAGCCTCTGCCTGAACTCTACGACCAGTACGGCACGGCTCCCATCGACAAACAGCTCGCGCCCAAAGCACTCGACCAGGCCAAGTTGCTCTCCAGCGACGGCAAACTCTACATCGCTCCGATGGGCACGCTCGGGTCCGTCGTCGCCTACTACAATCTCGATCTCATGAAGCAACTGGGCCTGACCGTGCCCAAAGACCGCGCTGAACTCGCTGCCTTCGTCAAGACTATCAAGGCCAAGCGCCCCGATCTCGTCCCGGTGGCGTTCACCGGAGCGAATTGGTTCCTCGACGAAATTTCCGACACGATCATCGAGCAGGGCGCTCCGGGTTGGTTCAATAAACTCCGCTACAACAAGGGCGGCAAGTTCGACGGTCCCGACTTCAAGGCAGGGTTCGACGCGACCGTCGGCCTCTACAAGGACGGAATCTTCGGCAAAGACACGCTGGACCTCGACTACGGCCGAGCCGTCGAGCTCTTTCAGCAGGGCAACGTGGTCATGTTCCTCCAGGGCACCTGGGAAATGGGTGCACTTTCGGCACCGTTCCGCAAGACCAACGGCCTGAAGCTGAATAATGTCACGGTGTCGCCGCTGCCTGTCATGGTCGACGGCGGCAAGCCCGCGATCCGCAGCTTCATCGAAGTGGGCCTCTCCGTGCCGAAGAACTCCAAGCACAAGGCCGAGGCCATGAAGTTCATCCAGTTCATGACCACGGGCGACGGCGTCGGACAATGGGGCGACACGCTCTTCGTGGTCCCGTCCATGCAAGGCTACAAGCTGCCGAACGACATCTTCTCGAGCGAACAGTCGGCGAAGGACTACGGTGTCGTCGCCGACCTGCTCCTCAACGCTTCAAGTGACCGTAACAACGTTTCCGACTTCTCCAACGTCGTAGGCGACGCGATCATCAAATCGATCACCAGCGGCACGCCCACAGACGAACAGGCGAAGTACCTCCAGGGCGAATGGGACAGCGGTCGCTACTCCAACGCGCTCTGATCGAGCATGGTCCCGCGCGGTCCGGGCGCGGGACATCTTTCCTATGGAGCTGTCATGCCGAACCCGAAGTCGATCATCCACAGGCTGCGCCCGCGCGAGGCCGCGTTATTCTTCGGGCCGCTCGCGCTCGTGTTCGCGGTCTACTATTTCTTTTCGACGGGCTTCCTGCTTTACGCGAGCGTGCAGCGTATTTCGATGGCCCTGGTCAACGGCAGATGGGTCGGGTTGCAGAACTTCAAGCTCCTGCTCGGCGACCCGCGTTTCCTGACCGCCTTCGTCAACAACATCGTGTTCGCCTGCGTCAGTGTGGCCGCGGCCCTGACGGTCGGCTTCTTCATCGCCGTTACGCTCTCTGCGACCTACCGTGCCAAGACGCTGCTCTACATGGTGTTCTTGCTTCCCGCGCTGATGCCGTTGTCCCTCGTCGCCTCGGTGTTCCGGACGATGCTGGAGACCCGCTTCGGCGCCGTAAATCTCTTTCTCAACGACGTGGGATTGGGCTGGATGGCGCAGAGCTGGCTAATCGATCCCACCTTTGCTTACGGGGTCGTCATCATCCTCTTCGTCTACATCATCGGGCTACCGATACTCTATTACACCGCCAATCTGAGCACGATCAACACGTCACTGATCGAGTCCGCCGTTATCGACGGGGCGGGAACCTGGAGGCTCTTCGTCGAGATACTTTTCCCGATCATGAAGGGCACCCATCGTACCATCATCGTGTCGACGTTGCTGACCAGCTTCCGTGCCTTCGACATCGTGTTCTTTTCCACCGGAGGCGGGCCGTCCGGTGCGACGGAGATAACCGGAACCTACGTCTATAATTTTTCGACGACCGGGACGAACGTCGGATACGGGTCGGCCGCGGCGGTCGCTACGCTCCTCGTGACGCTCGTGCTTTCCGGCCTTCATATGCGCTTCGCACGAAAGGACGAGCAAAGATGAACCCATCCCACGATTTCCTCTACCGCCGCCGCCACGAGCGCTTCGCGATGACCGCGTTCCTCGTCGTCCTCGCCGCGCTCTGGGCGATCCCTTTGATCGCCGCGGTGGCGCGCGGCTTCGCCTTCAACGGAGTGCAGAATTTCATCGACGTGCTCACTCAGAATATTGGCGGTGTCTCGCTGTTGAGGACATACCTCAACTCGTTCGTCATCGCGATCATCCACGCCCTTGTCGTCGTTTCCGTGTCGGCCCTCGCGGGATACGGATTCACCTTCTTCGAATTCAGGGGCAAAGAGGCCCTGTATCACCTCGTCCTCATCTTCATGGCCGTGCCGCTCACATCCATCCTGATCCCGCTGTTTTTCATCACTCGCGAAGCCAATCTCCGCGACACCCTGGTGGGTGTCGCGCTGCCCGAAGCCGCCATGACACTGCCTTTCGGGGTCCTGCTTGTGCGGAATTACGCCGAGAGCCTTCCACGCACACTCATCGAGGCGGCTCTGATCGATGGCGCGTCGCACCGACGGGTGTTTCTCGACATCTTCGTCCCGCTCAGCAGGCCCGCGCTCATCAATCTCGGCGCCCTGTCGATCATGTGGTCGCTCCAAGACTTTCTGCTGCCGTCGCTTTTCCTCACCGACGTGACGCAGACCACGGCGGCGCAGGCGGTCCTCCGCTTCAAGGAAGTCCTCGGCGCGACCCCAACCGGGATCGGCCGCTATAATGCGAGCCTCGTCCTACTCGCCGTGCCCGCGCTGCTGGTCGTACTGTTCGGCCTGCGCTTCATAACCCAGGGCCTCACCGCAGGCAGCGTCAAGGAATGATCGCGTGAACATTGAAACAAGACCCCAAGTCGGCGGGGCCACTCCGGCGACCGACGACGAAGCTATGTCCGACCTTTGCCATGTGCTGCGCTACGACAAGCCGGGCCGCAACTTCAACGAGGCGCTGCCCGTCGGCAACGGCCGACTGGGCGCGATGATCCGCGGCGCGACTGGGCGCGACGTGATTTGCCTGAACGACGACCGCTTCTGGGCGGGCAGGGAGCCGCCGGAACCTGCGGAGGCGGGGCCGCTTGTCCTTGCCGAAGTGCGGCGGCGGCTGTTCAACCGAGATATCCCCGGTGCAGAGGCTCTCGTCGAACAAAAGCTTTTGACGGAATTCAACCAGCCGTATCTTCCGGCCGCGGACCTTTGGATCGACTGGGGCCACGACCGCGTTTCGGACTACGCCCGTCGTCTCGATCTCCGGTCCGCCACCGCTGAAACCGAATACCTGGCGGAGGCCGTCGGCCGGGTGAGGCGGATATGTTTCTCCTCGGTTCCCGACCAGGTTCTCGTGCTCCACGCCGAATTCGGCGAACTAGGTCAAGCGCGCACGGCCGTTGAACTGACCGCCAAGACCCGGAACTCGCGCGAGCAGGGCGCACGCGATCTGACCGTGGTCGCCGACGCTCCAACGATGGTCGACTGGCCAGGTGTGGATGCACGAACTCGATACGGCGAAAACATATTCTATGAGGACGAGCCGCCGCTCCGCTGCTGCACCATGGTACGCGTCGTGGCGGATGATCTCCATGCATCGGACGACGGTGGCCTCGTGGCCATGGGCGGATTCACCCTCCTCGTCGCGACCTCGGTTGGTCGCGACCCTGAGGCGCTTAGGAACGACTGCCAGGCCCGGCTCCACGCCGCTCAGGGTCGGGGTTACCATGACCTGCTCGAGCGCCATGTCGAGGCGCATCGAAGGCTCTACGACAGGGCCTCCCTCAACATCGAAGCATCTGCCGAGGTGATCACGCTGACGACCGACGTGCGTCTGCGGAGACAGGCGGAGATCGCGCGGGATCCGGGTCTGGAGGCGCTGCTCTTCAACTACGGCCGCTACTTAATGATCTCGGCGAGCCGTCCCGGCTGTCGGGCTATAAACCTGCAGGGAATTTGGAACGACCGTGTCCAGCCGCCCTGGTGGTCAAGCTACACGCTGAACATCAATCTCCAGATGAACTACTGGCCAGCCGAACCCTGCAATCTCGCGGAATGCCACGAGCCCTTGTTCGATTTCATAAAGAGCCTCAGCGTCGCTGGATCGCACACAGCGTCCGTTCATTACGGTATGGCTGGCTGGGTTGCGCACCATCAGGTGGACGGCCGCTTCCAGACCACCCCCGTCGGGGTCCTGCACGGACGGGCGCACGACCATCCCATCCGCTACAGCTTGTGGAACCTCGGAGGGGCTTGGCTCTGCCAGCATCTATGGCAACACTTCCTCTACGGTGGTGACGAGGTCTTCTTGCGCGAGACAGCTTGGCCGCTGATGCGCGGCGCGGCAGAGTTCTACCTCGACTGGGTCGTCGAGCTTCCCGACGGTACCCTGACCACCGCCCCCTCCACATCGCCGGAGAACAGTTACCGTCTACCAGACGGCACTCGCCATGCGCTTAGCGTGGGTGCGACGATGGACATTGCGCTTCTTCGTGAGTTCTTCACGACTGTCGCGGATGCGGCCGCCGTCCTCGGACTTTCCGACGACTCCGTCGCAGGCATGGCCAGGTCCGCCGTGCCGCGCCTTCCGGAATACGCGATCGCAGCGGATGGACAGTTGATGGAGTGGAGCGAGGACCTTCCACAGGCCGAGCACCCGCATCGCCACGTCTCGCACCTTTACGGATTGTTTCCGGGCAACCAGATTTCTCCAGTGTCCACGCCCGATCTCGCGGATGCGGCCGCGAAGGTCCTGGTCGAACGCGGCGATCCGGGCACGGGCTGGTCATTTGCTTGGAAGGCGGCGCTCTGGGCGCGGTTGGGCCGGGCCGACATGGCATATCGCAACATCGACCACCTTCTGAACCCGGTCGACTGGAGTGTGGACGTAGAGGCCGATCTCGGCGGCGGCATCTATTCGAACCTTCTCACGGCGTGCCCGCCCTTCAACATCGACGCTAACTTCGGCTATACGGGCGCGGTCGCCGAAATGCTTGTCCAGAGCGAGTCCGACGAGGTCGTGATTCACCCTGCGCTGCCGGAAAATTGGGCGCGGGGAGAGTTGAAGGGCCTGCGGTGCCGCGGACGTATGGAGGTCGACCTCGTCTGGAGCAATGGCGAGCTCCAGGAACTGCGCGCCCGAAGCGAGATCGCTCAGGTGCGCTCGTTCCGCTACAGCGACCAGTTGTTCATGTTGCAGTTCGAGGCAGGAGATGAGATGTGTCTGAGGCGCGGAGCGGACGGCGTGCTATCGGCGGGGTCAGGGGGCCTGGACTAAGGTTGAGCAAAGAAACGACATCGGTGCAGAAGGCCGCCGCGCAACGCAAGCCCACCATCCACGACGTAGCGCGCGTCGCCGAGGTGGCTGTCGGAACTGTGTCCCGATATCTGAACGGTCGGCCGATACGCGTCGGAAGCCGGGAGCGGATCGAGGAGGCGGTGCAGCGGCTGGGTTTCGTCAAGAACGTGGCTGCGGCGACCATACGCAAGGAATCCAGTCGTCTCGTTGGTTTCCTGGTATCGTCCTATGATGAACTTCAGATTGACATCCTCGCCGCGCTGACTGTGCGAATGCAGTCTCGCGGGCGCCTTGTGATCCCATTGACCCATGACGGAAGTCCGGAGAGCATGGTCGACGCGCTTCGGTTTTTTGCCGAACACCGAATCGAGGCGCTGGTCGCGTCCGGTGACTTCGCGGCGATGCAGGATTCCCCGTTGCTTCGGGGCTTGGACACCCACATCATATTGTTCAACAACGACTTGCCCGGCCTCGAATGCGACCGCGTTCTATTCGGCGACGCGTCCGGCATGGAAAGGGCAGTGGGCCATCTCATCGGCCTCGGCCACAGGCGGATCGGACTAATCGCGGGCCGTCCCGGACACAGCTCCGCCCAAGGCCGCCTCGATGGCTACCTCCGCGCGCTCAAGGCAGGGCCGGGTGTCGACGAGTCGCTGATCGTCGGCCATGAATGGTCTCGCCAAACCGGGTATTTCGCGGGAATGGAATTGCTTGATCTGAAAGAGCCGCCGACGGCGGTCGTCTGCGCATCGTACCTGAGCGCACTCGGGTTGCTGGATATCGTGCATGAGCGTGGCATTTCGATACCGGGCGATCTCTCGATCATCAGCTTCGGAGATTGCGACACCTTCCGTCTTATCGGACCAGGAATCGATGCGCTCAGTATGCCCGTCCAGCAGATCGTCGGCCGTATCGACCATCTTTACGCAAAAAATGGATCGCGCCGCGATCGCGCGCAGACGGTGGTCGAGGTGGAACTCGTGCTGCGAGGTTCGTCCGCCACTCCGCGACTGAGCCAGCTCGTGGAAAGGCGGCGCTGAGGCACGCCCGTGTGGTTCTGCGCGAGTGCGAAGGAGGCTAAGAAGACTACGATCCATGCATGTCCCTGTCAAAGCCCCTATACGGCGAACTGATTTCGTCATGGCGAGGGCGAGTTGCCTGCCGATATGGATGCACGGCAGACGAAATCGACCGCTGGCTTGAATGTGATGCTGAGGATGGCGCGAGCAGCTTTTCGAGGCGCGATTTCCATCCGAGCGCACTGATGCTCAACACCTGGGCGCGCTCCTGCAGACTAAGACCGGGCGAAGTCGAGGCAATGGTGCTTGGACGCCTGGCCAGGCCCGTGGACTGGTATGTCGACGATTACCGAGAACGTGGAATGTGTACCGAATGTCTCGATGAAGATGCAGCGGAGGGCTGCGATCATTTCCTCCGTCGGCGATGGTCTTATGTCGAGGTTGCGGTTTGCGCCAAACATCGCCGGACGCCGTCCTTCCATTCGCGGCTTTCGATGATTTGCTGAGCCAGACGACGATATTTCCTCTCAACGGAGGACTTGATGAGGGCGTGCCGCCCTTCGACGATCGGCGGCGATGGCCGTCACCCAACATGTGATCTTGAAAACTGGGCTGATCCTCATCTGAGTGTCACCACCCAAATTGACGATGCATGCAGCGACGATGATCGTCGCGCGTTCACTGTCGTAGGCGAACGAGGGCGCTCCCCATGATGGGTTGAGCGCCCTCGGCGTGTCAGGAGAAGTCCCGCTCCTCAAGAAGGTGCAGGGCGGTGACGATGCAATGAGGTTTCGACCAAGGACTAAGCCCTTGTATGAAGGATTCGAAAATGGCTGGGTTGCCAGGCGGTGGAAACAGCGTTCCCACGTTGGGCGGACCTGGATCCGCCAGATTCGCAAACCCCAATTTGGTCCGACCTCCGTGAAGCCCCCGGGGCTCTCCTTCACTCGGGCTTCGCCTTCAGTCAGAGAGTCCGACCTTGGCGAAACCGTCCCTGATCCTGTCCGCATCGGCGGGATTAGTGAACGGCAGACGTCCCATGTGGCCAGCGAACGAGTATTTCGGGTTGACCTTCTTTAGCTCCGCCCAGACCCGCCGCGCCTCCTCGATCTCGCCGAGGTGACCGAGCGCTGCAATCAGGAAGCCCCGCGACAAGTCAGTGTCGGATACCAGTCGGATGCGCTGACGGAAGGCTTCGACGGCCTTCTCGTACTGCCCGGCAACAAGGTGGGCCGAACCGATGAAATGCCAGTACAAGTGGCCAACCAACGGGTCAAGACGCATGGCGCGCTCAATGTCTGGAATCGCGTCGAGCGGCGCACCACCATAGATCTTTGCGAACGCGCGCATGCCCATGGCGAGCACAAAATTTGGGTTGAGCGCCAGTGACTTCTCTGCTTCCTTAGTACACCCGGCCAGGTCGCGTTCCCAGAATTTCACCAACGCAGCTATATAGTGCGCGTAAGGAAGGTCAGGCCCCTTTTCGAGCGCCAGCTTGACGAAGTGGGCTGAGAGTTGCTTGCTGTCGGTCCTTCCGCTGTAGTTGTTCTGGAAGTCGCGATTGTAGGCATGAGCAAGGCCGGCGTAAGGCTCGGCATAATCGGCATCGAGCTCGATCGCCCGGGTGAAGCAGCCAACGGCAAGCTCGAACATTTCCTTGGTGCTCTGCGTACCCAACAAGGCCTCTCGCCCGCGCAGGAACAGATCGTGGGCCTCCATGCTTTCTGTCGGCGTTTGCGCAATACGCGCCGATTCCGCTGGTGTCAGGGTCACCCTAAGTGCCTCGACGATGCGGCGCGTAACCTCGTCCTGGAGCGCGAAAATGTCGGTGAGGTCGCGATCGTAGCGATCCGCCCACAAATGCGTGCCGCTGGCAGCGTCGATGAGCTGTGCAGTGATCCGCACCCGGTTGCCGGCGCGGCGGATTGAACCCTCCAGCACAGCCGTCACGCCGAGTTCGCGCCCCACGGTCCGGATGTCCACACTCTTGCCCTTATAGGTGAAGCTGGAGTTTCGGGCGATGACCAGGAGCCCGGCGATCTTGGAAAGATCGGTGATGATGTCCTCGCTTATGCCGTCGGAGAAATACTCCTGCTGGGGTTCCCCGGACATATTGTCGAACGGCAGCACGGCGATCGAAGCCTGCTCGCGACGCGCCGCAGCCGGTTCACCAGCCAACTGTCGCAGCTCTCTTGCGACCGAATCGCTGTTAGGGTGCCATCTCCACACCCGGATCGGTCGGTCGATGTTCTTCACTGTCACCTCGCCGCCGTCCTTGAACGCAACGTCGACTCGTCTGCCGACGCTCTCATTAACGATCGAGGCGATGCATACCCCCCCAGGCTCGGCGATGCTTTCAAGGCGCGCAGCAACGTTGACGCCGTCACCGTAGATGTCGTCTCCGTCGATGATGACGTCGCCAAGGTTGACCCCGATCCTGAGCGTGACGCCCTTGCCGCTCGGCTCGTCCTGCTCCTTGACGGCGCGCTGGATGGCGATCGCGCATTTGACGGCGTCAACCACGCTGGAAAACTCCACCAGCGTGCCGTCGCCGATGAGCTTCACGACCCGGCCGTTATGCTCGGTGACGGCGGGATTGAACAATGCCTCGCGATGGCGTTGGAGGGCAGCCAGCGTACCCGCCTCGTCCGCGCCCATCATTCGCGAATAGCCAACGACGTCCGCGGCGAGGATTGCCGCAAGTCGTCGGTCGGATTGGACTCTTTCGGCCATGTACCAATTCCTATTCGAGAGTCATGGCGGATCTCGGCGGACCGTCTCAGTTCCGCGCCAGCGAAGTTTGATCAGGCCCTACGAAGGGGCTTATATCGGCGGAGCGATTACCCCTTCGACTCGACGAGGATCACCAGAGATTCCGGCACCACCCCGTCGAAAGCCATGGCATCGGCCGCCGCCTTGCTCTGCATCGCCGCCTGCAAGGCATCAATATCCGGAACGTCCATCATCACCGCCACGCGAGTCGGATCTTGAGGGTCAACAAACGTTCGGATGTTGGTCACCCCGAGCGGACCGAAAAGCTCCTTGCGCTTCGGTGAGGTAAGCCAGTGTTGCGCGCCCTTTGTGATGTCGTGATAGCCAATAATTGTCGGCATAGCATGCCTCCCTGCGACGACGTCGACGGCCGGATCCAAGGCCGCGGGTCTCGCAATGCTACGTTGCGCTCTTTTTGTCGGGCTGTAAATTGTCGCGTCAGGGCGCGGGAATGGTGGAGCAAGGGGCTCAGACACAGATGATAAAGATCGCCTGGGTCGTCACTCAGTTGCTGCCGTCTCGGGAACGTCGGCCAACTGCCGGAAGGACCCTTGCCCAAGAAGGCCAGGCGCAGTTGCATAGGACCGGGAATGATCGAAACGGGTCAATTCGAGCTATGGCGCCAGCAACGGTGGGCGGCTGCAAAGGCCGATCCCAGACCTTGGCGGCAAGAACTCGGATGCCCACATTTCCTGTTGGGTGTCCAAGCAGCGGACGGTCGGCCATCGGTCCCGTGGCGGAGCTGATTTCCGTTTGCCATTTGGTGACTCAGACCGCGTTGACAGTTATCTGGAAGCTGCCATCAGCACGAGCTTGCCTTTGACGCCTCCCTGACCGAGCAGCTCCTGGGCGCGACGAGCCTCGGTCAAGGGCATCCGTTCGGCCACCATCGGCTTGATCTTCCCGTCGTGAAGCAGCTCGAGTAAGGCGCCGAGATCATCGCGGAACCAAGCGAGCTTCCACCGTTTCAAATATTGTATGCTGTAAGGGAGTATGCGTCGTCGGCCTGGGGAAACGAAAGCGCGGACCGCGTACCACGCGGGTCGCAATATCCCGCGAAGACGATAACGTAAGCCCTCTGCCAGTTGGCCCTTCTGCAGAAATGAAGTGAAGCCATAGGCTATGACGCGGCCACCAGGCCTCAGAGTCCGAAACGAACGCCAGACATTGGCTTTGCCGACCCCGTCGAAGACGACATCCACGCCGTCGTTTGTCAGGCGATGGATCTCTTTGACGAAGTCGGCCCGCTCGTAGTCGATCGGCGTGGCCCCGAGATCGGATACGATCTGATGAGCTGCAAGAGATGCAGTCCCATACATTTCCAGACCTGCCAGGCGGCCAAGTTGCAGCAGAGCCGTGCCCACTCCGCCGGCCGCGCCATGAATAAGGACCCGTTGTCCCGGTGAGGCATGCCCAAGCCGATGCATCATCTGATAGGCCGTAACGTAGTTCAGCACGAGGCTAACTGCCTCGGCGGGATCAACACCTGTGGGAACCGGGGTGAGTTCATCTTCCGGCAGGCAGATGAACTGGGCGTAGCCACCATGAACGGGCAAAGCCGCAACCATTTTACCAACCATCGAATGGGACGCTCCCTCTCCGGCCTCGTCAACGATGCCTACAATGTCCCATCCTGGCGTGAATGGCAGGATCGTCTTTTCCGGATGAATCCCCTCCCGCATCAATAGCTCCGCGAAGGAGACGCCGGCGGCGATTGTTCGCACCCGCAGCTCACCCGATGCCGGATGGGGCGCGTCTTCCTCCACGATCTCCAGAACTTCAGGTCCGCCATAGTGGCGAACAACAACCCGCAGAGACTTCATTGGCAGGCTCGGTCCAGATTAAACTCCTCCACTGAGGCAACCTCAGACGAAAAAGTAGCGCACGCTGGTATGAAGCGACTTGCTCTAGATCAAACCCACGTCGTCTCGGTTTCCAAGAGCGCAACGTCGGCTCCGGTCGCGCGAATTTCGGTTCGATCACACCGCCCCTCGCAGTGCGTCTGTTGCATTCCGCTTTCGGGCCGCATTCTAGCGCATACCGCACGTTCCGCGGATCGACCTCGAAGATAGCAAAGGGCCCGAATGCTGTTATAGGCCCACGTCTCTTTCGCGCCCGCTCGTTCAGGCACTACCGCTGGAGAAGACCAGCAACATATTGTTGGTAGGCATCTCGATCGTCTCGCGGAGATTAAGGCCCGCGGCCTCACCCACGTGTTCAAGATCAGTGATATCACGCACACCCCAGGATGGGTTGCGTTCCTTTAGAGCCGCGTCGAAAGCAGCGTTCGAAGGGGCGTTGTGTGCCCCGTCGCGCATGAATGGGCCGTAGAGAAGAAGAAGCCCACCAGCGCGAAGCAAACGGCCAGCTCCTGCGAACAATCCTAAGCTTGTCGCCCATGGCGCGATATGGATCATATTGATAGACACGATGGCGTCAAAATGCCCCGTTTGTTCAACGCCCCATTGTCCTGAGCACACATCAATATCCCGGGGTGCCAGCACATTCTTCAGCCCTGCGAATTTGATCCAGCTGGACGTGCTGGTGCGGGCGTCGGCATCCGGATCGCTCGGCTGCCAGGTGAGGTTGGGCATTGCTCCCGCAAAACACACGGCGTGCTCGCCGGTCCCGCAGCCAATCTCCAGCACGGCGCCATGTGTTGGAAGGACACGTTTTAGGACCGCGAGGATCGGCGCCGAATTTCGCGCAACGGAAGGCGAGAACATGCGCTGGTCGGCGCTTACGTCGCGCTGTTCCAGAGGAACAGGCGAACGGTCCTTCTTCTCTGGGGGCATTGGCCTTGAATCCCCTTTGGGCGATGTCTCCCACCTTATAGCTGAAATGATGGGACTGAAACCAAGGATTTCGGACTTACGAAGGGGTCGTCGGCGCGATCCAACTACTGACCGTCAATCACGCTTTGCCGCATCCCTCCAGGCGCGCTCGAACGGTAGGCGCCAAGCGTGTGGGGCAATGAGTTGGTGGATCGACTTCGGCCCCCAGCCGCCCTGGTCGTAGAGGCGTACGGGCGGCGGGTTATCGAGGAGAGGTTGAGAAACCTCCCACAGCCGCTCAATACCCTCGGCCGTGGTGAACAACGTGTGGTCACCCCGCATGGCGTCGAGGATCAGACGCTCATAGGCCTCCAGAACTTCGCCAATCAGGCCGGTTTCGCTCATGGCGAATTGCAGGGAGAGCTTGTCGAGCCGGAAGCCCGGTCCAGGGCGCTTGCCATAGAAGGAAAGCGAGACCTTGGAGGCATCAGCAAGGTCGAAGGTGAGGTGGTCAG